>Ga0070741_10000653_pt1 | contig 119239 bp, 102 predicted proteins | sample Coa_R1_4_FD_66440 | JGI IMG/M metagenome (GOLD analysis project Ga0070741, IMG submission 66440) | Surface soil microbial communities from Centralia Pennsylvania, which are recovering from an underground coalmine fire - Coalmine... | ecosystem: Environmental > Terrestrial > Soil >... | reverse complement strand
GACCCGATGACGTTTCTGGCCGTCGTCGCTGTGCTTGCCACGGTTGCGCTCTGCGCCAGTATCATCCCCGCGCGCCGTGCGGCGAAGGTCGACCCTATGGTGGCGCTGAGGTACGAGTGAGGTACCGATGAACGGACTCGTACAAGATCTCCGCTATGCGCTGCGGCAATTAAAGAAGAGCCCGGGCTTCTCCGCGGTTGCAATCGGAACACTTGGGTTGGGAATCGGCGCAAGCACTGCCATTTTCAGCGTGGTGTACGGCGTGCTCTTGCGTTCTCTGCCCTATTACAAGCCTGACCGAATTGTGCAGATATGGCAGCTGAACTCGAACGGCGGCCAGATGCGCTTCGACGATCCGAACTTTGAAGACATGCGTGACCAGACGCACTCGTTCCAAAGCATGGCGCAAATGTATGCGATCGAAGCCGCTGTGTCGGTTGGGAAAGAGGCCACCCGAATCAATGTTGCGCATGTCTCGAAAGAATTTTTCTCGGTAATGAGAATACAACCAGTGATTGGCAGGCTATTTGCGCCGGAAGAGCAGCAGTTCGGCGCTGCTCCGGTAGCGCTAGTCAGTTATTCGTTTTGGAAGACTCGTCTGCGGGAAACTCCCGACCTAAGTACGGCAAAGGTCCTCGTCTCAAATGTGCCGGTTCCAGTGATTGGTGTTCTGCCGGATGGCTTTGCGTTCCCCTACAACAGCCAAATATGGGAATCTCGCGAAGCGTCAAACCCTCGCCTGCCCAGCCGTAGCGCCCACAACTACGAAGTAGTCGCGCGCCTGCGAGATGGTGCGTCTCTCAATCAGGCCCGCGCAGATGCTTCCACAATCGCTCGCCGCCTTTACAAGCAATACGGTGCCGGCGACATGAATATGGTTGATGCTGCAGTGCTCTCCTTGCGGGATGGGCTAACCACCGGGATCAGGCCAGCCTTGTTGGTGATCTTGGCGGTCGTTGGGTTGCTGCTGCTGGTTGCTTGCGCCAACGTGATGAACTTGTCTCTGGCGCACGCATCCGCACGCGCTGGCGAACTCGCGTTGCGGTCCGCACTGGGAGTTTCGCGTTGGCGGCTAGTGCGGCAGTTTCTGGCAGAAGCGCTCTTGCTCTCATTCCTCGGCGGATGTTTTGGTATGGCATCGGCTTCTTTCGGTGTGCGCGCATTGCGTGCAATGGCGCCGGGGAATATTCCGCGGCTCAATGACATCTCATTGGACCTTCCCGTACTCGGCTTTGCATTGGCAGTCTGCCTCACAGTGGCCGCGGGACTGGGTGTTCTGACCGCAATGCGCTCGATCTCGAAAGACCCATGAAGCATTCTCGCTCGAGCTGCACAGGCGCAAGGCTCAACTGCGCAAAATCAACGAGCAGGGCGAGTCATTGTGGCCGGGCAAATTGCAATCACACTCACACTCCTCGTCGGCGCGGGACTGCTCGGCCGCAGCATGCTTCGCGTCCTCTCAGTGCCGCCCGGATTCGAAACCGAGCACGTGCTGACTATGAACCTGAAGCTGCCTCGCGTTAACGCGCAAACACAGGGCCAGCGCGGTCAATTCCTGGACCAGCTGATCTCACGTTTACATGCCTTGCGTGGAGTTCAGGCGGTAGGGGGGACCAACTCGCTTCCACTTGCCTCTCCGCCTGATGATGGTGACTTTGCAGTTGTAAACCCACAACAGTTCTCACCTGCGCAGCGTGAGCTTATTCATCGAAGTGCGCGAGTGACGATAGACGAGGCTGACCCGGCATACCTGAATCAATTGCTGAACTTCTTTGCTCCAACCTCTATTCCGCCTGAACTCACGGGAAATGCTGATTACGTTGCGGCCAGCGAGGGCTATTTCAAGAGTCTTGGCATCCCGCTGCTGCGCGGCAGATTGTTTAACGACTCGGACGGACCAGATTCGCAGCACGTTGCAGTGATCAGCGAGTCCGCAGCGCGCCTCAAATGTCTGAGCCACGACCCGATCGGCCAAACGATTGAATACGGCAATATGGATGGCGATCTGCGTCCGATCACGATCGTTGGGGTGGTAGGGGACGTACGGACGAAAAGTCTGGAGTGGACGCCGGGTCCTACGATCTACGTCGACTATCGCCAGCGGCCGCGAGCAACTTCGGAATTTAGTATAGTCTTGAAGACCACTTCCGAGCCCGCTGTCATCTTCGGTGCAGCCCGCGCGATTCTAGCTCAGCTCGATCCAACTGTTCCTCCTCAGTTCAGCACACTGGACGAAATATTTTCGGAATCTTTGAATAGCCGCCGCTTCAATTCCCTGCTGGTCGGCGTCTTTGCCATCTCGGCCCTATCGCTCGCCCTCACGGGGGTCTGTGGCGTGCTCGCCTATTCGGTCGCCCAGCGCACACGAGAAATAGGAGTGCGCATGGCGCTCGGAGCAAGTACAACCAACGTTTTGAAGATGGTGCTCGCGCAAGGATTAACAACGTCACTTGTAGGAATCGTCGTTGGCCTGTTCGGCTCTTTCCTGCTTACGAGATCCATGCGCTCGCTGTTGTTTGAAGTTGGGCCGAATGACCCCCTGACGCTGGTCGGCATGTCATTGTTTCTGATGGTTGCAACGATGCTGGCATCGTACATCCCCGCGCGACGCGCGGCTAAGGTCGATCCCATCCTTGCGCTGAGGTACGAGTGAGAAATTGATGAACCGACTACTTCAAGACGTTCGCTACGCGCTGCGGCAATTGCGCAAGAACCCAGGTTTTAGTGCAGCCGCTGTCCTCACTCTTGCGCTAGGCATCGGCGCGAATACTGCTGTCTTCAGCACGCTCAATGCTCTTTTGTTGAAGTTGCTTCCGGTACGCGATCCCGAAAACGTCTACACGGTTGTGCTGGTGAATGGCGGTACGCAGCCGCCGAACACGGATGGCACCGGCAACGGCAACACATCATTTTCTTTTCCTGTCTTTCAGGCGCTGCGCCGTGAAAAGCGCATTTTTGCCGACCTGATCGCTCACGTTCCCCTCGGCTACGGCAAAGTGCCCGTGCGGTACGGGAATTCGCCCACCGAAGAAAGCGGAGAAGAAGTCAGTTGGAATTACTTCTCCGGTTTGGGCGTACACATTGTTCGCGGCTCCGGCTTTGCCGAGGCGGACGAGAACAATCACAATCCCGTTGTGGTTTTGAGTTATCGCTTCTGGACGGAGGCCTTCTCGCGAAATCCGGCGGTCATTGGTCAGACCTTATATATAAAAGGTATTCCGTTCACGATCATTGGCGTAACTGCTCCGGGATTCTACGGAGTCCAACCCGCGCAAGCGGTGGACTTCTGGATTCCTCTGCAGAGTAGGCCCGATCTGAACGCCTGGGGTCTTCCGGCCACTGAGCACACGCTGTATTCATCGGCGAGGTGGTGGGCTTTGCCTATGGTTGCGCGCCTGCAGCCTGGCGTCACGCCTGAGCAAGCACAACAGGCGCTGCAACCCACATTCTGGAACACAGCGACGGAGCCGTTGGGAAAGCTGGATTTTAAGACCTGGCCCGCACACCTGGGATTCGAACAAATCCGCGGCATCGGCGGTGGGGCGAACAATTACCGCGAACCCGTCGATATCATGATGGCCCTCGCCGCCTTGGTGCTGTTGATCGCTTGCACCAACGTCGCCCTGCTGATTCTCGTCCGGAATGCGGCGCGACAACGCGAGTTTGCAGTCCGCATGGCGGTCGGTGCGGATGCTTCGCGAGTCTTCCGGCAACTGCTCACAGAAAGTCTGTTGCTAACTGCCTCCGGAACAGCATTAGGATGGGCGCTCGCGATCGCAGCCACGAAAGCTTTGGCTAGCTGGGCCCGAATTGACGCGGGTCTCTCTCCTGATCGCCACGTGCTGCTCTTCGCAGTTGCCATCGCCGCGCTTACAGGTTTGATTTTTGGTCTCGTTCCACTAACCGGCACGCTGCGGATTTCAGTCGAGCAGGAATTAAAGAGCAGCACCGCCATGGCGACATTAGGCCGCCGGCGTATTCGTGCAGGCAATCTCGCCGTCGCTATGCAGATCGCGATGTGCCTGGCTTTGCTGGTAGCATCCGGCTTAAGCGTTAGAAGTCTTCTGAACTACGAGCGTCAGGATCTCGGCATGAGCGCCGAGCGCCTGCTGGTGTTCGACCTGAATCCGCAGGGATTCGCAAATAGTACGCAAGCGCTCTCGTTTTATGACCGATTGCTGGAACGGCTGAAAGGCACCCCCGGAGTACAGGCGGTAACTTTAGTACGAACACGACCTGGGTCTGGATGGGAGGTTACCGGCGGAATCACTGTCGATGGCGTGGATTTGAGAAGTGATGCTCCGCCCCATGTATCGATTCGTCACAGCGTAGTTGGCTCTGATTTCTTTCACACGCTGGGAATTCCTGTTCTGCAAGGACGAGATGTCACTGACGCTGATACACCTTCCAGCCCTCGAGTTGTGTTGGTAAACGAAACCTTTGCTCAACGCTTTCTCAAAAATGGATCTTTAGGGCACCGCATCGGTGACCTTCCAGGCGCGGAGATCATCGGCGTAGTTAAGGACAGTAAGTACGCTCGCGTTCGCGAGTCGCAGCTGCCAGCCGTCTACTATCCCTTCTCGCAAACGGGAATGCTAGGGCAGATCACGGTAGAGGTGCGAACTTCCGGGGATCCTCTTGCGCTCCTTCCTTCTGTGCGGCGGGCTGTACAAGAACTCGACCCCAACCTGCCGCTGCAAAACCCGATGACGCAGGAGGCGCAGTTCGCCGAAACCTATGTGACTCCTATGCTGTTTGCTCGTTTATCGCTCTGGTTTGGAGTGTTGGCCATCGCGTTGGTGGCGAGCGGACTATACGGCACGCTCGCGTATCGAGTACAGCGGCGCACCGGTGAAATCGGAATCCGCATGGCGCTGGGAGCGCCTCGTGAAAGTGTCCTCTGGATGGTCGCGAACGAGAGCCTGCTGCTCCTTGGTATTGGGCTGGCTGGCGGCTTGCCACTGTCCGTGGTCCTCTCGCGATTTTTGCGCTCACAACTGTATGAGCTGAATTATCTCGATGCACTCAGCTTTGCGGTGGCAATTGCAGTGACATCCTTGGTTGCCGTGGCTGCTACTTCAATCCCTGCCCGCCGCGCGGCCAAGGTCGATCCCATGGTGGCGCTGAGGTATGAGTGAGGAGACTTGATGAATGGACTATTACAAGACGTTCGTTACGCGCTGCGGCAGTTACGCAAGAGCCTGGGTTTTACCATCGTCGCCACGCTTACACTGGCGCTCGGGATTGGCGCAAATACGGCCATCTTCAGTCTCGTTAATGGAATTCTGCTCGCTCCTCTTCCTTACTCCAATCCTGATCGGTTGGTCAGCGTCAACGGCACTTATCCTCGAGGAGCGTTCGTCGCCATGCGACAGCAGGTCCACACAATGGATGTGGCTGCATACGCCGAAGGACACGAGTTCAATTTGACCGGTCGGGACGAACCAATACGTCTGACAGGCACGATGGTTTCAGCAGAGTTATTTTCCGTGCTCGGCGTGCGGCCGGAGCTCGGCAGAACTTTTGTTCCCGGCGAAGACGCCGCCGGACAGGACAACTACGTGATCCTGAGTCACTCGCTCTGGCAGCAGCGATTCGGAAGCGACTCTTCAGTTATTGGTCGAGCCGTCGAAATTGAAGGAACCAGCCGGCAAGTTCTCGGTGTAATGCCTGCCGGCTTCCGCTTTCCCTCGCCCAGAACGCAGATCTGGGTTCCGCTGCACAACGATCTCAGCAACGTTACCAGCTCCTGGGCGAGCGACTACATGCCAGTTATCGGCAGGCTCCGCCCCGGCGCAACCGTCTCACAGGCCAATGCCGAGATTCGCATTTTTCAGTCGCACGTCGGCGAGATCTTCCCCTGGAAGATGCCAGCCTCATGGAACGCTGACGTGAGTGTCATTCCGCTGAAGAACAGCATGGTCGCCGATGTTCGCCCCCGCTTGCTTATGTTGTTGGGGGCAGTGGTGCTCATCCTATTAATCGCCTGCGCCAACGTCGCCAACCTGATGCTCTCGCGCGCAGCGACTCGCGAGAAAGAGATTGGCATCCGCTCCGCGCTAGGCGCGAGCAGGAGGCGCATCGTTCGACAGCTTCTGACAGAAAGTGTTCTGCTCGCTTCACTCGGCGGACTACTCGGGCTGGCGCTCGCCGGCGCAGGAGTTTCTCTACTGCGTTTCGCCTTGCCCTCTGACATGCCGCGCCTTGCCGACGTGAGTCTCGATTGGGCCGTGCTCGCGTTCGCCGGAGCACTCAGCGTGGTGACCGGTCTGATCTTTGGCCTGGCGCCGGCAGTGCAGTCCTCGCGTGCAGCCTTAACCCAGTTGCTCCGTTCGGGCGGACGCGGCAGCACGGTTTCTGTTTCCCAGCGTCTGCGCAGTTCGCTTGCCGTTGCTGAAGTCGGACTCGCCGCATTGCTCATCATTGCCGCTGGACTTCTGATCAGAAGTTTCTGGGCGCTTTCGCACGTCGATCCCAGCTTCAGGTCCGAGCAGATCATTACCGCTCGCATTACGCCAAACCAATCTTTTTGCAGCGATGCAGGCCGATGCCAGGCCTTCTACCAGTCATTACTCGACCAGGTGCAAGGATCTCCGGGTGTGCGAAGCGCCGCACTGGTCAACACGCTCCCGCTTGGCGGAAGGGTGACAAAACGCAGCGTGGAAATCGAGAACTTTACCTCTGCTGAAGGCCAAAATTCACCGCTGTTCTGGATGGATGCAGTTACCTCTGGTTATTTCCGCGTCATGGGAATTTCGTTACTGTCAGGCCGGCCTTTCTCCGAAAACGAAACTTCCGGAAATCCTCCGGTGGCAATCGTAAGCGCTGAAACGGCTCGCCGCTTTTGGCCAGGACGCGACCCTATCGGCCAGCACATTCGGCTGCTGAATGAACCGAACTGGCGCACGGTGGTTGGAGTTACCGCCGACGTGCATGCTTACGATTTGATCCATACGGTTCCCGACTACATCAGGGGTACCGTGTATGTGCCATACAGTCCCACCTCAACCGGCGAAGACCGGCGCGTCCCGGCAGAGATGACGATTGCCATTCGCACTGCCTCGGACCCGACGCAAGCCGAAGGCATGTTGCGGCGGATCGTCGCGAACCTGAACCATGACGTTCCCGTGAGCGAAATAAAGAGCATGGCTGCAGTCGTTTCGGAAGCGGCGTCAACACCAGCATCGACGACTTCCCTTTTTGTCACGTTCGCCGGCCTGGCATTGGCGCTGGGAATGGTCGGAATTTATGGAGTGCTCGCGTTTCTGGTTTCTAAGCGCACGCAGGAAATCGGCATTCGCATGGCACTTGGCGCTCAACGCAGTGATGTCTTGTGGCTGATCCTGCGCGAAGGGACCAAATTCGCCCTGCTCGGCATTGCCTTTGGTCTGGCAAGCGCGTTTGTGGTAACCCGCTGGTTATCGACCGAGCTTTACGGCATCAGCTCGGTCGATCCCGTCACATACGCGTGCGTTGCTGGAGCCATGTTTCTGGTCACCATGCTGGCCTGCTACATTCCCGCGCGCCGGGCGATGCAGGTCGATCCACTGATCGCGCTACGTCTTGAATGAGGACCTCAAATGACCGGATTAGCCCAAGATTTACGCTACGCCCTGCGTCAACTGCGCAAGAGCCCGGGATTCACCGCCGTCGCGGTGATCACACTCGCGCTGGGTATCGGCGCAAACACTGCCGTTTTCAGTGTGATGAATGCAGTTTTGCTGCGATCGCTGCCGGTGCTCAACCCCGAGCGCCTCTTCTATGTACATATCGGCAACGGTCAATCCCAGCCCCCCGGCGCGGGTGAGACAGGCAATCCGAACATCACATTTTCCTACCCGGTGTTTGAAGCCCTGCGCCAGCGTCACGATGTTTTTGAGGACCTTATCGCTTACGTTCCTTTGGCTCTCGACAAAGTAGCCGTGCGCTACGGTGACACTCCCCAGCAAGCAGCCGGCTACGAAGTCAGCGGCAATTTCCTTTCAGGCTTAACCGCTCAGGTCGTGCGCGGCCGAACTCTGACTCTGCAGGACGAAAAGGAACACGCCCAAGTTGTTGTGATCAGCGATGGTTTTTGGAACCGCAGCTTCGGGCGGAACCCCGCGGTTCTGGGCAGCACGCTTTTCATCAAGAGCATTCCATTCACCATCATCGGCGTCACCGCCCCGGGGTTCTACGGCGTAGGCGGTGCAACCACGACAGACTTCTGGATTCCTCTGCAAATCCGCCCTGAGTTAAACGCGTGGGGAGTGCCGGCAGATGCGAATAGCCTCTACGGGACTCCGCGTTGGTGGTGCATCATGCTGATGGCGCGCCTTCGCGCGAACATCACACCCGCGCAAGCTCAGACCGCGTTGCAATCGAGCTTTCTCGAAGCAGCAAAAATTGGCATCGGCAACATCGACACCTCGCGATGGAAACCCTTGCTCGATTTCGACCTGGCGAAGGGCCTGCAGGGTTACAACCAACAGTATCGCGATCAAGTCCACATTTTGATGGGCCTCGTCCTGCTTGTCTTATTGATTGCATGCACTAACGTCGCCTTGCTGCTGGTGGCGCGCAACGAAGCGAGGCAGCGCGAATTCAGCCTGAAAATGGCGGTCGGCGCGGAGAAGCTGCATGTGTTTCGCCAGTTGCTGGCTGAGAGTTCACTACTCGTAAGCGCCGGCGCGGCGCTAGGCTGGCTCTTCGCCATCTTCGCAACCCGCGCGCTTGCTGTCTGGTCGCAAATCGAAAGCGGACTCGATCCTGACCGAAACGTGCTGCTGTTCACGCTCTGCACCTCTATCTTGGTCGCAATCGCCTTTGGCCTTGTCCCGTTGTGGATTGCCCTTCGCGCGCCAATCTCAGGCGTGCTCAAAGCAAACAGCGCAGGTGTTACGCAAGGACGTCAGCGGTTGATCGGGGCTCGCATCCTGATGTCGTCGCAGGTCGCGATCTGCCTTCTATTGCTCGTTGCCGCCGGACTCCTGCTGCGCACGCTTCGCAAATACCAGACCGTAGATCTCGGAGTAAAAGTTGACGGTCTGCTTGTATTTGGGATCACGCCGCAGCGTGCGCACACGACTCAGGAGACGTACACGTTTTATCGCAATGTGCTGGACCGCATTCGCGCCCTCCCCGGCGTTGAAGGCGCAACCATCATGGAGAGTCGACTCGGCTCCGGCTGGAGCGACAACAACAACACTTACCTGGATGGCGTAGAACTGCGCAACAAAGACGGCTCTGAGGCAGTGATCCGTAGCAATACAGTAGGTCCCGACTATTTTCGAGTGATGGGCGTTCCCATCCTGCAGGGCCGCGACATCTCCGACGCAGATACAGCTTCGTCCCCGCACGTTGTTGTGGTGAATGAAAGCTTCGTCAGGGAATTTCTGCCAAACACGAACCCGCTCGGCCATAGACTGAACCGCGACTTCACGATCGTGGGCGTCGCAAAAGATAGCAAGTTCACCGCAGTATGGGAGCAATCGATGCCTATGGCTTATTACGCGAGCCTCCAGGTGGTACGCGGCGGGCAAATGATGCAGGTGGAGGTCAGGAGCGCAAAGCAACCTGCGACTCTTTTGCCGACAATTGCGAAAGCTGTTCACGAAATCGACCCCAACGTACCACTCGAAAGGCCTGCGACCCAGAAAGCGGAATTCGAAAATTCCTACGCTCAGCCCACGATGTTTGCCCGCCTGAGTGGATTCTTCGGCGGCCTCGCAGCCCTATTAGTTGCCACGGGCCTTTACGGAACTTTGGCCTATCGCACCAACCGTCGCACGACCGAAATCGGAATGCGCATGGCGCTGGGCGCGGAGCGTGGTCAAGTTCTGTGGCTCGTCATGCGCGAGAGCCTGCTGATCAGCGCCACCGGCGTAATTGTCGGCCTGCCGATCGCCCTCGCAGGCTCGCGCTTGCTCGACTCGATGCTCTACCAGCTTTCTACATTCGACCCGCTCAGCTTCGCGCTGGCGGTGTTCTCCATCGCCTTAGTCGGAGGCATGGCTGCATTTCTCCCGGCATGGCGCGCGGCCAAGGTCGATCCCATGGTGGCGCTGAGGTACGAGTGAGGCGAAAACATGAATTCATTACTTCACGACATTCGGTACGGGGCGCGCCAGTTGCGCCGCAATCCGGGCTTCACTGCGACAGTCATTCTCGCCCTAGCGCTCTCGATCGGCGCAAACACAGCGATCTTTTCCATCGTGAATGCGTATTCCAGCGTTGCGGATTGCCCGAATCGATCCTGCGATCACACTACGAGAGGAATAGGAGTGCACAGGAAACAACAATGATCCAATTCAAAAACCTGGAGCGCAGTTATAAAACTCCGGCCGGGCAGTTTTGGGTGCTTCGGCGGATCAACCTGGAAATTCGCCAAGGCGAGTTCATTACCGTAATGGGCCCTTCCGGCGCGGGCAAGTCATCCTTATTAAATGTGCTGGCGCTGCTCGATGATGCATGGCAAGGCGAATATTGGTTTCGTGACCAGTCCGTGCATGAAATGAAGCGCAAGCAACGCGCCGATCTCGCGAAGAAGAATATCGGTATGGTCTTCCAGAGCTATCACCTGCTCGACGACCTGACCGTCCGCGAGAACATCGACCTGCCGCTCTCCTACAAAGACATCCCGAATAAGCAACGCCAAGGAATGGTTGCCGACACGCTCGACCGTTTTCAGATCGTCGCAAAAAAAGATCTATTCCCCAGCCAGCTCTCGGGCGGCCAACAGCAATTGGTTGGAATCGCGCGTGCAGTCATTCACAAGCCCGCCCTTCTGCTGGCTGACGAGCCCACAGGCAATCTCCATTCTTCACAGGCCAAGGAGATCATGGAACTATTCCGCGACCTGAATCAGCAGGGGACGACAATCGTCCAGGTTACTCACTCTGAAACCAACGCTGCCTATGGCTCGCGCACAATTCAGTTGCGCGATGGATGGGTGGTCAGCGATACCGCTAATCCGGAGCTTCAGCCGTACGAGGCGGTGAAGCAATGAGGGGACCCACCCTAGGTCGAAAGATATTGGCGTGGTTATTAGCTCTAACAACTGTTTCGGCCTCCGCCCAAACCAATACCGCGGTTTCTCTCGAGATGCCGAAATCGCGCAGCCCATTCAGTGCGTACACCTCCAGCGAAACTCCTGAACCTTCGCTTTCCAACTCCCCGGATCTCACTCAGCTGATTCGTGACGGTAAGTTGTACTTGTCCTTGAAAGACGCGATCCGCCTGGCGCTCGAGAACAACCTCGATATCGCAATCGCGCGTTACAACCTCCCAATCGCCGATATGGACATCCTCCGCACAAAGGCTGGTGGTGTTTTTCGAGGCGTGAATGCCGGCGTGGTGCAAGGCACGCCAGGCGGGGGTGTCGGCGGATTCGGTACCGGCGCTCCCGGCGCAGGGGCTGGCGGAACAACTGCCGGAGCTGGAGGCGCGGGCGCGGGCGCATCCGGCCTGGTGCAGTCGACCTTAGGCGTGGGCACAGCCGTGCAGTCGTATGACCCACTAATCACCGGGACCATCGGCGCGGAACACCAGACTACGCCGCTCGCCAATCAGAGGAACTATGGAGTCCCGCTGCTTCAGCTCAACACCGGTGTTGCAAATTTCGGCTTCTCGCAAGCGTTCGCGACTGGCGGCAGCCTTTCCTTCGAGTTCAACAATAATCGCCAGACCACGAATAGCCCGTTCTTCAACCTGTCTCCCGCCCTCGGCTCCATGTACCGGATCACGTTTTCGCAGCAGTTGCTCTCAGGCTTCGGCTTCGGACCGAACCTTCGCTATCTTCGCATTGCAAAAAACAACAAGAAAATTTCCGATATCGCATTCAAAGACCAGGTCATGGCCACAGTCACGCAAATCGAAAACATCTACTGGGACCTGGTAAACGCCTACGAGCAATCGCAAGTGAACGAGCAGTCGCTGGCTTTCGCGCGACAGTCGCTCGACAATGCCAGAAAGCAGCTGCAACTCGAAAGCATACCCGCCATGGACGTGATGCGCGCCGAGGCCGAAGTCTCCAAGCGTGATCAGGATCTGACGGTCGCTCGCACCAGCCTGCAATTGCAGGAACTGCTGATGAAGAATGCGCTCACAAAGAGTCTCGATGATCCTGTGCTTGAGTCTGTGCCGGTCATTCCTACTGATCGACTGGAATCCTCTCAGCCTCCTGCTCCGAGCAGCCGCCCGGTTGAAGAACTTATTCAGCAGGCGCTGCACGATCGCCCTGAGCTCAGCGAATCGGACATTGACCTGGTAAACAGACAAATCAGCCGTAAAGCGGCTCGCAATGCTCTGTTACCGTCACTTTCGCTGGTGGGCTTCTACGGAGGCTCGGGACTCGCAGGACCTTTGAGTCCCATCTACAACAATCCAGGCGTGCCGAACATCTCGAATGTGCCGACCGACTTCAGCGGCGCATTGGAAAACGCATTCAACAATACGGCCCCTGATTATTACGTGGGATTCAATCTGAATATTCCGATTCGCAACCGGGCAGCGAAGGCGGATCAATATCGCTCCGAGCTCGAATATCGACAGGCCGAATTGCGGCGGGAGGAGTTAAGAAAACAAATCCGCATAGAGGTCCGCAATGCGGAGTACGCGCTTGAGCAGACCGCGGCGCGAGTTGAGGCGGCGCAAAAAGCGCGCGACCTGGCGCAGCGCACATTCGAAATCACCCGCAAGGAACAAGATCTGGGTGCCGGCTCAACCTTCCAGACCATGACCGCCCAACGTGATCTCGCACTGGCCTCTCTGGACTTAGTCACTGCTAGAACGGTCTACGAAAAAGCCAAGGTTGAGCTTGATCGCGCAACTGCCAGCACTTTGGAACATAATGGAATACAAATTCAGGAGGCGATTAATGGAGCCGCCAGTGCAACATTAGCGCCGTGAACGATCCCCGGCGTGGACGCTCGGGGTCACGCAAACCAACATGCCCACCTCGGCCAAACCACGGCAAGCAGATCTTCCGTCAGCCCTGGCGAGAACTCCCCACGTTCCGCGCATTCTGGCTGCAGACGATCAACAGCACATACTCGAAGCCATCGAATTTCTACTGAAGCCGGAAGGCTACAGGGTCGATGCCGCGCGCTCACCCGAACTCGTCCGCGATGCGTTGACCACTTCACAATACGACGCGGTCCTCATTGATCTGAACTATACGCGAGACACCACGTCGGGCCGCGAAGGTCTCGACCTGCTTTCAGAAATTGTCGCTCAGGACAGCACGTTGCCCGTGATCGTAATGACCGCGTGGGGTAACGTGGAACTCGCTGTAGAAGCCATGCGGCGCGGGGCGCGGGATTTTATTCAGAAGCCTTGGGAAAACGAGCGATTGCTCTCGATCCTGCGCACACAAGTAGAACTTCATCGCGCGCTACAGGAGGCGGAAAGGCTCGCGGCCGAAAACCGTTTGCTGAACGCCCAAGGCGTGCCGCAGTTCATAGCAAGTGCTCCTTCGATGCTCCCCGTGATTGAAACTGTCACTCGCATCGCTCCGTCCGACGCCAACGTCTTGATCACCGGAGAGCACGGCACCGGCAAAGAGGTCGTCGCGCGAACCATCCACGCACTGTCGCTTCGCAACAGTCGCGCTCTGATCACCGTGAACACGGGCGGTCTTGCGGAAGGAGTTTTCGAAAGTGAACTGTTCGGCCACGTGAAGGGAGCGTTTACCGACGCTCGCACTGACCGCATCGGCCGCTTCGAGCTGGCGGACGGCGGGACAATATTTCTTGACGAAATCGGCAACGTTCCTTTGCACCAGCAGGCGAAGCTCCTACGCGTGATCGAGTCAGGAGAAATGGAGCGCGTAGGCTCCTCCCGTAGTAAGAAGATTGATGTTCGCGTGATCTCTGCAACCAACACCGACTTGAAAGCGGCGTGCGATTCCGGTCAGTTCCGTGAGGACCTGCTCTTTCGCTTGAACACAGTCGAGATACACCTTCCCCCGCTGCGCGAACGCCGCGAAGATATCCCAGCGATGGCCCTGCATTTTCTTACGCAGTACGCGACCCGCTATCGCAGGCAAGTGAAGGGTTTCGATCCCGCAGCCCTGCAAGTGCTTCTGCAATATGCCTGGCCCGGAAACGTTCGCGAACTTGAGCACACGCTGGAACGCGCCGTGCTCATGTGCCGTTCCGATCAGATCCAGCCAGGCGATCTCGGTCTGAACATGCAGCGCGGGCAACAAAATCTGGAAGAATTGAGTCTCGAAGCGGTTGAAAGTATCCTGATTCGCAAAGCACTGCAGCGGTTTCAAGGCAACGTGAGCCAGGCCGCCGAAGCTCTCGGCCTCAGCCGCGGCGCTTTGTATCGGCGGATGGAGAAATATGGGCTCTAGCCCGCCTGCGATCAGAACTTCCGCGCCACGGCGGAGAAAGTTTCATCGTGCATCATTTGAACGTCGTGTCACGCGATTTTCAGCCTTCCTGGCAATGCCCGGTATCGTGGTCAGCGGTGTTCTGATCTCTCTGCAACCCTGGTCCACTGAATCGAAAGTTGTTCTTATTAGCGTCGAACTGCTGGCTTGCCTCTTAATCGGAGTGGCTTTGCGGGATCACATAGTGCGGCCTTTGCAGACCCTTGCAAACGTGGTCGGGGCCTTGCGGGATGAAGACTACTCATTCCGCGCGCGGCTCGCGATTCCCGAAGATGCATTGGGCGAGCTCTCTCTCGAAGTAAACGCCCTGGCTGATCTGCTCGCCCGGCATCGTACCGGGGTTATTGAGGCAACGGCTCTCCTGCAACGCGTCGTGGAAGAAGTGGAAATTCCGATCTTCGCGTTTGATCCGGCAGCCAAGTTGCGCCTTGTTAATTCGGCGGGAGAGAAACTGCTGGGACATACCTCGGATCAGCTGCTCGGAAAAACTGCGGAAGAGCTGCACCTCAACGCCGCGCTCATTTGTGATAACGAGACGCTCGTCCAACTTCGGTTCGCGACAGATGCTCGCTGGTTTGTGCGCCGAAGCCAGTTTCGTCAGAGTGGCGTTCCTCACACGCTGGTTGTACTTTCTGATGTGAGCCGGGCCCTGCGCGAGGAAGAACGGCGCGCATGGCAGCGTCTGATCCGTGTGATGGGACATGAGTTAAACAATTCCCTGGCTCCCATCAAGTCAATCGCCGGGAGCCTCAGCGCGCGTGTTGTCGGCACCGGCTTGCCCCCCGAAGAACAACAGGACTTTGCTCGAGGGCTTGGCATTATCGAGAGCCGTGCCGCATCGCTCAATCGCTTCTTGCAGGCATATCGGCAACTTGCGCAAATGCCGCCGCCTGCCTTGCAAACCTGTTCCGTGCCAGTTATCGCCAGGAGAGTCGCCGCGCTTGAAACGCGTGTGCCCGTGAACATTTCGCCCGGGCCTGACCTCACCGTCCGGGCAGATCCTGATCAGCTGGAACAGATGCTGATCAACTTGCTGCGCAATGCCGCTGAGGCTGCCTCGCAATACGTTGAAGCAAACGGAAATTCGAATGGATCGAAGTCCCAGGAAGTGAAGGACGAAAAGAAAGGTGAACAGAGCAAAGAGCCAAGGGTCGACTTAACCTGGAAAGTAACGGACGGGAAACTCGTGCTGACTATTGAAGACAACGGACCGGGACTGATGAATCCGAGCAATGTGTTCGTTCCGTTTTATACGACGAAGGCTGCCGGGAGTGGAATCGGGCTAGTGCTTTCGCGTCAGATCGCTGAGGCACACGGTGGCTCTCTCGAACTTTTCAACCGAAACGATTATTCCGGCTGCGTGGTTACTCTCACGTTGCCTCTAAGCAATGCTCAACAACCCATATATGGCCGCTCCGCCGAGCGTCGCGACTTCCTGACGGGATAGTCTGGCTTACCACCGGATGGCCCGCTAATGCGTTCGCACCAGACGGTTCTCCATGCCTAGTTTCTTGCAGTTGCTTGGATGACACTAGTTGCAACATTCGCTGATCAGAAAGAACATGAATTTGCTTGTATGATGTCTAGCTCCCGTTTTGCGGTCGGGAGTGGCGCCCAGAACAACATTCTTCGGCGATGTTCATAGCCGTTCTGTGCAAAAGATTGAGGAGGCTAGATGTCACACATTGATGTGCCATTGTCGCGCGCGGGTTTCGGTCAGACCCGCCGCCGTGACAACTGGTGGGTTCAGCCGCTGGTTGTATTTCTCGGGTTGTCCGCCTTCATCGTTTACTCGACGTGGGCAGCTTTGCAGGGAAAATACTTCCGGTTCGGACCGTACCTGTCGCCTTTCTACTCGCCGGAACTGTTCGGTGTTTCGAAGGAGGCGTGGTTCGGTCAAAGCCCAAGCTGGGTTCCCGCCTGGGTGACAGCCGCTATGCTTATCCTCTGGGCTCCCGGTGGATTCCGCGTTACCTGCTACTACTATCGCGGCGCATATTACAAAGCCTTCTGGGCTGATCCGCCTTCGTGCACGGTCGGCGAGCCGCGAAAGACATATCTCGGTGAACGGTCGTTCCCGCTGATCATTCAGAACATTCACCGCTATTTTCTCTACCTCGCCCTGATTTTCCTGGTCATTTTGGCGAAAGACGTGTGGAACGCATTGTGGTTTGACGGGAAGTTTGGTATTGGCGTCGGTACGCTCGTCTTGCTGACGAATGTCGTCCTGCTCAGTTGCTACACCTTCGGATGTCATTCCTTTCGGCACCTCGTGGGCGGCTTTCGCGATCGCCTGGCTGGCGCTCCAGTCCGCAAACAAGCTTATGACTGCGTGAGCTGTCTGAACCGGCGGCACATGCTGTTCGCCTGGTGCAGCCTGTTCAGCGTCGGATTTGCGGATTTGTATGTGCGTCTATGCGCGATGGGAATTTGGCACGACTGGAGGATCGTCTAGTGGCCGAATACATCACGCATGAGCACGACGTTCTGGTGATTGGAGCGGGAGGTGCAGGCCTGCGGGCTGCGGTAGAGGCTTCCGCAGCAGGTGTAAGAGTCGCAGTCATAACAAAGTCACTTCTCGGCAAAGCACATACCGTCATGGCGGAAGGCGGAGTCGCGGCCGCGATGGGAAACGTCGATGATCGCGACAACTGGCGCGTCCACTTTTCCGACACCATGCGCGGCGGACAGTACCTGAACAATTGGCGGATGGCTGAATTGCACGCCAGGGAAGCGCCGGCACGTGTTCGCGAACTTGAAGCCTGGGGCGCGCTCTTCGATCGCACCAGCGACGGCCGTATCCTTCAGCGCAATTTCGGCGGACATCGCTATCCGCGTCTGGCGCACGTGGGCGACCGTACCGGCCTTGAGATGATCCGCACGCTTCAGGACCATGGAATCCATCTCGGCCTCGACGTCTTCATGGAGCACACGATTATCACGCTGCTGAAAGATGGCAGCCGCATCTCCGGGGCGTTTGGTTATGACCGCGAGCGCGGACGATTTCATCTATTCCGTGCCAAGGCTGTTGTTCTTGCGACGGGAGGAATCGGTCGCGCTTACAAGATCACCAGCAATAGCTGGGAATACACCGGCGACGGCCATTCTCTCGCGTACCACGCCGGAGCGGCATTGATGGACATGGAATTTGTCCAGTTCCATCCGACCGGGATGATTTGGCCGCCAAGCGTACGGGGAATTCTGGTGACGGAGGGCGTACGTGGTGAAGGCGGAGTCCTCCGGAATAAAGACGGCGAGCGCTTCATGTTCAAAGACATTCCGCCGCTCTATGCAAACCAGACTGCCACATCAGAAGAAGAGGGCTGGCGCTACACCCAAGGAGACAAGAACGCGAAGCGTCCGCCTGAGTTGCTGACTCGCGATCACGTCGCCCGCTGCATTCGACGCGAGGTCCGCGAAGGACGCGGAAGTCCGCACGGCGGGGTATTCCTGGATATTTCCTGGATCAAAGCAAAACTCCCCAACTCTGCAGAGCATATAAAGAAGAAGCTGCCGAGCATGTATCACCAGTTCAAGCAGCTTGCGGATATCGACATCACGCAGGAACCAATGGAAATCGGGCCGACAACTCATTACATGATGGGAGGAGTCAAAGTGGATCCCGATTCGCAGATGTCCGACGTCCCTGGGCTGTTCGCAGCGGGAGAATGTGGAGCGGGCTTGCATGGCGCAAACCGCCTGGGCGGAAACTCGCTTTCCGATCTGTTGGTTTTCGGAAAGCGGGCCGGAGAATACGCAGCGAGATTCGCCAAAGAAAACTCGCTGGGCACCGTGAATGCGCAGGAGCTTGCGTCGGCGGAGAGATGGGCTCTGCAACCATTCGAGCGCAAGACTTCCGAAAATCCCTACGCAGTTCAACATACCCTTCAAGACGTGATGCAGGAACTGGTCGGCATCGTTCGCACCGAGCAGGAAATGCTGCAAGCGCTCGAACGCATCCGGGAACTGAAGGCCAAAAGCGAACAGGTCAGCGTGTACGGCAACCGCGAATACAACGCCGGTTGGCATACCGCGCTCGATCTTCGCAACCTGCTCACGGTTTCGGAAATCGTTGCCAAGGCGGCATTGGAGCGAAAGGAGAGCCGCGGCGCGCACTTCCGCGATGATTTTCCCGCAAAGAACGACGAAGCCGGCAAGTTCAACATCGTGGCGCGAAAAGGACCAAACGGCGAAGTGCAGCTCACGCGCGAGCCGATTCCGCCGATGCCGCAGGAACTGCAACAGATCATCGAGGAGATGAAGTGATGGCGACCGCAACGTTCCGCATCTGGCGCGGAGAAAAGGGCCAGGGAGAGTTCCGTGACTACACCACAGAGGCCTCGCCCGGCATGGTCGTACTCGACGCCGTTCACCAAATTCAGGCCGAGCAGGCCGGCGATTTGGCGGTCCGCTGGAATTGCAAGGCGGGAAAGTGCGGGTCATGTTCAGCGGAAATCAACGGCATGCCGAAGCTGATGTGCATGACGCGTCTTAACACACTTCCGCTCAACAAACCGGTCACCGTCGAACCGATGAAGACCTTTCCGCACATGAAAGACCTGGTGACGGATGTCTCGTGGAACTACGAAGTAAAGAAGCGCATTCCGAAATTCCAGCCGCGGAAGCCTGACGCGCCTGATGGTACCTGGCGCATTGCCCAGGAAGATGTCGAACGTGTGCAGGAATTCCGGAAATGCATCGAGTGCTATCTTTGCCAGGACGTCTGCCACGTGCTGCGAGACCATCACATGCACGACCAGTTCATCGGCCCGCGATTTCTGGTTTATGCCGCCGCCCTCGAAATGCATCCGCTGGATTCAGCAGACCGCGTCGAAAGTCTAAGAAAAGAATTTGGTATCGGGCTGTGTAACATAACCAAGTGTTGTACGAAGGTGTGCCCGGAGAGCATTACAATCACTGACAACGCGATCATTCCGCTAAAAGAACGTGTCGTGGATCGCTTCTTCGATCCAATATCGAAATTTTTTCGGGTTTTCAGTAATTCAAACTCAGAGACATAGTTGATTGCTTTTCCTTCGTGTTCATTTGTGGCCTTCGTGGTGATGTGCTTTTCTAACGACGAAGGACGCGGAGGCGCACGGAGGAAATCGTACTTTCCTCGCGCACGAAGGAGTCCCCTATGCAGTTCGAACTCAAGTCCATTTCCATCCAGAGCATTCCCGAAGCGCTCGCCAAGGTGGAACGTTATCGACTGTTAAATGAACCCGCTCTCGCTGAAAGCATTTGCCTGGACATTCTCGCCGTTGTGCCGGATCACCAGCAGGCTTTGATCTCGCTTCTCCTTGCGCGGACCGATCAGTTTCAATCAAGCGTTCACGCGAAAGCCGCCCAGGAAGTTCTCCAGCAGATTAAAGGCGACTATGAACGGGCTTACTACGAGGGCCTCATCTGGGAGCGCCTTGGTCACACCCGCATTCGCCAGGGTGGTGCGGGTGCCGGTGCCTCCACGTATCACGCACTGCGCGAAGCGATGAAGCATTATGAGACTGCGATGAATTTTGCTCCGCCGGGAAATGACGACGCCATTCTTCGCTGGAATACCTGTGCGCGCATGATCATGCAGAATCCCGACATTCGCCCGTTACCCGAGGCCGATCCTTCACAAGCGTGGGCGAACGATGAAGCCAACTCCAGCATCGCGGACGTATAGGATGTTTCGCGCTACGCACTTTGGAGGAAATAAACTCGACGAAAACGAAGGCGGGTCGGACACCCGATCCGGCACTCCGGCCCTCACGGAAACCTTGGGGGAGGGCTTCCGATCGGAACAAAGCACCGGACGCGGCGTCTGTCGGCACCTCGAGGGGATAGTGCCGTTTGTCACGTCCGGCTGGTCTGTATCTGCGGTGATAGTGCCACGCCGCCTGAGGACTATTACAAGAATTTTGTTTTTGTTACAAAAACGGAACAAGAATTCGGGCCAATACCTGACTCATCCGCATTTCTTGCTCACCCTGTTCAGTGCGTTTGACCCATGTCGGGTCTTTCCCAGAATGGAACTTGCCAACTTGTAATGCCGGGCGGCGTCGCTCAGTACTTTCCTAATCATTGCCGAAGCTTCTAATCATTGCCGAAGCGCCAAGCCCTTCAGTAACGACTGCTGTTTGGCCAGCAGCACCTGGATTCCGCGACGCGCCAGTTCCGTCATCTTTTCGAACTGCACTTCATCGAACACCTGATGTTCAGCCGTGGACTGCACTTCCACAAACTTGCGTCCAGCGGTCATTACCACATTCATGTCGACGTCCGCGCGGGAGTCTTCTTCGTAACACAGGTCCAGCAGCACCTCGCCGTCAACAATGCCGACGCTCACGGCAGCAACGAAGTCTTTCAGGGGTACGGAAGTTAGGGTTCCCGCCGCGACCAATTTCTCCAGCGCCAGGCCAAGGGCAACAAATGCGCCGGTGATCGACGCGGTCCTCGTGCCTCCATCTGCCTGAATCACATCGCAATCGAGAAGGACCGAGCGCTCACCCAGCCTCTGCAAATCGGTCACCGCCCGAAGAGAACGGCCAATCAGCCGCTGAATTTCATGCGTCCGACCACCAACCCGGCCGCGTGCAGCCTCGCGGGGGGTCCGAGTCAAGGTGGAGCGAGGAAGCATGCCATACTCGGCGGTCACCCATCCCCGGCCGCTATTTCGTAGAAAAACCGGGACGCTTTCTTCGACGGAAGCAGTACAGATCACACGCGTGTTCCCTACCTCGATTAGCACGGAGCCTTCTGCGGTAGAGATAAAACCAGGCTCGATGCTAACAGGCCGCATCTGGTCCGATGTTCGATTGTCCGAGCGATAAAACACCACGAGATTCTAGCAGGCTGTCAGGAAAATTCGGCTCCCGGAAAGTATCACTCGAACATCGCTTCGCGATCTTTGCGGCAATCTTCGCGCGCTTCGCGGTCAAAAGCCGTTACCGCAAAGTTCCTAAACAAGCTATTCCAGCGAATAAACCGTGAGGCCGCTCAGGAGCTTGGGATAGAAATCAGTGGATTTTTGTGGCATGACCTCGCCGGCAAAAGCAATGTCGCGCATCTGTTCAATACGTACTGGATTCATCAGAAACGCTATATTCGCTTGGCCGGAGCGTACCAGGGTTGTCGCCTCCGCCGCGTCGCGCGCATAAGTCACATTCGTTTGTTCCCGGATCGCCTGCTCTGAGATCCCAAGCACTCCTTCCAGCAGGCATTTATGCAGCTGAACAACATCTAAGGCTTGCTGGCGGATCGAGACGTCCTTAAACGCGGCGGCGGGCGACTTTGGCCGGCTTAATAGGAATGCCCGGTCGCGCGTCAGGGCAAGAAGCGCTGTTCCGGTCTGTCCCGCCTGCTTCAGAATTACGGTTGCGCGACCTGCAGACAGCTCGGCGTCAGCTTCTTCCACGCTGAAGAATTCGCGGGCGCCACTTACGAAGCTATCAGCCGAAAAACGCGTCAGACCGTGTATCACACGATGTGTGGGCAATATGAGCAGCCCAGCGCTGTCCATATTGACGAACGTCATCATAACGAAATCATAGGAAGGGGCATTCAAAGTATCATAGGAAGGGGCATTCAAAGTGGTTGGGGCTTCTTGTACCCTCCGCTCGTTCCTGTATGTCAACGCGGTCTCATAACGATGGTGGCCATCCGCGATGATTAATTTCTTGTCCTGCATCTTTCGCCGAACGCCCTCAATGATTCCCGAATCAGAAACCTTCCAGACCTGATGTAGAACTCCGTACTCGTCCGTCATTTTCATCGTGGGTGGGTCACCACCGGCCAGAGCCCGGGCGACTTCGTCGGCGGGATCGCTATAAAGCATGAATATCTGTCCAAAATGGGCGCGGGTAGCGCGAAGCAGGTTCAGTCGGTCCGCCTTCGGCTTGGCCAGGGTCTGCTCATGCCGGAAAACCACGCCTGCGGAGTAGTCTTCGATTTTGCCCAGGGCGATGAAGCCGTGGCGTTCAAATTGCACTGAATCGACCGGTGCCGAACCTGGGGCCCGGAACTGCTGTACGTACCGGTAGATCGAGGGCTCGGGATCCTGGCGGAGAATTCCCTGTTTGCGCCAGTCGCGAAACGCGGCAGCGGCGCGAGTATAGGTATTTTCCTCAGGATTATCGGTCGCCTGCCGCTTGCCGAGAATTATTCGCACCAGGTTGTAAGAACTGGCGGCATAATAACGTTCCTGCATTTCCGGACTGATTTTGTCGTACGGCTGGGTGGCGACGGTAGAAAGCTCGACGCGGTCGGGGTTATAGCGATAGGCGCGAAAGGGTTCTATGTGGGCCATGTTCAGGGAGCTTGAGAATTGTACCAATCAAATCTTTTCTGCTACGCACGGCTACCGCCCCGCATGGCAGTATGGACAAACTTTTGCGCAAGACCGGAATCCAAGTTCCGTTGCGCCAGTCGCAGACCATGATAAATATTTAACACTGCCGCTTGCCGAAACATGTGATAACATCCCGCTTAATAACGAGGATTATATGGCGCGCCAAAACAGGCGCGGGTCCTCTCGACCCTGGATTTCAACCCGTAGCGCTTCGGTAATCTTTCACTCCAGTCCTGTCTCCCGCTCTGTGCTCTGTCACTCAGTTTACGTCCTCGGAATTGCTATTTGTTTGCTTCTGATCAATGTCACGGGATTTGCGCAAACCGCGGACGTTGATGACATTCACGTCGCTCCGCGCATAGAGACACCCAAACCAGACCAGCAGAATGTATTGGAGAACCAGAAGCAGCCTGGGCGCACTCCGCTTGTGAAGTCGAAAGTGAACTTGGTGCTTGTGCCGGTAACCGTCACGGATCCAATGAACCGCCTTGTTACTGGTCTCGATAAAGAGAATTTCCAAGTCTTCGAAGGAAAGGAACAACAGGAGTTGCGAAACTTCTCCAGTGAAGACGCGCCCGTCTCGCTCGGTGTCATTTTCGACATGAGCGGCAGCATGAGCAGCAAGATTGAGCGGGCCCGAGAGGCCGTAATCGAATTCTTTAAGACTGCTAATCCGCAGGATGAGTTTTTCCTGATCACCTTTGCCGATCGGCCTGAGGAAATCTCGGATTTCACTCAGTCAGTTGAGGAGTTGCAGGGCAAACTTGTGTTCACCGTGCCTAAGGGACGCACGGCCCTACTGGACGCTATTTATCTCGGCGTCAGCAAGATGCGCCAGGCAAAGTATCCCAAAAAGGCGCTGCTTATCGTCTCCGACGGAGGTGACAATCACAGCAGGTACACCGAGGGCGAGATCAAGTCTTTGGTGAAAGAAGCCGACGTAATGATCTATTCCATCGGCATTTACGACCACTACTTTCAGACAGAAGAAGAGCGTCTCGGACCCGCCCTCCTGAGTGACATCTCAGACCTCAGCGGGGGCCGCGCCTTTACGATCGATAACCCTAACGATCTGGCCGACGTAGCTACAAAAATCGGGATTGAGCTACGCAACCAATATGTACTCGGATATCGTCCAAAGAACCCAGGGCACGACGGCAAATGGCATAAAATCAAGGTAAAGCTACTGCCGCCAAAAGGATTGCCACCGCTCCATGTATATGCCAGGACTGGGTACTACGCTTCGTCGGAATAGACTTGCACTTGTCAGAGTAGCTGCCGGCTTGATGTTAGCAGTTGGAGTTGCAGCTGCCCAAACCACCCCTCCTGCCCAAACCACTCCTTCTGCGCAAACGCCCGGCGGGTCGCAGGCAGGAAAATCGGGTACAGTGCCTGCGCAGCAGGCGCCCGCGACCACCCAGCCGCAGCAACCGTCTGCCGGCCAACAGCCAGCACCGGGTTCGGCTCAGCCCACACAGCAGACACCTCCGGCCAATCAATCTGCTCCCGGAGGACAACCTGCCAACAATCAGGACCAAGGTCAGGCGCCCGTTGGGAACGAAAACGGCGGCTTCGTCTTCCGTTCTGAAGCGCGTGAAGTCACCTTGCACGCAACGGTAGTCGATGACCGAAATCATCTGGTCACGAATCTCGACAAGGCGGACTTCACCGTCTTCGAAAACGATAGACCGCAGACCATAAAGTTTTTTCGCCAGCAGGATTTCCCTGTCGCCATCGGCATCGTTATCGATGACTCCGGCTCCATGCGCGAGAAGCGCGACGCCGTCAACAAAGCCGCGATCAACCTGGTCAAGGCTAGTAATCCGGAAGACCAGGTATTCGTCGTCAATTTCAATGATGAATACTATCTCGACCAGGATTTCACCTCCGATGTGAAGAAACTGCAGGCAGCCCTGGAGCATGTTGAGGCTCGCGGGGGCACAGCACTGTACGACGCAATCGTCGCGTCCGCCGACGAGCTGATGAAGTCAAACCTGCAGCGGAAGGCGCTCTTCGTCGTGACCGACGGCGAGGATGATGCCAGCCAGGAAAGCCTCGAACAGGCTATCCAGCATCTGCAGAAAGAAAACGGCCCCGTGGTTTATACAATCGGTCTGCTGGGCGAGGAAAAATCGCGGAAAGCGAAACGGGCGCTGGAATTGATCGCCGAGCGTACCGGTGGCATCGCCTTCTTCCCTCCAACATTAAGCGAGGTCGACGAAATTAGCCGCGACATTGCCCACGACATTCGCAATCAGTACACGATCACCTACACTCCCACCACTCCCAAAAATGTTCCCGGATATAGAACTATCAAGGTGGACGCCCATGCCAAAATGTACAAGAAACTCACCGTTCGTACCCGCAGCGGGTACTACCCGGGCCAGGAACAACAGGGAGCGGGTGGCCTAAATTGAATTAGGTCATCGCGCTCATCGAGCGTTGAAGAAACTCGCCGCAGAGTTGTGGGCTTTCATTGATTCATGCCCCAATGACTCAATGGTCCAACAATTGGATGACTCAACCATTCCATTGACGCTTCCTGCTCCGGTTTCTTACCCTGTAGAGTGCCCACAGCCTCCAAGTCTTGCTTGCGAGTTGCCGAGAACATCACGGAACTCGTTGGGCAGACTCCAATGCTTCGCCTGAAGCGTATTGTCCCTAAGAACTCCGCCGTGGTCTTCGCCAAACTCGAATACCTGAATCCCGGCGGCAGTGTGAAAGACCGTGCCGCAATAGGGATCATTCGCCGGGCGGAGCAGGAGGGCCGGCTCAAGCCAGGGGGCGTAATCGTCGAAGCAACCGCCGGAAACACTGGCATAGGGCTGGCGCTCATTGGCGTGAATCGCGGTTACACAGTCGCATTGTTTGTGCCGGAGCGATTCTCAGAAGAGAAAGTGAAGATCATGAAGGCGCTCGGGGCAGCCGTAACCCGTACGCCCGATGCCGAAGGGATGAAAGGCGCAATCGCCCGTGCCGAAGAGTACGCCGCGAAGACTCCAAGCTCATTTATGGCGGCGCAGTTCGATAATCCCGCCAATCCCGAATATCACTACGAAACTACCGCCGAAGAAGTCTTTGACCAGATGGAAGGACGAATTGATGCCGTCGTGATCGGCTCAGGGACCGCAGGAACCTTCACCGGGGTCGCGCGTTTCATGAAGAAAAAGCTGCCGGGCATCCTGGCGATCGCGGTTGAAACCCAGGGATCAATTTTAGGAGGCGGGCCGCCGGGACCGCATAAGGTTGAGGGCATTGGCGCAAGCTTCATTCCTGGCAACTTCGACCGCTCGGTATGCGATGAAATCCTGATGGTCAGCGACAAAGACGCATTTGATACAGTAAATGCCCTGGCGGCGAAAGAAGGCGTTCTGTCCGGCTCGAGCGGCGGTGCGAATGTATATGCTGCGTTGCAAGTAGCCCGGAGACTGGGAACAGGAAAGCGGGTCGTGACGGTAATTCCCGACTCGGCCGAGCGCTACTTGTCGAAGAAGATTTTCGAGGGTGGAATATAAGAGCAGTCTTCGATCGTTGGTCGTTGGCTACGAATTTTGCAGCTAACGAAGGGGTGAAGCCTGAGAGAGCTTTTATTTCGCCTGCGTTGCAGACAGAATTGTTTTCTCATTCCAAATGAAACCCACACGCCAACGACGAACGACCAACGACCAACAACAAATTTTCCAACGTCCCGGTTTTTCGACTCGCGCCATCCACGACGGCCAGGAACCCGATCCACTAACTGGGGCGGTCAACGTTCCGATCTACGCCAGTTCCACGTACGTCCAGGAGGAACTCGGCAAACACAAAGGTTACGAATATGCCCGTGTCTCTAATCCCACGCGAGATCGTCTAGAACAGAACCTCGCTTCACTCGAAGGCGGCATCGCCGCTCGTGTCTTCGCCAGCGGCATGGCAGCAATCAACGCCATCTGCGCGATGTTCAAAACTGGTGACCACATTATCTGCGGCCACGATTTGTATGGTGGCGTCCCGCGCCTCTTTAACCAGGTGCTGGCAAACTACGGATTCGAGTTCACCTACGTCGATACCACCGACGCAAAGAACGTTGAGCGTGCCATCCGCAAAACCACGCGCATGGTCTATGTCGAAACACCGACGAACCCGTTGATGACGCTCAGCGATGTCAGGGCCATCTCGCGAATCTGTCGCAGTAAGAAAATCGACCTCGTTGTGGACAACACGTTTATGTCGCCCTTCTTTCAGCAACCGTTATCTCTGGGCGCAGATATGGTCGTACACTCGACGACTAAATTTCTAAATGGCCACAGCGACGGGCTTGGTGGAGTTGTGGTTTGCTCGCGTCAAGACCAGGCGGATCAACTCGCGTTCCTGCAAAAGGCGGCCGGCGCGATTCTTTCTCCATTTGAATGCTGGCTAGTACTGCGCGGAACAAAGACTCTTGCCGTCCGCATGTTGCAGCACGACTGCAACGGACGTCGCGTGGCGGACTTCCTCGCCGCTCACAAGAAAGTAAGAAAGGTCTTCTATCCCGGATTGAAAGACCATCCTCAGCACGATCTCGCGAAACGTCAGATGACTGGTTTCGGATCAATGATCACCTTCGAAACCGGCTCTCTCGCGAACGCAGCGAAGATCCTGAAGCGGGTGCGCGTATGCTCGCTAGCAGAGTCGCTTGGCGGAGTCGAAACCCTTATTTCCCATCCTGCCACCATGACCCACACCGCCCTCGGCGAGAAAGGGCGTGCCGCTATCGGCATCACCGATGGCATGGTGCGTATTTCAGTCGGAATCGAAGATGTCGAAGACATCATCACCGACCTGGACGAGGCGCTAAGCTAGGCTGTGTGGGTCGGACATTCCTGTCCGACACCGTTCGATTAGCTTTCTCTTGCGAAGCTACGAAGACGCTGTTGCAAGTGTTCGACGACGAACTACCGCTGCACCGACTCGTCAATCCATTTCAGATATTCTTCACTTCCCGCATCCATCGAGATCAACACACATTCCGGCAGCTCATAGGAGTGCAACTCTCGAATCGCGGACTGTAAATCCGGGAAACGACTCTTGGTCGTCTTGATTAACAGGAGAAATTCTTCCGCTGACTCAACCTTCCCTTCCCAGCGGTAAACGGACTGAATTCGCGGCATGATGTTCACGCACGCGGCCAGCTTGCGCTCCACAAGTTCCTGCGCAAGCTTTCTCGCCTCTGTCTCACTTCCTGCCGTGGTCAGGACTACTATTTTGTCCGTCATATAAAATCATGCCTCTGACAATTGCGCTCAGAGTCATACCAACTACTTGACGCCAATTGTCATCCTTACGACCTATGCCTACACAAATCAAGTTTGGCACATCGGGATGGCGCGCAGTAATGGCCGAGGAGTTCACGTTCACCAATGTGCGCCGGGCCGTCCACGGAATCGCGCGCTATGTGAAATCGCAAAAGACAAACGGCGCCCGCGTCATCGTGGGCCGCGACCCGCGTTTCCTCGGCGAGACCTTCTGCTCGATCGCTTCAGAAATTCTTGCGAGCTATGGCATCAGTCCATTGGTGATCGCCGAAGCCGCCCCGACCCCGGCAATCTCCTATGCTGTCATTCATGAGAAAGCTGACGGCGCAATCAACTTCACCGCTTCCCATAATCCTCCCGAGTACAACGGAATTAAGTTTTCCACTCCCGACGGCGCGCCCGCGCTTCCGGAAGTGACAAAACAAATAGAAAAGGAAATTGCCGCCGCCGACCAATCCTCACAAACCGGAGGTACCGAGGGTGCCCCACTTCTCCCCGATGTTGGGAGAAGTGGGAAACAGTCAGCCTCTCTCGATCCCAAGCCCACCTATCTCGCGCGTCTTCGCGAAATCATCGACCTGAAAGCGATCCAGAAAGCCGGGCTGCGCGTCGTGTTCGATCCACTCTGGGGTGCGGCGCGCGGCTACTCCGATTCCCTGCTCCGCGAAGCCGGCGTGAACGTTGCCACGGTCCACGACTACCGCGATGTGTTGTTTGGAAACCACGCGCCCGAGCCCGACGACCATCTACTGGAGCCTCTGCGCGAGAAGATGCGGGACACCAAGGCAAAAATTGGAATCGCCACCGATGGCGACGCCGACCGCTTCGGAATCGTCGACGAGGATGGCACTTTCCTGCAGCCGAACTACATCATCGCCTTATTGTTCGACTATCTCGTCGAGAGCCGCGGCTGGAAGAATGGCGTGGGCAAATCAGTTGCAACCACGAATTTCATCAACGCGCTCGCAAAGCACCATAAAGTCGAACTGCACGAAACACCAGTAGGTTTCAAGTACATCGGTGAGTTAATCAAAGAAGACAAAATCGCAATCGGCGGCGAAGAAAGCGCGGGACTCTCAATCCGCCATCACGTTCCCGAGAAAGACGGCATCCTCGCTGGCCTGCTCTGCTGCGAGATGGTGGCTTCTCGAAAAAAATCACTAGGGCAGCAATTGCAGGATTTATTTGCCAAAGTTGGTTCCTTTTATCCTCTGCGCGAGAACTTCCGCTTGACCCCGGAGGTAAAGGACAAGTTTACTGAGAAGTTACGTGTTGATCCGCAAACATTTTGCGGACAGCGCGTTAGCGAAGCTGTTCGCAAGGACGGGTTGAAGCTCGTGCTCGCCAACGGTTCCTGGGTTTGTTACCGGCTCTCCGGGACCGAGCCCGTGGTCAGAGTTTATTCCGAAGCCCCCAGCGCGCAGGAGCTCACAAAACTAAGCGCGGCCGCAAAGCAATGGATCTTCGAGTAGGCCTCCCCAAAATCCGCATCCTGCCAACGCCGGAAGAGAGATTACGCACCCTGACTGAGGGGGCTGATCAGGCGGAGGCTTGGGCAGCAAAAGTACGCGCCCAGCTTGAGCCATGGTTGCAGGCCATCTTTTTAGTGCGGCGCCGGATTGCGACCGGCGCGGTTGCAGTTTTGACCGTCTGGCTTTTCTTGCACGTGATGTTCGGCGCAAACGGCATGGCGGTTTACCGCGCAAAGCGCGCCGAATACCAAAGCCTGCAAAAGGAAATCGAGAGCCTGCTAAAAAAGAACGATGAATACAACAAGCAGGTCAGCGAGTTGAAAACAGATCCTAAGCGCATAGAAAAAGAAGCCCGCGAGCAGTTCCACTATGCTCGGCCGGGCGAGGTCGTATACGTTGCCCCAGAGCCCGCCCCGCGAGCTTCCCCTGGCACGCGTTCTGCCAAGAGATAACCAGCTAACAACTTCCGGCGCTGGTTGTGATATAGTTCCCGCGAATTGCGGTTTTCCCGCTCCCAGACATTTTCGTGAGTGAGATGCTCGCAGGTTCGGTGAATCGCGGCTTTGCCGCTTATTTCAGGAGAATTTTGTCATGAGAAAGTTATTGCTTGCTGTTCTGGCGCTCTCCGTAATGTTCATGTTCGTCGGCGTCTCGTTCGCCGACGACGCAACAACTGTTAAGGGCTATGTCTCCGACTCCAAGTGCGGCGCAAAAGGCGCAAATGCAAAGGCCGCCGAATGCACCAAGAAATGCATTAAAGCCGGCGCCAAGATGGTAGTGGTCACCGACGAAGACCAAAAGGTCCTCACGGTTGAGAACCCAGACGCCCTGACCGGCCATGAAGGCCATCATGTGGCTGTGACCGGAAAGGTCAGCGGAGATTCCATCCACGTAGACAGCGTTTCGATGTTGTAAATTTCATAATCCAGGGCGGCCCCAGGCCGCCCTTTCCTTCCAAAATTCTGCACCTACTAGTTTCACGTGGCGCATTTTGACGCTTTGCCCAACTGGCTGGTCGCGCAATCATAGATTCACCACGTACACCGCGCGCTGTCTGTCCGGAGACTCACCCTTTTACCCCGTCCCGGCTAGACGGCGCGCTTGCTTCTTGGAATTCTGCCGACTGGACGTCCATTGCCCCTGCTTGTTGAGGATTGCTCCCAACAGCACCATCCCGAAAATCCATGAGTTTAATCCCAATGCTGGGCACGGATTGAGGCCGGCTTGTTCCCCATCCAAAGCTCGGGCAAGCGCGTTAAAAAATTCACATCGCAAGTTCCCGTACGCCGTATACTCTTTTTTGCTGCCACTTTACGGCAACTGAACAGATAGAGCGGTGGTGGTTCGATTGCAACCGTGACGGGGTACGGGTAAATGTCTGGCGTTGCTAAGAGTTCTCCCGCAATCCTGAATTCCTGGAAAGAAATTGCTTCTTATCTGGATCGTGGTGTACGCACCGTCCAGAGATGGGAGCGTGATTACAGCCTTCCGGTCCACCGCATGGGAAACGGAAGCCGCAGCCCGGTCTACGCTCTCGCGCCTGAGTTGAACTTCTGGCTGGTCACATCAGGGATGAACTCGCAAAAACCAACTTCAGCACCGATTGCAAAATTTAAGAGACAGCACAAGGCCGGGAGAGAGTCCCCCGTGAAGTTGTCGCACGAACTCATAGCAAAGTCGCGCGACCTCGTGCGCACGGTCGCCCAAGCAAGTGCACGCCAGCAACGCCAGGCCGAACTCCTGCAGAAACGCATAGTTGAAATTCGCTCAAAAATCCGCTGATTGCGAATAGCGGTTCGGATCAGCCTGCATCTTCCCTTCTGCCTTTCTCGCCCATACGGCGTGTACGGCGATGCAACATACCACGGCAATCATAACCAGCACGCCTGACTTATCTAACGTTGGGAACAGAAGGAGAGAGACTCCGAGAGCGAACAGAGACACTACGTCTCCCCAGGCTAGATGGAAGACCGCCGGAGGAGACTGAAGCCTGCGACGCAGCACCGGAAGCGCGGCGCACACCGATCCGTAATAGATCAGTCGGGATATGGCCGAGATCGTCAGGTTCCATCCAAAGCTCCCAGCGATCGAAAAAAACAACGCCGCGCAAGAGAAGACAACGATCGCGATATGTGGAGTTCGAAACCTCGGGTGGACCCTGGCAAACACTGCCGGCACATCGCCTTGTTCGGCAAGCGCAAACAAGGTTCGCGGAAACCCGAGAACGTTCGCTCCGAGATAGCCATATGTCGCGGCCAGGATTGCCACGCTCACCACAGCCGCCCCCCAAGGTCCTACCATCGCCTGCGCCGCGTTTGCAATCGGACGGTCTGTCATAGACTTGATTGGAACCAATGAGACAACAATCCACTGCGTCATCGTGTAAACAACCGTGCAGGTCAGAAGTGCCGTAAATAGCGCGAAAGGATAGTCTCGCCGCGGGTCTTTGGCCTCGCCTCCGGGCATGAGGGCCGTTTCGTATCCGCCGTACGCAAACATCAGCAGCAGAATGGGATGGGACCACTTGTCAGCCGGCCCACTAGGCACTGAGCGAATGAACTGGTGATGAGTTACAGCCAGCAGAGACCCGCCGGCCACGAATACTCCCAGAGTGATGAGCTTCACCGCGGTAAACAGGTTGCTAAGCCTCGTTCCACTTCGAACTCCCACATAGTTCACCCAGGTAAGAACGACAAACAACACCGTCAATACGAGCACACGCGCCGCCGGAACTTTCGCCGCCGGCCAGAACTCCGCAAGATAAATCACAAAGAGGTTCGCGTTCGCCCCGACTGCCGTGAGCCGTCCCAGAACGCCAAACCATGCCACAGCAATGCCGGTGGTTCGGCCAAAGGCGACCCTTGAATAAAGGTAGACTCCCCCGCTTTGATCAAAACGGGAAGACACTTCCGCAAAGCAGCCCATTACCAGCGCAGTTGCAATGGCGGCGAAGAGCCAGGCATAAGGACTTTCCTTCCCCAGCGTCCCTGCAATTACCGACGGCAAGCCAAATACGCCGCTCCCGATAATGCAGTTGATCGTGAGCGCTGCCAGGCTCCAGCGTCCAATGGCGCGAACGAGTCCGGTCCCTGCGGATGAACGCATCGAGGGTTTGTATCACAAAATACCGGCAGCAATCTGGCGAGAATCACAAAAGGAACTAGACGCGGTACATTCCTTCGCGCATAATCCCTCCGATTTCAAGCGCACTTCGTTTTCTTCCCCTGCGTTTTTAATCTAAGGTTTTTCGGTCCCAACCTGATGGACTAAGAAGCGAGTATTCAACTGATGTTGAGCTCTGCATGCATTCCTGCCCCTGCCCGTCGATGACTTGCGTCCGACGCATTGCGCGACGGACTCATTGGAAACAAAAAGCGTAAAGATGTGGGAATCGTAGACGAAATCCAGCGAAAACTTCCTTGAGGGAGAAAATGGCCGTCACTCGCACCAATACAGTTCAGAATCCAGGAGGAGTAAAGGTCAAGACAAGCTCTGGACAATTCCTTCACTTTAGGTTGGACGCAGCAGGTCCGAAGCCGCTCTTCAGCTTTGAGAGTAACGTCAAGGGCGTACTGTTTCAGAACACGGACTTCCCAAACGATCCAACTTCCAGCTACGAATGGGACCATCTCAAGAATCCCTCTGATATTCAGCAATTGGAGCTTTTGGAACTGGCGCTGACTTTTCTCACCAACGCAAAGTACACGTATACGGTCGAGCTCCGCGATTCCGTAGGTACAAATACGACTGTCTTGCAAATCAGCTACGACGGGGCGCCGACAGATTTTGCTGCAGAGTCCTTCCGGGTGGTAATCGTCTGATGAAAACTAGGATCATTCTTGCTTTGCTTGGTTTTCTTAGTCTGGCTTCAGCGCATGCCCAATCTTTCGACGAGTGGTTCGAAAGCCGAATCCAGGCCCACATCAACGGCCGAAACGGTAACGGGATGGACAAACAAAGAGAATCCCCCGCCACGGACCCGAGATCGACATCGCTGGTGGACCAAAGCTCAGCCACTGACTTCATCAGCGTGGCGGCAAACGTGATTCCGGTCACTCCGGGGCTGTCGCAGATCACCGGCTCAACGGGCGGCACTGGGTCTGGCGGGGGTGCAGCGGGTTCCACCAGCGCCACAGCAAGCTTCTACGCACTCTTGGCGGCGCTCAACAAGATGAGCCCCACGGATCCGCAATTCTACGCAGAGCACGCGAACGCGCGGCGAACCTCATTCACTTTAGGGACAGTTACTTCTGCGCCTGCGGTGGACAACACGGATAAGCCTGGGACGCTATATGGGGCCAAATTGCTAGTTTTGAACGGGCGCGACATTTATTCTTCCAGCTCTCGTCATTATTTACAGACTCTGCAACCAGAAATCGCCAAAGTAGGGACGCAATCTGTTCAATTGAAGGACCAAATTCAGAAAGATATGTTCATCGCTCTAAACCCTGGCAAAACTAAGACAGATGTCAATGATCCCGATTTTCAGCAGTTCTCGCTCACGTCATTTTCAGCCACAAATTTTCCTGGTGTTCTGGCTTCGCTTCCGTCGGATGCAAGGGACCGAATCGAAAATCAGATCGAGAATTCAATCAGCACTTTTGCGGAGTTCACGAACATGGTGAACAACGTTTACGATCAAATTAGTCAGGGGATGCAATTGTCTATTGCATATACGGCTGTTGTTCGTGATGCCGTTGGCAATAACGACCATCGCGCAGAATTGATCTTCGACTACGGTCTCAGCCCTCAAATTAATTGGACGGTTAACGCGAGCGCCGATTATATCGATCGCAAGACGACCCTCGATTCTAAGGGAGGACGTATTGCCACCAGTTTTCAAGGAAATCTAACGAGTCCTAACTCGGGCTGGGGGAAAACTCCCCTGCGACTAAGCTTCAGTGGCGAAGCGAAATGGCTTACCGGCCAGAAACCGCAGTACACATTTCAGAGCCAGCTGAGCATTCCCCTTTCGCCAGGAATCGACCTTCCGATCGTGTATCGCTACGCGAACCGAAATGCGCAGATAGACCAAACCAGCTCAGAGGCCCGCCTCGGGTTGTCGGTGGACATATCTCGTCTGACGCAAGCTCTAAAATAAAGCGGCTTTATAAGTCGTTCGCATGAAGTGTTCCACCCGCTGGTCCGAACTGGCGCACGCTTCTCAGGTTGACGGTGCATCTACTCCGGTCCCTGCGTTGACATTTCCACAGGGGAAGGTTCAAACTACCACTCTGCCTGGAACTGTCCTTCCGGCGCAGGAAACCGTGATGTGTGCCCTTAGCCAAACGCATTGAAACGCTCACTTATGGCCGGAAAACGGTTCTCCTACAACCTTGATTCGACTCTGGAGACCGTGGACACAGCGGAGCAGGCGGCCAGCCGCATTGCCAGCGAATCAGGTTTTGCCGAGGACGAGGTCATGCAGATCGCCATGGCCGTTCGCGAGGCTGCGGTGAACGCGGTGCTGCATGGCAATGCTTATGATCCCGAAAAGAAGGTAGCGCTTGAGTTTGAGCGCACCTCTCGAGATCTGGTGATCACCATTCGCGATCAGGGCAAAGGGCTTGATCCGTCCAATATCCCCGATCCCCTTGCGCCGGAAAATTTGCTGAAGACCTCGGGCCGTGGAATTTTTTTGATTCGCTCATTCATGGATGATGTTGAGATTCACCCGTCCAGCACGGGAACGGAAATAAAACTTATCAAGCACGTCCACGGCGAAGCCGGGGGCGCAAAGGAGGCTTCCCAGTGAATTTAAGAGTCAGCACGCGCCAGGTTGATGGGGTGAATATCGTCGATTGCAACGGACGCATTACCCTCGGCGAGGGCAGCGTCATACTTCGCGATACCGTCAAAGACCTGCTCGCGAAAGGCAACAAGAAAATTCTGTTGAACCTCGGCGAAGTGAACTACATCGACAGCTCAGGGATCGGCGAGCTCGTCAGCGCCTACACCACCGCCCGCAATCAGGGTGGCGAGTTGAAGCTGCTGAATTTGACGAAGAAGGTGCATGATCTTTTACAGATCACGAAACTCTACACCGTGTTTGATGTGAAGGACGATGAAACGGCGGCGGTAAAGTCGTTCCGGTAACCTAGATTGTGGGGCACGGGCGTCCTGCCCGTGCCTGATCTGCTAGTCTGCCCTATTCCATTCTGGGAAAGACCAGTTCAAATTTTTTATCTGCAATGTGCCGTATTTCCATTGTTCACGGCTAAAATGCGCTGGTGAAAAATGCAGCACTGATTCTGTTTGCTGTGATTTGTTCGCACGCACTCTTCGCTTCCTGCCTGCCCTTTGATCAAGCCCGCAATCATCTCGGCGAAACGCAATGTGTAACTGGAAAGGTTGTCCGAGTCAAAGAGGGCAACCGCGGTGTGCGCTTCCTCGATTTCTGCGAAGACTATCGCCTATGCACATTTACCGTCGTGGTCTTCCCTTATGACCTCAAGAAAATCGGGGACATTCGCCAGCTCGCCGGCAAGATGATCGAGATCCGCGGAGAAATAAAGGAGTATGACGATCGCGCAGAAATCATCCTCGAGAGCTCGAAGCAGCTTGGCGGCGAGGCCGTCATGCTCTCACCATTACCGAAGAATTTCGACGTCGAAGAGCGCGGCCATTTCAGCGCCGGCTCATTCCGTGCTTCGAAGAGCCGCAATATCAAGCGAAAGAAGAAAGGCGTTCCTACGCCCGCTAGTGGACCTATAGAAGGTCCAGAATCCGATTGAGCTTCACACGAGGCCTCTCTTCAACTCTTTCAGCGGATAGTGTGTTCCCCTCCACTCCACGCCCCCATTCCACAAAGCAAAGAACATCGACCGCAGGACGATGTAGATGAACAGAAGCGTGCTCACCGGATGCAGCACGAAATACCAGGGCCGCACATCCGAGAAAAACGACATCCCTGCGTAGAAGAAGAAAATGCAGGCCAGTGCAATCGCATAAGCTAGCCGCGCCCACCCGTGAGCCCAGAAAACGCCGGCTATCGGCAGCAGGTTAACGAACACAGCGGCGACACAGAAACCGACCGCTCTCCACCATTGAAAGGACAGCACCGCGAAGAAATTCTTCGTAAGGTTTCGCACCACGCCCAGCGCGCCTCGTGCCCAGCGGATTTCGAGCAGATCGTCGCCGAGTACGTTGCGTTGGCGGAAACCGGCATTCTTGATCAGCTTGCCGAGCTTCATGTCATCTACAACTTCGAAGCGCAAGACCTCGTAGGTCCCGATCGCCTCGTACGCGCTGCGGCGAACCAGATTGAATGCACCGACGCCGATGTGATCTTTCGCCTTAGGATCGGCGACCTTCCATGGCCGATGACCAAATACGAACATCAGCTGGAAAAACGCGAGCATCATCTTCTCGCCAGGACGTTTCATAATGATGCGCGGAAACAGTACGAGATGATCAGCGCGTTCAGCTTCCGCGTAGGCGATGGCTCGTCGAAGGGAGTCGGGACGGAACATCACATCCCCATCGGTGAACAACAGCCACTCTCCGCTCGCATGATTCGCGGCGGTCCACATGGCGTGTGCCTTGCCCATCCAGCCGGCGGGGAGCTCGCGGATGTGGACAATCCTGAGGCTCACACTTGACGGACGTGGATGCCCATTCGACTCTTTCCCTTCGGTCAGTCGCTCAGGGCAGACTCCGCCCCGACACGAGATTAGCCGGTCCATAATCTCGCCCGTACGATCGGTCGAACGATCGTCAACGGCGACTACTTCGTAGTTGGGATAATCCAGTGAGAGCAGACGAGACAACGCTTGCTCGATTGACTGCTCCTCATTTCGCGCGGGAACAATGATAGTTACTCGAGGACTTCCGTTAGGAGTTGCTGGCTTCCGGTCCCACTCAGGACGCGAAATGTTGACCAAGGTGCGCACGCCAACTGACGCGTCCACAACGCGAGACAACCAGATCAACGCGAGCAGAGTGCCCGCGATCCAGTGGAAGTAAATCATCCCGCGTGGGCCTGCGCGGGCTTCGGTTCAACAGCAACCGCTGGGGCAAAGCGCATTCCGTAGAAAAGAATCGCTGCGGACAGCCCCATCGCAGTCACTGGAAGAATAAACCCTGTTTGCAAAGAACTCCGATCCGCGACCCAGCCAATCATCGTCGGTGATGGCACATCTCCCAGCAGGTGAATGATGAAAATGTTCACTGCGATGGCGGTTGCCCGGATGTGAGCGCCAACGGAGTTAATGACCGCTGCATTCAGTGGAGATGTGTTAAAGAGAAGAAAAAAAGCAGCAACTGCGATTGCCGGTATCATCGCTCGTCCCGGCACGAATAGAGCGATGATCAAGAACGGAATTCCCAGCGCCATGCTCACTGCGGAAACAAAATAGTAGGAGCTTTTCATTCGCGGCAATAAATAATCGCCAAGCCACCCGCCGAATAACGAGGCAAGAATGCCGTCAACTACCACGATAATGCCAAAATCAAAATTTGCTTTCGCCAGCGTATAGTTACGCTCGCTGTACAGAAACTGGGGCATCCAGACCTGAATGCCACCAAGCGAAAACGTCATCATCGCCATGCCCAGGGTTGCGGTTAGAAACGCAGGATTGCGCGCCAAACCCAAAATGCTGCCCCGTTCGGCTGTGTCCTGCAGAGAATCTGTTCGTCCACGTTCCGGTTCCTTCAGAAATAGGACTGATATCGCCAGAATAAAACCTGGCGCGGCGGCGATGTAAAAAGGAAAACGCCAACCATGTCCCGGAGCGAGATAAGATCCGAGCAAATACCCAGCCGCCGACCCGACTGGAATGGCGAGATAGAAAACGCCCAGGATTCGCCCGCGTTTGTTTTCAGAGAAAAGGTCGGCCACGAACGTCGGAGCAATGGTCACAAACGTCGCTTCGCCGACTCCTACCAGAGTATGCCGCACCAGCAGCTCTGTGTAGTTGTGCGTTACCCCTGTCAGCAAGGTCAGTCCGCTCCAGAAAATTGCTCCCACAGAAATGATCACCTTGCGCGAGTACCGGTCAGCAGCGGGCCCGACAAATGGAGCTGCGCACATGTAGCAGAGGAGGAATGCGCTGGTCAATAAGCCAATTTGCGCCTTACTGATGTGGAATTCGTCTTGCACCAGAGGCTGGACCGCAAAAAGCACGTTACGGTCCGCATAGTTGAGCAGATTGAGCGACGTCAACAACAGAAGAGCGGTCTTGGGTTGAAGATCGTTCCGGTTCACTTGGGGAGGACTATATCACGCTGCGCCAGGACACCGGCTTCGTCGGAACCTGATAACTCAACCGTTCATTTCCCGCTCTTCGGCCTCGGCCAGCGCGCAACTACAACCGTAGAAATCCCACCCCGCGGCCGAAATTCGCCCTTGACTTCGGCCCACACCGGCTTGGCCCAACGCACCACGTCTTCGAGAACCTGATTCACCACGTTCTCTTGAAAAATTCCAAGATTCCGATACGACTGCAAGTACTCCTTGAACGATTTCAGCTCAAGGCATTCCTTGTCTGGCATGTACCGCAGTGTGATGACGCCAAAATCCGGCAGTCCTGTCTTCGGGCAAACGGACGTAAACTCAGGATCGTCGATGACGATCTCATATCGCGGAAACTGGTTAGGCCAAGTCTCGATCTCCGGAAATTTGGCATCGAGCCCGGCTTTGGCATGTTCCGGCGTGTACCGCGGCTGTTTTGGCATGAAGATTCATTTTAAACAGAGTCCCGCGACCGGACTCCTACATGGAGAATTTTTTCTTGAATTTTTCCGAAAAGCTATGCATCTAAACGGTTAATTGTCCGCGGATTCGGGCCGATGCGTGCAAGTGTTAGCATTATTTTCAATCAACTAAATGCCTCAAAATGGCCGAAATCGGGGCTTCTTAGCCCGCAGGCAGTGGGTGCTATGGGCTGCCGGAATAGTAGTTGCCGTAATTTTGCTGGCTTCCTTCGCCTCGCGCGATGGGGCTGTTCCAGTCGTGACGGCTCCGGTCACTCGCGGTAATATCCGCAGCGTGATCTCTACCAACGGTAAAGTTGAGCCGATCAGCAACTTCGAGGCTCACGCTCCAATCGGAACTACAGTCAAGCGAGTGCTGGTTAAAGAAGGAGACCACGTTCGCAAAGGCCAGCTACTGGTCGAACTCGATGCGGCCAGCGCCCGGAGTCAGGCCGCCCAGGCCCTCGCACAGGTTCGAGCTGCTGAGTCCGACATCAATTCCATCAAGCGCGGTGGCACGCAGGAAGAGTTGCTTACCCTGCAAGCGCAACTGGTAAAGGCGAAGGCCGACCGCGATGCCGCACAGAAAAACTTCGATGCCCTGAAGGGGTTACAAGAAACTGGAGCCGCCTCGCCTGGCGAGGTCCGGGCAGCCCAGGCCCAACTGGCAACAGCGGAAGCACAGGTGAAGTTGCTCGAATCAAAACAAAGCGAGCGCTATTCGCGCCCGGAGATCTCCAGCGTGGAAGCCCGGCAATCGGAAGCACAAAGCGCCTATGCCGCTGCGGAGAACATTTTGAATCAGCTCATCATCCGCGCACCGTTTTCCGGCGAAGTCTACTCGCTTCCAGTCAAGCAAGGAGCATATGTGAATCCAGGTGAGCTCGTTCTACAAGTGGCCGATCTTTCTAAGGTTTTGGTTCGTGCTTATGTCGATGAACCTGATGTGGCGCGCCTCACGCCTGGGCAGAAGATCGAAGTAACCTGGGACGCGGTTCCCGGCCGAACCTGGAATGGTAGCGTAAGCAGTATTCCCGCCTCTGTAAAGCTCCACGGTACCCGCAACGTTGGCGAAACCACTTGTATTGTTCCTAACGACGATTTCAAGCTGCTTCCCAACATCAACGTTGGCGTGGTCATCGTGACCGCCGAACACAGCAATGTGCTGGTTGTTCCCCGCGAAGCGCTGCGTCTGGATGACGGCAGACCTTATGTCTTCATCGTTGCCAACAACGAACTTGAGCGCCGCACTGTAGATACCTCCATTTCGAATTTGACGCAGACAGAGGTCGCCGGCAACCTGCCTGAAGGCGCGAGGGTCGCGCTCGGAGCGACAAATTCCAAACCTTTGCACGATCATCTTCCCGTGAAAGTGGTGCAATAGATAATGCGTTGCTTGTTGTCGATTCTCGCTCTCGGTATGTTCAGTGTTTCGATTGCTACTGCAGGCGCGGATGAAACTGCGCCTTCGCTTATTGCTAACGGCCGCGTCGATGACGCCATTGCCGCCCTACACGGCCAGATCAGCACATCTCCAAACGATCCGCTGGCCCACAATCTTCTCTGCCGGGCGTTTTTCAGCCTGGGGCAGTGGGATTCGGGCATTTCTGAGTGCGAAAAAGCAGTTGCACTCGCGCCAGACAACGGCTTATTCCATCTATGGTTGGGCAGGATTTACGGCGAGAAAGCAGACAAATCGAACTTCATGACGGCTGCTTCGCTCGCAAAGAAGGTGCGCAATCAGTTTGAAGCGGCCGTGCAGTTAAGTCCGAAAAGTATTGATGCGCACAGCGACCTCGCCGAGTTCTATTTGGAAGCGCCGGGCATCGTCGGCGGCGGACGCGACAAGGCGGAGCAACAGGCGAACACGCTGGCGGGGCTTGATCCAGCAAAAGCGCATTGGGTGAAGGCTCGCATCGCCGAAAAACATGGCGATATCGCAACCTCCGAACGTGAGTACCGCGAGGCGATCAACGTAAGCCACGGCAGCGCCAGTTCCTGGCTGAATCTCGGGCTGTTTTATAAACATCGCAGCCAATTTGAACAGATGGAGCAAGCGCTTCTACACGTGCGTCCGGCCCCACTCGACCGCCCGGATGCGCTGGTAGACGCCGCAGAAATCCTGATTCGCGCACAACGAAACATTCCAGAAGCGGTGCAACTCTTGCGTGCGTATCTTGATTCCAAAACGAAGGTGGAGCAAGCTCCTGCCTTCAAGGTCCATTACCTTCTCGGCAACGCCAATGAGAAGCTTGGGGCAAAGCAGGAAGCTGTTGCTGAATACAAGCTTGCCATCGGCATGGCCAAAGACTTCCGACCGGCACAAGAAGCTTTGCAGCGGGTGAGCCGCTAGTTGCAGGCTTTTGCGCAAAGCCGTTTTTCCACTCCGTCGACAAAAGCTGCTCTCAGTAAAATCAATCCTTTATTCCACAAACGAAGGTGGAACTATGAATACATCTCGTCCGGCTGGCGTGTGTTTGCAGACATTGCTGCTTCTGCTTCTTGCGCATATCGCTCCTGCCTTGCTGCACGCCGATGCAATTTCTCTCAAACGCGCGGTGCAACTGGCGCTTGCGCACAGTCCCGCCTCGGCGCAAGCCGTAGCTGACGAACAGCGCGCATTCGCATCCTACCGTGAGGCGAAGAACCAATATCTGCCGCAAATGACGGTCGGCTCGGGGCTCGGAGAAACATGGGGATACCCTCTTTCGCTGGAAGGATCGGCGCCATCGCTTTTTAACATCACTGCACAGTCGGCGTTGTTCAATCCAGCATTGCGAGACTTCATACACGCCGCTCATTTTGAATACCGCGCGATGGCGGAAGAGACAAAGGACCGGAAAGCTCAGATCACACAGGACACGGTCTTGACCTATCTGGAGTTAGTCAAGTGGGAAAAGGAAATAGCACAACTGCGCCAGCAATATGAAGACGCGCTCAAGGATCAAGAGATCGTTGAGCAGCGAGTGAAGGCAGGTATCGATAGCCAGCAGGCGGGTAAGCAATCACAACTCGTTGCAGCACGCGCTCATTTGCGAATAACTCAGGCCGAGGGTGCGATCGATGTGTTGCGCGAAAACCTATCGCAGCTGACTGGAATTCCTGAGAGTTCCCTGCAGACAGATCCAGACTCGGTGCCCTCTTTTCCCCAGGTCCAACCAGCCAGTGACGACGCCCTCAAAGCCCAGGAATCAAGCCCCGCGGTTTTGTTCGCACAGCAGCACGCCATTGCCGAAAGTTTTCGTGCGCGCGGCGAGCACCGTTCTTTGTGGCCTACCGCAGATTTCGCCACTCAATATGCGCTGCTGGCGAAGTTCAATAACTGGGCGCAATTTTTCCAACAGGGAGCGTTTCAGGAACACAATGCGAGCGTTGGGGTAGTGCTGCGCTTTCCGTTCTTCAACCCTTCCCAGCGCGCCCATGCTCAGGCCGCTGACGCAGAGGCGGTCCGCGCCAAGAAACAAGTGGAGGCGACAAAAAACCAGGTGTCTCAGCAAACCCTGAAGCTTCGTCGCTCTGTCGAGCAACTCGACGCGGCGCAGAAGGTATCGCAACTCGAATATGAGATTGCTCAATCCAATGTTGATGCCGTGCAGATCCGGATGAACTCTGGGACGGCCACAATTAACGAAGGAGCAAATGCCCGCGCCGAATTGTCAGAAAAATACAATGCGCTACAAGACGCCAATTTTGAACTTCTTAAGGCGCGCGTGAATCTGCTTCGAGCAACAGGCGAGCTCGATTCGTGGGTTGATCAAGGCAAGTAGCTCGAACTAATTGGGCGCCTTATACGGCTGTTCAATGTCTCCATGCACCACTCAGCGCGAACCCATTGTGTCCTGGCCAGTCGCTCGCTAGCCTGAAAGCATCAAAGAGCACTGAATTCTAGCCTGGCCTTGTTGTCGGTGACCCTTTCGGTACGCAGTTCGTGGCGGTAGATTGTTGAATGTTAAGATAGATACTCAATACATATGCCTTTAAAGACGCTGTTCCTCAACCCTCCTTCCTTTGAAAACTTTGATGGAGGCGCTGGCTCCCGTTGGCCGGCGACCCGCGAAATTGAGTCTTACTGGTACCCGGTATGGTTGGCTTATCCGACCGGTATGCTCGAAGGCGCCCGCCTCCTGGATGCGCCGCCGCATTACGTCTCTGCCGAAGAGACCATCAACATTGCCAAGGAGTACGAATTCTTGGTGCTGTACACCAGCACCCCTGGCTTCCCCGGCGATATTCGCCTTGCCGAGCGGATCAAGGATTCCAATCCCAAGATCAGGATCGCCTTTGTCGGTCCGCACGTTACGGTTCTGCCGGAACAAAGCTTGCGCGAGGGTCGCGCCGTCGACTTCGTTGTTCGGAAGGAATTCGATTACGCGGTAAAGGAGTTTGCCGAAGGCAAAGCTTTCGACGAGATCCTGGGCATTTCATACCGCAAGAATGGTTCGGTCGCGCACACGCCCGACCGGCCACAGCTTCAGGATCTGGACTCCCTTCCGCACGTGACCGACGTTTATCATCGCGACCTCGACGTTCGCCGCTACAACGTTCCTTTCCTTCTTCACCCCTACGTTTCGCTTTACACCACTCGCGGATGCCCAGCCCAATGCACGTTCTGCCTTTGGCCGCAAACCACCAGTGGTCACGCGTGGCGCAAACGCTCGACCGATGACGTGGCCCGCGAAATGGCGAAAGCTAAGGAATATTGGCCGTACGTAAAAGAATATTTCTTCGACGACGACACCTTCAATATTCAGAAGGCACGCACGGTCGAGCTCTGCGCAAAGCTCAAACCGCTCGGGTTGACCTGGTCGTGCACTTCTCGCGTAACCACAGATTACGAAACCCTGAAAGCCATGCGCGAGGCCGGATGCCGGCTCCTGATCGTTGGCTATGAATCTGGTGACCAACAGATTTTGAAGAACATCAAAAAAGGCGCAACTCTTGAGCGCGCCCGCCAGTTCACAAAGGATGCGCACAAACTCGGGCTTGTGATTCACGGCGATTTCATCCTTGGCCTGCCAGGCGAAACCCGCGAGACGATTCAAAACACAATTGCATTCGCCAAGGAACTCGACGTCGAAACTATTCAAGTTTCGGTTGCACATGCCTATCCAGGAACGGAGCTCTACGACTTCGCCATCAAGAACAATTTCCTGGTTAAAGGCAGCATGGTCGATGAAGGTGGGCATCAACTCGCCCATATCGAATACCCAGGACTTCCGGCGGAAGAGGTCTTGCAGTCCGTTCACCGCTTCTACGACGAGTACTACTTCCGCCCGAAAGCGGTATTCCGCATTCTGCGCAAAGCGGCATTCGATTCTGGCGAGCGCAAACGCCTGTACAAAGAGGCAAAAACGTTTCTTAAGGTGCGGTCGATGCGGAACAAGCTGGTCAAAGCCAAGACAAACGGACACGCACAAGGTTCTGCTTCGCAGCCTCAGGAAACCGTCCAGGTCTAACCACTCGTGACCTTCCGCAAGTACATGGTGTTGGCGGGCGTAAGTATCTTTGCGCCAGTAGGCGATTCCCTTCTCTCTTATGGCATGAAAGAGGTGGGAAATATCTCCTTACGAGACGTATCCCACCTTCTACTGGCCATCACGAATCCCTGGGTTGGACTGGGAATTATTCTGCTGATCGGCTTCTTTGTCTCTTATATGACGGCGCTGTCCTGGGCAGATCTCACATATGTGCTGCCTGCCAGTTCTCTCGGGTATGTTCTCCTGGCCCTTATCGCGAAGTTTGCTTTGCAAGAGAAAATCAGCGTCATGCGCTGGTTGGGCATTGCTCTGGTTTCAACCGGAGTCGGTTTCGTAACCAGTGGGCCTGAACGGACGCGGCGCCCTCCTCGACATCGAGCCAGCGACGGCAGCGTTGCCATGGAGTCGTCATGATCCGGCACGCTATCAGCAATCTCAACGGCTGGCTGGCGATTCTTGCGATCGTGCTTTCCTCAAGCGCGGGAGACGTGCTGCTTTCGCGCGGCATGAAACAGATCGGCGACCTGGGACTTCTCCGTCAGCGCCGCGGCTTGGTATTTGTCCTGTTGCTGATCTTGCGCAATCGCTACTTCTTGCTCGGAGTGGGCTGCATGGCATTGTCGTTTTACAGCCTGCTGTTCGGCTTATCATGGAACGATGTAAGCCTGGTTGGGCCCGCCGCAGCGTCTCTGACCTTTGTCGCGAACGCATTTGCCGCCCGCTTTTTTCTTCACGAACGCGTTGGCCGGCGACGCTGGGCCGCCGCACTCTTCGTTGCGGCTGGCGTCGTACTTATGGCTTTCTAACTATCGGCCGGTGATTGTGGTCCAGAACCAGGCCAGTGACAACAGAATCAGAATGGCGCATGTCGTCCAGGCCATCAGGTTCACCAGCCGTGAGTTCCTGTAATCGCCCATCAAATCCTTCCTATTTACCAGGATGAGCATAAATATGAGCAGAAACGGCAGCAGAATTCCATTTACAACCTGAGAATAGAGAATGACTTTGACCAGCGGAATTTTGGGAAGCAGAACGATTCCCGCGCCGAAAGCAATGAGCGACGTGTAGAGCCAATAGAACCCCTTCGCCTCAGAAAACTTCTTGTTTATCCCGGACTCGAGTCCCAGGCCCTCGCAAATATTGTATGCAGTTGCCAGCGGCAGAATCGCAGCAGAAAGCACCGCCGCGTTTACCAGCCCAATGGCAAACAGCAGGAAGGCCCATTGGCCGGCCAACGGCTTCAGAGCAGCGGCAGCATCGGCGGCGTCGGCAATGTTGTGGATGCCAGAGCTGTAAAGAGTCGCAGCGCATGCCAGCACGATGAAGAATGCAACCACGTCGGTGATAATGCAGCCCAGGATCACGTCCCACCGGCTCAGGGCATATTGCTTTTTTCCAATTCCCTTCTCCACAATTGAAGCCTGCAAATAAAACTGCATCCACGGGGTGATGGTGGTTCCAATCAGTCCAATTACCATCACCAGGTATTCGGAGCTCTTCGTGACAGTCGGGACAAACGTGCTCTGAATCGCCAGCTTCCAATCCGGACGCGCGAGAAACGCTGAAACCACGTAGGTGAAATAAATGAGAGAAAATCCGATCAGAATTCGCTCCACCAGTTTGTACGAGTTCCCCACCACCATCACCCAGACAAGGACAGCGGCAATCGGTACAGCGATAAGCCGGCTCACTCCAAACAGCCCCATCCCTGCTCCCACGCCGGCGAACTCCGCCATGATGTTTCCAACGTCAGCCACGCCCAGGATGAGCATGGTAAAGGCCGTGGCTCGCAACCCAAATTCCTCACGGATTAGGTCAGACAGACCTTTGCCCGTAACTGCCCCCATGCGTGCAGCCATTTCCTGCACGATGATCAGCGCAATCGTAGTCGGTATCAGCGTCCAGAGCAGTGCGTAGCCGAACTTTGCGCCAGCCTGCGAGTAGGTGAGGATTCCGCCTGGATCATTGTCAACGTTAGCGGTAATGAAGCCTGGCCCGAAGATTGCCAGGAACGCTAGCAGCCGGAACTTGATCGACCGAAAGGGCATGCGCCGCCGTCGCGGACGCCGGGGCGGGGTAGCCGTCGAAACCGAATTTACCCAGGTTGACATTTCGCAGTCTTCGGAACTTGGTATCAGGCTTGGGGTCCGGATCCAGCTTCTCTGAAATTGCACTTTCAGACATAAACAATTGGTTCAACGCGTCAACAGAATAAATGCAGACGCACAAATTTGAACAGGCCAAAGTACTAGCAACCATTAAATTTTCTGAAGGAGAGATTGCCGCTATAACTTTGCTCGCAGCAGGCTGATCACATCGTCCGAAGTTATGACGCCAGTCAACACGCCGTTGTCATCCAGCACCGGAAGAATCACGAGATTGTACTTGTCAAAGAGTTCCGTTACCTCCCGGTCGCTGGCGCCGGCATGCACTGAGATGAGCGGCTCGATGGTCAACGAGGAGAGTTTGTCGTCGCCTTTTGCAAGAACCAGTTTGACCAGAGGCACTGCTCCGACCAGCTTCCATTCGTCATCGACCAGGTAAATGGTGTGCACCATTTCCACACTGCCTTCAAAGTTTCTGAGCACATGTATCGCTTCATCAACGGTGGCGTCGGCATCAAGCGAGAGATACTCCGTGTTCATCCTGCCGGCGGCGGTGTTTTCGCGGAATTCGAGTAACTCAGCCACCTCATTCCGCTCCTCAGGTTCCATCTCTTGCAGGATCTCCGAGGTCCGCTCCTCCGGCAGGTCGGCCAGAAGATCGGCGGCCGCGTTCGGGTTCATCTCTTCTACGATTTCAGCCGCTCGCTCCGAATCCAGTCCCTCGACGATCGACTTCTGTACCTTTGGCTGAATTTCCTCGAGAGCTCCAGCGGCAACTTCTTCATCCAGGCTCTGGAAAACCGCCTCCCGTTCCTTTGGCGCCAACTCTTCGATAATGTCCGCAATGTCCGCTGGATGCAGTTTCGCCAGCCGATTGTGTGAAATTTTCAGCTTCACCCGCCGCGCCGGATCTGTCTCGATCAAATCGACGAAATCCCACGGAATCGATTTGGGAGGAAGTTTCTGCAGAACCGGCTTCAACGCGACCGCCGGAACAACGCCTTTCAGCAGTCGACGCACGGCTCCCCGTGCGCCGACATCCACGGAACCGACCTTGAGCTTGATATGACCGTTGGTGGCTTCAGAGTGCAAATCCACATCGTTTACCCGGACCACCTTGCGCCCGTGTACATCAATGATCTGCTGGTCGAGAAGGTCGCGCTCCAGCAGGAAAAGTCCCTCAGCATCATCTGGGAGCCAGTTTGAGACCGGAGAGCTGGCTTTGATCCCGCCGTTTAATGAGGAAATATCCGAGACCGGTAACAGCCGGTTACCCTGTTTCGTCCGTACGATGAGCGTCGAAACATAAAGCCGGTCATCTGCCGGAGTCAGAGCCACCTCGCGCACACGCCCGCTGTACACACCGGATGCGTCCTTCACGGGAGCACCGAGCAGTTCCGAGAGCGCGATCATGCTCATACTCCTGAGAATGTGCCGAGAACCGAAATGTTGTCAACGATTTCTGACGAAAAAATTCCTTCGCCTGCCTTCCGTTCGTGCAATCCCCTTCGGGTTCTGCCTCGGGCAAGCCTCGGGTTAACGTGGTATGTTTTTCTCTGAGAACTACACGTTAATGACCGCCAGCCGTACAGCCCGGCCTCAAATCGCGAGTGATGCTCCAGCAGTCCCGCTCACCATCGAGGGCTATAGCGTTCTCCACCAGATGTTCCGCTTCCGCTGGCCGGCATGGCGGCGGCTGCAACTTGAGGCAAAAACCGAAATCGTGCAAGAAGTCGCCCGGCTGGTAGGCCGCTGGGAACAGGGTCCGCAAAGCCAGTCGGCCCTCTATTCGCTGCTCGGCCACAAGGGCGACTTAATGCTCATTCACTTTCGCGAGTCGTTCGATGAGCTCAATCGCGCCGAAGTGCAGTTAGCGCAGCTTGGAATCAGTGAATATCTCGAGCCAGTCAGCTCCTATTTGTCTGTAATCGAGCTCGGATTGTACGAATCGAGTATCAAAACCTACCACGAGCTAATCGGGCGCGGAGTCGAGCCGCATTCCGACGAGTGGAAGCGCGCATTGAGTGAGACACTCGATCGCCAGCGGGAGGCCATGCGGACGCGCCTCTTCCCGGAGATTCCTTCCGCTAAGTACGCGTGCTTTTATCCCATGGATCGCCGGCGTGGTGAGCAGAAAAACTGGTACACGCTGCCGATCGAGGAACGGGCGCGGCAGATGAACGAACATGGACTGGTCGGGCGGCGCTACGCCGGCGAAGTCAGGCAGATTATTACCGGCTCTATCGGCTTCGATGACTGGGAATGGGGAGTAGATCTTTTTGCTGATAATCCGCTCGTCTTCAAGAAGCTCATCTATGAAATGCGTTTCGACGAGGTCAGTGCGGTATATGCACTCTTCGGACACTTCTACGTCGGCGTTCGCTGCCCGGCGAACGGACTCGGAAAACTGCTGAACGGCGATCTTCCGGAATAGCGATGGGCCTCGGCGGAGTCATCCTCGCAGCCGGCGAATCCACGCGGATGGGCCGCGACAAAGCGCTGCTTCCCTGGCCACCCGGCTCTCCGAAAGCGGTGAGTGGCCCTGGTTTTCCAACCGGCACTCTGCTTTCGGCAGCAATCCAATCCTTGAAACCATACTGCGACATGGTAATGGTGATCGGCGGCAGAAATTATGCAACGCTCCGGCCAGTTGTCGATGGTTGCGGCGCAATTTTGGCGCTCAATCCGGCTCCGGAGCAGGGACAATTCAGTTCGCTGCAGATCGGATTGCGCGAGGTGCTGAACCGGGGACGCGACTCCGCCTTGATCACCCTAGTTGATCGGCCGCCAGCACAAGTCGCAACATTCCGGACACTTCTCTCGACATTCGAAAACCGTGATCGAAATATCTGGGCCGTGGTCCCTGAATCGGAAGGAAAACATGGCCATCCGATCGTGATCGGGATCGAATTGATCGATCTGTTCAGGAAAGCCCCGCCCACGGCAAACGCCCGTGAACTCGAGCACGCAAATCAATCCCACATTGCATACGTGCCCGTGGACGATTCGCGGGTGACCATGAACATCAACACGCCAGAAGAGTACGCCGCCTTGGCGTCTGACATGTGTATCTAGGCGTGATCCGAGCAACCGCGGCGAGAAGACTTCTCAATTTGTCCAAATGCAATCTTGCCAAAACATCGCGCCATCGCGGACACTACATATTCGGTAATTTACCAGCGGCAGATTCCCGACTTCACTCGAAATGGCAGCTCCAAGGCCGTCATAGACTCAGATTGCTACTTCGCAACCAGAACAACACCACACACATGTCACAAGCTCCTAATCTCATCGACTCCGTCCTCGCCCTCAACCCTAAGCTTGCTGTTTTCGACTGTGACGGCACTCTCTGGTCGGGAGACGCGGGCGAAGGCTTCTTCGACTGGGAGCTTAAGCGCGGTGTGGTTTCTGATGACGTCGTCCGTTGGGCACGGGCGCGCTATGCCGAGTACAAGGCCGGCAAAGTAAGCGAAGACGACATGTGCGGCGAAATGGTGACATTACATCAGGGTCTGAGAGAAGCGGACGTCCTGCGCATTGCTCGCGACTTTTTTGAAGAATTTTTCGTAAGCAGGATCTTTACCGAACTGCGCGAACTCATTCGTCGTCTGCACGAGACCGGCTGCGATGTGTGGGCCGTCTCATCGACGAATCAGTGGGTGATTCGCGAAGCCATGCCGCACGTGGGAATCGCGCCAGAGAAAATCCTCGCTGCCTCGGTCGAAGTAAGAGATGGCATCATCACCAACAAACTCATCCGCGTCCCCTCAGGACCGGGCAAGCCGAAAGCAATACTCGAAGTAATTGGTCAGGTTCCCGACGCCGCATTCGGAAACTCCCGTTGGGATGCCGATATGCTCACGCTCGCCAGGCACGCCGTCGCGGTTAATCCCAACCCCGATCTCGAGAAGTTGGCGCGCGAAAAAAGTTGGGCCGTGTATTGGCCAGCCGCAGCGCAGGCCAGGTAAAACGTTCGGATCCGCGCTGTTCCGGTTCAATCTTGAATCTGTCACATCTGACAGTTTCACTTTCTCCAACTCAAACCGTACGGTATTGCCTGGAAAAGAGAATCGCATGGTCCGCAAGATCGAGTGTCTGGTTTTTGGCCTGATGTGTTGTGCGCTTCAATGCGCGGCGCAGGATCAAACGTCAAACCCCGATCTCGACTCGCAAATCGAATCGATCAGGGCCGACTACCGCGCAAACAAAGTCTCAGTCATCACTGATGTTATGGAATTCACCGCCAAGGAATCGTCCGAATTCTGGCCCATCTACCGCAGGTACGACAACGACCTGAGCAAACTGGACGATAAGCGCATCAGCCTGGTCAAGTCCTATGCTACAAAGTACCGCACGCTAACTGACGATCAGGCGAGCGAGTTGGCCGAACAAGCCTTCGACTTCGAAACCAAGCGCCTTGACCTGCGAAAGCAATATTACGACGAGTTCAGCCGGAGGTTGCCGGCAAAGACTGTTGCTAAATTCTTCCAGTTGGAACACCGCCTGGATCTGCTGATCGATGTCGAGATCGCATCCCAGCTCCCCATGGTTATGAAAGCGACGGCCTCACCGCAAGGCGCGATGCCGAAGTAAGTTTTTCAACATTGCCAAATTAGTGCCACTCAAGTAACTTCATCTTCACCAATCAAACTTCACAACGTGCTCTCCAGTTCGCCAGCTGACGATCAGAACTTGATGCCGGCCCGTGCCACCTCTAAGCAATCCTCTGCTCGAAGGTCCCTATCTCGTCATACATACAGACGGGGCTTGCTGCTTCTTGCCATTTTCCTTCCTTCCAACAAGGTCACTCCGCTGCACTCGCAGATCAACACCTCGAGCACACAAGGCGCGCTATATCGGAGCGCTGGCGCTCCGATCGAGCGGCGAGTGAACGACCTCTTGCGGCGGATGACCCTGCAGGAGAAAGTGCGCCAGTTGGATCTCTACTCCGGCGCGGCGGGTTTAATGGACAAGCAAAAAGATCCAACCCACGCGGCTCCTGACGCCGCTTTCGTTCCCTCTAAGGCACAACAACTCTGGGGAAGCTTTGGAGTCGGCGCGATCCACGATCTCTATCCCACTGCGGAGCAGTCAAACGCAATCCAGGAATGGGTAATCGCGCACAATCGCCTTGGCATTCCCGCCTTGTTCATCGAAGAAGCGTTACACGGCTTTGATACGGGCACGGTGTTCCCCGCCCCCATCAATCTTTCCGCCACGTGGAACGTAGACCTCGCGCAACAGACCGGGGCTGCAATTGCCGCCGAAACCCGCGCAACTGGCGTCGACATGATCCTTGCTCCAGTGCTCGACCTTGCCCGCGACCCACGATGGGGACGGGTCGAAGAAGATTTCGGTGAAGATCCATATCTCACAGGACAACTTGGCCTCGCCTACGTGCGTGGCGCGCAGGGGACAAGTCTCGCCACCGACCACACCGTTGTGAGCGAGCCAAAACATTTCGCCGCCCACGGTTCACCTGAAGGGGGCACGAACACTTCTCCCGTGCACATCGGCGAACGTGAATTACGCAGCATCATGTTGAAGTCGTTTGAACCGTCCATTCGCGAAGGTCACGCGATGGGCGTGATGGCCGCCTACCATGAAATCGACGGGATTCCGGTCACTGCTGATCCGGTCTTGCTCAAACAGATTCTGCGACAGGAATGGGGATTCCGTGGATTTGTGCTCTCCGACCTCGGCGCGATCCGGCAGCTGTACGACGTTCATTATGTCGCGCCCACACGAGAGGCGGCAGCGTGCCTCGGCATTCGCTCTGGCGTGGACATGCAGTTTTACGACTTCAAGCACGACCTTTTTCAGAACGCGCTCGTGAACTGCGTGCGCCAAGGGTCGCTTTCGCAGACTGATATAGACAGAGCAGTGAGTTCGGTGCTTAGAGTGAAGTTCGCGCTGGGTCTATTCGATCATCCACGGGTCAACCCTGAACTGAACGCAAGCGTTCATCGCTCTCCCGAACATCTACGACTCTCTCTCGAGTCCGCTCGCCAATCAATGACTCTGCTTAAGAACGAAGGCGGCCTCCTGCCGCTTTCGAAGGCACTCCACACAATTGCGGTGATCGGCCCCAATGCGGACGTGGCGCGCTATGGTGACTACGAGCAGGAGACGAATGGAGTTCACATCAGTCTCCGGGAAGGTATTCAGAAAATAGTTCCCCAGGCAACGATCATCTTCGATTCCGGAAGCGACATTTCATCCGCGGTTGCGAAAGCCAAAGATGCAGAAGTAGTAATCCTGGGATTGGGCGAATCACCTGACACCTCCGGTGAAAACCGCGATCGCTCCAGCCTCGACCTTCCGGGCAATCAGGAGCAATTGCTGGAAGCAATCTCAGCCACTGGCAAGCCAGTGGCGTTGGTACTCGAGAACGGCCGACCGCTCACGATCAACTGGGCCAAAGAACACGTTCCCGCCATCCTCGAAGCCTGGTATCCCGGAGAATTCGGCGGAAAGGCCATTGCTGAAACTCTCTTCGGCGACAACAATCCTGCCGGCCGTCTGACCATTACATTTCCCCGCAGTGTCGGACAACTGCCGGACTTCTACAACTCCGATCCGTCACGCGTGCACAAATATGTCGATGTCGACGGCTCACCTCTCTTTCCTTTTGGTTTTGGCCTCAGTTATACCGAATTCCGCTATGACCACTTTGCCGTCGATGCGCCATCGGTACATAGCGGCAATGAAATTCAAGCGAGTGTTGAGGTGACCAACATCGGCGAGAGAGAAGGAGACGAAGTCGCACAACTCTACATCCGGCAGGACGTGGGCAGCGTCGAAAGGCCTAACCGCTCACTAAAAGGCTTTTGCCGGATACAACTCAAGCCGCACGAGACAAAGACTGTGAGCTTTCGCATTCCTCAGTCTGAGCTTGCCATCTGGAATACAGCACATAAGTGGGTGATAGAGCCGGGCGGTTACACATTCTGGATTGGCGGATCCTCGGATGCGTCGCTGTCTGCACATATTGTGCTGCGCCCGTAAGCATTTCCGGGGTGGTTTCATGGTCTGTATGTTGTTGAAAATTGGCGGAAGCGAGTGGGAGTCGAACCCACCATCGCCATCAAAGATAACGATCTACGGTTTTGAAGACCGCGAGAGTCACCGGACCCCTTGCGCTTCCCCGTCCAAAGCTGTACGCCATACACTCATGTAAACTCTACAACAGTCGGCACCCACCTTCGCGAAAGTGGGTGAAAGCAGTCTTGCCTGCTAGCCCCTCCCAAAGAACACCAACTCACGGCAAGAACAACTATTTGTTAAGACGTATCGATTTTTCCGTCCTGTTACGAAAACGGAACAAATGTCACCACCGATCGTTACGCAAAACTGCAGACAATGATCATCATTCTATTTAAGTTGCGGTCTGCTAAGCCCGTCAGGCAAGGTATGTAGCAGGTTTTATAGACTGTAATGCCGCCAGCCTTGTTCCGTTTTTGTAAATTTCTCTTCCATCGTGGCCAGCTGCGCAAATCTGTGTTTCACTCTTGGCAACCATCACCGGGAACAATTCGGGTTGCAGCTAGCTTGCGCGGTTCGAGTACTTGGTGTGACTGTGCACCGCAGCTGATTAAGGGAATCTGAAAGAGTATTGTTTGCACCTCTTTCGAGGCTGTAGAAGTTATTGGTTGCGGTGCCGCGTGTGCCTGTTCTGGTTTCATTTCTGTATTGAAACGTGCCGCCGAGTTTTTCCGCAGGCTGTCTTGTTTTTCCTCACCGGAAAATCCCGGAAGGCCTTAGAATGCCAGCAGCACCTTAGATGGAATACTGTAAAACCCCTATAGAGGCTTCCCTGTAATTTAATTGAACGCAAACCAGCAGTCAGCAAGCGAGCGTGTAACGAACTCAAAATTCAGCGAATGGGAGTGGGTGTGCCAATAAGCGTTGACGGGCCTGCCACCGTATTTCTATTAGCGCAAAACCGGCTTCTGCGCGAAGCGCTCTCAAAAATCCTGTCCAAGAAAGAGTGCATTCAGGTAGTTGGCTCATGTGAGCTAAGCGTCAGCTCCCTTGAGGGCGTTGTTCTGGCGTCTCCGGATGTGCTGCTGATCGATTCATTTGCCACCAGCCTGGAACACGTTGAATTTGTTCGCGAAGCCTTACACCGGCTGCCCGATGCGAAACTTGTGGTGATCGGCATGGAAGCCGAAGGACAAGCATTGCTGCGGGCAATCCGCGAGGGTGCTATGGGCTACGTCGTGAAAGATGCGTCCGCCATGGAAGTCGTAACTGCCGTGCGAACCGTGTCTACCGGCGGGGCCTTCTGTTCCCCACAGCTTTGTGCTTTTCTCTTCCGTTTCGCTGCCCAGCAGAACCAGATGCCAAGTTTTTATGCTCGCAAGCGGCTCGGACTGACCAACCGCGAGCAGCAACTGGTGGGGTTGATTTCGCAGGGGCTCACGAATAAAGAAATCGCGAACCGGCTGCAACTCGCCGAACAGACAGTCCGCAATCATGTCCACCGCATGCTGCGCAAGCTCGGCGCGCCACACCGGCTCGCGGTAGTTGACATTTGCCGCACCGAAGGTATTCCTGTCTAGACTGAACCTCAGATTTCAAAATTTGGTAACCGAAGGCCGATCACCTGGCCGGGCGGCAACACCAGACGATACGACCGTCAATCCCGACACAGAATTGTCTCGAATAAAGACCGTCTACTCGAAGCGTAAGGACTTGACCCGTTATTCATCCTTCCAGCCGGCCACGCTATTTGCCCGCCAGGAATGCGAGCGGAAGTTTCTGGCGTTCCTTGCGGCTGCTGGCATCTCAGCGCTGTCAGGCCTCCGGATTCTTGAACTCGGCTGCGGCACAGGATTCTGGCTGCGCGAATTCATAAAGTGGGGAGCACAGCCCGAGAACATCTTCGGAATCGACTTGCTGCCGGAGAGAATCGCTGAGGCAAAGAGGCTATCCCCTCTGGGAGTCCACTTGGAGTGCGGAAACGCTGCTGAGCTGACCGGATCCGTGACTTTTGACGTGATACTGCAATCCACGATGTTTTCGTCGATTCTGGATGCCCAAATGAGACGCCAGATCGCGCGTGAAATGTTGCGTGTATTGCGGCCGAACGGCTGCATTCTCTGGTATGACCTTCGACTCAACAATCCTCAGAATCCAGATGTTAAAGGCATTCGCAAGAGCGAATTGCGCGACCTTTTCCCGAACTGCCGTATTAAATTTCAAACATTGACGCTCGCTCCTCCCATTGCTCGCGCAGTCGCGCCCAAATCCACAGCGGCTTATCGTCTGCTGTCCTCCATCCGGCCTCTTCGAACGCACTATTTGGCGCTTATCCGTCACGGGTAGTACCGGCGGCCTTGCCTGTGTGCAGACATTCCTGTCCGCCGAGCGGAGTACCCCGTCAAATATCGTTTACTTCACATGTTCGTGTTCTGCTTTGGCGTCAGACATAAATTAAAGATGAGTACGATGGACTCATCCGGCGGGTGAGTAATTCTATGCGTCGCGAATTAACCCAGATCGCAGTCCCATTTCATCGCGCAGCCATCGGGGAAGAAGAAGTACAGACCGTTGCCGAAGTCATCCGCTCTGGTTGGCTCACCATGGGCGAAAAGACGCTCGAGTTCGAGCGTGAATTCGCGCATTATGTCGGCGCAAAGTACGCCGTTGCAGTCTCTTCTTGCACCGCGGCGTTGCATTTAAGCCTCGATGTGGCGGGCATTCACAATGGAGACGAAGTACTCGTCCCCACTACAACCTTCACAGCAACGGCGCAGGCGGTTGCACACTGCGGAGCACGTCCGGTCTTGGTCGATGTCGATCCACGCTCACTCAATATCTCGGTTGCAGATGCAAGACGAAAGATCAACTCGCGCACGAAAGCGGTTGTTCCCATGCACTTCGGCGGGCAACCTTGCGATATGGACGAGATCGATGAGTTGGCGCAGCGCAATAACCTCAGGGTTATTGAAGATGCGGCCCATGCGCTTCCCTCCTCATACCGGAGCACTCGCATCGGAACTATCAGTGAGCTTACCGCCTTCAGCTTTTACGCTACCAAGACTCTCTCCACTGGCGAAGGAGGAATGGTTACCACCAGCAATCGCGAGTATGCGCAACGACTACAACGGATGCGCCAACACGGCATCGATCGAGATGCATGGAGGCGTCGCAATACAGAAGCGTCGTGGTACTACGAAGTCCTCGACGCAGGCTACAAATACAACTTCACCGACCTGCAGGCAGCTCTCGGGGTTGTTCAACTACGTAAGTGCGATTCTATGTGGGGCGCTCGATCTCGAATTGCAGAACGCTACAACCACGCATTTGGACGTTCAGAAGCTCTGCAGATACCCGAGATCATTGGCGACAGAACGACATCGTGGCATATCTACCCACTGCGCCTGCAGCCGGGATACATGCGAATCAACCGTGACGAGTTTATTTCTCAGCTGAACAAGACGGGTGTCGGTACGAGCGTGCATTTTATTCCGCTGCACCTGCACCCTTATTACCAACAGCAATACGGGTATAAAACCGGAGATTTCCCGGTGGCGGAGGCGGAGTATCAACGTTGTCTTTCTCTACCGATCTTCCCAACCATGAGCGACGAGGAAGTGGATGGCGTGATTTCAGCGGTCGTGGATCTCACCATACGTTTTAAGAGGTAAGACTTCGCCTATGTATCCGGAACAACTCACAAGTAACTCTTTCTACTTGAGAACGGGCAAACGGCTGGTTGATATTTTTCTTTCAATTGCCGGGCTGGTGTTCCTGTCGCCGTTGTTTTTGGCTCTGGCGGCCCTGGTAAAAATCACGTCGCCGGGAAGGGTCCTCTACCGTCAGCAGCGCGTTGGCAAGGATGGTTGCGTTTTTGCAATCGTGAAATTTCGCTCCATGTTCCAGGATCACGGAGAGAACGGCCCCACAGTGACGTCAGCCCGCGATCCGCGCATTACACCCCTCGGAAGGTGGCTGCGCTACCTTAAGCTGGATGAACTGCCGCAACTCTGGAACGTGCTGGTTGGAGATATGAGTATTGTTGGACCTCGACCTGAACTTCCCTCATACGTCGCCGCCTACAATGCGTGCCAGAAACGCGTTCTGGCGGTTCGGCCTGGACTCACAGACGATGCATCGCTTGCCTTTCGTTGGGAAGAGGAGTTGCTCTCCCAAAGTCACGATCCAGAACAGTTCTACCGAGATGTTGTGCTACCTCGCAAGTTGGAATTGAGTCTTGAATACGTTGCCAAAGCATCCCTGGCCCGCGATTTCTCGCTGATCGTGCGAACCCTGCTCTCGATAACCAAAAGGCCTTCACCGGGCGTTGCAATTACCAGCTGACGGCGTCCTCTGATCGCCACCGAATTACCACGACTCCGCTCTACCGCGTTCCTCCGTTGACTCGCAGTACATTCGAGTCTATCCGTTTTCTACATCATCAAAGGAGAATGCGGGACAATCTAGCAATCACTTACATCGGAGGCCCGACCGCTCTGCTGGAGTGGGGCGGTCTGCGTTTTCTCACCGACCCGACCTTTGACCCAGCTGGCAGCGAATACGGGAGCGGGCCGGCGACTTTGAAGAAGCTCGCAGGACCTGCGCTTATGGCGGATGCTTTGGGAAAGGTCGACGTTGTTCTCCTCAGCCACGATCATCATTCTGATAACCTCGACCGTTCAGGACGTGAATTTCTGTCGCGAGCACGTCAAGTAGTAACCACCGTCGCCGGAGCTGAGCGCCTCGGTGGAAACTCGCGTGGGCTGATGAACTGGCAAACGATGGAACTCCCTGCACCTGAGGCGGCAAATTTACGATCACTGGAACTCCGTGTCGTCACGGTCCGCCGGACATGGACCGCGGCCCAGTGACGGGATTTGTCATCTCCTGGTCTGAAGCACCCGAAGACGTTCTTTACGTGTCCGGCGACACTGTTTGGTTTGAGGGCACGACAGAAGTGGCAAGACATTTCAAGATACGCACGGCTATTTTGTTCATGGGCGCGGCGCGCGTGCCCGAGATAACTCCGCACCCGCTTACCATGACTGCCTCCGACGGAATCGCTGCCGCGCGGGCATTTCCGGATGCTACGATCATTCCACTTCACTACGAAGGCTGGGCACATTTCTCAGAATCGCGTGAGGTGATTTCGACCGCATTCCGTGCTGCTGGATTGGAACGCCGCCTTGGCTGGCCCGAACCAGGACGAGAGATCCGGTTGTGAACGGGCAACTGACCAGAAATGAAAACCACGTCACCCCCAGACGTCATCCGTTGCGATTGGGCGACCAATGATCTCGCAATCTGGTATCACGATCGCGAATGGGGAGTGCCCTGTCATGAAGATCGTGTGCTGTTCGAATTCCTGGTTCTCGAAGGCGCGCAGGCTGGCCTTAGCTGGGACACGATCCTTCGCAAGCGCGAGAACTACCGCGCAGCATTTGATCAATTCGACGCCAATAAGATTTCCGGCTACAACGGACACATGATCCGGCGATTGATGACGAACGAAGGCATCGTACGTAATCGTCTGAAAGTGCTATCGGCGATAAAGAATTCCAAAGCATTCCTTGCGGTGCAGAAGGATTTCGGCTCTTTCGACCGCTACATCTGGCAATTCGTCGGTGGCAAGCCAAGAGTGAACGCGAGAAAGCGCATGAGCGAGATACCCGCCAGGACACCGGAATCTGATGCTATGAGCAAGGACCTGAAGAAACGCGGATTCACCTTCGTCGGCTCGACCATTTGCTACGCGTTCATGCAAGCCGTCGGCATGGTCAACGACCATCTCGTGACTTGCTTCCGGTACCGGCAGGTCTAAGCTTCAATAGTCCCAGAACGAAGCCAACAAAAAAGCCCAGCTGCTGCTGGGCTTCTTACTTTTGCGATGGAAGTCTTACTTCGTTTCGTTACCAGGCGTGGCGATAAACTCCTTTGGCTTGGCAACAGGCCGAGCGGTGCGACTCGCCAATGATGGCGCCCCTGCCGCAGCTCCGTAACGCTCCATCAGCATCGGCACCATCGCGCCTTCCGCCTCTTTCACAAACGTCAACCGGCCCTCTGGGCTCAGGTCAATACGCACGAAATCACCGAGCCGTATCTGTCCGGTTGCGACCAGATTCGCTAGCGGAAATACCAGGTTACGCTCAATCGCGCGCTTCAAATGCCGCGCCCCGTAGCGCGCGTCTGTTCCCTCCTGCAAAAGATAATTTTTCACCTTTGGCGTGCAAGAGAAAACGAACTGGTTCGCCGCAGAAGCCATCAGTACCCGCTGCTGTACCATTCCTAGCTCGATCTCGAGAATCTGTTGCAGGTGTTCCGAGCGCAAGGTCTTAAACACGACGACCTTGTCGATACGATTCATGAATTCAGGAGTGAACTTGCGGCGCGCGGCTTCGACTGCCGTGCGATTGATCTTCTCGTCGAAGGACTCGTCGAGCACTTGTTCTTTGGGCGCGAATCCGAAGCCGCCCTCGACAAGGTTGCTCATCTCGCCAGCCCCCAGGTTCGAGGTCATAATAATGATGCACTGCGAGAGGTCCACCCGGCGGTTGTCGCCGAGGGTGAGCGTAGCCTTGTCGAGGATACCTAACAAGAGCTGCCAAAGCGCATCCGACGCCTTCTCAATTTCGTCAAAAAGAAGGATCGAGAGCTTCAGCTTTTCTGTGTGCCATTGATTCAGCGCTTCCTGCGTAAGCAGGGGATGAGTTTCTCGGTGCCCAAGATATCCTGGCGGCGAACCAATCAGTTTCGCGATCTCGTGCGAGTGTTGAAACTCGGCGCAATCGATCTTGATGCAGGCGCGCGCATCGCCGAATAGGGTTTCCGCCAGGGCTTCCACCACGCGGGTCTTCCCCGACCCCGTCGGCCCTAGGAAGAGCAAATTCCCCACCGGACGGTTTGGCGGATTCAGCCCAGCCAGAAACATCTGGTAAATCTCTACTACCTTTTCAACCGCCGCGTCCTGGCCAACGATCTTGCGTCGGAGTCCGGTCTCGAAGTCGCGCGCGTCACCGCTGCGCCGGTTAGGGTCAAGAACTGTGCTGGCAATGGTCTTCATATCAGCGCCTGGTTCTCCTTCTCTTGGCCTGCGGGATGTGGCCGCTACTCCCTCGAAGTGACAATTTTTGTCACTCTCGAATTCCTGTTCGGTTGAGGATTACAGCAAGCGCCTCGCCAACCTCCCACAGGACCCACAAACCTCTTTTCTGCAAGGTTTAGATGCTCCACCTGCATCGAGGGAGTCACTTACATTTCCCAGTGAAATCGTGTAAAGGGAAATATTTTGCGCAGGAAGAAAGCGAGCGCCAGCCTTTTACCACTTCGCGAAAAAAAAATCCATTTCAACAATTCAGGTTGTGGCCGGGGCGCGTCTCTTCCCCGGGCTCGCGGTCTCCTCCGGCTAAACCGTATTTGTCCGATGGCCGATCTTTCCCGACGTCCGTGGTCTGCCGTAACTGGCGAGCAGAAATTCAGATCAGTAGCATCGAAAACAGGAATGTTCCTCGATCGAAAGTGGAGAAGAACTTGCGCCGGCACAACTTAAACCTATTTCTTGTTCTTGGAGTTGCCGCAGTTGGACTCGGATCGATTCACCTTCGCACCGTCAAAGCCGCTGCCGCAGATCCACAGACTGCACAGTTGATTCCGGCTAAAGTCACGACCAGCAGCCCGTCCCTTCCATTGCCAAAGCTCCCCGCACCCGGCACCACCTACTACGAAACTCGCCGTGGCGATACAGTCATCTCTGTAGCTCGGCACTATTTGGGTCAGACTTCTTACTTAACTTCATCGGAATTGGCCGAAGCCATTCGCGGCGCGAATACAGATGTCCATAGCGCCTTCCTGAAAACTGGACAGCAACTGACAATCCCTGGGATTCTTGACAATCCGATTACAGAAAAATCCATTCCGGTCACCAAAGACTTCGAGGTACGCGCCGTCTACCTAACAGGATTAATGGCGGGCAGTGATCGAGGTATAAAAATTGTAAAAAGATGGCGCGAGGTCGGCGGCAACGCCGTCGTGTTCGATATTAAGGACAGCGATGGCACCGTCAACATTCCCTTCGAGCACCCGCTGATCGGCCAGCATAAGGTCTACCTACACGATGTTCCCAAATACGTCCACTTCCTGCACTCGCAAGGCATGCATGCGATCGCGCGTATCGCGATATTTCGTGACGAGAGGCTGGTCGTCTCTCATCCTGAACTAGCAGTTAAGTCCAAGAGGACCGGACAGCCCTGGCGCGAGAACGGCAAGCTGGTCTGGACCGACCCGTCACGAATCGAAGTTCAGGAATATGACATTGCTCTGGCTCTCGCGGCTGCACAGGCCGGAGCCGACGAGATTCAGTTCGACTACGTCCGCTTCCCTGCCGAAGGCGACCAGAAAGACGCCAGCTTCTCGTTCCAGAAATCGCATCCTGACTGGCAGCGTGCGGATGTGATCGCCGACTTCCTTCGCCGCGCCTATACCACGCTTCATCCGAAAGGCGTCCTTCTTTCTCTCGACGTTTTTGGCATCATGGCCTGGCAGCGGCCAGTCGATCTCTCGCACACTGGACAAGACATCGTTCGTATGGCCAAGTTCTGCGACGTTCTCTCTCCCATGATCTATCCCTCGCACTTCTTCGGCATGGACAAAATCGCCCGCCCCGGCGACGAGCCCGAACACTTCATTGGCGAGTCTATGGACCGCTTTCAGGCGATCACAAAGGGCAGCGGCGTCGTGATTCGTCCCTGGCTGCAAGCCTTTGCCTGGCGTACGAAGACCTATTCGCCCAAGTACATTGAAGTGCAGGTCCTGACCGCGAAGAATAAAGGCGGCATCGGCTTCCTCTTCTGGAACGCGAACAACGATTATTCGAAGCCCTACGTTGCGATGCCGGAGATGAAGTCGGCGAAGGGGCAATACTTCAGAGGCGATGAGTTGCCGACGCAGCAGCAAGTCATCGCGTTGAAGACGCTACCGGACGCGGCAAAATGAAGTTAAAATCCAGCCTACTTGTAGTCGGGTTTGTAATTGTCACGTTCGGGTTGAGCCAGGCCCGCAAGCAGACACTCCGGTAGAAAAGCCTGCCACAGCCGAACTTATTTCCAAGCTGCAGTCCAAGAACTTCACAGAGAGATATTCTGCACTTGAGGCCTTGCGGTCCGATCCAGCAGCACTGCGCGACCCAGCTGTAAAAACAGCGCTGGTCAATTTGTTAGATCGCGAAAACCGCGAAGCAATCGCCGGCGAGGAAGAGGAGTACGCAGAATACACCAGCTGGCTGGCCGACACAGTCGCGAAGGTTGTTGATTGGAACGATCCACACCAGGTTTGCATTCTGGCAGATAGCGTCGATCTGCCAGATGAACTGGCTGACCATGCGAGAGTGTCTATTCCCTGCCTCTTACGAAGATATAAGAACGCGTCAAGTCTCATGCGGGGACCGATAATCGCGACCATGGTGCAGGCATTGGCGAAGGGAGAAAGGGATCTCGAGCCTACGACGATCCAAGCTGTACGAGACAGAATTGTAAGTGCCCTTAAGGACAGGAACACAGGAGTTAAGATTGACGTTATCAATGCACTGGGTGAATTTGGCAAAGCAGATATGATTCTTGTCTTGAGTGAAGTAGCTGAGAACGATTCCGACCCATACGATAAGAGAGTGACCGCTGAGGCAATCGCCGCAATTCGTCAGCGAGCCCAGCAGCAACAGACTCCTTCAAATACACACTAGACGCGCTCTCATTCCGGACCGCTTCAGCGGTGAGAACTCGCCCTGGCGTACTGACCCGAGGGAACGAGTCGAATAGGAATCTACTGTTCTGCGGCTCGGGCTACGCCCTCGCGTTGTATCGTTCTCATTCACATACCCAGCGCTGAAGGCTGTGTACGCAGCACAAGAAAATTTCAACACCCAGGCGCAGCCGAGCAGAGAACGACCGCCGCAACTCACTCCGGCCGAAACATTGTGCTAGCATCGCCACAGAAACGGCCCCATCACGATGTTTCGCCGCCATCACATTTTTACCTTCTCAATACTTGCCTGGGTAATGCTGCCGCTCCATGCCGCCGACCAGCGCTGGATTCGCGTCAGCTCCGACCGCTTCATCGTTCTCACTGACGGCAACGAGAAGGCCGCTCACGAGATCGCCGTCCGCTTCGAACAGATGCGCGCCGTCTTCGGCGACCTGCTCTCACGAAGCAAACCGCGCATGTCCCAGCCGATGGAAATTATTGCTTTCAGCAACAACAACGATTACGTCCAGCTCGCCCCTCCACAGACCGCTCACGCCGGCTTCTGGCTTCCCGGCGAAGACCGCGTCTTCATTGTTCTGAACCTCTCTCAGCCGGATAGCTGGCGCGCGGTCGAATATCAGTTTGCGCGCTACATGCTGAACTACAACTATCCGCCGACGCCACCGTGGTTCGACGAAGGTTTCGCGCAATATTTTTCTTCGTTGTACTTCACGCCGAAAAATACTGAGCTTGGCAGCGATCCCGCTTTCAATCCCGCTCACCAGAACCAGGCCGGAAGCGTGAAAACAAAATCATTCGCTCAAGTCTTGACCGACTCGGCCTGGCTTCCCTGGCCGGAACTGCTCGCCACGAAGAACCTCGATGCAATCCCTGCCGAACGGCGTGAGCTATTCAACGCGCAATCCTGGATTCTCCTGCACTACCTCCTGAAGCAAGACAAGATGCCGCAGCTGGGACAATATTTCGGCCTGGTTGAAATGCAAAAGATTCCTGTAGACCAGGCCATTCAGCAGGCATTCGGAATCAACACTGCCGAGCTTGACCGCGAACTCAAAGACTATTTCCATTCTCTTCTGCCAAAACTGGGCGCGCCGGTTTCCAGGTCGCCAAACGCACCACCGGTCCCGCCGCCCGTTAACCAAAGTGCGCTACCCTTCTCTCTGGAGGACATCGGCACGAGTTCCAAGTCGGTTCCACTCCCTGAGGCACAAGCCCTCGTTGATGAGATGGAATTGCGTGTCCCCGAGCGGCGCCAGGCGGCCTTTGATCACCTCCAAAAGCTCGTGGATGATGAGAAAACGGAAACCGTCATCGCGCATCGCGCTCTTGCATGGGCGTATGTACAAAAGGGCGAGACCAATCACGCCTTTGAAGAACTGCGGGAAGCCGTGCGCCTGAGCCCCAACGATCCGTGGACCCGCTTTGGCCTGGCGCAAGCCAGCTATCATTCCGGTCAGCAAGGCGCGCGTGTGCAGGGATTGGCGAACATGATGGAGAGCCTGCACATTGTCATCGGCGAATTTCCAGATTTCGCCGAAGCCTACAACATGTTGGCTTGGGCACGCCTGGCAGGAGGGGGAGCGAATGCGGCCGTCGAGTCTGCGAAATATGCTGTTCAGCTCGCGCCGCGAAGTGAGCAGTGCCAGCTACTCTTAGCTCAGTCTTACCTCGCTGCGAAGAAGTTCAACAACGCCACTCCTATCCTTGACCGCCTCAAGCTAAGCCAGGATCCGGCCATCGCAAAGACCGCGGCAAAGGACCTCACCGACTTACCCTTCCTCGAGAAGTACGGCATCCCCCCAGAAGAAGCAAAAGCTCAACAGGAAGAGGCAAAGAAGCAAGTTTCAAGTGATACCGATGATGAAGATAGCGAGGAGCAAGAACCCGCGGCAAAGCCCACAAGCACCACGCCCCCCGTTGATAAGCGACCTGTGAAATTTCTCAAGGGCACCCTTCTATCGGTCGATTGTTCGAAGCCGCCTATGGCGATGCTCTCGCTCTCGCAAGGGAATCGTACCTTCAAATTGCGCGCCGCTGATTACAAATCCGTCGCGGTGATTGGAGCTCCGGAATTTTCGTGTGATTGGAAAGCGATGCCGGTCAACGTGAATTACCGCCCCAGCGGCGTGCTGAGTGGGGATTTGGTTTCAATCGAAGTCCACTGATTCGGTTCAACGGAACCCGCAAGCTACTTCGTGTCAAATTCCCACACATTGCTCGACCCGGTTGGCTGATTCATCGCCAACCACTTTCCGTTCGGTGATTGAATCGCCCAATACGCGCACCCACATAGAGTGGGGAATGTACCTTCTCGCAAAACGTGGACGGCGCCGCTGAGTGTCACGCGCAACAACGCAATATGTCCCGCGCGATTCAGAGTTCCCACAAACATGCTTCTGCTGTCAGCTGCCCAATCGACGGTGGTTAGGCCGCTCCAGCCCTTCACCTCGAGTTTTCTCGTGCTTCCATCTGCAAATGAGTACAAACTCAAATTCCCCGTGTCCGGAGAATACGGCAGAATCGTGAGATAAGCGCCGTCAGGCGAGAGTCCCCAGTTCACCGGGCCGTCACTGTCAACATGCGTCAACTCTGACTTCACACCTGTTTTTGGATCGAAGCGGAAGAACGTTACGTGATTGCCTTCGATCGAGTGAATCACACAAAAGTCAGCAGGCTTTCGCGTGCATTCGATGTTTCCCATTCCCAATCCACTTATCTCCAGGATCTTCCGTGAGACTCCGCCGTTCACCGGCGCCGCAAAAACCGAACCTGCTGCGCTCATAGCAGCGTCCTGCGATGTCGAGATGTAGAGCACCTCTGAACCGTCGGGACTCAGTCGTGGCAGCATCAAATTCTCGGCGCTGGACACAAGCAGCTCCGGCTGAGTCTGATCAACCGCCTGTCTAAAAATTTCCCAGTGACCGTTGCGGTCCGACGAGAATAGGACCGCCTTGCCGTCGGCTGTCCATGCCGTAGGCAGATCTTTGCTCTCTTCAAGCGTCATCCGCCTGGTATTCAGGATATGGTTTTGATCTGGGGCGACTTGCCCCAAAAATACATGACCGCTCCACGCATCCTTTAGCAGTGCAACGTGCTTCCCATCCGCACTCGACGTAATGCCCGATAGCCAGCCCGGAGTGCGCGTCAGACGCATCGGATTCCCCGAAAGCCTCGAATTGGCCTCGATCGGAATTGACCACGCATTGCTGTCCCGTTGATTCGGACGCTCCTCACGCCGCGTATAGATCAGCCGTCCATCGGCCAACCACTGCAGTGCCGTACCAAGATTCTTGTCAGATAGAACCGTGTGCCTACCGGCTCCTGAAACCGATACCACCTCAACCGTTACGCTCTGCGCGACGTGCCCGCCCCAACGCGAGAGCGCGTAGGCCAAATGGCTGCCGTCGGGAGACCAGGCCAAAGCGCCAACCGCGCTGTTGGTGCTGGCCGGAACTACGCGCACCGGATTACTGCCATCGGAGTTAGCGGTCCAAATCTCGCTTCCGAAATCACCCCAGTCAGGACCACCGCGTAGAAAGGCGATTCGCTGCCCATCCGGAGAGAGGGCGCCCGTCAAGGCCCCATCAATCAGTTTTCGGGGCTGTCCTCCATATATGGAAAGACTCCATAAACCGCGCTCACCGTCAGACTTCTGACTTCCATCGATCAGCAAGTGTGCGCCATCCGGGAACCAGTTCACCGGCATTGCAAAAAAATCGTTCGGAAGCGCGATTGAGTGAGTTTCGCCCGTCCCGATCAGCTTGAGATAGAGACCGGTAGCGTCTGAGTATGCGAGATAGTTTCCGTCGGGTGAAATCGCCGCCCCAGCAACTGGATTTTCCGGCGAGTTGGCCGTCAACCGCGTTTCCAGTCGTTCAGGAGTCGAGGCGGGTTGTGTTCTCAGCTGTAGAAAAATAGGAATTCCAACGGCGATGGCGGATAGAACGAATACCGCGACTAGGGTTGCCCATTTGCGGACGGAGCTCGGTTTAGCGTCTGCACTGACAGAAACTTCTGCCGGCGACACTACCGCGAGATGATGGCCGTTGACATGGCCGATGAAGCGATAACCACGCTTCGCCAGTGTCTCAATGAAGACCGGTTGCTCTGCCGACTCTCCCAAAGCATCGCGCAGCCTACGCACCGCCGCATTAAGGCCGTGCTCGAAATCAACAAAGGTATCGTTCGGCCAGAGCCGTGTCCGAAGCTCCTCCCGGCTTACCACGTCGCCAGGCCGTTCCAACAGCGCCGTCAAGACTTCAAACGGTTGCTGCTGGATCCTTACCTTAAATCCATTTTTGCGAAGCTCACCGGTGCGCATGTCCACTTGAAAGACACCAAACTGGATCACCGGAGGTTGACTGACTTTCTCCATGGCTGGAGGCAATGACTAGTATAGTGTTTCTCTGCTCGGCAACCTGTCCGGAACTTGCGGTCGAACGTCGGAAGACGTGACCACCCGCGTAATTTCGTGCTGCAAGTATTTGATGGTACGAAGCTTAGTTCGTTACCTTTTTTTCACCAACACGCTTCCCATCGAGTGTTGAGGTACGGACCCCGTAGCCGCAGTTTGGGCGCATGCATCGCATTGCACGCGCCGCCGTAATCCTCGCATCGTTGAGCACGGTAATTCCGTCCATCGCCCAATCTGAAACCGCAAAGATCACTGTCAGAGTTTTCAATCGTTCGCGAGTCGCTGCTTCCGTTCTTGCGGAAGGGGAAAAGCAGACTCAAGAAATTCTGCAACGCGCTGGCATCGAGGTGAAATGGTTGAATTGCGGGCATGGCGCTGCAGATTGCGCAAAGCAGCCGAATCCAACAAATCTTATTCTGACCATATTAAAGAAAGGCTCGGCATTGGGCAGCCAGGAAACCCTGGGTCTTGCCGCGCAAGATGCAACTGGATCAGGAACTTACTGCTATGTCTTCGAGAACAAACTGAACGAAATTTCTGGACAGAAGCAAATCCCCATTGCCCGCCTGCTCGGATACGCGATGTCACACGAGATCGGCCACCTGCTGAAAGGATCGCATTCTCACTCGCCAACCGGCGTTATGTCAGGTCTGTGGTCACAAAACGAATTGGACCAACTCGCGCGCCGCGCACTGTGGTTTACGCAGCAGGATGCCACGGGAATGCAATCTCGATTGAGTCGGTTCAACGGGATGCAGCAGACATTCGCGAAACTGCGGTCTGGTCAGTAGTGCTTCACGCCGGAAGTGTCTCGGAATACCTTCAAACGCTAAAAAACCCTTCCAGCTTCCTGGAAGGGTCTGCAAGTGGATGCGGGGCTTATCCGGGATTCCCCAACACACCTGGGTTTTAGTCAACTATCCGCGGACAACGTTCGCTGCCTGGTAGCCTTTCGGCCCTTTCAACAGGTCGAACTCGACCGTCTCACCCTCGTTCAGAGTGCGATAGCCGTTTTCCTGGATGGCGGAGAAGTGAACGAACACATCTTCACCCGTGGACCGTTGGATGAAGCCGTATCCTTTCGCCCCGTTGAACCACTTTACTGTACCCTTCTCTCTCACTAAATTACTCCTTTCAGCCATTTCGCTAAGATTTGCTTCAATCCTCCGCGAGACTCGCGTCTCGAATACTTCACCCCTAAAGGACCAAAGCAGATGAACCAGGTTGTGTCTTGCCTCGCTACGCAACCCAAAAATCAAAAGCCCCGAAATTTCGAGGAAAACGTTTCCTCGAAATCGCCGGAGCTGAAACTTGCGCGAGTTGGACAACGGTACAAAACATCGACCCGAATTCTGCTTGCCCACCGCCACAACGTTCAGGTGCGGGCAACAAATATTAGTAAGGAACTTACGAAGATAGCAAGAGAAATTTGCGCCTTTAAATCGATTCAGCAAGCAAGAATCGCATTTTTTTCAGAGGCAATCGCACAGGATTGGTGCAAGTATTTGATAAGATTGAACAACTTTGCCGCAAAGCGCTCCAACTGTGGAACAAAAAATTTCACAACCGGCCACTGTCAAAACTGACAGGTGGGGGCGGGCGAAATACCACTACAAACTGTTCTCCTCCACCGTTAAGTATTTGCTGCATACCGAAGTTCACACGTTCGCATTTTCCGTTGCAGCCAACGCTATCCTCTCCTTCTTTCCCTTCGTTTTGCTGCTTATGACGCTGGTTCAACGCGTGTTCCATTCGCGTGCCATGTACACCGTCATCATCGATTTGCTGCGTGACTATCTTCCTGCGGGTCAGGATTTTGTAATACGAAATATGAGCGCACTCGCAGCGGCGCGAAATCGCGCCCAGTTCGCCTCATTCGTCATCCTGCTCATTACTTCGACCGGTGTGTTTATGCCGCTCGAGGTAGCCTTGAATCGCGTATGGCGGTTTCCCAGCAATCGTTCCTACCTTGGAAATCAACTCATCGCACTAGGCCTGGCGTTTGCCTGCGGAATTCTTGCGCTGATTTCGATCGCTCTGAGCGCGGGCAATGTCGTGCTGCTACGCACTCTTGCATTCGGACATGAATTTTTTCTGGTCCGCATTTTGGGATTTCTGACGGCAAAGGTTTTCGCCACCATCACCAGCATGGCCATCTTTTTCTTGATTTACTGGCTCTTGCCGAACGGCAAAGTGCCGCCGAGGGCCGTCCTTCCAGCGGCGATCATCATGGGCCTGCTCTCAGAAATTTTGAAGTATTCCTACATCCTTCTGCTGCCCCGGCTTGATTTTCAGGAGGTCTACGGACCGTTCGCAATCTCAGTCAGCATGATGTTCTGGGCCTTCCTCTCCGGCATGCTCCTGCTTGCCGGCGCCCATCTTTCTGCGCAGAAAATATTCTTGAAGAGTAATTAACGAGGCTTCGGCGCTCCATTGCATCATCGCGCGTGTGGAATTGAGGCGCTAACCTTCTCGGTTTAACTAGCCGCGCACGGAACGTTACAAGAACTCATTCACGTCTGTTGACCCAATGAACCGACGACGCTGCTCCGGAGGAGCCCTCGAACTTAGCCCAAGGCTTCAGCTCCGGGGAATAGCATAATGGGTCTGTAACGCGAGGCCAGAGGCCGAGCTTGTCTTTGCTTTTCTCCGCAATATCCACAGCCCATTTGTGACATCCGTCACAGACTGCGGCCAGTCTCCAAAATAAAATCTTGCCGCTCCCGTCAGAGCGCTTGGCCCCAGATTGTGAGGCTCTGTGCGCCCTGTCCTTACCTGCGCCATACTGATCTCGCTCTCCTGTAATCTTTCGCCACAAATTTCGAGGCCACTGGTTCGACAAAAGACTCAGATACGTCCCCGCATCCCACACAGCCCTATTCTCCAGACCTTCCCGCGAAGCTCAGGCCCAATCTTTTCGGGCACGGTTCTCCGGGTGGAACATCGGAACGCAAATTCCTCCACAGCTTTAGCCACCACCGAGATCCGCTTCCGTGTTGATCAAGCCATTCGTGGCGTGCGTAAGGGTCAGCTACTGGAAATCAAAGAGTGGGCTGGCCTTTGGCAATCCGGAGAACGTTACTACCCTGGCGAGCGCGTCCTGCTGTTTCTTTACCCTCCTAGCAAACTGGGCTTAACCAGCCCCGTCGCTGGCCGCGGACGATTCCCCATCGACCGAAGCGGCCGCGTGATTCTCAAACTTCCAGTAGGCAGCCGTCCTAAACCAATCGAAATTCGCAGGGTTGTTTCCGCAATACGCGGCGCGCAAGAGGAATGACACCGATGCTAAGGCGCGCGTTCCTGATCGCGGCTGTTGTTCAAGTCTGCGGGTACGCCTTCGCCGGTGGCCCGGCATTTGTCGCTGGAGCAAGCTACTTCGATTCAACGACTATCGGCACACCTCTAACCTGGTCACAAGGATCAATTACCTACTACACGGACCAAGGCGACCTAAGCCCGATTCTTCCCACCCTCAGCGCGGATTCTTTTATCTCGAATGCCTTCACCCTCTGGACTTCAATTCCGACGGCCGCGATTTCCGCGTCTCGCGGAGGCCAGCTCGCTGAAGATGTAACTGGTGCAAATATTTCTGCAACCGGCGAAGAGATCAGCACTCCCGTCGATATCGCGCCAACTGCAACCGCCACTCCTGTCGGAGTTGTCTACGACGCAGATGGCTCAGTCACCGATGCTTTGCTCGGCACAGGGGCGAGCGATCCGCTATATTGCGCTGGTAATTCAGTGTTTGGTGGCATCGACAATTTCGATACGAGCGCACATTTCCTGCACGCCCTAATTGTCCTGAATGGAAAGTGCGCGCAAACTTCAGCGCAACTTCCGGACTTGCAGTATCACCTGGTCCGCGTAATAGGCCGAGTGCTGGGACTCGACTGGTCGCAAGCCAATCTCAATGTGCTCACCGGCAATCCATCGCCGACGGCCGCCGATCTTGCCGGATTTCCCGTCATGCACGAGTTCGACCCTCCTGCGTGCGTTCCTGTCGCGAATTGCTACTCAAATAACGGCACAATTGATCCCGCGCAGCCCAAAGTCGACGATCAAGCGGCATTATCGCGTCTATATCCTGTCACACCACAAAACGTCGCCAGCTTCTCCGGCAAACAGATTTTTTCGCAGACCACCGGACGAATACACGGCAGCGTTTACTTCACCGATGCGAACGGCGTCCCCATGCAGCCGATGCAAGGCGTAAACGTAGTTGCGCGACTGATCGATCCTTCAACAAAACAGCCTTCCGGTTCCGTGGTCGTGACCTCAATTTCGGGATTTCTGTTTTGCGGTAACGCAGGAAACATCATCACCGGTTTCACCGACACCGACGGCAACAACCTCAACCGCTTCGGTTCGAGCGACAAGGCTCTTGAGGGCTTTTTCGATCTCGCCGGACTGCCAATCCCGAACGGAGCGACCAGCGCGCAGTATCAGATTTCAGTAGAAGCAGTCGATCCACTCTGGTCCCCCCATGCCGGACCGTACGGTTCCACCTCTCAAGTTCAGCCTTCCGGTTCTTTCCAGTCAATCGTGGTGACAGTGCCTGCTGGCGAGGATGTCGCGCAGGACATTCTGATGCACGGGAGCGCCGTGCCTAAGCAACCGTGGTATGGCACGACCAGCTATGCATCTCCGCTACCGCTTCCCCCTTCAGGAAATTGGGCCGGCGCCCTTGGCGGTTACGGAAATACAGACTATTTCCAGTTTCCAGCGCAAGCCAATCGCACGCTCTCTGTGATGGTGAACGCCATCGATGACTCGCGCGCCATATCAGAGTCGAAGGCCTTGCCGGTCATTGGCATGTGGGCTTTGGCTGATCCTGGCAGTTCGCCTGCACCCGCAAACACGCCCTCCGCCTTCAACTCCGTCCCGTTCGGCCAGACTCGCCTGGATGTCGACATCCTGCAGAGCACAGCTTTTCGCCTCGGGATTTCCGACTACCGCGGCGATGGTCGCCCAGACTACCGCTACAACGCGCGGGTTCTTTATGGTGACAACATCAATCCGGCGCGCGCCAGCGCCGCCGGAGGAACTCCGCTGACCATTCAGGGCTTGGGCCTGCAACCAGACATCTCCGTTCAAGCAGCCGGCAGATCCCTTCCGGTGCTCGCCTCCTCGGCAACGCAATTGCTTATTAATAGCCAGCCAGCTCCCGATGGAGTTTACGACGTACTTATTCAGGATCCTGTCTCTGGCGGCCGATCCAACATGACCGGGGTCCTTACACTCGGCGCTGGTCCAAGCGACACAATCAAAATGCTCTCCGGCGTGAATCCCGCAACCCCGGTCGGCGGCAAGGCACCGGTGCCATTTTCAGTGCTGGTGCTTGCGTCTGATGGTCTAACTCCGGTTGCTGGAGCAAGCGTGCAATTCAGCTCTTCTCCGGCCGTTGCGTTATCTGCATGTTCCGGCAATGCGAGCTGTACAGTCCTTACCGACCAAAGCGGGATCGCTTCAACCTACATGACCGCGCTCGCGCCAGCTGCAGCCATCCTGAGCGCAAAGCTTGCTCCCGCATCGTATTCGAACCCTCAACAGGTGCAAACAACTTTGCTGGGAACGGAGTCGCAACTTGATCTGTCGTTGATCACACCACCGCTCTGGATCGCCCAAGGCGCAACCGTCACCGTGCCAATCGCCGCACGTGTGCTATCGAACGGAAAACCGGTGACGGGTGCGTCGCTGAGTTATCGGATAACAGGTGGGGCCGGAACTTTGAGTGCAAGTTTGGTCAACACAGATTCAAGCGGCAACGCCTCAGTCGACCTTCAGTTGAGCTCTCTGGCGGCCTCGGTCAGGGTCAGTGTTTGTGTAGCGCCGAACAATAGCCCATGCCAGATTCTGAACGGAACGATGATCCAAACATCCTCGCTCGAACTGAAACCAGTCGCGGGAATTCTTCAGCTCACCTCAGCCGGTCAATCCTTCCAGCCCGTTTCAGTCAGGATCGTCGACTCGGCCTCTCCGACCCACCCTGTCTTTGGCGCAAGCGTCTCGTTCCTGGCATACATCGGACGTATGCCGGGCAACCAGCCCATCATATGGGCGGGCGAATCGGGCATCGCGCAACCGACAATGCCCGTCATCCTCGCTGAATCCAAAGTAACGGCACAGTCCGATATCAACGGCGTGGCCAGCTTTCCGCTCTCCACAACGGGAATCTCAGGAAACGTCGCGATTGTCGGCACGGCGGAAGCAGGAGCGAGCAGCGTGCAATTCGAAGCTCAGCAGGTTGGTCCGTAAGCCGGCTAATTCACACCAGGCATGCCCTGATCTCTTCCTCACTCAACGTGTGGTCCGAACCTTTCGCGCGCTTATAGATTCTCTCCACCACATCCTCCGATGCCGCGATCCCGTGCCGCTCCAGCCAGAACAACACATTCGATTTCCCGCTCATGGGGCCAATGTCGATCACCTGCTCCATGCCAAACAAATGTGAAGGCACTCCGGAATACACCGCATTCGCCAGTTCGACATCGTTTTTCTTGTACGCCTTGATGACTGCAGCCGCATGGACTCCTGTTGCTGTACGAAACGCATCCTCCCCAACTACCGGATAGTTCGGCGGAATCGGAACACCCGTCGCACGCGATACGGATTCGCAGTAGTCCCGCAACCTCGTCAAATCCTGTTTATCCCATGGCGAAATCCCCATGAGCTTCAAATTAACCAACATCTGATCCATCTGCGTGTTGCCAACACGCTCGCCGGTCCCGAGCGCGCATGCATGAACGCAATCTGCGCCCGCTGCCAGCGCCGCTATCGAGTTCGCGACTGCAAATCCACGATCACAGTGCCCATGCCAGTCCACGCGAATCTTCTCACCCGACGGCCTAACAACCTCATCGACTACAAACCTCACCAGCGCGTACGCGCCCATCGGTGTGGAATGTCCCGCCGTATCACAAATTACAATCGCCCGCGCCCCCCCGCCTATCGCTGTCGAATAGAGCCTCTTTACCATCACGGGATCGCACCGGCTCGTATCCTCAGTGACGTACATCACTTCGAGCCCCAGCGATGCCGCAAACTTGACAGCCTTCTCAGTCGTCTCCAGCAAAAAATCTTCGGTCCATCCCTCGGTGTATCTTCGAATCGGGCTCGAACCAATAAACGTTGCCGCCTGGATCTTCAGTCCTGTCCGCTCGACGATTTCCGCGATTGGACGAATGTCATTCTCGTGCGTGCGCGCCGCGCAGTTCGCACGAATCTTCATATGGCCTCTCACAATCTCTCTCGCCAACGCTTCTACATGCTCAACAGCTCGCGTCCCGGCGCCCGGAAGACCGAGATCGAGCGAGTTGATCCCCAGATCTTCCATCAGATGAAGAATCTCGATTTTCTCTTTGATCGAAGGATCGCGCACCGACGGCGATTGCAGCCCGTCGCGCAACGTTTCGTCATTCAGGAGGACTGGCTTGGTAGGTAACAGATCGAGCGGCAAAGCTCGGTTCCAGTCGTAAATCAGCTCGGCTGCCTTCACGCAAGTAATTCTACAACTGGCGATTGGAGGCTTTTTGGCGTTGAAGAACCTGCTTCTTGTCAAATACGTTTGCTATGCTCGATTCGATACCATGCGCCTGTTCGTCGCGCTCGACATTTGCCCTGGCGTTCGTGACCAAATCCGCAGTTTCGCAGACAACGTTCGCCACCTTGCTCCGGCCGCCCGTTGGGTCAGCGCGGATTCGCTGCACGTTACACTCAAATTCATCGGCGAAAAACCGGACGACTTTGTCAAGCAAATCGAGCACTCTCTCAGTTCGATCCGCGCGAAATCATTCGAGCTCCATTTTCGCGGCACTGGGTTCTTTCCGACTCCCAGATCGGCACGCGTTTTCTGGATCGGAATCCAAGGCGATAACGCGCTCGCGCGACTCGCAACAAAGATTGAAGATGCACTTAATGAGATCCACATTCCCAGGGAAAACCGCCCTTTCAGCCCACACTTAACTCTTGCCCGCGCCGGTTCCGGTGCGCCAGGCCGGCTCCGGGGCGACAAGCCCAACCGCCAGTTCGCGAAGCTGCAAGAATATATTGATAAACATCCTGCTCCGGATTTTGGTACCATTTCGGCCCGCGAGTTCTTTTTGTATCGCAGTCAGCTTTCGCCCAAGGGATCGAAGTACACAAAACTCGCGCGGTTCGAATTGCAGCCGCCGAGCGATTAACCATGCAGAGTATTCTCATCAGCGCAGCGATCGGTTATTTCCTCGGCTCAATTCCCTTCGGGTACATTCTCGTCCGCGTCTTTCGTGGCGCCGACGTCCGTGCAAGCGGCAGTGGAAACATCGGCGCGACCAATGTGGCGCGAACATCGCCCGTGCTCGGCATCGCTACTTTACTCCTGGATGCCTTCAAGGGTGCGGCCGCGGTCTGGCTCACGCTCACCACTTTCCCGGGTGATACGACGCTGGGTTTTGTCGCAGCCGTATGCGCGGTTTGTGGACACATATTCCCCGTATGGCTTCATTTTCATGGAGGCAAAGGTGTCGCGACAGGCCTGGGCTCGTTCTTGTTACTGATTCCGAAATCGATCCTGCTTACGGTTATTGTTTTTCTTTTTCTCTTTCTCGTCTTTCGATACGTTTCCGTCGCATCTGTCATGGCAGCGGCTTCACTGCCGCTTCTCGCTTTCCTGTTACGAGAGCCGCGCAAGCCTATTGAATTTCTGCTCATCTTCATCAGCTCGCTGCTCATTGTTGCCAAACATCGCCACAACATCCGCCGCCTGATGTCCAACACCGAGCCTAAATTCCAGGTAAGGCGCAAATGAGCAGGATCGCTGTCGTGGGAGCTGGCGCATGGGGAACCGCTCTGGCGATCGTGCTGGGCCGAGGCGGCAAACACCAAGTGAAGTTGTGGGCTTACGAAAAAGAAGTCAAGGAGTCCATTGCGTCCAGCCGCACGAACGCAGTCTTTCTCCCCGGCCACCGAGTTCCCGATTCCGTCCAGTCCACTGGCGATTTCGCCGAGGCGCTGAGCAATACCGAGATTGTCGTGAGCGCAATGCCCTCCCAGCATTGCCGCCGTTTGTTTCAACAGATGTCACCGCACATCCGTCCAAACACGCTCATCGTAAGCGCAACCAAAGGTCTGGAAGAACGCACGCTGCTGCGAATGACTCAGGTGATCACCGAAACTGTAAACGAAAACTCTCACAACTGTTCCATCGGCGCTCTAAGCGGACCGAGTTTTGCTGCCGAAGTCGCTCGCGGCGATCCCACCGCGATCACCATCGCCTCACCCGATCCCGTCCTCGCTTCTACTGTCCAGCGAGAATTTAGCGACCCGGCATTCCGCGTTTACACAAACGATGATGTCGTCGGCGTCGAACTCGGCGGCGCGCTGAAGAACATCATCGCTATCGCCGCCGGAGTCTGCCATGGCTTAGGCTTGGGCCACAATTCGGTCGCAGCGCTCATCACGCGCGGCCTCGCCGAAATCTCGCGTCTTGCCGTGGCTTGCGGCGGAAGAGCGGAAACTATGTCCGGACTCGCTGGCCTCGGTGATCTCGTTCTCACCTGCACCGGTGCGCTCTCTCGCAATCGCAGCGTCGGCGTGGAACTCGGACGAGGGCGAAAGCTGCCGGACATCCTCGCTGGAATGCACGGCATGGTGGCGGAAGGCGTTTTTACTACCAACGCGGCAGTTCAGCTCGCAAAAGAGCGACGAGTAGAAATGCCGATTACCGAGCAGATGTATGCCGTTCTAAATCAAGGTAAATCGCCCCTCGACGCAATTCAGGCGCTCATGACTCGAAGCTCGAAGTCCGAATCCTAGCTCCCTGCCGGAACCTTGCAGTAACCGCGAGTAACTTCGTTTGAACGGCCGATTCTCCTCGTTCACGTTCCCCAGCGGTACTTCCGTAACGTCTCAAGCCTCACGGTTCGCCCCTTAATCCCCACCTTCCTAAGTAGAATTTTATGAGGACTCGGTCTGTTCCTCGCGTTGCAGGCCGAGACAGCCACTTTGGGCTCAAAATTTCTTCCAAATCGCATCCCCATTCTGTATGTGATTCTCGGCGTGCTGGTGCTCATCAGCGTCGTGCCGATGTATTTCTACTCGGCGCAGGTGCAGTCAATCAATCGCTACGAGCTCATCACCAACGAGCGGTTCCTGGAAAACACGGTCACCCGCTCGATTGCCGACGAAATCTCGCAGCATCAGGAATCTTTCCGCTTGATGCAGGCCAACCTGGCAGCCGCGCTGCAAATCGCCAGTGGCGGAGATTTGGACGGACAGCATGTTGAAGCCCCTGAGCTCCGAGCGTTGTTAGAAAACTTTGTTTCTTCTTCTGAAGACCTGGACTATGCGACGCTACTGAATTCCGAAGGAAAAGGTATTTCCGCTGGACGAATTGAGCCGGACGCATTTCTTCGTCGCGAGCTGGAGCAAGCCTATGCCGCCGCTCTGGATTCGCGTGCTTACAACGGACAGCCTCTCCTGGTGGGTAGCGGGAAATCCGCACATACCGTCATGCTGGTCAGCACGCCTGTCATGTATCAGGACCGCTTCCTGGGAATGATTGCGTCGGTCGTGGATCTTGGATTTCTGATTCGCCGCTTACAGGAAATCGATCGTGCGGGACTGAGCCCGTATGTTGTCGATAGTCAGGGGCGTCTGGTCGCAGGCTCGCGTATTGAATATGCCACCGGCCAGGACATGACCAATCTCGAGATCGTCCGCAACTTCGTCGAGCAGGGCGGCAAGGCACAAATGGTCGCCGCCACTCGAGAATTCACGGTGAACTCAGGCAAGAACAAGACTGTCATGCTCGGGACCTACAGCCCGGTAACAAACCTCAACTGGGCTGTGATTGCCCAGAAGCCACGTGATGAGGCTTACAGCAGCGTTTACGAAATGCAGCGTACTGCGCGAAAATTGGCTATATTCGCCGTCGTTCTTAGCATCTTCGTTGGTATTCTTGCCGCTCGCCGCATTACGAAGCCGTTGGAGATCCTCACCGAGTCCAGCCACGCTATCGCCCGTGGCGATTTCTCACAGCGCGTCGAGTTGAAGAGCCGAACTGAAATCGGAGACCTTGCCTCGACCTTCAATCTCATGTCTCAGGAGCTTGAGCATTTCGTCCTTGACCTCAAGCGCGCCGCCGCAGAGAACCGCGAGCTGTTCATGAACTCGATTCAGATGCTCGCCGGTGCCGTCGACGAAAAAGACCCGTATACGCGCGGCCACTCTGATCGCGTAACGCGTTATTCTCTGCTGATCGCTAAAGAAATGGCGATGCCTGAGACCTTCCTCGAAGTGATCCGCGTTTCAGCTCAACTACACGACGTTGGCAAGATCGGAATTGAAGATCGCATCTTGAAAAAGCCGGGCACGCTCACTGCGGAAGAATTCGAGATCATGAAGACCCACACGACCAAAGGCGCAAATATCTTGCGCTCGGTCGCACAGCTCAAGGAAATGATCCCCGGTATCGAACTACATCACGAGTCGCTCGATGGCCGTGGCTATCCCCACGGACTAAAAGGCGACCAGATTCCCATCTTGCCGAGAATCATCGCGGTGGCCGATACGTTTGACGCGTTGACCACCACTCGTCCGTACCAGCAAGCTCACGACAGCCAATCTGCCTTGCGGATTATCCATTCACTTTCCGGAAAGCGTCTGGATCCCACTGCGGTGGCTGCGCTGGATGCCGTCTTTCAACGCGGCGAGATTCAGGTTCCACCTGTCACCGGCATGGTTGCCGCTGCTGCGGCTGGAGCAGTTTCCGGCAGCATCGCGACCCGGGCTGTTCCGGCCGCAATCGAAATGGATCGCGCGTAACTCGCCTACCTTCAGCCTCACCCTGCCCCTCCCGCCGATATAATGAAATTTGCACCTCTCAGGCTAAGTAATTCATGATTCAGACCCTGTTCGGCAGCACCGAGAAAAAGTCGGGCCTCTTTGAACGCATGAAGGAGGCTGTGGCTCGCACTCGTGAAAATCTGAGCGAGCGCATCGACGAAGTCGTTGCCTTCAGCAAAGAGATCGACCGCAATACACTCGACGATCTCGAAGCCACGCTGATCGCAGCCGACCTTGGCTCGGCCACAACACATCAGGTCCTCGAAAATCTCCGCGAGCGCGCCGATCGCAGGCAGATCGGGAACGCAGAGGAACTCAAGCGGCTTCTCAAGCAGGAGTTGCTCTCAATTCTGAATTCCGCTAATACGCCTCCGGTGGAACGCCCGGAAGGGGTCCCCGAGGTCATTCTCGTCGTAGGCGTGAACGGAACCGGGAAGACCACCAGCATCGGCAAACTGGCGCAAACGTTCCGTTCTGATGGCAAGACTGTGCTGATGTGCGCCGCTGACACGTTCCGCGCCGCTGCCATCGAGCAACTTGAAGTCTGGGGGCAGCGCACCGGCACCGAAGTCATTCGAACACGGGCGGGCGGCGATCCCGCAGCCGTGCTCTTTGACGCGCTCGAGGCCGCAAATGCCCGCCATATCGATTGCGTAATCGTCGACACCGCTGGTCGGCTGCACACAAAAACGAACCTGATGTCGGAACTTGAAAAGATGCGCCGAACGGCACAGCGTCTGATTCCAGGCGCGCCGCACGAAGTGTTGCTCGTGATCGATGCGACCACCGGACAAAATGGCCTGCAACAGGCTCGTCAATTCACCGACGCAGCCGCAGTTACCGGGGTTGTGCTCACAAAATTGGACGGCACTGCCAAGGGTGGAGTCGTGGTCGCTATCGCTCGTGAACTGGGGCTCCCCGTGCGCTATGTTGGAGTAGGCGAAAAGGCGGGTGATCTTTTGCCCTTTGATGCCGAGCAGTTCGTGGATTCGCTGTTTGCCTGAGATCGATCGCGTCTCGGTTCTATTCAGACAGGAACACGCTGTGGCGGGTACAAGGTTCATGCCCTCTTCCGAAAATTCACCCCGAAAGAGCCGGAATCTTACACCGCAAAGGTCGCAAAGCCCGGGGGAAAGATCGCCGAGAGAACCTGATTCATGCTTGCTTTGCTTGCTTTGCGAGACCTTTGCGTCCTTGCGGTTAAAGGCTCTTCCGGTGTGAGCGCAAGCGATCATATCAACTTCGTGATTTAATCAAGCGTGGTTGCTGGAGCAAAGAACGATACTTCATTGACAACGTCCGACTATTCCGATGGCGTTTTTCTGCGCCGTGCACTAGATCTCGCGCGCAAGAGCTTCGGCCTCGCTTCTCCGAATCCCAACGTCGGCGCTCTTTTGGTAAATGATCGCGGCGAAATCGTCGGCGAAGGATTCCACACCTACGCCGGCATCAAGCATGCCGAAGTCCTCGCGCTCGAGCAGGCGGGAGAAAAAGCGCGTGGCGCGACCTTGTACATCAACCTGGAACCCTGCTCTCATACGGGCCGAACGGGCCCCTGCGCCGACGCTCTGATCCAAGCCGGCGTGAAGCGTGTCGTCGCCTGCATGCCTGATCCGAATCCGGCGGTAGGCGGGCGCGGATTCTCGCGTCTTCGACAAGCTGGAGTGCAGGTTACATCCAATCTCCTCGAGGAAGAAGCGCACTCGCTAAACGACGCATTCGCGAAGTTCATTCGCTATCGTCTGCCTTTGGTAACACTGAAGTCCGCGATGACTCTCGACGGCAAGATTGCCCCACCGCCAGAAGACGGTCCTGGCACTCATTTCAATACCGCAGGCGGCCCAACCGGCGGCTGGATTACCAGCGAAGAGGCCCGCACCCACGTCCAGCAACTCCGTCACCAGCACGATGCAATTCTGGTCGGCGTCGGTACGATCATCGCCGACAACCCTCTTCTAACCGACCGCAGCGGCCTTCCGCGCCGGCGCCATCTTCTCCGCGTCATCGTGGATTCGCATCTGCGTCTGCCGCTCGATTCACGCGTGGTGCAAACCGCAAAAGATGACGCACTCGTCTTCTGCTCTTTTGCTGAAGAAAAAAGGAGACAGCAACTCCTGGAACACGGGATCCAGGTCGAGCAAGTGACACCAGCCGGAGCCGACGGCCGTCCTGATCTGCAAGCCATCTGCCGCCGTCTCGCCGACCGCGAGATCACCAGCGTTATGATTGAGGGCGGCGCCATGGTGAACTGGACGGCACTCGCCTCGGGTACTGCAGACAAGGTATTTTTCTACTATGCTCCGCGAATTTTGGCGGGCGCCGGATCCGTCCCTTTCGCTTCGGGAGCAGGCTTTCGCAAGATGAACGAAGCCGCGCACTTGAAATCATTTCGTCTGCACCGCTTCGGCGAAGATTTCGCCGTAGAAGGGTATTTGAGGGACCCGTACTTGGATTAACTAGCGCGTCACGGATTCTTTTCAAAGACTTTAATCCGTGTTAATCCGCCTAAATCCGTGGCTTTGAATTTATGTTCACTGGCATCATCGAAGAAGTCGGCAGGGTCGCCTCGATCCGGGTAAATGGGGCCAGGCGCCGGCTGACCATCTCCGCTTCGAAAGTCTCTCTCGAGCTCAAGCAGGGCGACAGCGTCTCCGTCAGCGGCGTTTGCCTCACCGTGGTTGAGATCACAAAGAATTCCTTCGCCGCCGATCTCGCGCAAGAAACATGGCTTCGCACTTCCTTTTCCCGGCTGAAAGCCGGAACACTCGTCAATCTTGAACTTCCAATGCGCGCGAACGGACGCTTCGATGGACACATTGTTCAAGGCCACGTTGATGCGATCGGCACCGTAATTTCGTTCGAACCCGTGCCAGATGGCAATGATTACCTGCTGAAGATCAATGTCCCTTCCGAGCTCACCCGCTACGTCGTTCCCAAGGGGTCGCTCGCCGTCGAAGGCATCAGCCTCACGGTAGCAGCGATCAAGGGAGCCGAAGTTCAAATTGCCATCATTCCGCACACAGCAGAAGTCACGAACTTGCGTTCTCTCAGAACCGGCGATCCGGTGAATCTTGAAGTAGATGTTTTTGCGAAATATGTGGAGAAGATGATCGGACCAACAAAACCACAAACTTCGATTACAGTCGATAAGCTCGTCCGGGCGGGATTCTGAACGGCGGTTCACACTTCCAGCTTCAACTCATCCAGCTCCAGGAACTCCTGCACGATCGCCTCATTGCATTTTTCCATGTCGGCGTAAGCGCCGAAGAAAAGCACTTTGCTCTCGTGAAGAAATACCACCCGATCTGCCAATTTCTTTGCCAGTCTCATGTCGTGAGTCACAACCACGCTCGTCAGGTGAAGCTGCCCCTTCAACCGTTTCATAAGGTCTCCCAGCAACTGCCCCATCAGCGGATCGACCATCGTGGTCGGCTCGTCATAAAGAACGCATTCCGGCTGCAACGCTAGCGCTCTGGCAATCGCCACCGAACGCTTCATTCCCGTCGAAAGCTCCGCCGGAAGCTGGTCCGCCATTTGCTTCACGCCAACCATCTCCAGCAGCCCGGAAACAATCTGCAAAATCTGCTCTTCACCCAGGTCCCGGCGCTCTCGCAACGGAAACGCCACGTTCTCACCCACCGTCAACGAATCAAACAGCGCGCCGTTCTGGAAGACCATCGTGACCTTCTTGCGAATTCGCTCGAGTTCCTCCTCGGAATAGTCAGTAATGTCCTCATGCGCAACGATCACACGGCCAGAATCCGGTTTCAGGAAGCCCATAATGTGCTGCAGCGCCACCGACTTGCCAACGCCGCTGCGCCCTAGAATGCAGACCGTCTCTCCGCTGTTGACCTCGAAGCTCACGTCGTTCAGTACGTGTTTTTCGCCAAATGCCTTCGATACATGGCGAAACTCGATATAGGGTCCCCCGGACTCGGCCCCCTGGGCAGTCTTCTGCTCTGGCGACGAAAACACCGATCCAGCCCCGTTCTTCCCTGCTTCATCCATGCAATGCGCTCATGATATATGTGACTCGCATCGAATTCATCATCGTCTTTGCTTACCAGCCGAATTCGCTCTTCGCCTGTTCCCAGTCGTCAGGAGTGTTCACGTTGCGGAGGATCAACTCATCAAATCCATTCCCCGCCAATTCCTCTTCTGAAATTACTCGCAACTCCACCTCGCGAAAGAGTGCGTCAATCTTGTTCTTGCCCAGCTTCAGCGCATGCTCCGTCGTTTCCGCAAATTGCTTTCGGTAAACCGCGCACAACGGATGAAAATATCCTCTTGTTGACGGCACCGTTACCGTCGCCCCGGAAACCTGTGCGTCGCCGATCAAGAGTTTCAGAAACCGAGAAGTCAGAAAAGGAAGGTCTACTGCGAGAATTACGTTAAGGTCGAAGTCTGAATTCGCAAGGGCGGCATGAATGCCTCCCAATGGTCCGCAGCCGCGAAAAATATCACTAACTACCGGCCCATACGCAGAGAGTTTCTGCGGATCACCTACAATCGCAACCTGATCAGTAACATCTCTAGCCAGCTCGACCGTTCGTGCAATCAGCGGCTTGCCCGCAAGCTCCAGAAACGCTTTGTCCGCTCCCATACGCGAGCTCTGTCCTCCTGCCAGAACATATGCAGCCACGGAACTCATTGTGCGATCATACCTTTCCCGCGATTCACCCTTTCCTTGCAAACACGTGCGGAGTCGATACACGAAAGTAACCTACCGCAATCTCGCAATTCGTTGGATTATGGGTTTGCCTACGCTTGCCAGTTAGGCCAAACCTTATGCCGCAAAAGCTGTTGGATGTGCTCCTCCTGGGCCATTGTTCTCACGAGTTTTCCTGGCCACGTCGCGCCGCTGATGGCGAGTACTACCAGGTGTGTCTCCTGTGCGCCGCTGAGTTCAAGTACGACTGGGCGACCATGCGCCGCACCGAGCGTCTGAAAAAAGACGCCGAGTCCGCCACTCCAGCCAAGCGTCGCCCACACACGACGAAGACAACTTGGGTACCGCGCGCCCGTCGCATCAAAATGGATGCACCCGTCCGCTACCGGGTAAAGAACCTGGGAACGTGGAACGAGGGCTTGATCGAAAACTTAAGCCAGTCCGGCGTGCTCATTAATGCTCAGCAGCGCTTTCCCGAAAATACCCTGATTGAGATGGTGTTCGAAATGCCGGAAGAAATCTCCGGTCAGAAGAACAGCAAGGTGCTCTGCCAAGGCCGTATCACGCGCATGAAAGGCCCTAAGGGGAGTAAAGGCGAAAAAGAACAGGAAACCCAGTTCGCGGCCTCGATCCTCGACTACAAGTTCATACACTGATGTTCTGTACCTTGCCGCGAATTCTTGAGGCCCGCCAATGGATGGTTGCAATCTCTTGCAACCACTAGAGACGCTTTACTTCTGGCCTCTCTCCCTGACCGTTGTAAAATCGATTCAAAGCCTTCCAGGCTAAGAGGAAACGAATGTATCCAGAGCTCATGGTGATTCCGATGCGCGAGGAACTCACGCGCATGGGAGTCGGAGAATTAAGGACGGCATCAGACGTTGACCGTGAACTGGCAGTTCATGAGGGTACAACTCTCGTTGTGGTGAACTCGATTTGTGGTTGTGCAGCAGGACGCATGCGGCCGGCGCTCCGCACCGCGCTTCAGCACTCATCTAGACCTGACCGTGCCTTCAGCGTCTTCGCCGGGCAGGACATACAAGCGACAGAACGTGCCCGCTCCTACTTCACCGGTTATCCGCCATCTTCTCCTTCCCTGGCGCTATTTAGGGACGGCACACTGGTTCACATGATGCAGCGCAGTGATATCGAGCACCGCGACGCCACCGATATCGCTTCCGAACTGAAGCGCGTTTTCGATCAGCACTGCGCTATGGCGTCACGGACATAAGGCGCAGGGACTAAGCTGAATCGTAGCGAGTCCCGTCCTGTTACCTCAGTACATTCCCTCTGTGACTTGGAGCTGGCCGCATCTGGTGTTTGCGGTAAGCTCAGTCACATCCAGGGAATATTGTGGCCTCTTCTGTAGAAACTACCAGAGTTCCGGAACCGCCGGCCTCACTCTTTTCAGATTGGTCGAGTAGCCACTCTTATCTGCTGCTGACGGCCCTAACCCTGCTCAGCCTGCTTCCGTTCCTCGGGCGGGCATTTCACATCGATGATCCATTATTTCTTTGGGCTGGACAGCAGATTCAGGAACATCTCCTCGATCCTTATGGTTTCCAGGTTGTCTGGGATAACTATGCGCAGCCGATGTCTGAAATCACGAAGAACCCGCCATTAGCATGCTACTACGCAGCCCTGGTCGGCTCTATTGCGGGATGGTCTGAGCCCGCAATGCATCTCGGGTTCTTGGTTCCCGCACTTGCGCTCGTGTTGGGCACGTATCGGCTGGCTACCAACTTCACGCATTCCCCGCTACTTGCGGCCACGTTCACCCTCTTCACGCCAGGCGTGATGGTCTCGGCCGCCGGTGTGATGTGCGACACGATGATGCTGTCCTTGTGGATCTGGGCAGCCATTTTCTGGATCGAGGGCTTGGGTCGCAACAAACAGCTCTATCTGGCCACCTCTTCTCTGCTCGTCGGAGCCGCTGGGCTCACAAAGTACTACGGATTCTGCCTCGTCCCATTGCTGTTCTTCTATTCCATTGCACGGAAGCGGCGCGGGCGTCTGTGGGCACCCTATTTACTTATTCCAATCGCCTTGCTCTTTGGATACCAACTCTGGACTTCAATAAAGTATGGACATGCGATGTTCTCGCAGGCGCTCGAATTCTCGCACAGTGAGCAAGGCATCAATGGCAGAGCTTCTCTTTTTACAAGCGCTATTGTGGGAGCTAGCTTCACAGGTGGATGCACCTTGTCGACGCTATTCCTGTCCCCATTTCTTTGGGGATGGAGAAAGCTATCTGCGGGCCTGCTGCTGGCGGCCCTATGCAGCACGGCTTTTGCCTTGGGATGGATAAGCCTCGGGCACAACGCAATCGTGGTCCGCGAATCTTTCCAGAACTCCTGGATATCCTCTGCTGTTCAGCTCACTCTTGCAGTTGCCACAGGCATCGCTGTTGTTGCGCTGGGACTCTCAGAATTTCGAAGCTGGCGGCAATCCAATTCTCTTTTTCTAGGATTGTGGGTCATAGGAACCTTCATCTTCGCCAGCTTCGTGAATTGGAGCGTAAACGCCCGCTCCATCATGCCATTGATTCCGGCAATCGGAATACTCATCGCGCAACGCTTCGATAAGCTCGGTCTAAACCGTTCTCCGCGCCTTCAAAGAAACATCGCGCTGGTGCTCGTTCTCTCCGGTGCTGTCTCGCTCTGGGTTACGAAGGCAGACTCCGATTGGGCCAACTCAGTCAGGCAAGCAGCCGCGATCATTCAGGAACAGACTAAGAACCAAGGTGGCTCGGTTTGGTTCGAGGGACATTGGGGATTCCAGTATTACATGCAGCTTTCGGGCGCGCGCCCAATGGATTTCCTGAAATCCCAAACGAAAGCGGGCGACTCATTGATTGTTCCGGAAAGTAACGCGGTTTCATATCCACTGCCCTCGCCGCAGTTCGTTGCCTCTTCCGCATTGCTTGAGCTCAAACTTCAGCAGCCTCTCTTCACCATGCGATGGCGGAGGGGCGCGAGTTTCTACTCGTCGTTCTTCGGATTCCTACCGTTCGTTTTCGGACCACCGGCGACCGAACAGTATTACGTCTTGCGCCTTGCGATGCCATGGGACGCGCACCTTACAAGGACCCAACAGAACTGATGCCGGCACACGATCCAGAAGGGGCGCTTCTCGATGACCAACAACCGGGCACTGTCGGCCAAGCTGCCCCTCCGGCGCGTCCGCGTACTCACTACCTAGCTAATATTTTGCTCGCCGCCGTTCTCCTGCTGACGAGCGCGCTTCGTTTTCATCTTCGCAATATTCCTCTTGAACGCGACGAAGGCGAATACGCTTATGCAGGACAGCTGATGCTCGAGGGAATTCCTCCTTACAAGCTCGCCTACAACATGAAACTTCCCGGAACTTACGCGGCTTACGCACTGATCATGGCGGTGCTCGGTCAGACCACGGGAGGAGTCCGCCTTGGCGTGCTGGTAATAAATCTGGCAACCATCTTTTTCGTTTTCTTGCTGGCGCGGCGTTTCGCGGGATCTACTGCCGCTGTTGCGGCTGGCGCAAGCTACGCTCTGCTTTCCGCAAGTCCGTCCGTCTTGGGGTTCTGCGGCCACGCAACCCATTTCGTCGTGCTCGCTGCACTTGCAGGAATGCTGCTGCTTCTGAAAGCAATCGAACGGGATCGCAAATGGATGTTCTTCTGCGCCGGAGTCCTGTTCGGCTTTGCCTACTTGATGAAACAGCCTGGCGCAGTCTTTGCGCTCTTCGGAGCCTTCTATCTACTGCGAACCAGATGGCGGTCTGGACCCAACTGGCGAGCTCCGATTCAGATGCTCGTCCTCTATCTCCTCGGCGCAGCGCTTCCCTTCCTCGTTACCTGCCTACTTTTGTGGCGTGCTGGCGTGTTCAATGCGTTTTGGTTTTGGACGGTTTCTTACGCAACCCAATACGCAAGTGATTACGGGCTAATCGCTGGCGCTTATTTCTTTACTAGAGTGGTCCCGCAGATTGTGGGTTCTTCGCCCTGGATCTGGCTTATCGCCGCGGTCGGCGTTCTTGCAGTTTTTAAGGACCGTCAACTGCGAGCACAAGCCCCATTTATTCTAGGCTTCCTGGCCTTTTCTTTCTTCGCCGTCTGCCCCACTCTGGCATTTCGCCCGCACTATTTCATCCTTCTGCTTCCCGCAGTCTCAATCGTGGCCGGAATTGCAGTGAGCGTTGCCCAAGCGAGGATTGAACAACTCTCGCAGGTTCGCATCCACTGTTATGCACCAGCGGTTCTGTTCACGCTCGCCCTATTCGCTTCTTTCTATTGTCAAAGAAGTTTCTTTCTTGAAACCGACCCCATCGCCGCATGCTATGCGGTCTATCCCGGCCACCCATTCCCCGAAGCTGTTTCGATCGCAACGTACATCCGTGAGCACACCTCCACGGACGACACAATTGCTGTTCTTGGCTCCGAGCCCGAGATCTATTTCTATGCGCGCCGGCACTCCGCAACCGGATACATCTACACCTACGGCCTGATGGAAGATCAAAAATATGCTCTGCAGATGCAGCAGCAGATGATCGGTGAAATCGAGGCGGCTCGTCCGGAGTTTCTTGTTTTCGTTAATCTGCAGACATCATGGACGCCCGGGCCAAATTCTCAACAATTGATCTACACCTGGGCGCGGAATTACATTCAGCAGAAATATGACCTCGTCGGCGTAGTTGACAATCCAAAGACGAGTAATAACTTCCGGTGGGGCAGTGAAGCCAAGACCTACCAGGCACGGCCTTATTCATCGACCTTCATTTTCCGAAAGAAGACGACCTGATGCTGTTGTGATGCTCACTTTTCTTTGCGGATGAACTCTCCTGTGCTTGCGTCCACATCTGCCACCAGCTTCGCGTCATTTCGACTGGTCCCGTAAGTGACGTGCCACACTAATCGGTTCTCACCCCGTGCCAGGTCGAGCAGGTAAGTCACAGGGACACTGGTGATCTTGTCGCCACCGTGTTTCTGCGCAACTTCGTATGCTTTGTCGGAATCAATCTTGAGCATGCTGGCGTCAAAGGCATTTGTGGGCACGTAACTGTCCTCTGCCCCGGGATTTACGCCGCGTGACGGAGCATCGGGCGAGTCTGTCCCCGACCACACATACGTTTTCGACTTTCCCTGTGCCTGTGAGGCAAAGCTGCCGCGCCAGATCACTGCCTTTCCATCAGCTCCGTTGTTCCCACTCACAACCTGTGATTGCAATTGAAATGGTTTCGCATCGCCCGCCCAGCCGTGGGCCGAGACATAAAGCTTCTGGAACGCGCTCCGTCCGGTCAGCGGCTCCGGCGGCGGCGCTTTCTTCTCTTGCTGAGGCGCCTGCGACGTACAACCGGAAAACAGTGCAAGAGACAACACGATCAGTAGTATCGCTTTCATGGCGCGCCCTTTTGTTGAGAGAATTGTGATTGGATTTTGCTGAACACATTCTACTAAACGTGCACCGAAAACTCTCCAAACTGCAACGGATTCTTGCCAGCGCGATTGAAGGAATGTCACCCGAAGACTGGAATCGCCACCCAGAAGGCAAATGGAATTCCGCAGAGATTTTGGACCATTTGAATCTGACTTATCGCGGCACAATCAAAAACTTGGAACGCTGCCTCGCATCTGGAAAATCTGGCGCGAGCACAGACCGCGCCAGCAAACGCTGGCAACGCTGCGTAGTGGTTGTGCTGGGATACTTTCCTCCAGGACGCAAGTCGCCCGAGCGGGTTCGTCCCCAAGGTACTCCAGTCGAACAGCTGACTTCAGAGATTTTTGACAACATCGCACGCATGGACGCCGCAATCGCGGCATGCGACTCACAATTTGGGGGAGGCAAACCGGTTGCCGATCACCCCATTCTCGGGCCTCTCACGGCCAATGAATGGCGCAAATTTCATCTGGTGCACGGGCTACATCATGCGCGCCAGATTGCCAAACTCAGAAGAAGGTCCTGATTCTTATTCAATCGCTGAGGTTGGCGCTCCAGCCTTGCGTGCTTGATCTTGCAATGCCGCCAGATCAGCTCGCGCCGCGTCGAGAGCTTTCTGTTTGTCGGCTAGTCCTTGCTGATATTTTTCGTTGTAAGGCCACACCGCCACTGTCGGCATGGTTCCCGCCTGCTTGAAATCGTCTACTTCCTTGGCGAGTTGATCCACTTTCTTCTTCTGCTCGTCAATCTTATCTTTCCAGGCAGAGATGGCCTTCTTGCGGTCCTCCATCGATTCGCCGGGTTTCAGCTTCGGTGTATCCTCCGCGTTCGCTTTTGTATCCCCAGCGGGAGCATTTTCGTCGGCCTTTGGCGCAGCGTTTTGATTATCAGCACCAGCGGCGGTTCCAGAAGAGGCACCCACTACACTGATCGAGGGTGTGGAAGGAAGATTGTCGTTATCATAGACCTTCGCCGCGGTTCTCGTCTCCTGCGGTTTGCTCTTTCTGATCGAGCGCGCGTAATCGCCGAGCGATGAAGGCTCAGACTGCGCTCCCGCGGTCACGCACAAGCCGGAAATCAGAATCACCGTAATGGCAGCAAAAATTATGCGTTTCATGTTGTTCTCCGTTTTCCTCTTCCTACAAGCACCTCAGCAGCAATCTCGCGCGCGGTCCTACACGGACCAGTACAGTAACTTTTCTCCCACCAGAAACGACGCCAGGCCCATGCTTCCCAGAAACACTCCAAATGGCAGCTGATATCGCCGCAAGGCCACCATTGCCGACGGCCACGCACGACGGCGGGCTACCGACACCTCCTCGTGAAATGCCCGCGTCCGGCGCTCCGTCCGTTTTACCCAGACCACCAGCACAGTCCACAACCCAAAGGCACTGCCGGCCAGCGAAGCGGCAAAAATCGTCACAATCGTAAGTCGCAAACCAACAAAGGATCCGATCATCGCCATCAGCTTCACGTCGCCGAAACCCATTCCTTCGACGCCGCGCGCCCGCAGGTAAATGGCGCCCGCGCCATACAGAAATGACGCGCCAGCCGCAGCCCCCAGGCCCGAGTCCATAAGAGAGAACAGTCTGGCCGATAAATTTGGGCTCACGGGGATTGAGAGTGTTCCCGGCAGCAACACGCTGAGTAGATCATTGACCGGCACGAACAGACTGAAAATTAACCCAAGCGCCAGCCCCGGCAACGTCATCTTGTCCGGTAGCAAATGGGTCTCCGCATCGGTAAAAATTAATCCCAGCAACAAGAACCCAAATACCGCACACTTCAGCGTTGCCAGCGTCAGTCCAAAGCGCCAATAGCACACGGCAAACAGGCAACCGGTCAGTAACTCAACAATCAGATACCGCGCACTGATTCTCGACGCACAGTTCCTGCATCGCCCGCGCAAAACCAGCCAACTCACAACCGGAATGTTGTCGTACCAATGGATCGCAGTCCTGCAATCCGGACACGCCGAGCCCGGCCACACGATCGACAAGCCTCTTGGCAGGCGATAGATACAAACATTTAAGAAGCTGCCAAAAAGCAGGCCAAAGACGAAAATTACGGTCAAGACGAAAACGTCCACAAATCTCCGTGAATCCGCCTGCAAGGCGGATAGAAGCGATTTGGCCTGATTATATTCGGTGATCTGAGGGATCTATTGGGTACAAAGGTCACTGTCCCGAAGGACAATAAATAGGCGGACGGCAGGTTCGGTCAGGCGGCACGCGACTTGGCATTCGCCGGAGTCTCTGGCAGGAATACTGTAAACACGGTGCCACTGCTGCCCGGTGTTGTGCGAGTCGCTACGCGCATCCAGCCCGCGTGCTTCTGCACTGAACCGTAGGCGAGCCAAAGTCCCAGGCCCGTTCCCTGGTCCTTCTTAGTGGTATAGAAAGGCTCAAATATATGCGGTAGATCCTTTGCGCCTATGCCGTGCCCTGTATCGGCAAAAGTCACGCGAACACCAGTCCTCCGTTCACCCGACCACTCTCGTGAACGAACCACCCGAAGTCTCAGTCGGCCCCCATCCCGCATGGCGTCGATCGCATTGATGATTAAGTTTGAGAACACCTGCCGCAGTTCTCCCGGATAACCTAGAATCTCAAGGTTCTCGCCAGTCTCCCTCTCAACCTTGATTCTCGCCAATTGCAGCTTCCTTAAATAGAGCTGCACGACCTGATCGAGGATCAATCCTGCATCTAGCGGCTCGGGCGAGGCTGCCTCGCGCACCAGACCGAGCGCCTGCTGCGCAATCGAATCCAGGCGTCCGATCTCATGTTCCGCTCGATGCAGATATTCTTCCCGGCTCGCTGTATCCTGACGCGCCAGGTAAATAAGGTTCGTCAGCGCTTCCAGAGGGTTCTTGATTTCGTGAGCAATCGCCGCCGTCAACCTTCCTGCAGTCGCCAGCCGTTCGTTTCTGCGCAGTGCCTCCTCCGTGCGCTTTTGCGCCGACACATCACGCGCAATCGCCGAAGCTCCTACCAATCTGCCTTCCTCGCTGCGAAGCGGGGACATGGAAAGCAGGATCGTGAGGCGAGTACCATTCTTGTCCACGCGTTCCGTTTCATAGCTCGGTACGCGTTCTTCGCGGTTCAGCCGTGCCAGGCTCGTGGCAAATTCTTCCATCCGGTCCGGCGGCACCAATACAGAGATCGGCCTTCCAATGATCTCCTCAGCCGTATATCCAAAAAGCGTCTCCGCGCCTCGGTTCCAGCTTGTAACAATGCCATCGACCGTAAAGCTGGCGATTGCATCTTCTGACGAAGTTACAATTGCCGCCATCTGCTGCCGTGCCGCATCTGCCTGCGTCTCGGCGCGCGAACGCTGCCGCGCAAGTCCCGCAACCAGCACTGAAATGAGAATGAACATTCCAAGGCGCTGGACTTCATTTTCCGAAACTGCCGTAGCGAAGTCTTGCCTGAACATCGAATAATCGAGCACGAGCGCTGAGCTGAATGTACAAAGGACAGCGGGACCAAATCCGAAGAAACGCGCAGTGAAGACAACTGCAAGAATAAAGATGACGAAGGGGTCCTGATGCATCACAGGTGAGAGCCACCAGATGCACCACGACAGCGCGCTTGCTGCTAGGGCTGACCCATACCAGGCCACGCGATCCGACCAGCGCGGCTCAAACCTATAAATCAACGCAAAACGGTTATCCATGAGACCCGAGAGACGAGTGGCAGAAGAAGCGGCGGGTAGCACGTACTTCGTTAAGCGAATGTACCACGATTTCGAAACCAGCAACACACATCGAGATAAAAAAAGCGCGGCCATGGCGGCCGCGCACGCGAATCTCAATCAATTTCCCGAAAAGTTTTACTGTCCGCTCGGCGGTGCCAGCTTCTGCCCCTCACGCGCTGGCTTTGTCGTGGGTACTAAAGTAACAGGAGCTTGCAGCGTGAACGTCAGCACTCTCTCCGATGACAATTTAATATCGGGCTTTTTACTCGCAGCCTGCACGCCACCGCCTGCACCGGCGCCGGCAACAGACCCGATCGCTGCGCCCTTGCCGCCCCCGAAGATACCTCCAAGGATCGCTCCCGCAACCGCGCCCGCGCCAACCTTCTCGGCAGTATTTTTTCCCCGCGAGCCCGTCTTTTGCGAGAACTGGTCAGTCTGGATGTTGTAATACTTCTCTCCAACCTTAATGCGGTCGAGTTCCAGTACCAGCAGCGCCTGACCTGCGAATTTGCCTGAAGCTTGCGCATTCACGATGTGACCTTCCACCGGATAATGCGCCGGCACAACCACATCGCCGTCCACTGCCAGAGGCGAGTCGAGAGTTGCCTCGAACTTGTCTCCAGTCTGTGCTGTGGCGCTATCAATGGTGTCCGTCAGTCGCACCGAGAGAACTGCCCCCGAAGGCACAGTCACCGGTGTGGGCTGCGGCGGAGGAGGAGGAACCGATGCGCTTTGCATCGGTGGAGGCGGATCTGCTGGCGCAGATGCAGACGCTTGTTGCTGGCTCGTCATCGCAGGCGGCGCATCAGCTTGTGCCCTCTCGGTATCCTGCTGCCGTGACTTCCGGTGGCGCGTCGAAGCTGATGGCTTCGCATTTGTCGCTGGCGCCGTTTCTTGTGTAGAAGTTGTCGCTTGTGCGGATGCCGTCGTCGGTGCTGCGCCCCCCACCTGCAAATTGTTGATGACCGTCTTCACGCCGGGCTCAGACGCTGCATACTTTGCTGCTGCATCGCGCTCCGCTTCCGTATCCACGTTGCCCGAGAGCGTTACCGTCCCATTGGCCGACTGTACCGTCAGCTGCTTGTCCTGCAATCCGGAATCGGCGGCCAGTTTGGTCTGAATGTCGGCCGCGACCTTCGCGTCATCGGGCTTCTTCGCGCAGGCGATCGAAACCACAAGAATCGCAGCGCACACCATCGCACGCGCAACAATAGAAAGCTTGCATTTCATAGCGAGTTACTCCTGATGTTTCGTGGGACTACAAACAGTTTAGATGCAGAGTAGCAGGATTTCTTTACAAATTAATGCCCAAAAAATGGTATACAAACTGGCAAGGGCCCATCTGGAATCCCTCCCATCTTGACTCACAAATTGCCGACAGCTGCAAATAGTAAGCTTGGGCCGTGTACTCGTCCCGGGAATCACGCTATGAAATGGGCAGCGTAGGATATTTTCTGGTGTCCTAGAATCTTTGATCGATAGAAAGAATATCCTAACCTCGTGGCAGGAGGAGCAGTATGGCTTTGGTTTTTTCGCAACCCGATCTCGCCGAGAGGAACTTCCAATTCACAATCAGCCGCAACATGGAATGCAGGCCCGAGAAATTGTATCGTGCCTGGACCGCTCAACTCGATCGCTGGTTCGCAGCTCCTGGGTCGGTCCTGATGAAGGCGGAAATCGACTCTCCTTTTTATTTTGAGACGACATTCGACGGCAAGCGCCACCCTCACTACGGTCGCTTTCTCCGGCTCGAGCCTAACCGGCTCATCGAAATGACCTGGATCACGGCAGCCACGAGAGGAGCTGAGACCGTCATCACCATCGAGTTCGCGTCCGAAAATGGAAAAACAGAGCTCCGTCTCAGCCACTCCGGTTTTGCAGACGAGTCTTCTAAAGAGCAGCATGAGCAGGCATGGCCTGGAGTGTTGGCCGAACTCGACCGGCGCATGGCTCAAACTACCTGAGCTGAGAGATTGCGCAAATCGGCACAAGCACTTTTGAGCATCCTAAGAAAACAAAGAAAGAATTCTCAATGACTCGCCGCCGTTGGATTGCCGACGAAGTCTCTGGAAATCACGCGGCGCTCACTGGCGACCACGCGCGGCATCTGGCACAAGTCCTCCGTGCTCGAGTTGGAGCAGAGTTCGATATATCAATCGGAACAGAGGTACGCCGCGGAAAAGTCATCAGCCTTCATCCCGAACGCGTGGAGTTCGAACTCGGCGAGGTTATCCCTGTTCCGCCCGCCGCACAAATCACCGTCGCGCTCTCCATTTTCAAATTTGATCGCATGGAATGGGCGATCGAGAAAGCTACCGAGCTCGGCGTGTCTCAAATTGTTCCAGTGGTCGCCGCCCGTTCCGAATCACATCTCGCATCCGCTTCTCACAAGCGCGTCGAACGTTGGCGGCGGATTGCGAAGCAGGCCGCCGAACAATCGCGCAGGGTCCTGGCCCCGGACGTTACCAACCCAGTTAAGCTTAATGAGCTGCTTTCGATGTCCGCCCACTTGAGAATCGTTCTCTCCGAAAGCGAAGACAAACTGATGCTCAAGGATGCGCTCCCTGCCCAATCCCAGTCTCTGTTGTTGGCTTTCGGTCCTGAAGGCGGATGGAAGGAACAGGAGCTTGCTGCATTTCGTGAGTACACATGGATTTCAGCATCCTTGGGCAACACTATTCTTCGCGCTGAAACGGCAGTCGTTGCGGCAATTGCCATTGTTTCGTCACTCCTCGACCGCTAAGCCGAGGCCTTTCCGCAACTAACTCTGCTATGCTCCTCCTCAATGGCTGTTTCCCGAAGGACTTCCGCATTCCAACCTGATCCGGACCAGCAGTCCGCCATCGACCACGTATCGGGTCCGATGATGGTGTTGGCCGGCGCCGGAACCGGCAAGACCACAGTCCTCATTCAGCGCATCGCCAGGCTCATTCGCGAAGGCCATGCCCGCGCGCACGAAATACTCGCTCTCACCTACACCAACAACGCCGCTTCCGAAATGGTCGATCGCGTGCGCCGCGAGTTGCGCGACTTTGATTTGAAGGGCCTCGAAGTCTGCACCTTTCACGCCTATTGCAACAACCTGCTCATTCGATCCAAGAACAATTTCGATGTTCTGGACGATAAGCAGCTCTGGGTTTTCATTCGTCGCCACATTCGCGACCTTCACCTGAATTACTTTGTGAAGGCCGCAAACACAGCGAAGTTCCTCGACGACCTACTTGATTTTATCCGCCGCTGCCACGATGAACTCGTTGGCCCCGAGCGCTATCGAGCCTACGTAGAACGGCTTGAACGCGGCGAGGTACCACTTCCCCGCGTGGCCAAGTCTAGAGACGCCGACAGAAACACCGACGAAGAAATTCTCGGCCGCTGCCGCGAGATTGCCTTCGTGTTCGAAACCGTCGAGCGCATTCTGCGTGACCGCAATCTCGGCACCTTCGGCCACATGATTCTGCGCGCAAATCAAACCCTTTCGGAAGAGGCAGCTCTGCTCGAACGCGAGCGAGCTCATGCGAGATTCATTCTCGTCGATGAATTCCAGGACGCGAACTTTGCGCAAATCACAGTTTTAAGCAAACTCGCCGCAAACACACGAAATATCTTCGTCGTCGGCGACCCTGACCAAGGCATCTATCGCTTTCGCGGGGCCTCGAGCGATGCGTTTGAACTCTTTCAAAAACAGTTCCCGGAATCGAAACTGATTTCGCTCTCCCGCAACCGCCGATCCACCACGCCCATTCTGCAGTGCGCGCACGCCGTCATCGCACAAAATCCGGAATTCGCTCTCCACACGGGAGACTTACAGTACCACCGCGTGCCGCTAACCTCGGCCCGGGATGAAGAAGATCACGCTAAATCAGGCCAGCGAGCCCCGGTACATGCCGTGCTGGTAAGCGGGACCTTCATGGAAGCGACCGATCTCGTGACCACCCTGCAGGAATTGCGCCGCCGCTCACGTTGCAGCTGGAAAGATTTTTGCGTTCTCTATCGCATCCACACTCATCGCGACGAGATCGCCGCCGAACTCGCCCGGCGAAATATTCCGTTCTCGATCGAGAACCTCGATGTTCTCGACACGGCTGAAGTCCGGGATCTCCTCGCCTGTCTGCGCGGAACAATTTCGCTCGGCGAGAGCACCGCTGTCTTCCGTGCCGCGGCTTTAAATCAGTTCTCGATCAATGCCCACGATCTCCGCACCGAACTTCGAGCGCTGCCGCGAGACACGCCTGATCCAGTCGCAACCGCTCTCACAAAGATCAAAGGAGGCCCCGATCTATTAAGTGCCTTCCGCGACGCCCATGAATCCATTGCTGGAAAAAAAGCACACGATGCGCTCCTGATAATCACCTCCAGGTTTCAGATCGCTCGCACTCCGGCAATCAAGACCATGCTGGAGTTCGCTGTCGCATGGGAAGCTCTGCCTATAACCGAAAGCGGCAGTCCTGCAGAGTTTCTGGAATACCTCGATTACTTCCGCGAAGCCCGTGGCGCCATCTCTCTCGCCGTCGCCGATGAGGACGACTCTGTGAAGCTCATGAGCGTTCACGGCGCTAAGGGTCTCGAGTTCCAACACGTATTCATCATCCGTGCGACCAAAGGCAGCTTTCCCTGCTACTGGCGTGAGCCCTTGATTGAACTTCCTCCGGAGCTCCGCAATTCCGGACGCACCCGGTACGACGAAAAGAAAATCTGCGAAGAAGAGGAGCGTCGCCTCTTTTACGTAGCAATGACTCGCGCCCGGGACACCCTCACCATGTACGGCCAGTTCGGAAGAGGAGAAAAAGACAAGACTCCGCCCGGATTTATCCGCGAACTGATCAAGTGCCGCAACATTAAGCCCTGGTTCAAGCACCGGACCTGCCGCGAATTTCAAACCGACATCTTCGCCGCCGAGGAACCCGCCGCGATTTCACAAATCGGCAAGTGGCTCGACATGACTCCCGCCTCTGACCTTGCTTCAACGTTGAGCGCCAGCGCGATCGATCGTTACCAGATGTGTCCGCTGCAATTCAAGCTTGAGCGCGAATGGCGCATTCCGTCCGAAGTCTCTGGAGCGGTGCAGTACGGCGCTTCCATGCACCGCGTTCTGCTCACTTACTACAACTCCGTCCGCTGGAACCGAACATTACCTATGGCCGAACTGGAAGAACTTTTCCGCTCAGACCTCGCGAGCGAGAACATAGCCGAGAAATATCAGCATGACCTATACGAGCAACAAGGCATCGCACAGTTGCACGAATTCGTCTCCGCCTCTGAGAAGTCTCAACCTGAAGTCTTGCATACGGAAGAGTCTTTCAGCATACAAATTGGTGGGACCAAGCTTGTAGGCCGCATCGATCGCATTGATCGCGCATCCGACGGGCGCGTGGTCATTACCGACTACAAAACCGGCAAGCCGAAATCCCAGGAAGATGCCGATGAAAGTCTGCAGCTCTCGCTCTACGCATTAGCCGCTCGCGAGAAGTGGGGATATCTCGCTGAGCGGCTCGTCTTTCACAATCTCGACGGCAATACTGCCATCAGCACAACCCGCAATGAAGTCCAACTAGAAGAAGCGAAGCTCAAAGTGGAAGACGTTGCCGCAAAAATTTCGGAAGGAAAGTTTCAAGCCAAGCCCGGCTTTCACTGCTCCTGGTGCAGCTATCGCCTGCTCTGCCCGAAAACTGAGAAGCAGGTTCCGCAATTGCTAACCATCGCCGCCGCGCAACCCAACTGAAGTGCAAAAAGCAAACCGGGCACAAAAAACTTTGGGGACGCTTTCGCGTCCCCATTCTTGCTTTGCGATTCAGACCATTTAGTGTTTCTTCTTCGTGGCCTTTTTCGCTTTCTTCTTGGTTGCCATTTAACTATTCTCCCTTTCCATTGTTCATGGATACTCGCAACGATGTTTTGTTGCGACTGATTGAATGTATAGAGTCAATAAAATGCGAAGTCAAGCAAAAAATGATGCGTGCGAGAAGGTCACACGGCGGTACGAAGGTCACTGTAGATCAGGTTTCACGTTTCAAGGTTTCAAACTTTTCAAATTTTGCATTGCAGCGAATGACTCAGCACACGCGATCCGCTTCACAATTCGGGATCAGAGTTCCGCTCCATTGCAACGTTGAACATTGAAACTTGAAACTTTGAAACTTCTATAATTGAGCTAGCACAGGAGTCGTCATCATGGCCACAGACCACGTCGTCATCATCTCTGCTTGTCGCACGCCGGTGGGAAAATTTCAGGGAAGCTTGTCTGATCTGAGCGCGCCACAGCTCGGCGCCATCGTCGTGCGTGAAGCCGTGAAGCGCGCCGGGGTCGAACCTAAGCAGATCGACGAATGCATCATGGGCAACGTCGTCTCGGCCGGCCTCGGACAGAACCCCGCGCGTCAAGCCGCCATCTTCGGCGGTCTCGCTCCCGAAGTCGGCGCCATGACCATCAACAAAGTTTGCGGCTCGGGATTGAAAGCCGTCGCTCTCGCCGCGCAGGCAATCCAAACTGGCGAGAGTTCAATCGTCGTGGCCGGCGGAATGGAGTCGATGACCAACGCTCCCTATCTTCTTCCGCAGGCGCGAAAAGGATACCGCCTCGGTGACGCGCAGATCGTCGATTCCATGATTCGCGACGGCCTCTGGGATGTTTACAACGACTACCACATGGGCATCACGGGCGAGAATGTTGCTGAAAAGTACGGCATCACGCGCGAAGAGCAGGATGAGTTTGCGCTCAACTCACATCGCAAAGCTATCGCCGCGATCAAAGAATGTCGGCTCAAGTCTCAGATTGTTCCTGTCGGACTTCCGGCGAAAAAGAAAGGCGCGCCGCCGGCCATCTTCGACAAAGACGAATCTCCTCGTGAAGACACCACTCTCGAAATTCTTCGCTCACTCAAGCCAGCGTTCAAGAAAGATGGCACCGTCACCGCCGGTAACGCTCCGGGAGTGAACGATGGCGCAGCCGCCGTTGTAGTCACCAGCGCTTCCAAAGCGCAAGAACTAGGAGCCAAGCCAATGGTCAGAATCGTCGCGCAAGCGACCAGCGGCATCGATCCCAAGTGGGTGATGATGGCCCCTGTCGGAGCAGTTCGCAAGATTTGGCAGATAACCGGGTGGAAGAACGAAGATGTGGATCTCTATGAACTGAACGAAGCCTTCTCAGTTCAAGCGCTCGGCGTTATGCGCGAGCTTAACCTGGATCCGAACAGGGTCAACGTGAACGGAGGCGCGGTCGCCATCGGCCATCCTATTGGCGCCAGCGGTGCACGCGTTCTCGTGACCCTCATCTATGAAATGATCCGCCGCGACGTGCACCGCGGGATTGCCGCACTCTGCCTCGGCGGCGGCAACGCTGTGGCGATGGCGGTAGAACGTTAAACACTCCCCTCCCTATGCTCTCCTGTGTCCTTCGCCGGACTCAACGCCTTCCCATCCGACGCATGATGAATCTCAATGTGGCCGTTCACATTTCGCAATCTGATATGGGTACCGCCTCCACCCAATTCGCCCTGTAAATCGTGGCCGACAAACCGATGATCATTCGTATGCAGACCGAAATCATTTTCGATCCTGCCGTGTACCGTGGTTGCCTCGATCTCTGCCTTCGCATCTGATGGCAGAGTCAGATCAACGCTACCGTTCACAGATGACAACTCCAGCGGCTCACCCGTGCGTTCGAATTCTGCATCCAGCTTGCCATTGATCGTCGCCAGTTCGGCCCTTCCGCCGAGCCCTCTCGCCATCAGCTTCCCGTTGATGCAAGACGCGTGTACTTCCCCACTCACTCTCGCCACGTCTAGCGCACCATTGATCAGCTTGATCTCGTCCAGCCGCGCGTTCTTCGGCACAGTCAGGGTGTACTCGACCGACGCAGGATTATGGTGCCGATCGCCATCCCAATCGTCATGTTCCGGGGAATGGGTCTCGATCGAAACGGAATCCTGCCGCGCATCGACCCGTATCTCAGCTTCCTTCAGCCGCTTCGCGTCATGCGCGCGCTTAACGGCGTCAACCTTGACCTGGTTCTGGTCCCATGCCGTTATGTGCACCGCACCATTAATGTTCTCGAGGGAAATACGCCCATTCGCCGCCAATGGATATGTCTGATGAAACTCCTCCGTCACAATTGGCGCGTCATCATCGTCGCTGTCCCATGCGCGAGCCAGAGTGGAATTCAGCACCAAGGCCATCAATGTGCCAAGAATCGCGCCAGTCCAGGTCGCCACTCGCCGATTGCGTTTCATAGCCATCTCCTTGTTTTTTGCTTAGACGCGGCACCTCGAAAATCGTTAGACAGGTCGAAGGCTTGCGAGGGCATGCCTCTAAACTAGCGTGAGAATTAATCCAGGATACCCTCTGGAATAGCCGCTCCGTAGGAACGATGGAGATTAGCGCAGGGCTTTAGCCCTAGGGGGTCGGACCCACATTCGATCACGGGGACCGAAGTCCCAGCAGCCAGTCACCGACACGCCACAAACCGGAGCGTCGACTCATCACGAGCGGTTGGGAAATTCGCGGATCGCATTCTGAGAAGGACTGGACGTCGCCTCGGAAATAACATACGCAATCAATATCGCCATCAATGGCTCAATCGGGTGTCGATATCGGGAATGCGGATAAACGAAGTAGTACACGGTCGGATAGCACAGCATGAGCCAGAAGAACAACCACGCTCCTGGCTGCCGCTTCCGTAGCGCTAGCCCCAACCCCCAAAACGCCAGCACTGACGAGGCGAGAAAAACCGAATTGTCGACCAACGCCGCCGACTCAGACGATCTTGGCCTCCCCGCCCAGTAGTAAACAAATCGCTTGAAACTCAGCCATGCGAACCGTCCATAATCTGCTCGGATGAACTCCATCGCCTCGCGCTTGCGCTCCGCAACGTACGCAATTTCCCCCATATGCTCGTACTGCTGCAACGCGAGGTCGTTTTGCGTAGGGTGCAGATACGACATCCAGGTCCCGTCAGCGCCCGGCCCGTTGCCCAAGCGAAGCTCCGCGCCGAAATTCGATCGAATGAAAACGAACTTTCCGAACACTTCATAGTTCCGCACGAGCCATGGCGCAATCGTTGCGCAAAAGAACAATGACGCAAGCGCCGCCCCGACCACCGATGATCTCCCCAATTTCCATCGCCTGTACCACACCCATAATCCAGACGCAGGCAAAAAAGAAAGCAGCGACGAGTTCGTAAGCGCTGCCCCCCCCCATAGCAGACCGAATCCCACCCACGGCAGCGCTCCATCAAACTCCTCCATTTGCAGCGCGAGCCAAAAGATCAGCGACAATAACAACGCCGCAAGGCTCGTTTCCCAAACCCAGCGCGCACACCAATACATTACAGTCGGCAGGAGCGCCCAAGCCCACGCGCTCCACACGGCAACTTTTTCACTGAAACATTTCCTCGCAATCAGAAAGATCGGAATGCACGTCAGCGCCGAAAAAAAACTGTTAATCGCCAGCAGGATGAACGCCGAAAGATGCGAGTAAACGCCGGTCAGCTGGAAAACCGCAGCAATCAAATATGGATACAGCGGCGGCTCCCAGGCCGTAAGTCCAGTTGCAGGTCCGAAAGGATCAGCAAAACCTCGGCCCATCGCGATCGCTCGCCCGATCCGCCCCATTTCGTAACCGAAGCTGAAATAGCCTTCGTCGGGCTTCACCTTGTAGGTATGCGCAATCAGAATGTAGGCGAGACGAAGAAGGAGTGCGATTCCCACAATCCAAAGGTAAGAAGTACGCACCTTTAACCAGGCGTTCGATACACCACCACATTGAACCTGACGCGAAGCCGGAGCTTGGGCCATCGCCGTCTAGCTTCTCACAAACGGGATTGGGAAGGAGAAAAAGGAAAAATTGCGGGACAAACAAAGAGTCCTCCCCCGCGCTAACTTGCAGCGTACGGGGGAGGGCCACTACGCTTGCCTGTAGCAACTCCAAGCTATCGCATGCTGAGGTTTGTGCGAAGTGCCAAGAAACGCCACTCTCAAATTTGCGCAGCAACTCAGGCTTCAAAATTGACAGTGGCGTTACGGCAATCCTAGACTCTCAACCAGGTACTCGCATGTCCTTCGTCAAACTAACAACGCAATCCGAACTTCCCAAGCCGGGTGAGGCCAAAGAATTCGAACTCGGGGAGAAGACAATTTGCGTCGCCAACGTGAACGGCACGATCACAGCTATGGATAATGTCTGCCTGCACATGGGCGGCCCAATTGGCCAGGGCTATATAGAAGGAGAGAAGATTGTCTGCCCCTGGCACGGCTGGGAGTACAACATTAAAACGGGTGAACTGGGCGACGATCCCAAATCAAAGCTCGCCGTCTATCCCATAAAAGTCGAGAACGATGACGTTCTAGTCGATGTTTGAAGATCGACGGCGTGAAGATCAAGCCCCGGATAACCAAAAAGCGGCCCGCAGAAGATTTTCCTCGGGCCGCTCATTCTAGCCAAGAAATTCTTTACTTGCTGGCGGACGATTTCGCATTTTGCACGGCACTCACAAACGCCTGCGCGTCGCCGCTCGGTGTCGGTACATTCCCCGTAAGAATGTCTTTGAACGAAACCTCTTTGTTGTACCACTCCTTAGTAGCTTTTTGATCTTGATGCAGCTCAGCTCCGTTCAGGGAAGCGCCGACAAATGCGCCCTTACTGGCCGAGTACGTCAGAATTCCCGCTTTGTACCCGGCATCGGCAGAAGCCGACCGGCCAACCGGGCCTGCAGCTGCAGAAACGTCAGCCCCGACCTTTATGTGGCCCTGCAGCAGATCGTTCATGCCCTGGTCATTCATAATGAACATCACCAGGTCTGTGCTCTTTCCACCAATCTGCGCACCCCAGCTAATTCCAGATACCGAAAATGGCGCCGGTGCGCTCCAGCTTCCGCCGCTCGTGCGGCAAGTGGCTACGCCCGTTCCATGCTCGCCACCTACCACGAACGCTCCTTTCACCAGCTTTGGAATTACAGCTACGCACTTTGCGCCGTCCAACACTGTATTGGGAACGCCCTGGTCCGGCGAAGCTGATGTCAGACTCTGAATTACTTGCGTTGCTTGCTGTAGTTCTCCTGCATTGGTCTCATCTTTTGCCCACACAATCGTTCCCAGGCCGAACAGCAGCATGCCTGTAAGTAGCCACCTCATTTTGATCCTCCTTTGCCCGTCTCGCTCGAAATCGTTCTTACCTTCGATTCCCTTCAAGGTCAGCTGGTTTTCCCTATCAAGGTCTGGTGCTTTCACACCTAGCCAGCGGAGTTGCTGCAAGGCAATCGTGAGCTCCTCCAGAGCAGCCCGAATGTTTCATGCAAACATTACGATATTGTCCAAACCAGGATGGCAAAGCCCCGCATACCTCGGGCATAACAACATTGAGTCAAGACAAGGAGGATGAGGTTGCTAAGCCGGGGGCGCCTGCATTTTTAGTCTTACGAAGGGTGTGCCGGTCGCACGCTGGCGTTTTCGCGTCACGATCATGGCGGTGAGCAGCAGGGCGGCAAGACTCACCGTCACCACCGCGAATGCCTCCCAACCGGACAATTCCGAGTTCCCGCCCATCATGGTGAGTGCGACAAACACACACAATAAATGAACGCAGAACACCGGAAGCGATGCTTGACCAAGCATCACCAAAGGTCTTACAGCTAAGAGCTTTAAGAACGCTCGCAACCGTATCATCAAGACAGCCGCTGCAGTGAAATTGAACATCCGCGCCACGCCGAAATTCCACTTGTCGAACAACGGCCACAACCTCCCGAAATCGACATTCTTGGCGAGTTGCACGTAACGCACGACCACGAAGAAAACTGTGATCATCACTGCCGGTAGCGTGACCTTCCTGGCCCAGTTCTCCAGGGGCAAATCACCTGCCGACCAGCGAACGCCTAGCCATAGTCCAACCAGCCACCACAATTGCCACGCCCAGAGATTGAACGCTCCCATCTCGGTAAGCGGGATTTGTAGATGGAAGGCCCGGGTCATCATGCCATAGGCAAAATTCTGAAAGCCAACCTGCGCCAGAAGCCACAACATCAATCCTCCCGCGAAGCAGTACTTCCACCCAACTCGCCGTCCCACCAGAACCGCAAATGGCGTCAAAGCGAGAAAAATGATGTAGATAGGCAGGATGTCCAGCAACGGCGGCCGGTAAATCATGAGCGCCGCGTCGAGAAATGCCCGCGAGTGGCCCACAACAAAGTAATAGTTGAGCAGGTTGTGCACTGCCGGACGATTGCCACGCGCAGCAATCGGCGCTTCAATCACGAAGGCGAATCCCAGCAGCAGCAACTGATAGCCATACAGCCGAACAGCTCGCATCCACATATTGCGGCACATGGCCCTCTCGCCATGCCGCGCCACAATTCCTGCACAGATTCGCCCGCTGAACAGGGCAGAAAGAAAGATGAATCCCTCGGTGGCCGCAAAATACCCGAATGGCTGGTTGATGTAGAAATTCAACGCCGTCGGCAGGTGCGTACAAGTCATCCACACCAGCATCAGGCCCCGCAGCGCATCGAGTTCTTCGATCCTGTTCTTCATCCCTCTCCCATGCGCCTTACAGACAGCATTCCGATGTGATGCAGCGCAAACACTCGCGGATACCAAGCTGTATTGCCTGGAAATCTTACGCCGAAGCCCGCAGCTCGAGACGGCGCACCGTGTCCAGTGTCCGCAGCGCACTTTGGATGCGCTCCCTCTCCGCTATGTGATCATTCAGGGAATTGAGTTCTGATAGGCGGGACCTTAAAGCCAGCACTGCAGCAGGAAGTTTCACCGCCAGCTGCTTTTCGTCTGTTTCGAGCATTGCCGCCCGGTACGCTACTTCCCAATTTTCATGCATAGACGGAACTCCTTCCGCTTCCTGCTGGCAAAGTAAACAGGGGCACATTTAGAAGAACACATTGCAGTCTGGCTCGCGGTAAAATGTCGGTCAAATAAAGTGAAATTTTGTAACAGAATTGGGTAACTGTTACTCCCAGGGCACGTGGGCGGCCTCAGTCACATAAACCCAAGAGTGATCAGAAAGTTTTGCCGCGAGCGTGACCTCCGTACTCTCGTTGGCTGGCGCGTGACACGCGCTTGAACTGCCCTGCGACCCGTCCGCGAGCCTAATTCTTCTCGCCCTGTTCCACAAAATATTTCCCTGTCTCGCCGCTGGAAAAGTAACGTGACGTGACCGTCTTCTTGCGCGTGAAGAATTCAACTGCATCCCAACCATGCACATGCAGATCGCCAAAGAACGAATCCTTCCATCCTGAAAACGGGAAATACGCCGGTGACGCGGCGACTCCAATATTTACTCCCACCATCCCGACTTCAATGCGTCGTGCATACTCGCGAACAGCCGCGCCGCTCTCCGTAAAAATCGACGTGCCGTTGCCGCGCGGATCTTTATTGATCAGTTCGATGGCTTGGTCCAACGAATCTACATGCATCACCGAAAGCACCGGACCAAAGATTTCTTCGCGCGCAACCCGCATCTCCGGCGTGACGTTGTTTAGGATCGTGGGGCCCACAAAATTACCACCGGCGGGAGTTCCTTTAGGCCGGCGTCCATCGACCAGCAGCTCCGCGCCTTCTTTGATTCCGCTCTCGATACAATCATGAATTCGATCGCACGCTGCTCGCGAAATTACCGGCCCCAGCGCAGCCTTCGGATTCGTTCCTTCACCCGCAATCACCTTCTGTGCTTCTTCTTTCAATTTGCCCATGATCGTTTTCTGAGCTGCACCCACTGTCACCAAAACCGATCCCGCCATGCACCGCTGTCCCGCGTTACCGAACGCACTGCCCAGCACATTCGACACAGTTTTTTCGACTACAGCATCGGGCATCACGACCATGTAATTCTTCGCGCCCCCAAGCGCCTGCACGCGCTTGCCGTTTTCCGCGGCTCGGCGGTAAATGTACTTCGCAGTGTTTACTGAGCCCACGAACGAAACCGCGCGAATCCCTGGACTATCCAGGATCGCGTTTACCGCATCATGGGCGCCATGCACCATGTTCACCACACCGGCAGGCAAGCCAATCTCTGCGAGAATCTGGCAGATAATCTCGGCAGTCAGCGGCACCTGCTCAGAAGGCTTCAGAATGAACGTGTTCCCGCACGCGATCGCAAACGGCAAGAACCACATCGGCACCATCGCTGGAAAATTGAACGGCGTGATCGCCGCGCACACGCCGACCGGCTGGCGCACCGTTTCTGTATCAATTCCACGCGCCACGCCTTCGAGCACTCTGCCCTGAATTGTCATCGGAGTTGCACATGCCACCTCGATTACCTCAACCGCGCGCGAGACCTCAGCGCGCGCATCCGATAAGACCTTGCCACCTTCACGCGTTACCGATGCCGCCAGCTCATCAAGTCGCTTCAGAAACTGTTCGCGCAGTGCATAAATAAACTGCACGCGATCGCCGATAGCCCGCGCTCGCCAATCAGGCAGCGCCGCACTTGCAGCCGCAACCGCAGCCTCAATATCGTCGGAGCCAGAAAGCGGCACCCGCGCCAAGACTTCTCCATTTGCAGGATTCGTCACATCCAGCTGCTCTTTCGCATGCGCCCCAATCCAGCGCCCGCCGATAAAATTCTGGAGAACGCGCGCCTCCTTTGCGTTTTCCGCCACCACGCTTTGATCCGCTATTAAAGTGCTCATGCTGCACCCCTTTTGCCCTTATCGTTAGGAAGACTCCTCAGATTGTATCGATTAGACTAATTCGTCACCAGTCGCAGCAGGGGGAGCCATGTCAGAAACGCTCACTTCATCGCAAGTCAAAGAACTCACCACTCATTACACCTACGGAACCTGGCGTCGCCAGAAGGGTTGGACACCTCTGCATGTCGCAGATGCGGAAGACTGCTACTTCACTGACGGTGACGGCAAGAAGTACCTCGACTTTTCTGCTCAATTGATGTGCGTCACGCTCGGCCACAAGAACCGCGCCATCGTCCAGGCAATTAAGGATCAGGCAGACAAGCTGGCCTACGCTGGCCCTGGATGGGCCACTACCATTCGCGCCGAATTGAGCAAGCTCCTGCTTGAAGTTCTCCCGAAAGGACTAGAAAAGTTTTTCTTCACCACCTCCGGCACCGAGGCCAATGAAGCCGCCTTCAAGATCGCGCGCATGGTCACCGGGAAAACAAAAATCATTTCCCGGTATCGCTCGTATCACGGCTCAACCATGGGATCGATCGCCGCCACCGGCGATCCGCGCCGTTGGGCAATGGAGCCGGCCGGCAAAATTCCCGGTGTGATCTTCGCACCGGAAGTGAATTGTTACAAGTGCCCGATCCTGCATACTTATCCCGGCTGCCGTATCGCCTGCGTCGAATACGTTGAGCACATGATCCGCAATGAGAGTGATGTGGCCGCCGTTATTGTTGAACCTGTGGTCGGCACCAATGGCGTGCTCGTTCCGCCAAAAGAATACCTTCCGCGTCTTCGGCAGATTTGCGATACGCACAACGTCCTCCTCATCGCCGACGAAGTCATGAGCGGCTGGTGCCGCACCGGCAAATGGTTCGCAGTCGACAACTGGAATGTCCACCCCGACATTCTGACCACCGCAAAGGGAATCACGAACGCAGCGATTCCGCTCGGGTTGTGCGCGACTACTGCAAGGATCGCCTCCTACTTCGACGAGCACTTCTTCTCTCATGGACACACTTACGAAGCCCATCCCCTCACGCTGGCGCCTGCGGTTGCATCCATTAACGAAATGAAGCGTCTCAAGCTGAACGACCGCGCGAACCAGATGGGCGCCTATCTCGGCCAGCAACTCGCGGCTCTGAAATCGAAGCATCCGTCGATCGGCGACGTTCGCGGCATCGGATTATTCTGGGCCGTGGAACTGGTAAAAAATCAGAAAACCAAAGAACCATTTAATACCGGAGAAGACAAAGTCGCCGGCAGGCCCATGCTGGTGGACAAAGTCGCGGCGCATTGCATGAGCAATGGCGTTTACATCCAGGCTTGGATGAGCCACTTCGTGATCGCTCCACCGCTGATTATTTCAAAAGAAGATATTGACCGTGGAGTTGCAGCTCTGGATGAGGCGCTCACGTTTGCGGACGACGAAGTACAAAAAGAAGGGACAGCCCTCACGGCTGCGAATAGGTAGATCGCTTAAGGAATTCTCCAGCACCAGCGTGACCGAGAAATTTGTCATCATCCACAACGATGCGTCCGCGCGAGAGTACGGTCTGCGGCATTCCGGTCACTTCGATTCCCTCGAACATTGAATAGTCCACTCTCATGTGGTGCGTCTTCGCGCTGATCGTGTGCTTGCGATTCGGATCGAAAATCACAAGGTCCGCATCGCTTCCGACAGCAATCGTTCCTTTTCGCGGATACAAACCAAACAATTTCGCCGGGGTCGTCGAAACCAGTTCCACAAAGCGATTCACGCTAAACCGGCCAGCAGCAACACCTCCGGAATAAATGAGGCTCATGCGATGCTCCACTCCCGGCCCACCGTTTGGAATCTTCGTGAAATCTCCGCGCCCGAGTTCCTTCTGTTCCTTAAAGCAGAATGGGCAATGGTCCGTTGATACTACTTGCAAGTGATCTCGCTTCAACCCGTTCCACAACTTTTCCTGATGCCATTTCTCACGTAGAGGCGGAGTGAAAACATACTTCGCTCCCTCGAAATCCGGCACATCGAAATTCTCAATCGAAAGGTATAAATATTGCGGGCACGTCTCCGCATAAACCGGCAACCCTCGGTCCCGCGCCTCTCGCACTTTTTCAAGCGCATCGTTGCAACTCAAGTGCACGATGTACACAGGCGCTCCCGCCATCTCTGCCAGAGCAATCGCGCGCGCAGTTGCTTCGGCCTCGGCCGTGGTCGGCCGAGTCAGCGCATGATATTTCGGTGCCTTCTTGCCCTCCGCCAGCGCCTGTTGCACGATCACGTCGATCGCATTCCCATTCTCCGCGTGCATGCACACGAGCCCGCCATTATTCGCCGTGCGCCGCAGCGCTTTGAATATGCTCCCATCGTCCAGCATGAACACGCCCGGGTAAGCCATGAAGAGCTTGAAACTGGTAACACCTTCCCGCACCAGCGCGTTCATTTCCTCGAGTTGAGCATCCGCAAGATCGGTAATGATGCAATGAAACGCGTAGTCACACACCGCCTTGCCCGAAGCCTTTTGCATCCACGCGTCAAATGCAGTTCTTAGCGTCTGCCCTTTGTATTGGATTGCGAAGTCAATCAGCGTCGTCGTTCCGCCAAACGCCGCCGCCCGCGTACCGGTTTCAAAGTCATCGGAACTGGTTGTGCCCCCAAAGGGCATATCGAGATGCGTGTGCACATCGATTCCACCCGGCAACACATAACTCCCGCCCGCATCAATCACTCGCGTCGCGTTCTCGCGTGACAGATTTTCTCCAATCGCCGCAATCTTGCCCCCGTTGATCGCAACATCGCCTGCAAACGTGTCCGTTGCCGTAACCACGCGTCCATTCGCGATGATCGTGTCGAAAGCCATGCACGTCGCTCCAGTGGATCAGGAATTCTATGCTAAACTGCCCGCCTGCTGGTCTAAATAAGACATGAAATTCGGCATCACCATCAAGCCCGATATGTCTGTCGAGCGCATTATCTCGCTCACTCGTCAGGCCGAAGCCGCAGGATTCGAATACGGCTGGATCTTCGATTCCCACGTGCTGTGGCTGGAACCCTATCCCCTACTCACGCTCATGGCCGCAAACACCAAGCGCATGAAACTCGGCCCGTGCGTCACCAATCCCGCTGTTCGCGACATCACCGTCACCGCAAGCTTGTTTGCAACTCTGGATCTGATTTCTGGTCAGCGCATGCAGCTCGGCATCGGTCGTGGTGATAGCTCTCGCCGCGTGCTCGGCAAGAAGCCCGTCGGCGCGGGTGACCTTGAGCGTGCAATCAAAACGTTCCGCGAGCTCACTTCGGGCAACGAAGTTGACTACGACGGCCAGCCCACGCGAATTTCCTGGGCGAAAGCATCTCCTCCCGTTTGGGTCGCGGGGTATGGTCCCAAGGTCCTGGACCTTGCCGGTCGCGCTGCCGACGGCGTCATTCTGCAATTCGCCGATCCTGATCTGATTGACTGGTGCGTAGGTTTCGTAAGGAAAGGCGCAGAATCCGCTGGCCGCGACTGGCGCAAAATCGAAATCATGTCGGCCGCGCCAGTGTGGATTTCAGATAACCTCGAGGCTGCGCGAAAGCAAGTCCGCTGGTTCCCTGCCCTCGTTTCCAATCACGTGATCGATCTCATCTCGCGCTACAAACCCGAAGATCTGCCGCCCGCTCTCACTTCATACGTCAGCAATCGCGGCAACTACGACTATCAGCAGCACTGCGAAGTCGATAGCGCTAACTCGAAATTTGTTTCAGATGAAGTGGTTGATCGGTTCTGTCTCGTCGGTCCCGCTGAAGCGCACCGTCAAAAACTGGAAAAGCTCGCCGGTGTCGGCGTCACCCAATTCAATATTTACCTGATGTGTGGCGAGGAAGAAGACACACTGGAACAGTACAAAAAGGAAATCCTACCGACATTTCTCGCCTGACGGCCTATTATTACACCTTGGGTTGAGATTTCATCAACCCGGAATAACTCACAAACGAAATCACAAACCCCACGAACCACGAGTAGTCATACAACGTTCGCAACGTCGGCACCGCCAACCCCACCAGTGCCGTCCCGGCTCCCAACGCCAGCGCGACCAACGCCGACCAATTGAATCCTCGCGAATATTCGTACACTCCTCCTCGCAAATAAAGATCATCCAACACTAACTTCCTCCTGCGAATCACGAAATAATCGCAGATCATGATTCCTGCTACTGGCCCCAAAAACGCCGCATATCCACCCAACCATCCGAGAATAAACGTCTTGTAATCCGCCAGCAGCTTCCACGGCATCAGCGCAATCCCCATGAAACAAGTGATTACGCCGCCCGTGCGAAACCTGATCTTCCGCGGCCACAAATTCGAAAAATCATTCGCCGGCGAAACCACATTCGCGCCGATATTCACGTTCAATGTCGCAAGCAGAATCGCCAGCAGCGAGATGATCACCGCAATCGGCGAATGAAAGCGGCTCAGCAGTTGCACCGGATCCCAAATTGCTGTTCCGTAAATCACTACCGTCGCCGACGTGACCAAAATTCCGATCAACGAATAAAAAGTCATTGTCGTAGGGAGCCCCAGGGCTTGCCCCATCATCTGCTCCCTCTGACTTCGCGCGAACCGCGTGAAATCAGGAATGTTCAACGACACTGTCGCCCAAAATCCAACCGTGCCATTCAACGCAGGGACCAGAAATTTCAGGAAATCGGAGAAATTCGCAAAGCGCGAAGGAGCTGTCAGCATCGGCCCAAATCCGCCCGCTGCATAGTAAGCCCACCCAAGCAGCAGGAGTCCCACCGCAAGCAAGATCGGTGCGCTGATTCCTTGCAGGAAGCGAATGTACTCAATTCCTTTGATAATGACCGCGAGATTGATTAACCAGAACGCGACAAAGCAAACTGCAGGCCCGTACGCAACATGCGCCCATCCCGGCGCGAGCACCGAAATCAACGTGCTGATGGCCTCGCCGCCGATCCACGTCTGGATGCCAAACCAGCCGCATGCGACTAACGCGCGCAACACGGCCGCCACATTCGCGCCCAAAACCCCGAACGAAGCCCGTGCGAGAACTGGAAACGGAATTCCATAGCGTGCGCCCGGATGAGAGTTGAGCAGCATGGGAATGAGCACGATGCTGTTGCCAAAGAACACCGTTGCCACCGCCTGCTTCCAGTTCATTCCACCCTGGATCAAACTCGCCGCCAACATGTAGGTGAGGATGTTCACCGACATCGAGACCCACAGCGCGGCGTAGTTGTAAGTTCCCCAGTGGCGCTGTTCCGTGCTCGCCGGTGCAAGGTCAGGGTTGTAGAGGGGGCTCGATTCGATCCTAGACCGCAACAGCGACGACGGTTGAGGTGTGCTCATCGAATTTAGTCGGCTGCTATAGCACGGCCGGTCTGCGTTGTAAGCGGTTGATAAGTCTCCGGTCTGCGATCGCGAAAGAACTGCCACACGCGCCTTACCTCTTCAATCATGTCCAAATCAAGGTCGGCGACTACCAACTCATCTTTATTTCGACTCGCTTGGGCAACGATCTTCCCACGCGGATTGCAAAAATAACTCTTGCCATAAAATTCACCGATGTTCCACGGCTTCTCACGCCCCACGCGATTGATTGCGCCCACAAAATATCCGTTCGCCACCGCGTGCGCCGGTTGCTCCAACTCCCACAGGTATTCAGAAAGTCCGGCGACAGTCGCCGATGGGTTAAACACAATCTCCGCGCCATTCAAACCGAGAATCCGCGCGCCTTCCGGAAAATGCCGGTCGTAGCAAATGTAAACACCAACCCGCGCAAACTTCGTTGGGAAGACTGGATACCCCAAATCGCCCGGCGTGAAATAAAACTTCTCCCAAAATCCCGGATGCACGTGCGGTATGTGATGCTTGCGATATTTCCCCAGGTATTTCCCATCCGCATCGATCACGGCAGCTGTATTGAAGTACAGCCCGGCCATCTCTTCCTCGTATACCGGCACCACAATTGCCATTCCGTGTTTCGCTGCGATCTTCTGCATCAGCTTCGTCGTCGGCCCGTCCGGAACCCGCTCCGTCAGCTCATACCAGCGCGTGTCCTGCTCGGCGCAAAAGTACGGGCCATAAAATAGTTCCTGCAGGCAAAGTACCTGCACCCGCTTGCGCGCCGCCTGCTCGATGAACTTGATATGCTTTTCGATCATCGCTTTCTTGATTTTTGGCAGCGGATGGTTGGCGCCAAGTTCATTGCTGGCTTGAATGAGCCCGCAACGCACAATACGAGACATGATGAGTACCTCCGAAAGACGCCACTATAGCAGACCGGCAATACTAAGCAGCCCGATGAAACAACTGTTCTCGATCACGCTCTCGGCTGTGCACAATCGCTGTTGGGAGATCTTCTTCTGAGCCAGAAGCAAAAAACAGCTTCCCCAACTCCGGGAAACGGGCACCCCACGAGACGTGACTTTCTGGTTCGCTCCTGCCAGGGAGCATCGGCTCTAGTTGCGCCGACCGGGCTGTGGAGGTTAGCGCTTGCGAAACAAGCTGTGGCGAGCCAACCTTCCGCTGATCCAGAATTCCACCTCCACCCTCATTATCGCGCGCAACTTCCGCTAGAAACCGTGTTCGCGAAGGTCGAACCCGGTTCGGACCAGTTCGTCTCAGAAAAATATGCATTCGAAATTGAAGGCATTCTTGATGAGTGGAGCGCGGGCCTCAAACAGTCCCCGCCATCGATCAGTGCAATAGAAAAAGTAATGGTGCGAGATTTCTCTGGATCATCATTTGTTCCGCAATCACGGCAACTCCGGTCCGGCGTAATTGAGATTTGGAAGAACTCGTTTTCGCAGACTTCAGCGGGAAGGGACGCTTTCCTTCGCGACTTTCTATCGACACTCGTCGCGCTTTCGCAAATCCACACTGCCGAATTTCAAATTACGCAGATCGACGCCGCTCTCCCGCATGTAAGGACAAGGGTCCGCTACGATCTTGTCGGATCCGGGAAAAACTTCCACGGTGAACAGCGGAGCGGGTATTGGGACCTCGAATGGGAGCGAACATCAGACAAATATTTCCTCAAAACCTGGAAGGCCCTCGACGAAACTCGCAGCCGCACCTCAACGCCAATATTCACCGATATCTCTTCAGTCGCTTTTGGAAAAAACTCCTCCTATCACGACCAGCTTCTTCACGGCTCCGACTATTGGCGAACGGTACTCGACGGAGCGTCTGGTATCGACGTCTATGGCCACAACGGAATATCAGTCGGCGATATCGACAACGATGGGTACGACGATCTCTATATCTGCCAACCTGCCGGACTTCCCAATCGCCTGTACCGAAATCACGGCGACGGAACATTCGAAGACATAACCGAATCATCCGCAGTCGGCGTTCTCGACAACACTTCCTGTGCGCTTTTTGTAGACATCGATAATGACGGCCATCAGGACCTCATCGTGGTCCGCACCGACGGTCCGGTGCTTTTCTTAAACGAGGGCGACGGAAAATTCCGTCAGAAGCCCGGCGCATTCAACTTCGCGACTCCTCCCCAAGGAACTTTTACCGGAGCCGCCGCCGCCGACTACGACCGGGACGGATGGCTCGATGTTTACTTCTGCCTTTACACCTTTTATCGCGGTACCGGTCAGTACCGTTATCCGCTGCCATATTTCGACGCTAACAACGGTCCACCGAATTTCATGATGCGCAACAACCGCGACGGCACCTTCAGCGACGTCACCGCCGAAGCCGGTCTGAATCAAAACAACACTCGCTACAGCTTCTGCTGCGGATGGAACGACTACAACCGCGACGGCTGGCCTGATCTCTACGTTGTCAATGATTTCGGACGCAAGAATCTTTACCGCAACAACGCCGATGGAACATTCACCGACGTGGCCGCGGAAACAGGAGTGGAAGACGTCGGAGCAGGCATGAGCGTCTGCTGGTTTGACTACAACAACGATGGCCTCGAAGACCTATACGTCGCGAACATGTGGACCGCTGCAGGCGAACGTGTGTCTGCAAAGGAAAATTTCCAGCCAGAAGCTCCCGCCGCAACGCGTGCCCTGTATCAGAAGCACGCGATGGGCAACTCGCTTCTGCGAAACAATGGAAACAAATTCGATGATGTGACCGCGTCCGCCGGCAATGGGATGGGGCGCTGGGCCTGGTCGAGCGATGCCTGGGATTTCGACCACGACGGATTCCTCGATCTCTACGTGACCAACGGAATGGTCTCCGGCCCCTCGAAACAAGAACTGAACAGTTTTTTCTGGCGCCAGACGGTCGCGAATTCTCCTAACGATGCTAACCCGAGCAAACCCTACGAAGAAGGATGGAACGCCATCAACGAGCTCATTCGCCAGGACGGCACCTGGAGCGGCTACGAGCGCAATGTCTTCTACGCGAGCAACCGTGATGGAACTTTCTCTGATGTTTCTGGAGTGGTGGGTATCGACTTTCTCGAAGATGGCCGCTCGTTCGCGTTGGCAGATTTCGACCGCGACGGCCGCCAGGAAATTTTCCTAAAGAACCGCAATGCGCCGCAGTTACGCCTGCTGAAAAATGTAATGCCAGAATTGCCGCGGTCGATTTCTTTTCGCCTCCGTGGCACAAAGAGCAACCGCGACGCAATCGGCGCAGTAATCACCCTGACCGCTGGCGAGCACCGCCAAACTCGGTCACTCCAGGCTGGATCAGGATTTCTCGCTCAACACAGCAAAGAGATCTTCTTCGGCCTGGGGGATTCAAAAGGTCCAGTAAAGGCCTCTGTCACATGGCCGGGCGGCCTGGTCCAGAATTTTGAAAATCTCCCGCCAAATCACGCCGTCTTCATCGAAGAAGGCTCGCCCTCAATTCGCACCGAACCATTCAAAGCAGCCGCCATTCCTCCGGCGACAAACGCACGCTTACTCACATCTGAGCAGATTCCCGATATTGTTGAGACCTGGCTCATGTCGCCGCTGCCCGCCCCGGACTTCTCTCTTCCAGACGCGTCTGGCAAACTGCAAGCACTCTCCGCATTTCGCGGCAAACCGCTCCTGTTGAATTTCTGCAATTCGCAATCGGCAGCCTGCCGCGACTTGTTGCAAGATCTCGCGCGCTCCTTCTCTCGTTGGCAAGCTCAGGGGCTTCAAGTGATAGCACTCAACACCGACGATCCAGAGACTAGAAGCGATCTTGCACGGTTGGCCCGCGGACTGCGCCTACCCTTCCCGGTTCTACTCGCTTCCGACGACGTCGTTGCCATCTACAACATTCTCTATCGCTACCTTTTTGATCGTCACCGCGATTTGCCGCTGCCAACTTTATTCCTCATCGACGCAGAGGGTCAGGTCGTGAAGGTCCACCAGGGGCTTATGAATCTCGACATCATTGACCGTGACCTCCGCCGTATTCCCAAGACTGCAGCCGAACGCCTGTCTCTGGCTCTTCCATTCCCTGGACTAACCGATGCCAAGGAATTCACGCGCAACTATCTTTCTTACGGTTCAATCTACTTTCAGCGCGGTTACCTTGATCAGGCGGCCGACGCATTCGCTCACGCTCTTCGTGATAATCCCACGAGCGCTGAAGCCGCCTATGGATTAGGAAGTGTGTATCTCCAGCAGGGGAAGGCCGCCGACGCAAAAGAAAACTTCGAGCGCGCAACCAAGTTGCAGGCGAGTTCACCTTTAACGCTGCCTGACGCCTGGAACAATCTCGGCCTCCTTGCTGCACGCGCAGGACAAAGTGACGAGGCGATTCAACTGTTCCAGCAATCCCTCAAGCTGAATCCCGACCACCTGGTCGCGCTCGAAAATCTCGGCAACGTCTATCGCCAGCAGAAGCAATGGGAAGACGCACGCACGACATTAGAGCGCGCGGTCGCAGTCGGACCGAATGATGCCGAAGCCAACTACAGCCTCGGCATGGTCTACGCCCAGCTCAACGATTCTGATCGCGCACGCGACTATCTCGAGCGGTCCCTCAAGCTCCGCCCCGGGTATCCAGAAGCTCTGAACAATCTGGGAATTCTCTATCTGCGCTCGAATCGTGCAGATCAGGCGATCGTCAATTTCGAAGAGTGCATCCGAGTCGCGCCGCAGTTCGATCAAGCTTATCTAAACTTGGCGCGAGTCTATGCGATACAGGGCTCGTCCGACAAAGCTCGCACCGTGCTCCTCGACCTGCTCAAACAACATCCAGACCACGCCGTCGCAAAAAACATGCTCGAAAAACTGGGCACCGCTCAGTAAGACCTTCGTGCGTTTTTCCTCTGTGCTACTCAGTGCTCTCTGTGGTTGGGCTTTCTACGATAACCTCATTTCCGCGGCGTTGGCGCGCTCATCAAATCCACAAACATGTTGTAAAACTTGTCGTGATCGTAATCGTCCTGGATCTCCACTTTCTGTACTTCAACGCCCGGCTTCTCATTCTCCGCCCAGGTCAAAGTGTTCCCGTAACCAGCGCCGCGGTCTAAATCTACATCCATGTAACGAATTTCCTTTTTCGTGATCACGCCCGGATCGAGCCACGCTGCAGCCGCGAGCTCATCCCAAAGATAGTTATACGGCCCATGCAACTTTGTGTACGTCCCCACATATTTCGCCACGGGAGAGCTACTCTTCCTGATTCGATCCAGCAGGTCCTCTGTTAAGAGCGTCTTCAGAGATATGTCGACTGTGGTGCAAACAATCTTCTTCCAGGGGGCACGCAGTGTGATGTGCGACGCTTCGGGATCGAACCAGATGTTGAACTCATGCCGCGGCACATTCAAAAACTCAGGATCCGGTGTAACCGGGTTCAGCGCCGCGCCCATAAAGATCAGTTCCTTCGCCAGACCGACAAACTCCGGATCAATCGAAATCGCCAGCGCAAGGTTCGTCATCGGCCCGCCTTCGTAAATCGTGACCTCATGCGGATACTTGTGCACCATGCGAATCAAGAAATGCGCTGCGTCTTCGTCAGCAGGCTTTGTCGTCGGCATCCCTTCCGGCATTTCCCCCAGCTGATCCGGCGGATGGTATCGGTTCGGCGTCCATGCCCCGAGCCACTCAAACGATCCGAAACGCCGCTCCCACATTTCCGTCGCTTCTCTGCGTCTTACCAGTGGATATTCCGCTCCCGGCACAACCGGAATGTCCGTTCGGCCGATCAACTCAAGCATGCGCAACGTATGCGCCACCTCTTCCTTCAGCCATC
>Ga0070741_10000652_pt1 | contig 119358 bp, 109 predicted proteins | sample Coa_R1_4_FD_66440 | JGI IMG/M metagenome (GOLD analysis project Ga0070741, IMG submission 66440) | Surface soil microbial communities from Centralia Pennsylvania, which are recovering from an underground coalmine fire - Coalmine... | ecosystem: Environmental > Terrestrial > Soil >... | reverse complement strand
CAACGGCCAGTTCAAGCCGAACCAGCATCTCGGCTTCGAGTTCGCCGCCTGGTACTGGCACTTCGTCGACGTGGTGTGGCTGTTCCTGTTCGCCTGCATCTACGTCTGGGGCGGCGGCGCGAACGCCGGGTAACTGCGGCCGAGCTGGATGAAATAGCGGGCGGCCGTGGCGGCCGTCCGCCATTCGCTTGTGCGTTGGCAGGCCGCGGACGATATTCGACGCCATGACCAAGCCGATCAGCTCGCTTAGGGATTCCATGCGCGCGGGGCTCGGCTGCTCCTGTCCGCGCTGCGGCAGGGGCAAACTGTTTCGCGGCTTTCTGACCTTGCCGCCGTGCTGCGAAGTCTGCGGGCTCGATTACGGCTTTGCCGATGCGGGCGACGGTCCCGCCGTCTTCATCATGTTCATAGCCGGCTTCATCGTCGTCGGTGCCGCTCTGATCACCGAGGTGCTCTATCACCCGCCATATTGGGTTCACGCGGCGCTATGGCTGCCGCTTATTCTGATCGTCACGCTGGGCCCATTGCGGCCGATGAAGGGCTTGATGATCGCGCTGCAGTATTATCACAAGGCCGAGGAGCGGCGGTTCTGAGCGTCCGGCGCGGCGTAAGCGCCGCTGCTCTGCCGCCGCAGGTCCGGCGCGTTGCGCGCCGGACGTGACGCGGTCTCATGCCGCGAACGCGCGGCCGCAGCCGGATCGCCGGAGGATCAGCCGCTGCACCCTAGCTTAGCCAAGCAGGCCTTATTGAGCCTTCGGCAGCGGCACTGGGCTTTTCGAGAGCGAATCGAGATAGGCGATGACGTCGGCGCGTTGCTTCTCGTTCGACAGGCCGGCGAAGGTCATCGCGGTGCCGGGCACGTCGGCGCGCGGGTTGGTCAGCCATTTGTTAAGGGCGGCGAAGGTCCATTTGCCGCCCTTGGCCTTCAGGGCGGGGGTGTAGTTGAAGCCCTTTACCGAAGCCACCGGACGATCGACGATGCCGTAGAGATCGGGGCCGATCTTGGGGCCTTGGCCTTCCTCGAAATTGTGACAAACCCCACACTGCTTGGCGACCGTCGCGCCGCGCTCGGCGGAGGCGCTGGCAAGCAGGCTGTTGAACTGCGCGCTATTGACGGGCTCGGCCCCTGCACTAGCCGGCTGCTCGGCCTTGCCCGCGCCCGGTTCCGCTACCCTGCCGTTAAATGACCCGTCGATGATATGCAGCGCTTGCAGGAATAATGCGGTTCCTAAAAGGAAGCCAAGAAGCTTGTTGATCCGATACGCTTGTGCAGTCATCGCTGAATCGCTCCCAGCGGTAAGGAGGGCCAGACAACCGGCATTCCCCCCGATGAACTCTCCAAACCTTCAGGCGGATGGCAGCGGCCTTCGCGGCTCCATCCTTCCTCGATCTGTCCCGATCACGGTCCGTTTTGGCGGTGCAAACGTTGCGCAGCCAACACATGCATATAGCATACATGTTTACCGCGCAACCGCACGGCCTGACGCAGGCCGCGGGGTTTTGCACCGGGAATGTGGTTCTGACAGGCGGGCGTCGGGTTGGGGGCGCCAATCTGGAAGGTCGGGCGGCACAGCCCGCCGCCACCGCTTCGCTGCGCTCACGGCCAGCAGCGAAATTGCGGTTGCCGTCTGTGGTCGAGACCGGCGTCCGCCAAGGAGCCAGCGGGAATAAGCCGCCTTCGGCTCTTTGCGGCCGACTAAGCAGCCTTGGCCTTGATCGCGATCTTTTTCGCTGGCGCGGCCGAGTGGTTCGGCAGCGGTGCCGTGAGTACGCCCGTGTTGAAGCTTGGCTCGACCGTCTCGGCATCTGCAGGCAACGAATGCGGCTTGTGCGCCTGCAAGCGGCGGAACGACTGGGCCAAAGCGCTCGACAGCCCGACGGCCGTGCTGCGAAGGGCCTGCCACAACATCGCCGCGCCCTGGTTCGGGACCAGGATCGACGCCATTCCCGGCTTGACCGCCACCCGGTTCAAGGCGACGCGCGAATCGGGGCGGGCCACGTGTCTGATTTCAACGTGTCCGGCGTGCTGCGTGGCGACCGGCAATTGCAGCACCGTCGCGGTTTGGCCGGCTGTCAGCTGCGCGACCTTCAGAATTTGCCCATCGGGGAATTCCAGCGCGTCGTGCTGAACATGCGGATCGGCGAGATCGATCTGCCGGAAGCGGGCGACCTTGTGATTCACATGGGCCTTGCCGAGGAGGCTGAAGGCGCGGTCGTATCGGACGTCGTCGTCGAAGGCCAGCTCCGTTCCGGGCAGCAGGCAGACCGCCACCTCGGGCATGCTGTCGTGGATGACGAGCCTGGCACCGCACTCCCCGACGGCGGCAAAGGCACGCGTCTTCGATTTCGCAAGTTCGGTCGTAACGATCTTGTCTGCGATTTTTGCCGGACGCGACGAAACGCCATGAAGACTATAATCGCACATACGAAATCCTTTTCTCGGCGTGCTGTTCTTGGATTTGCATGAGCAACGTGGCGTGCCCGCGTTTCGTTCCCCACGGTCGCCTATGCGACAGAGATTCGTACAACATTTCCCCGGCCTTTGCGAGGAGGCCGACGGAGCAGCCCGCGGGCTGCTGGCCCAAACTTAAGCTTTGCCGCCAGGGTCGTCGGTTACCCCCAAACCGACCCCGAGCCGGCGGGCCGGTTTGCCGAGCCGCGGCGCCATCACCGCCTTTTCGACGCGGGTTTCGCCGCATTCGGGACAGGCGATCGCGCCGGCCTTTTGCTGCGCCTCAAACCCGTCGCCGTCGCGAAACCAGCCTTCGAATTGGTGGCCACGGGCGCAACGCAGCGTGAATAAGATCATCGAAACGACCTCCGAGCTGTGGTTGTAGCCGGCCCTTGCCGTTGGCCGCAATCGCCGCCGCCACTGTATAAGAGAGCATGCAATCGCCTCAGTCCACGGCGGCTCCCTCCGTCTGGGTCACGCGCTTTTTGCCGCTGATCAAGCCAGGGGGGCTTGTCCTCGATCTCGCGGCCGGCAGTGGCCGGCATGTTCGTCTGCTGCGCGACCGCGGGTTTGCCGTGTGCGCGGTCGACCGCGAAACCACGGCACTATCGGCGTTCGCGGGGCCGGGTTGCGAGGTGCGCCGGATCGACCTCGAGACCGGCGACCGTTGGCGGCTCGGCGATGGCTACGATGCAATCATCGTTGCCAATTACCTGCACCGCCCGCTGCTCCCGGCGCTTGCGCGTGCTCTCGCGCCGGGCGGCGTGTTGATCTACGAGACCTTCGCGCGCGGTAACGAACACTTCGGCCGGCCGAGCAATCCGGATTTTCTGCTTGGCCCCGGCGAGCTGCTCGAAGCTTTTGCAGCCCTTACGGTCGTCGCCTTTGAACAGGGCGAGATTTCGGTGCCACGACCCGCCGTGATCCAGCGCCTTGCCGCCGTACGCGGCCCGATGGGTCCGCTGCCGGCATGATCCCGATCACGACGGGGTTCCGCGCCGCCCGGCAGCTATTGCGCCGCAACTGCTGCGATTGCGGCGCGCCGCCGGCGGTTGAATAACCGCGCGATGGCGGGCTCGGCGCTGAGCAACGGGATCAGTTCCGAGCAACGATCCTGGAAACGCCGATCGCGTTGCAAGACGATTTGCTCCATCTGTTGGCGCAACGCGCCGACTCGACCGTCGCGATCGATGTCGGCAAGAAGCTTGACGAAGCCAAGCCAGTGGTGCGGGGCAAGAGCCTTGTCGCCACGCGCGTCGAGTGTGCGGCCAATCTCGTCGACGAAATCCAGGAGCACGGTCATCGGCCAGTCAAGCCTTCGGCGCGGACTAAGCTATCGCGCAAAAGCTATCAGGCTCGCCCTTGTTTGGCGAGTTGGCTGCCGAGCATGCACGGAAAGTGGGGACGCGGCCGGATCAATCGGGCTTTATGCCGGCAAACTTCAGCACCTTGGCCCATTTAGCGATTTCCTGCGCGATCATGTTGCCAAACGCGGCCGGTGAGCTCCCTAACGTCGCGTAGCCGAGGTCGGCCAGCCGCGTCTTCAATTTCGGATCGGCGAGGCTGGCGTTGATGTCGCTGTTGAGCTTGTCGACGATCTCGGCGGGTACGTTCCTCGGTACGCCGATTCCATACCAGCCGCCCGCCTCGTAGCCCGGCACGAACTCGGCGATGCTCGGCACGTCCGGCAGCACGTCCGAGCGCTGCGCGGTGGTCACGCCCAGTGCGCGTACTTTCCCCGACCTGATATACCCCAGCGAGCCCGATATGCCGTCGAAGTAGAGTTGCACCTGCCCGGCCATCAGATCCGCCACCGCGGGAGCCCCGCCGCGATAGGGCACGTGGGTAAACTTGGTGCCGGTCAACATCATGAACAGCACGCCGGCGACATGGGTCGTATTGCCGATCCCGGCCGATGCCATGTTGATCTTGCCCGGATTGGCTTTGGCATAGGCGATGAACTCGGGAATGGTCCTGGCCGGAAACGACGGATTGACCTCCATGACGAGCGGTCCGCGCACCAGGCTCGTGACCGGAGCAATGTCGCGCGCGAAATTGACGTTGGCGTTGTCGTAGAACGAGGCGGCGAGCGCGTTCGCCGAGGTGGCAAAGAGCAGCGTGTAGCCGTCCGGCGCCGCATTGACGACCGCTTCAAGGCCGATGTTGCCGCCGGCGCCGGGGCGATTCTCGACCACGACCGGCTGGCCGAGCCGCTCGGATAGCGCCTGCGCCACGAGGCGAGCGACGGTGTCGTTGGCGCCTCCGGGAGCGACGCCGACGATCAGGCGAACAGGCTTGGTCGGATAATCGAGCGCCAACGCCGATGGCGAGGCCGAGAGCGAGATGGCGCAAACGACGGCAGCCGCCGCGGCGAGGCGAAGCGCCATGCTGGATATGAAGGTCATGAGCTCCTCCGCTCAGGTCGCGGCCGCTTTCGTTCGTTCCACCATGCCCGCGTATTCGCCAATCGCGGGACGGGACAGCCCGAGATGATCCCGCAACGTCGTGCCCGAATAGGCTTTGGGGTAGAGGCCGCGGCGTTGCAGTTCCGGAACGACAAGGTCGACAAACTCGTCGAACGCGCCCGGAAACCAGGCCGGCATCACACAGAAGCCGTCCGCTGCGCCTTCCACGAACCACTTCTCCAACGTGTCGGCGATGGTCTGGACCGAGCCGCAAAGCACCCAGTGGCCGCGCGCTGCGGCGGTCAGGTTATAGAGATCGCGGAGCGACATGGCCTCGCGACGGCCCTTGGCCAGCAGCGCCCGGGCGAAGCCATGCGACGTGTCGGGGATCGGCACATCGGGAATCGGCCCGTCGAGCGGGTATTGCGAAATGTCGACGCCCAACCGCGCCGACAGCATCGCCAGCCCCTCCGTCGAGTCGACGTAGCTCTGCAGCGTGTTGAGCACGTCGCGCGCGTCGGCGTCCGTCTTGCCGACGATCGGCATCACGCCCGGCAAGATCGTCACGCTGTCGGGGTCGCGGCCGAAGCGGCGAATGCGCGCCTTGAGGTCGGCATAAGCAACGCGCGCCTCCTCGAAGTCCTGCACGACCGAGAACACGACATCGGCCGTGCGGGCCGCGAGGTTCTGGCCGCGCTCGGAGCCGCCGGCCTGCAACACCAGAGGGCGGCCCTGCGGACAGCGGCCCATATTGAGAGGCCCCTTCACCGAAAAGCGCGGACCCTCGTGGTTGAGCGGCTTGACCTCGCGCTCGTCGAAGAATTTGCCGGTCTTGCGATCGGCAATGATGGCCTTGTCGCTCCAGCAATCCCACAAACCGCGCACCACGTTGATGAATTCTTCGGCGATCTCGTAACGCAGCTCGTGGTTCGGATGGGTGCGGCCGAAGTTGCCGCCGGCGCCGGACGCCGAGGTGGTGACGGCGTTCCAGGCCGCCCGGCCGCCGCTGATGTGATCGAGCGATGCGAAAACGCGCGCAACCGTGTAGGGATCGCTGTAGGTGGTCGACATCGTCGCGGCGAGGCCGACATGCGTCGTCGTCATCGATAGCGCCGAAAGGAGCGTCATTGGCTCCAGGCGGCAGGTATAGGAGGGATGGCTGCCCAGATTGGCGACCAGGCCGTCGCCCAGAAACAAGAAGTCGAACAGCCCCCGTTCGGCGATCGCCGCCACGCGCTGCAGCACCTTGATGTCGAGAAAGGTCTGGTCGGCGCCGGGATAACGCCAACCGGCGGTGTGATTGCCAGTCCCGAGCAGAAAGACACCGAAGTGGATCGATCGTGGCATGACAGCACCTTCAGGAGGTGTTTGTGCGGGCGCGGCTACAAGTCGAAGCTTTGATTGAGCATGGGCATTTGCACCTGCGTTCCGCCAAGGCGCGACGCGAACGCCTGCATTGCATCCTCCTCGCCATGGGTGAGGAACGTGCGCGCCGCACCCGTATGCCCGTGCCATCTCAACAGGTCGGCCTGATCGGCGTGGGCCGAGAATCCGTTGATCGTATGGATCGCGGCTCTTACCGGCACATCGTCGCCGAGAATGTGCACCGGATTTCGGCCGTCGATGATCTGTCGCGCCAGCGTGCCCTTGGCGGCATAGCCGACGAACACAACGCAGCACTCGGCGCGCGAAATATTGTGTTTGAGGTGGTGGCGCACCCGGCCTCCCGTGGCCATGCCGGAGCCGGCCATGATGGTCGCACCGCGGACGTTGTTCAGCGCCACCGATTCCGCCCTTTCGCGGGTGAAGTGCAGGCCGGGCAGCGATAGCGGGTCGCGGCCGTCCCGAAACAGCCGGGCGACCGCAGGCTGCAGGTATTCGGGGTAGCGGGCGAAGATCTCCGTGGCCGAAATCGCCATGGGCGAATCGAGGAAGAGCTGCATCGACGGCGACAGTCGGATTTTTTCGAGCCCCTGGTTGAGCACGAAGAGAAGCTCTTGCGCCCGCTCCAGGGCGAAGGTGGGGATGATCACGTTGCCGCCGCGCCCAAGCGTGTCGGAGATCGCGCTGTACAGGTCGTTGATTGATGCGTCTAACGGCTTATGGAGCCGATCGCCGTACGTGGTCTCGATCACGACCGCATCCGCACGCGGCGGCGCCGCCGGCGGCACAAGCAAAGGGTCTCGGCCGTTGCCGAGGTCACCTGAAAACAACAGCCGCGACGTGCGCCCGGATTCCGTCAGTTCAAGAAGGATGCTGGCCGAGCCGAGAATGTGTCCGGCGTTCACGAACGTCACGCGCGCGCCTTGGGCGAGGTCGATCGGTTCGCCGTACCGGGCACCGCGCTTGAACAATTCCAGGCTCTTGAGCGCATCGGCCATTGTAAACAAAGGCTCCGCCGCCTTATGTTCCGCGCCGTGCTGCGGCCGATGCGAACTTGGACGCGCGTCCTCCTCCTGCAGGTGAGCGGCATCGAGCATGACCAGCCGGGCCAGTTCCTGGGTAGGCATGGTGGTGACGATTTCGCCGCGAAAGCCGCGCTTGGTCAGCAGCGGCAGCCGCCCGCAATGATCGAGATGGGCGTGCGTCAGCAGCACAACATCGACGCTGGCGGGATCGAAACCGAAGTCGCCGGCATTTTCGTCGGCGAGCTCGCGGCTCCCCTGGTAGAGCCCGCAGTCGATCAGAAAGCGCCGGCCGGCGCATTCGACGAGGTGACATGACCCGGTGACGTCGCGATCAGCTCCATGAAACGACAGCTTCAAACCACTTCTCCTACGAATGCCGGCACGGCGTTGTGATGGAGACGATCAAGGCCTCACGGCCAACGGAGTACCGCATGCCTCGTACCAAAGCAGGATGCTGTCCCAAATCTCGTCCGCCGTTTCGGCGAACCAGAATAGCTCACGATCCTCGTCATCGATAACACCTTCGTCGGCCAGCAACCCGATATCGACGACGCGGCGCCAGTATTCTTCGCCGACCAGGACGACCGGCACCGGCTTGATCTTGCGCGTTTGCACCAGGGTCAAGACTTCGAACAGTTCGTCCATCGTCCCAAACCCGCCCGGGAAGGCGACCAGTGCCTTGGCGCGCAGCAACAGATGCATCTTGCGCAGAGCAAAATAGTGAAACCGGAAGCACAGCTCGGGTGTGATGTACGGATTGGGATATTGCTCGTGCGGCAGATTGATATTCAGGCCGATGGATTTTGCGCCGACCTCGAAAGCTCCGCGATTCGTGGCTTCCATGATCCCCGGGCCGCCACCGGTCATGATCGCCAGCTTGGATCGAGACCCGTCGCTCTCGCAGCTGCTGCCGACCAGCCGTCCGAACTCGCGCGCGATCTCATAGTAGCGGCTCTTTGCCAGCATCCGCTCGGCCACAGCGAGCCTGCGGGCCAGCACGTTATTGCGGGGATCGGCTTCAAGGGCTTGGCGCAGCGCCTCCAGGCTGCGTTGTGCCGCGGCGGGTTCCGGGATCCGCGTGCTGCCATAGACCACGATGGTATCGCGAATGGCATGGTCGTTGAGCAGAGTCTCCGGCTTGAGGTACTCCATCTGGAGGCGCACGCCGCGCGCCTCATCGCGCGCAAGGAAAGCCTGATCCTGCTCGGCCAGGACATAGCTCGGGCTGGCGAGAATCGCCTTTATTCTCGAAGGCGCATCAGGGTCCTCGTCGGGCGACTTCGGTTGCTGGGAAGGCAGCGGCTGTTGTCGTTTGTCCGGGTGTGCCGGCTGCGGAATCGCCATCTTCCTGGAAGAGGGCCTCAGGTCATTGTCCATCGGCGATCCCATCTCGCTTATCGTTTTTTCTTGGCCCGCCCGCGCCAATGGTTGCTCTGACAGTGCGAGCGATGTGCCCGAGTGCCTCAACCCGTTTCAGAGGTACCATCTACACCTTACCCATTCAACGCGGTTAGGCTACAGAGGGCGTGCGGCGCAGGAGCATGCAAGGCGCCCGCGCGCAAAATCCTTCCGATGACGATGCAGGTGAGTCCCGGTGGCTGGCGAGACAAAGGCATTAGCGGCGTTTGCGGCGACGCTGCGCTACGACGATATCCCCGCGCCGGTGATCGCCATGACCAAGGCGTGCGTGATCGACGCCGTGGCGGTGGCCCTGTTCGGCAGCAGTCTGCCGTGGAGCAACAGCGTCGAGAATTTCGCGCGGCATGTCGGAAGCGACGGGTCGAGCACGATCTTGTCGGCGCCATTGCGGCGCGCCAGTGCGCCCGCCGCGGCGCTCGCCAACGGCACGTTCGCGCACGCGTTCGAATTCGACAACCTGCGCCAGCCCAGTGTCGGGGTTCATCCCGGCTCGACCGCGACGCTTGGTGCGCTGGCGGTGGCGGAGGAATGCGGCGCGTCGGGGCGTGAATTTCTCACCGCATTGGTTGCCGGCAACGAGTGCATGCTGCGGACCGGGCTTGCCGCCAAACAGACCAGCGAGCTGATGGGTTTTCACGCGCCGGGCCAGACCGGCGTGTTCGGGTCGGCCATCGCCGCGAGCCGCATCATGAAGCATGACGCGCACCGCACCACGATGGCGATCGGCATCGGCGGATCGCTGTGTTCGGGCCTGCTGGCTTTTGCCAAGGCCGGCAACGGCGGAATGGTGAAACGGCTGCACATGGGCCGCGCCGCGGAAGGCGGCGTGACGGCCGCCTATCTGGCCGCCCGCGGCTTTGAGGGGCCGGATGTGCTTCTCGAAGGCAAGTTCGGTTATCTGGACGTCTATGCGCGCGACGGCGATGCCGAATTGCTGACCGACGGCCTCGGCACGCGCTGGGAGAGCCTCAATATCTGGTTCAAGATGTTTCCATGCCATGTCACGGCGCAGGCGCCGGTGCGGGCGATCAGAGAGCTGCAGCGCGCGTACCGCTTCGGCCCGCACGACGTGACCAGGATCGTCATCGAGACGTCGGAGAAGGTGCTGTCCCATCACGCCGAGCGCGCGCCGCAGGACGTCGGCACGGCGCAATACAGCGTGCCGTTCAGCGTTGCGCTGGCGCTGTTCCGCGATCCGGCCGATCCGCGCGCATTCCTCGACGGCCCGCAGCGAGATCCCGCGATCCTCGATCTGTGCAGGCGCATCGAACTGCGCCGCTATGAAGGAGCGATGGCGGTCGGCCACAACGCCAGCTGCCGGATCGAAGTTTTCCTGGCCGACGGCCGGACCGCCGCCATTGCCAAGACCGATTTCGACGATGGCGATGGTGAAGAAAGCCTGGAGCAGCGGGTGCAGCGGAAATTCATGAACCTGTCGGCCGTGCTCGCTGACGACAAGCGGGAAACGCTGCTGGGACGGCTCAAATCGATCGAGCACCAGGACAACATGGCGCAGCTTTTGGTGCTGTAGCTGCGCTTCGGCATCTGCATTCCGATCAGCCGGCGGGCATCACCCGCACCCGGTCGCCGTCGGGCTGGAGCGCGGCGCCGAGCTTGCCGCTGCGCGCGGTGAGATCGGCGAGCGTTTCGGCCTCGTCGGCAAGACGGCAGAAGAACGATGCGCCGGTCTCATCGCTGCGCACAAAGCGGAAGGCGCAGCCGGTCACCATGCCGCGCTCGAACGTCACGTCGACCATCATGCCGATCCACCCGGCGTGCTTGCGCCCCAGATGGCCGGTCGAGAACGTGAGGTTGCCCAGGCCGTAAAAAATCGGCCGGCCTTTGTAGAGTTCGACCGGCAGCGGGTAATGCGGGCCATGCCCCATGACCACATCGGCGCCGGCGTCGATGGCGGCGTGCGCGATATCGGTCATGTATTGCAGCGGCTCGCGGCCAAGCCCCCAGTGGCAGGAGGCGACGACGATATCGGCGTGCGGCCGCAGCGCCGCGATGTCCGCACGGAACGCGTCGAGATAGCCGGCGTCCGCCCAGGTCACGACCAGCGGCGGCACGCCGGGCCGGTTCGGCGGCGGCATGCCGGGCGCGAGCCGGCCGGTCGGCACCTGATAGGCGGTGTGGCCGCGCAGCACCGCGATGCCGGGCGCATCGGCGGCGGCTTCGTGATCGGTCGGCCAGTAAACCGAGCTGCGCTGCAAAACACCGACGCGCAGACTGTTGCGAACGATCATCGCGGGCGCGCGTGCCGCCTCCAGATTGGCGCCGGCCCCGGTATGCAGCACGCCGAGCTGATCTAGCCGTGCGATCGACGCCGCAATGTTTTCGGCGCCGTAATTCACGTTGTTGGCGATACCGACGGCGTGAATGCCGGAAAGCCGCAACGCGTCGCCGCCAACCTGCGGATCGGCAAAAAAGCCCTCGGTGGCGTGCGACCGCCGCGACGGCATATGGAGGCAGCATTCCAGGTTGGCGAACACCGCGTCCGCGGCCTGCAGCTCGGCGGCCACGTGCCGGAACGGAATCGTGGCATCGCTGACGTTCATGAGATTGACGTCGCCGGTCAAAATAAGTCGCACGGCTATTTCCGATACATGATGGGACAGGAGTTCTTCAGGATGGCAGCGTTCCGAAACTAGATGTGATGAGCGCCGCCTGCCGCATCGCCGATATCGGTGTCGGCGAACAGCTCTTCGAGCGGTCTGATGCGGCCGATCAGTCCCTGCTGATGGCAATAGCCTTGCACGGTCATCAGGTTCTTGCGGTTTTGCGGCGTCAGTCCATAAGCCCATGGGTCCGGGCCCAAGAGCTGCTGTTGCTCTTCGACGGCCGTGCGCACCCATGCCAACGGCACCATGCGTGGATTGGCCACCCGTTGATAGGCAAGCTGCTTCGCCTTTTCGAAGGCCTGGACGAGATTGGTCGGCACCCACGGATATTTTTCCACGATGTCCTGTTTGATCGTGGTCACGTGCATGATCGGAAATATCCCGGTGCTTTTGAAGTAATCGATCTCGATTGCCTTGTAGTCCGCGAACAGCCGTGCGATGCGCTTGTCGCCCCGCAGAAAGAGTTGCGGAATGTCGGGCGAGAGCATGGCCGGGAGTTCGCCCTCGGCCAGCATGACGTCGAGCCGCTTGCCGGGCGCGATCATCTCGATGCGCAGGTCCTTCGCCGGCGTGAACGGCACGTCTTCTTCGCGCTCCACCACCCAGGTGCATTGCCGGTGCGGGAGGCCGTAATGCTCCTCGAGAACGCCGCGCATCCAGATGTTGGAAGCCGGCTGAAAATTGGTGCCGCCGATGCGTTTGCCGATCAGGTCTTTCGGTTCGCGAATGCCGGCGTCGCGGTTGACGAAGAGAAAGCCGTGGCGGAACCGCCGGTGCAGAAAAACCGGGATGGCGGTGGCCGGATCGCCCCGGTCGCGGAGCATGAAGTAGGCGCCGACGTTCTCCTCGCAGACGTCGAACTCATGCTTGCGCGCCATGCGCCAATGGCGCTCGCGCGGCCCCATCTCCGACAAGAAGATGAGATTCAACCCCTCGGCTTCGACCAGGCCTTCTCTGAGCGGACGCACGATGTCGTAGTCGCCGGCGGCCACCGTCAATGTCAGTTTGCTCATTCGCGTCCATCCCCAGCTCGCTCGCGCGACTTGATTGTGCCCAAGACCGCTTCCACGGCGAATTTTCGGACTCCATCACTCATTGCGCCGGTAGAAACGCCTCGGTGTACAGCTTGCTCATGTCCGGTGCAGCGGGAAGTATTTTCATCTCGACGAACGATCGGCTCAGCACCGCGAGCGCTTTGGGATCGAAGCGGCCGTTGTCCAGAAACATGGGCATCAGCTCATCGTAGATCGCGCCGGTCATCGCTTGATCCGTCCCCATGACCGTCTGTGCGATCGCGACACTCTTGTCCTTGTTGTGGCGCATGAAGGCGATCGTCTCGAACCAGCCCTTGAGAAACGCCGAGAGAGAAGCCGGCTTCTCCGCGATCGCTTTATCAGTCGCGAAGATGACGTGCATGATAAAATCCTTCGCCACGCCGCCGAAGCGCATGAGGATCTTGCCGTCGCCCGCCTGGACGAAACGCAATGCCGAGCCGATGTCCACCACGCAGGCGTCGATGGCGCCTGATTTCAGCGCCGCGATGCGCGCGGAATTTTCGCCGATCGGCACCTGGGTGAAACCGCCAAAGCCCCAATCGTGCTGGCGCGACACCTCGTTCATCAGCCAGCTCGTTGCCGATCCGACCGTCGATATTCCAACCTTATGGCCGCGGAGATCGTCGACCGATTTTATCGATCCGTCCGAGCGCACGACCAGCGCGAACAGGAGCGGAGGTCCGGCCATCGCCGCAATTCCTTTGACGGGCGCGCCTTTGACAATGAAGGCCATGCCGGGTCCGGAGCCAAGCCCGACGTCCACCGCGCCCGCGGCCATCGCCTGCTGCAGTTTGGCGTCGCCGCCAAAGCCGCTGATCTCCACACGCAGACCGTTCTTGGCGAAAATTCCGGCCTCCATGCCGATATTTGCTGGGGTGAAGGAGAATGCCTCACGCCCGGCATTGCCGACCCGAAGAAGCTCAGAACCCAGGCTCTTGGACGCCGGCACGCTCATGAGTAATGCGGCGAAAATGGCGATTGCGAATTTCATGATGCCTTCACTCCGCATTCTCTTTTTCCGCGCCGGTCCGGGGCGAGCATGCATTTCGCGAGTTCTCCCGGCAAGCGTTCGCGTAGGCGGTGAGCTCAACCGACGGCGGCTGAGGCTCCACGCCCGGCGTGGTCGCCGGCGAGGCGTCCAAGCACCGTTGCCGTGAGCAATCCGTTTCCCGACAGGTAGCCGGCGGCCCCTGAGCCCGAAACCCCGGCGGCGGCACCGCCCGCAGCATAAAGATTGGGAAAGACGGCGCCGGATTTCCTCTTCACCCGCGCATTGGCATCGATCGCCAAGCCGCCTTGGGTATGAAACAGCGCGCCCGTGACCTTCACGGCGCGCAACGGCGCCGCGCATTGCTGATCCGGCGCAAAATGCCGGCCGAAGCGATCGCGGGCCGCCCGTGCCTTGAAGCTTTCGGCCTCGTGCCATTCGGCGGCAAAATCCTGAACCGGCACACGCATGGCCTGCGCCAAGTCTTCAACCGTATTGGCGGCGACGATCGCGCCTAATCGCTCGGCATTGCGAAAATCTTCGAACTGGCGCGCAACGGCGGCCATGCGGTCGTCGAACACGTTCCAGGCAAAACCGCCGGGCTGGCGCAGCACATCGGCCGCCTGCTCGGAATAACCGCGTGACTCGTCACAGAAACGGCGGCCCTCGGCATTGACTTGAATGCCGCCCTGCATGATCACCGCCCAGCTGATGAGAATGTTGTGCGGCGTCGCCACCGAACCATGGCCCTGATAGGCGCCGAGATGGGCAAGTTGCGCACCAAGCGCCTCGCCCCAGAGCACGGCATCGCCGCGATTGCCGGGGTGGCCGAAATAGAGCGCGTCTGCCATGTCCGGGATGAAACGGCGCACCAGCGCCGCATTGCCGCCATAGCCGTTGCAGGCCAGGATCAGCGCGTCGCAGCCGATGCGTTCGCGTTCGCCGTCGCCGCGCGCGATCTCGATGCCGACAATGCGGCGATCGGGCGCGGCGAACAGCCGTTCGGCGACGCAGCCGGCGAGGATGACGATGCCGTCTGCCTCGGCGGCGCTGCGCAGACGGTCGATCAGCTCGCGCCCGGTCCGGGTCGGCAAGCCGTGCATGCGCAAGGCGGAATGGCCGGGATAATTGAAGTTGTCGACGACATCGAACGGCAAGCCGTAGCGATCGCTGAGCCACTCGACCACAGGCCCGGCACTCCGTGCAACAGCTTCAACAATAACTGGATCGGCTTCGCCATGCGCCTTGCGCTTTATGTCGGCGGCAAACAGTTCGGCGCTGTCCGCAATACCCTTGTTGCGCTGAAAGCGCGTTCCGGCAGCTGGAATGAGACCCGCCGAGAGCGCCGTCGAGCCTGACGGCACGGCATCGCGCTCAACCAGAACGGCGTCGACGCCTGCTTCCTTGGCGGCGAGCGCCGCGCACAATCCGGCGGCGCCGGCGCCGACAATCAGAAGCGGGACTTGCGCGTCAAATCTTTCGCCATTGGTCGTGAAGGCGACCGACATCAGGACGGTTCACTGCTTGCGGGTCTCTTCCGGCCGGCGCAGATATTTGCCGCGCGCCGGTCCGATGACGTTGCCGCCGTCGTAAACCAGCTCGCCGCGCAAAAACGTACTCTTCACCCGGCCGTGGAGCTCGGCGCCTTCGAACGGCGTATAGCCCTGCACCGATTCGGATTCTGCGGCGCGCACGACAAAGCTCTCATGCGGATCGACAATCGCGATATCGGCGTCAAAGCCGGGCGCGATATCGCCCTTGCTCGCCAGACCGAAGCGCTGCGCCGGCTTCCAGCTCAACAGCTCGGCCATGTGATTGTACGACATGCCGCGCTTGCCGCCTTCGCTCAAAACCCCGGACAGCAGATATTCGGTGCCGCCGAAGCCGGCTTTCGCCAGCCAGATATTGGCGGGGTCGTCCTTCGACCACTTCTGCTCGGCCGAACAGCAGGCGTGATCGCTGACGATCCAATCGATCTTGCGGTCAAGGACCGCCTGCCACAGCGCCTCGACGTCCTCGCGCGGCCTGATCGGCGGATTGACTTTGGCGTGCACCGCGCATTCGCAGTCGGTGTCGAGCAGAAGATGACCGACCGTCACTTCGCGGCGGAAAGCGATGTGAGGAAAGACCTGCTGCATGGTCCAGGCGGCGTCAATCGCCTTGCGCGAGCTCAAGTGCAGCAGATTGATGTTCAGGCAATTGGTTTCGTTGGCGAGATAGGACGCGATCCAGATCGCAAGCCCTTCCGAATGCGGCGGCCGGGCCGCGCTGTAGGCCTTCAGCCCGGTGAGCTTGCCCTCACGCTCCACGATCTTGGTATAGGCGTTGAGAATATCGGCCAGCTCGCAATGCAGGCTGACGCTGATGTGAGGGGCCTTATCGGGGAATTTCTCCATCAGGCGCTGCGCCGAGCGCATGATGAACTCGAAATGCGCGATGTCGTAGCTTTCGTCGGGCCCGATCATCAGAAATTCGTTCTGGTGCGACGAGCGCCCGTGCAGGCCGTAACCGCCGTAGAACATGAATATCTTGAATGACGGGATGCCGTGCTCGGTAACGAGATACTCCATCTCGTCGATGTGGCCGGATTCGATCGGCGCCAGATGGAAACCGTAATCGACCCAGAAATTCCCCTCCGACTGCTTGTACACTTCAGGCATGAAGTCGCGATAAGAACCGCCGCGGTTGAGATAGTAGTGGCCGGTGCGCAGATAGTTCAGGCTCGAGGTGACGCCGCCCATGGCCGCGGCCTTGCTCTCCGACACCGCGTCCTGCGCCAGCGGCGCATAAATGCCGATATGCATGTGCGCATCGACGCAGCCCGGGAACGCCAGCCGGTTCTTGGCATCGAAAACGGCCTTCGCGCGATCCGCCGCAATGTCGGGGCCGAGCTGAGCGACCTTGCCGTCCTTCACTGCAATATCCAGGCAGTCGATCGCCGTCTTGTTCGGCCGAACCACGCGAGCATTCTTTATGATGAGGTCGAACGACTTTTCCATGCCGGATATTCCTAGCGCTGTGTTTCATACCGCTTGCCGCGCGCGAGCATCTCGGGCGTTCCGATAAGCTCGTTGAGCGCGTCGAAATCGAACATGCGCGCGCGGAATGGTGCGGTGGTGCCGTTGGATTTGAGCGAGCCGTAGAAGTCCTGCGCCGTCTTGGCGAGCGCGCGGACGATGCCGCCGGGAAAGATGACAAAGGCGTAGCCGAATTTCTGCAGCTCCTCTGCGGAGAGGACCGGCGTCTTGCCGCCCTCGACCATGTTCGCCATCAGCGGCGTTGCCTTGCCCATCAGTGTGCCGATGCGGCCGAGCTCGGTGCGCTCGCGCGGCGCCTCGATGAACAGCATGTCGGCGCCGGCCTCACGATAGAGCGCGGCGCGCGCAATGGCGCGGTCGAAGCCTTCGACGGCGATCGCGTCGGTCCGCGCAACGATCAGCGTGTCGGCCGAGGCGCGTGAATCGACGGCGGCCTTGATCTTGCCGGCCATCTCGGGTGCCGGGATCAGCCTCTTCTCATCGAGATGACCACAGCGCTTGGGGAAATCCTGATCTTCCAGCTGGATGGCATTGGCCCCGGCGCGTTCGAACAGCCGCACCGTACGCGCGACATTGAGGGCATTGCCGTAGCCGGTGTCGGCGTCGACGACCAGGTTCGCCTCGACACGATCGCGGATCAGCGCCACGGTATCCGCAACCTCGCCCATCGTGACGAGCCCGATGTCGGGTCGGCCGAGCCGCGTATAGGCGATGGCGGCGCCGGAGACATAGAGCGCCTCGAAGCCCGCGTTCTCGGCGATCAGCGCGGTGAGCGGGTCGTAAACTCCCGGCGCGATCAGGATCGGCGGACGCGCAAGGCGAGCGCGCAGTGTCGTGTCGGTCATCGGTCAGAGTCCCAGGTAAGCGCGTTTGAGCTCCGGATCGGCGCCGATCGCGGCGGCGGTGCCGGACATGATGAATTGCCCATCGGCCAGGATATAGGCGCGGTCGGCGACGTCGAGGCTTTGCACCACGTTCTGCTCGACCAGAAGAACGGCGACGCCCTCGGCGTGGATGCGCGCGACCAGCGCGAACAATTCCTCGACCAGACGCGGCGACAGGCCAAGCGACGGCTCATCGAGAATAAGGAGCCGCGGTTCCGCCATCAATCCGCGGCCGATGGCGAGCATCTGCTGCTCGCCGCCCGACAGCGTGCCGGCGCCCTGCGACTGCCGTTCGGCAAGGCGGGGAAAAATCGCAAACACGCGGTCGCGGTTCTGCGTGCGGCGGGCCGCGGCGCGGCGATAGCTGCCGAGATCGAGGTTCTCGCGCACATTGAGATTGGGAAAGATGCGGCGGCCCTCGGGCACATGGATCAGGCCGCGGGCGACAATCGCCGGTGGTCTCTCATGTTCGATCGCTTCGCCGTCGAAACGGATCGCTCCGGCGCGCGGGCGCACAATGCCGGAAATGGCGCGGTTGAGCGTCGACTTGCCGACGCCGTTGGAGCCGAGCACGGCGACGATCTCGCCCGTGCCGACTTCAAGGTCGATGCCTCGCAGCACCTCGGTCTCGCCATAGCCGGCATGCAGGCCCCGCACCGCGAGCAGCGCATCAGTTTGCATGCGCGGCCCCGAGCTTGGTTGCCGCGCCGTGACCCAGATAGGCCTCGACCACGCCCGGATCGGCGGCGACTTGCGCCGGCGTGCCTTCGGCAATGATGCGGCCTTCCGCCAGCACGAAGACATGCTCGGCAAGACTCATCACCGCCTGCATCACATGCTCGATCATCACGATGGTGATGCCGCGCTGCGAGAGCGCGCGAATGACCGGCACGATGTCGCGAATCTCCGATGGATTGAGCCCGGCCAGCACCTCGTCGAGCAGCAGCAATTTTGGCTCGGTCGCGAGCGCCTTGGCGAGTTCGAGTCGCTTGCGGCCCGCGACCGTGAGCGTATCGGCGGGCCGGTCGAGCATCGCCTCGAGACCGAGCGCGCATCCGACTCCCTCCGCTGCAGCGACGGCCGCCGCGCGCGCCGGATGACGCAGATGCGCTCCGACCAGGATGTTGTCGCGCACCGTGAGCCCGCCGAACGGCTGCACGATCTGAAAGGTGCGCGCGATGCCGCGCCGCGCCAGGCGGTGCGGCGGCTCGCCGGTCACCTCCGCGCCGCCATACCGGATCGCGCCATCGCTCGGCCGGAGAAAGCCGGAAATGAGCGCAAACAACGTGGTCTTGCCGGCGCCGTTGGGTCCGATCAGCGCTGTAATGCGGCCCGGTTGCGCCGTAAGCGACACGTCATTCACCGCCAGCAGCCCGCCGAAGCGGCGCGACACATGCTCGACTTGCAAAAGCGGCTCAGCCATGGCCGGCCTTTGGCAATGGCGCCGGACGCCCCCATCGGCCGCGCAATTGCGCAAGCCCGCCGATCAGCCCGCGCGGCGCGAAGGCGATGATCAGCACCAGCACGCAACCATAGACCACGAGATCGACGCCGGGCGCCTCGCCGCCGGCCACCATCCGCGCGCCTTCGCCGAGCGCTCGCACGACCAAGGCGCCAAGAAGCGGCCCGAACACGGTGCCGACGCCGCCGATGATCGGCGTCAGCAGCGCCTCGATCGAGATCCAGGTGCCGTAGGCAAGCCCGGAATCGATGAACAGAAAATACTGGACGTAAAAGCAGCCGGCCGCCGCGGTGATCGCACCGGATATCACCATCGCGGCAAGCTTGATCGCCGTCGCATTCACACCGAGCGCCGTTGCGGCGTCCTCGTTCTCGCGCACCGCAACGAGCCAGACACCGAAGCGCGAGCGTTCGAGGAGCCGCGTCACGATCGACGCGATCGCCACCAGCGTCAGGATCATCCAGTAGAACGCCGCGCGGCTGCCGAATTGCAACGCCGCAGGGCGCAGATCGAGCTTGACCAGCGTGCCGACGCCGGCGCCCGTGATCGGCGCGACGCTCGCCGAGATCCGCAGCACCTCGGCAAAGGCGAGCGTCACCAGCGCGAAATAGGCACCGCGCAGGCCGGAGCGAAATGTCAGTCCGCCGACCACAGCCGCGACAACCGCGCCCCCGGCAATGCCAAGCCCGAAGGCGATCCAGGCGTTGACGCCATAGCGGACCTGCAGCACCGCGGTCACGTAAGCGCCGGTGCCGAAGAAGGCGGCGTGCCCGAACGAATATTGCCCGCCATAGCCGCCGAGCACGTTCCAGCCCTGACCCGCAAGCGCGATCATCAGCGCGACAACAAGAAAATTAAGCATCACATTGGAGACACCGAGCAACGGCACCGCCGCCATGGCGGCGACGACGATAAAGACCGGCGCCAGCCCCTTCATGCCCGCGCTCCGAACAGCCCGCTCGGCCGCACCAGCAGCACGACGATGAAGAGAACGAAAATGCCGATCTGGCCGAGAGATTCGCCGAAGAACAGGCTGCACAGATTCTCCACCACGCCGATCAGGAGGCCGCCGATCAGCGCGCCCGGCACCGATCCCATGCCGCCCAGCACCACGATGGTGAAGGCGACGAGGACGAAGGCGTTGCCGGCGCTCGGATTGACGTAATAGCTCGGGATCAGCAGGCAGGCGGCGATCGCAACGCAGGCGGTGCCGAGGCCGAAGGTCACCGCATAGATGTGGGCGACGTCGATGCCGGCGAGCTCGGCGCCGAGTTTTTCCTTGGCCACCGCGCGGATCGCGCGCCCGGTATCGGTTGCGCTCATGATCAGCCAGAGGGCCAGCGCCACACCAAGTACCGCGCCGAAACCGATGAGCCGCGGCAGCGGCAGAAACACAAAACCCAGGTCGATGCCGGACAAGGCGAAGGATACATCGATGGTGCGGGTGTCGGCCCGGAACACGGAGAGCAGCGCATTCTCGATAATCACGGCAAGCCCAAGCGTGACCAGCAGCATGTTGCGATCGTCGCCATGCGAGGCCGGGCCGATGATGAAGCGCTGCAGCGCGTAGCCGATCCCGAAGAAAACCGGCGTCAGCAGGAAGGCCGCCAGATAAGGATCGATGCCGAGCACGCGGTAGGCGAAATAGGCGGCGAACATGGCGGCGGTGAGCAGCGCGCCGTGCGCGAAATTGATGACGTGGAGCACGCCGTAGATCAAGGTCAGCCCCAGCGCGACCAGCGCGTAGACCGCGCCGCTCAACAAGCCGTTGATGATCGCAGCGATCAGGATCGAGGGCGAGAACACAGGCGCGACATGGTTGGAAGACGAAGCCGCGGAGGGCGCGCAACCGCGCCCTCCGTACGACTTCAACTAGGCCGGCATCGGGAAGATCGCCTTGGCGTTCGCGAACTGCTTCGGCAGGATCACCTTGATGTCGTTATCCAGCACCTGCGTGTTGCACGGCGCCGCGCCCTGGTTCTGGCCGTCGAAGAACTTGGTCGGACCGTACGGCATGATGTGGCCGGACCAGGTCGAACTCCCGAGCGCCGCAATGATCTTCGGCCGGTCCGCGGAAGCCGCGCGCTCCAGCGCATCGGCGATCAAGCCGACACAGCTGTAGTTGAGATAGACCTCGTAAGTGTAGAACTGGCCCTTGGCTTCGACCTGCTTTTTGAGCGCCTGCGCCTTGTCGCTCAGCGGATTGAACCAATGATTGCAGTCCATGATGTATTTGGCGGCGTCCGGAAATTCCTTGACGAACTTGTAGGACGACGCGGCGCCGCCGAGCACCGAGTAGATCGCCTTCGGCCGCACGTGCTGCTGCAGCATCGTGCGCGCGAGCAGAACGTACTCATTATAGTAGTTGGCGGGGATGACGAGGTCCGGATTGGCCGCCTTGATCTTGAGCACGATGGTATTGAAGTCGCGGGTCGGCGTCGGGTGCGGGATGGTATCAAGCACCTGGAAGCCTTTGCCGGGAAGCTGGGCGTTGAGGAGTTTGGCCAAACCCGATCCGAACAAAGAATCCTCATGCACGATCACGACGGTTTTCGCCGGCTTGCCGGCGCCGTCGTTGATGGCGACGAGATTTTCGAGCGCGGTCTTGGCAATGACGCCGAAGCCCGGTCCGAAACGGAAGGTATTCTTCAGTCCACGGGTGACGATGCTGTCGGCGACGCCGACGTCGACCACATAGGGCAGATCGTAACGCGCCGCGGCCTGCGTTGTGGCGAGGCAGATGTTGCTGGCGTAGCCGCCGACAATGCAGGACACACCCGCCGAATTCATTTTCTCGACTTCGGCGGTGCCGCCTTCGGGGGTCGACTGCGCGTCGCCGAGCACCGGATCGATCTTGGCGCCGCCGAGTGATTTGATGCCGCCCGCGGCATTGATTTCGTCGATGGCCATGCTGGCGCCGAGACGGCCCTGCTGGCCTGAATAGGACAAAGCACCGGTGACCGGATGCAGCACACCGAGCTTTACCGGCGCACCTGCCGCCCGCAGGACCGAAGGCATGGCGATGCTGCCCGCCGCGACCGAGGCTGCGCCCAACGCGGTGCCGGCCAGCAGCCGGCGGCGGCTCAACGGAAACTGACTGTCCATGGGTACTCCCCCTTGTCAGCGCGGCGGCCTGGCGTCACAGGACAAGATCGACCTGCTTGGCCTTTGTGCTCCGAGCCAATCGCGCAACGCGGCACTCGGCTTTCGCGCTCGGAGAGCCGCTTTACTTGGTATTCTTTAGCATACAATATCGCGAACGCTCGACAAGCCGAGTGAAGCGAGGCGGACGCGCTCCTCGATGAGTGAGCCACAAACTTTGATCGATCGGCTCTGGGCGGCGCACGAGATCACGCGCCGCGAAGACCGCGCTGCCTTGCTCTGGGTCGACCGCCATTACGTCCATGAAGGCTCGTTCAACGCCTTCAGCCAGATGAAGGCACGTGGCCGTTCTGTTGCCGAGCCGGATCTGACGTTCGGCGTCGCCGACCATTACGTGCCGACGCGCAATCGTACTGCAGGCATCGCCGATCCCGAACTGGCGGCGATGGTGCGCAATCTCGAAGGCAATGCGGCCGAGAGCCGTATCACGTTGTTCGGATTGCGCGATCCGCGCCAGGGCATCGTCCATGTGGTCGGCCCCGAGCAGGGACTGACCTTGCCTGGATTGCTCGTCGTCTGCGGTGACAGCCACACCTCGACCCACGGCGCCTTCGGCGCTTATGCGTTCGGCATCGGCGCCTCGGAAGCAGCGCATGTGCTGATGACGCAGACGCTGTGGCAGAAAAAACCCAAACGCATGCGCGTTGGCGTCGAAGGCCGTGCAACGCCCGGCATCGGCGGCAAGGACATTGCGCTCGCGATCATTGCCCGGATCGGCGCCGATGGGGCGCAAGGCCACGCCATCGAGTTTTGCGGCAGCGCCATTCGCGCGCTGACGATGGAAGGCCGCATGACCTTGTGCAACATGTCGATCGAAGCCGGCGGCCGCTGCGGCATGGTGGCGCCCGACATCACGACGTTCGCGTATCTCAAGGGACGTCCTTACGCACCCAAAGGCGCGGATTTCGATGCTGCAGTCGACGCCTGGTCGTCGCTCAGATCCGATCGCGATGCCGCGTTCGATCGCGACGTCAGCCTCGACGCTGCCGAAATCGCGCCCATCGTCACGTGGGGCACGACGCCCGACGACGGTTTGCCGATCGATGCCCGCGTTCCCGATCCGGCGCACGAAGCCGACCCGGCACGTAAGACATACGTCGAGGAGGCGCTCGCCTATATGGGGATTGCGCCCGGTACCAAACTGACCGACGTCGCCATCGACCGCATCTTCATCGGCTCGTGCACGAATGCGCGCATCGAAGATCTGCGTTCCGCGGCCGCCGTGCTCGCCGGCCGCGTCAGCAAGGTTCCGGGACTGGTCTCGCCCGGTTCGTCGCTCGTCAAACAACAAGCCGAGCAGGAAGGCCTCGATCGCATCTTTCGGGATGCCGGCCTCGAATGGGGTGATTCCGGCTGCTCGATGTGCGTCGGCATCAACGGCGATATCGTGCCGGCCGGCGAACGCTGCGCCTCGACGACCAACCGCAATTTCCGCGGCCGCCAGGGCCGCGGCGCACGCACCCATCTCATGTCGCCCGCGATGGTCGCGGCCGCGGCGGTGTCCGGTCATCTCGCTGATGTACGGCCGCTGCTGGCGGGGCGAAAACTCTAGGGAGCGACACGTGGAAAAATTCGTTCGCCTTTCCGCCAAGGCCTGTCCGCTGCCGCAGCCCAATGTGAACACTGACCAGATCCTGCCGGCGCGTTACCTGAAATGGCCGCGTTCCAGAGGCCTCGGCACGGTCTTGTTCCAGGACCTGCGTTTCGACGCCTCCGGCAACGAGCGCGCGGATTTCGCGCTCAATCGGCCGGTCTGGCGCGACGCCAGGATTCTCATCGCCGGGCGCAATTTCGGCAGCGGTTCATCGCGGGAAAACGCCGTTTACGCGATCTACGATCATGGTCTGCATTGCGTGATTGCACCGTCGTTCGGCGACATCTTTGCACAGAATGCCGTCAAGAACGGGCTGCTTACCGCAGTCGTTTCGGAACACGACGCCGCGGAGCTTGCGGCCGCAGTCGCGACTGATCCGCAACGTGACGTAACCGTTGATCTGGAGCAGCAGACGATCGCCTGCGGCAACCGCACCTGCAGCTTTTCGATCGATCCGGTGAGCCGCAATCAGCTTCTCAATGGCTGGGACGATGTCGACCTGACGGAAAGCTACCGGGCGCAAATATCGGCTTATCGCGCCTCGGATCGCTTGCGCCGACCGTGGGCGACGCCGGTAAAGGTCTAGTCTGTGCGCCCGTTGAGGCTTTATTTAGAGCGCCTCCGCGCAAGATCGGACGCCATGGCGTCTAATCGACCAGACAATTGTTTCAGATGCCATTTCTTCGCCAGCGCCGCGGCCTCTTGCCAGGTCGGCTTTTGATCGCGGACGCGCGGCAGCGGCGCTTTCGGGTCCATGGTTGCGATGGCGCGAAACAGCCGCAGGTCATCGGCCTGGGCCGCAAAACGTCCGGCCGCAAGCAGCGCCTCGAGCGAGCCATGGCGGCGCAACAGTTGCGCCGCGCTGCCCGCTCCGACGCCAATGGCGCCGGGAATTTTGTCGGAGGGATCCCCGCGCAATGCGATGAAGTCGGGCACCTGCTTCGGATCGACGCCGTAGCGAGCGCGGACTTCGGCGGGACCGATGCGCGCCATCTCGCCGGCGCGCACCGGATAAAGAATGATGCAATGCTGCGAGGCGAGCTGAAACGTGTCGCGGTCTCCGCTCGCCACCAGCACCGTTCCGCCGCGCTTTTCCTCACGCCTGGCGGCGGCGGCAAGAAAATCGTCGGCCTCGTATCCGGCACCTTTGGCATTGACGAAGCCGCAGGCCTCCACGAAACCCGGAATCAGCTTCAGCTGCTCGATCAAGTCGTCGTCGAATTCCCGGCCGCCCTGATAGGCCTCGAACGCTTCGTGGCGATAGGTCGGCGCCTCGAACGTGTCCCAGGCGACCAGAACCGCGCGCGGCTGCTCCGCCTGATAAAGCCGTAGCAGCATGTTGGCGAAACCGAGGATCGCCCCCGCCGGCCGATTGCGATCGCGCCGGATCGACTTCGGCAGCGCGTGGTAGGCGCGATGCGCGAAGGAATCGCCGTCGATGACCAGCAGCGGCCGCAGCGCGGATGGACTGGCGGCGCCGCGGGCTTTGTTCGTGGGGCTCTTCCAGTCGCGTGGCACCGCCGCTGGGCCCTTACGCCGCGTCGCCTCATCGCGCAGCTCGGCCCAAACCGGCGCATGATCGCTGGCATTCGGTTTGCCGCGGACCGCGCGATCGACCCCGGCGCCGACGAGGCGCTGTGCGAGATCGCTGCTGAGGAGAAGGTGATCGAGGCGCAGGCCGGCATCGCGCGGCCAGCGGTTCCTCATATAGTCCCAGTACGTGTAGATGCGCTCTTGCGGATGCAGCGCGCGGATTGCATCGGTCCAGCCTTGCTTGACCAGCCGCGCAAAAGCGGCGCGGCTCCTGGGCTGGACCAGCGCGTCATCGTCGTAGGAGTGCGTCTGATAAATATCGAATGGGGTCGGTACGACATTATAGTCGCCGGCCAGCACGACCGGGATGCGTGCCTTGAGCAAGTCCCGCGCGTGACGGATGAGGCGTTCGAGCCAGGCGAGCTTGTAATCGAATTTGGGGCCGGGCTGCGGGTTGCCATTCGGCGCATAGAGGCAGCCGATGAGGATGCCGTTCATGGCAGCCTCGATGTAGCGGCTCTGCGTATCGGCCGCATCGCCGGGCAATTCGCTGCGCGTGCGCACCGGCTCCATGCCGCGCGCCAGGATGGCGACCCCGTTCCAGGTCTTCTGCCCACGCCACGCCGCCCCGTATCCGGCGCGGCGAATGGCATCGATCGGAAAATCCGCGTCGGTGGATTTCAGTTCCTGCAGGCACGCCACGTCGGGGCGGGCCGCGCGCAACCAGGCGAGCAGATTGGGCAGACGCTTGTTGACGTTGTTGATGTTGAAGGTCGCGATCTTCATTCCTGCAGGGTGGGCGCCCCGCTCTCAAGAGGCAAGCCGGAAACGAAGACGGTCGTGACTGCCGCAAAATCCGGTCGCTTTCGGCCTTGGTCGCCCGCGAGCGATGCGGTCGGAATTTGGACTTGCCAGAATTACAAATAAGACGCCAAGATCGCTCTCGCAGTCGAGACAGGAAGATTCGTTGGCAAGATCGAGACCAGACCCTGCAAGCCGGCTTTGGCGTGATCTGCACGAAGCGACGCCGTTTGCCCGATTCTGGCGCCTGCATATCCGGCTGCTCGCTGCTGCATCGCTCGGGCTCGCGGTCACGTTGATCCTGCTGCTGGCTACGCCCTGGCGCATCCCAACATGTATTCTCGTCGGCTGGGACAGTGGCGTCGCGCTTTATCTCGCGCAGATCTTTTGGATCGTGGCGTATTGGCCAATCGACCGCATCCGGCGAAGAGCGTGTGTCGAAGACGAAGGCGCCGTCGCCCTCCTGGTACTGACATCGGCGTCGGCGCTCGCCAGTCTCGCTGCGGTGATCTCCGAACTCGGCCACGCGCCCAACGCCTACCGGGTGATGCTCGGCACGGTGACGATCCTGCTGTCATGGGCGTTCATGCACGTCATCTTCGCCTTGCATTATGCGCACGAATATTACGGCGAAGGCCGTGATGACCAGACCGGCGGCCTCGATTTTCCCGGCGATCAAGAGCCGGATTACTGGGACTTTTTATATTATTCGCTGGTCGTCGCCATGACCGCGCAGGTGTCGGATGTTCAGGTGACCAGCAAGACGATCCGCCGGCTGACGACCGTGCACGGCGTCATCGCGTTCTTCTTCAACGTCACCGTGCTGGCGCTGACCGTCAACATCGTGTCCAGCCTGATGGCGGCTTGAGGTCCTCCGCACGATCCGCCGCCGGCGTGCCGGACCATGGGTACCGGGCGCTGCTGCGGTTCTTCCCAGGACCTGCTATCGTCGGGCTTGCTCAATTGTTTAGCGGGAGGCGAACATGGATAAAGGTGCTTTTGTCCGGCGTGGCGTTCTTAAACTGATGGCCGCCGCGGGCACCATAGGCTTGCCCGCCGCGCCAATCGCGTCGGCCGGCACCGCCGCTGCGGCCGGTGCCGCCGCCTATGATCCGAATGCCCGGTTCGATCTCACCGTCAGTGAAGTCGAGTTTCGACGAAATTCCGCCGGGCGGATGTTGATGGCCCGGATTTATCAGCCGCAGGGGCAGGGGCCTTTCCCGACCGTTCTCGATCTGCACGGCGGCGCCTGGAACAGAAAGGACCGTCACGCCGAACAGCCGATGGATCGGGCGCTCGCCGCGAGCGGCCTGCTGGTCGTCGCGGTCGACCTGACGCTTGCGCCGGAAGCGCCATATCCGGCCTGCGTGCAGGACGCCAATTACGCGGTGCGCTGGCTCAAGGCGAATGCGGCAAAGTGGAACGGCGATGTTCACAAGATCGGCATCTACGGCTCATCCAGCGGCGGTCATGTCGCCGAGCTTCTTGCCATGCGCCCGCGCGATCCGCGCTACACGTCGATCCCGCTTGCCGGCGCGCCCGAGCTCGACGCCACCGTCGCCTATGTTGCCACGCGGTCGCCGATCAGCAACACCTTTGCGCGCTATGAGAATGCCGAGCATCGCCACAACGAGGGCATGATCAAGAACAACAAGGTGTTCTTCTCGCCGTGGGAGACGATCCACGAGGCCAATCCGCAGGAGATTCTCGATCGCGAGGAAAAAATCAGCCTGCTGCCGCTTCTCATCATGCAGGGCGCGCTCGACGACAACATGTTGCCCGAGGCGCAGGAAAAATTCGCGAAATCTTACCGGGCCGCCGGCGGCGCCTGCGACTACCACCTGTTCGAAAACAGCGTGCACGAATGGGTCGCCGAGCCCGGTCCGCAAACCGACAAGGCGCGCGAGGTCGTCAAGCAATTCATTGCGCAGCAGCTGAAGGCTTGATCTGCTGCCCATTCGCCGCTGCGACACCTAATTGCGCCGAGAAAGCTTTCTCTCGCGTGCGCGCGGCTTCTCGATTAGAGCGTCGCGCGCACGCCCATATAAGCGGCGAACGGCATGCCGGGCACGAACGTGCGCGGATCGGTCAAATTCAGATAAGGAACCGTGGTGACGTCGAAAAACGTGCCATACACGTCATAATGCCGGTCGAACAGATTGTTGACGAGCCCGAACAGCTCGACGTGCTGCGACAGCTTGTATGAGGAGTGCAGGTTGACCGCCCAATAAGTCGGGATTTTCGGGTTCTGATTCGATTCGTCGCCGGCCAGATATTGGCTGCCGACCACATTGAGGTCGGCGCCGAATGTCCACGGCGCGCTGATCCGATACTCGGCGCCGAGCTTGAAGCGAAAGTCGGGTATGCCGGCAAGGTGATCGCCGGGCACGACGGAGATGGTGCCGCTGGCGTCGGCAAACGGGTTGAAGGGCGAGGACAACGTCAGCGCGTTGCGGAACGTGGCATCGACCGAGGTGAAACTCGCATAAGCATTCCAGCGGTCCCACTTGTACGAGGCACTGGCCTCGATTCCTTGCCGCAGCGTATTGCCGGCGTTCTGAAAAAATTCATGCCCCGGCAGCGGGCTTGCCACGTTGATGATGTCGTTGGTGTTGAGCGCGCGGTAGGCGCCCAGCGTCCAGTTCAATTGGCCTTTGCCGACTTCAAAATGGCCGCGCAAGCCGGCCTCGGCCGTATAGGTGACCACCTGCTGCAGGTTCGGATCGCCGACCAGCGCAGTGTCGATCAGGCAGGGGCGTTGCGGATCGGCGCAGGCGAGCTCCAGCGGCGTCGGCGCCCGGTTGGCGACCGCAAAGCCGCCGTAGAGCGACACATTGGGCGTGAGCTTGTAGGTGGCGCCGATCATCGGATTGAAGTGGCTGTAGGTGTGGCTGCCGTTGAGCCCGGGATCGTTGCCGAGCTCGTCGGTCAGCGTGATCTGCGCGACGTTGAAGCGGGCGCCGGCAGTGACGGCGAGCCGGTTGGTTACGTCGAATGTGTCGGTCGCGTAGAGCCCGGTATAGAGGGTCTGCGCGCCCAACCCGACGGGCGCGACGTCGCCGGACGGCTGGTCGATGAACAATCCGGTGCCCTGCACGAACGGCGGAATGCCGCTGATGACGCCGAGTTCACTGGTCGTTGCGAACGTGACCAGGCCGCGGTCGACGCTCAGCCCGACCACGAAATTGTTGCCATGACCGAACAGATCGGCGGATGAGGCGACCTGCGTCGAGCCGCCGAAGCTATTGGTCCTGGTGAATGTGCGGTCGATCTCGCCCAAGATCGCGGGTGGTGCCAGCGCGCCGGCGGCCGGCACCGTCGACCCCGTGGTGGTGATCAGATTGGACACCGTGCCGTCGAGATTGGGAAAGCAGAGAACGGTGGGATCGGGGCATCCGCTGCTTTGTGCGTCGGTGCCGTTACCGTCGACGTGGGCCTGCTGGTAATTGCGAAAATACGCGACGGCTTGATAGGTCAGCGTGTCGCTTGGGTGCCAGCTTGCGCTCGCGGTGACGAATGCAAGCTGGTTATGGGTGGTTTGCGGCAGCGTATAGACGCTCGACCAGTCGCGATTGAGTAGTTGCAGCGGCGTGCCGGCGGCGGCGCCGAAATGATTGTCGGCGGCGGTGACGGTGAGATGGAATTCGGTGTCATCGCCGCGCGCGCCGAGGTCGGCGTAGAGGCGGCGCAGCTGCGAGGGCGAGAATTGCCGCCAGCCGGCATCGTCGATGGCGTCGGCGGTGACATAGCCCGAGAGGTTGCCGTTCTGCCCGCCGGCCTGCACCGACGCGCCGACCCGGCCATAGGAGCCGCCGCTCAGTTCGCCCTGCGCGCCCTGATAGGTGAAGCCGTTCTTCATCTCGAACGAGAGCGCGCCGCCGATGGCGTTGAGCCCATAGACCGGATTGCTGGGGACCAGCGTCATCTGCGCGATGGCGTTTTGCGGGATGAAGTCCCAGTTGATAATGTCGCCGAACACTTCGTTGATGCGAACGCCGTTCTGGTAGACGGCGAGGCCCTGCGGGGTTCCGATCACCGGCGAGGCGATAAAGCCGCGATAATTGAAGTCGCGCTGGAATTCATTTCCGGTCTGATCGCTGAGCGCCACGCCGGGCAGGCCGCGCGCCAATGCGTCCAGCAGATTCGGCGCCGTCGCCTTGTCGAAGTCGGTGCTGGAAAGCGTCTGCACGTTGGCCGGCACCTTGTCGCGCTCCACCGCGCCGGGCTCGGCTGCCGCTGGAACTGCGGCGCCGGTTTCGACTGTCGCGGGAGCCGGTGCCGGCGTCGGCGCCCGTTGCACTCTCGCCGCGGCGCGCGGCGCGGGCGCGGCGCGCCGGGTAGCTCGCCGCGCCGGCGGCAGCGGCGCAGTGCCGATGACGTTGATCGGCGGCAGGATGACGGTGTTGCTTGGACCGTCTTGCGCCCACGCAGGATGCCGGGCGACCGGTATGGCCGATGCAATCGCGCTCAACGCGAACGGGATGGTTCTACGCAGCACCGACACGCTGACCCCCGACGGCCCACGCGAAATTGAAGCACCGCGACGGCCGACGGGCAATACGCGCGCGACGACGCCCAGGGTCCGTTTCTGGACGCACCCAGTGCCCCGTCAGTGCACACTCTGATAGGCCGCGATAACGAGTTCGACCGCAATCAAGACGACAATGATGATTTCCAGCCGCAGCGAGCGCCTGGTGTCGATGATGTCGGTGAGCACCTCGGCCGTATCGGAAATAACGGCAAGCTTTCGCGCCAATGTTTCGGCGCGCTCTTCCAGCTCATACTCGTCCTGGAGCCGCGCATAAAGACGCTCCAGATCGGGACGGTCCCAGACCACGTCGGGCTTTTCCGCCACCGCAACGCGTCCGGACACGCGATGCTGGACCAGCAAGGCGTTGCCGACGTGCTTGAGGATGGACCTGCGGCCGGCAAAGGTCTGGCCGTACTCGGCGAGCTGGCGGGCGAATGGCTAGACCAGGTCGAATACGGCGGTGACTTCGCGCTCGTCGCGCGCCAGCACGACGCTTTTCGACAGCGCGTCGGCGATGATGATCAGGTGATCGGGCGTGATCGTCTTCAGCACGATCGGACCGCCCGGCAGGATTTGATCGTCCTTGTCGGCGGCATGCTCGATCAAGGCGGTTTCTTCCTCGCGCGGGCTGACCGGGCGTATCAGCCGCGGCTGCAGCCGGCCGAGGACATCCTCTTCCTCCGCAGCTGTCAGGTCGGTGAAAATGGCGACGCCGTAGCGGAACAGCGTCACATAGCCCTGACCACATCGGTAGGTCAGCGGCAGGGTCGAAACCACGCCATCGTGTTCCAGATGGGACGTGTCGATGCGATCGGCCAGCAGCAGCGCGCGAACGCGCTTGCGGGCCTCTGGGAGCGGGTCGTTGGGCATCGCGCACCTGTCCCGGCGCAAGGGGCAGCTTGAGATTTAAGTCTTTGTGCCGAAAAATCACGGGTCAGACAGCTGCTCCAACACGCGCGGCGGACTGCTGAGTCATCTGGAGGGTTGTCATCTTCCACGCTAAGCTTACGAGCGGGCGCTTGCAGTCTGCTCGTTCAGCCCTTCACAGCCGGGTTCGCAGTCGCGTTGCTAAACCCGCTCGCGCTATTCCCGATGCGCTGACGGCAGCCAGGGCGCCGCTTCCCGGCGTGCCGCCTCGAAGCGCTCGATCTCGGCGAGATGCTCGAGCGTCACGTCTATGTCGTCGATACCGCGCACGAGCCGATCCTTGCGCAACGGGCTGATCTCAAAGCTGTGGCGCGTCCCGTCCGGTACGATGAGTATTTGATTAGGCAGATCGATGGTGACTTCGGCGCCGGCATGTTCACGCAGCTGCTGCCGCAGGTCACGAATGACCGGCTCGGCGAGGGTCACGACGAGAATGCCGTTCTGAATGCAATTGACCTCGAATATCTCGCCGAAGCTTGGGCCGACCAGCGCGCGGATTCCGTAATCGAGGACCGCAAACGCCGCTCCCTCGCGCGAGGAGCCGCAGCCGAAATCGACGTCGGTGACGAGAATCTTGGCGTCCCGGTGGACCGGATGGTTCAGCACGAAATCGGCGCGCGGCCGGCCGGCCTCGTCGAAACGAAGATCATATAAGAAGGCCTCGCCGTAATCGTGCCCGGGGCGGCGGTGCCGGCGCATGAAGCGGCCGGGAAGGATCATGCCGGTGTCGATCTTGGCAATATCGAGCGGCGCCGCGACTGCAGTCAGGATGGTGAAGGGCGACACGGCAGCCTCAATTGCGCATGAGCGATCGTACGTCGGTGAGATGTCCGGCCACCGCCGCGGCCGCCACCATCGCGGGACTCATGATGTGGGTGAGGGCGCCGCGGCCTTGCCGGCCTTCGAAATTGCGGTTCGTCGTCGACGCGCACCGTTCGCCCGGATTGACCAGCTCGCCGTTCGAGCCGTTGCACATCGAACATCCGGAGTCGCGCCACTCGAGCCCGGCTTCGATGAAAATCCGATCGAGTCCTTCGGTCTCTGCTTGCCGTTTGACCGCACTGGATCCCGGCGAGACCATGCCGGGCACGGCCGCGCGCCGTCCCTTGAGCACCGCCGCCGCGGCGCGCAAGTCCTCGATGCGCGAGTTGGTGCACGAGCCGATGAAGACGCGATCGATGGCTATTTGCTCGAGCGGCATGGATGGCGCAAGCCGCATGTATTCGAGCGCCCGCTCGACACGTCGTCGCCGGTCGTCCTCGGCGATGTGCTTCGGATCCGGAACCGTGCCGTCGACCGGCGAGCAGTCTTCGGGACTCGTGCCCCAGGTCACCATGGGCGAGAGACGTTCGGCATCGAACCGCAGTTCGCGGTCGAAGGTGCCGTCGGCATCGGTCGGCAGCGTCTTCCAGGAGGCCAACGCCTTGTCCCAATCCTCGCCTTGCGGCGCGTATCTCCGGCCGGCAAGAAATTGGTAGGTGACGTCGTCCGGCCCGATCATGCCGATGCGAGCACCGGCTTCGATCGACATGTTGCAGATCGTCAGCCGCCCCTCCATCGACATGGCGCGTATGGCAGACCCCGCATACTCGATCGCATAACCCGTTGCGCCGCCGACGCCGATGTGCCGAATGATCGAGAGGATCACGTCTTTTGCAGTCACCGCCTCGGGCAGTTTGCCGTCGATTGAAATGCGCAGCGTCTTCGGCCGCTTGAGCCAGACGGTCTGGGTCGCAACAACGTGGCGCAGCTGACTGCCGCCGCCGATCGGTACCGCGAGCGCACCGCAGGCGCCGTTGGTCGCCGTGTGCGAATCGTTGCACGTCATCAGCATGCCGGGCTGCGCGATGCCCAGTTCGGGAGCGATGACGTGCGCGATGCCCTGATCGGAATGCGACCAGCCGACGTGCGGCAGCCTGAACTCTCGCGCGTTCTCCTCCAGCATCTCCACGACCCGCCGGATTTCCGGGTTGGGCATGCCGGCCGTGCCAAGGCCGCGATTGATGGTCGGGAGATAGTGATCCGTCACCGCCAAATGCTGCTGCGGACGCCGCGAACGACGGCCTTCGATCCGCAACTGATCGAACGCCAGAAACGACTGGCCTTCGTTGATTAGGTTGAAGTCGACGTAAAGCAGCTCTTCGCCTTGCGGCGACGCGACGATGACGTGCTCCGACCAGATCTTCTGAAACAGCGTCCGGCCACCGCTCATTGCAGCATTCCGAGTTCCGTCAGCACTTTTCGGTTTTCGTCGTAGTCGTCCTGCATCCACTTCGCCGCCTCCGGATAGCGGATCGGACGCAGCGTCCAGAAATTTCGCTCCAGATCGAGCTTGAAATCAGGATCGACAAGCACCGTGTCGAGCGCCTTCGTCCAGAATGCGATCTGCTCCGGCGTGAAACCGTTCGGCACCAGGACGGTGTAAGAGTTCGCCGTGACGACGTCGAGACCTTGCTCGCGCAACGTCGGATATTTCGCCAGCTCTCCCGGCAACCGCCCGGGCGACGCAATCCCAAGCATACGCAGCTTGCCGCCCTGGATCAGCGGCATGGCGCTGCCGATGCTGGTTTCGCCGACGTCGATGTGGTTGCCCGCCGCCTGGGCGGCCACGTCGGTGCCGGAATCGAACACCACCGTGACCAGCTTGCTCGCCGGGGCGCCGACGGCTTTGCCGACGTTCACCACGGAAATATGCAAGGGACTGCCGAGCCCGACCGGGAAGGCGAAGGTCACCGAGGTTGGATCGGCCTTGAGCCGTTCGCGAACGTCGACCATGGTCTTGAAATTCGAATCGACGTTCGTGAAAAAGCACTGATAGGCGTCGAACAGCTTGATCAAGGGCGTCAGCTGCGTGTTGAGATTCGATCCCTTGCGGGCGATGGCGTTGATGAAGCTGCCGGAGGCAAGCCCGATTTCGTTGGCATCGCCCTTCTTGCCGGCAAGATAGTTCATGGCAATGATCTGACCGGCGCCCGGCCTGTTGAGCACGGTCATCGAATCGACCAGATGCTCCTTGGTCAGGGCGCGCTGAATGGCGCGCGCAATGCGGTCGTTCTCGCCGCCCGCACCGGCGCCGACGACAAATTCGACGTTGCCGGTCGGCTTCCAGCCATTCGCGGATTGAGCGTGGACGTTACCGATGGCGAACAAAGAACCGATCGCCGCGAGCGCGGCTATATGCTTCAGACCCATCCACTCCTCCGAGCTTGCGGACGCGGGCTTGCTGCCCGGCCTCTCTGCTGCCGTTCAATCGGGCGACCTGTACCGGGGGCTTGGCTCAATCGCCGAAATTCGCGCCGAGATAATCGGCGATGACCTTGGCGTCGTCGGCGGTTACCGGCGCGCCGCGCTCCTCCATGTCGGCGACGATGACCGGCCACGCCCGCTTGCCCCGCTTGACCGCGACCACGCGCTCGAGGTCGTGGCAGAGCGCGCAACGGCTCGCGACCAAATCCTTGCCGGGCCCGTCCGGCAGCGCGACCGGCTTGGCCGGCGGCAGATTTACCCCTGGACCGAGATGAACCGAGAGATAAGACACAACGGTGTCGATCTCGGGCTTGGTCAACTGCGCACCGCGCAGCACCATGTTGTTGACATAGCGCCGCCAGCCGACGGCGCCATCGCGGATCTTGGCGATGGTGCCGAGCGCATGACATTGGGCGCAGGCGACCGCCACCAGATCGTGGCCATCGCCCGGCGGCAGCGGATCGGGCCGCTGCTGCGCGTGGACGGACGTTGCGGCGGCGGTCAAGACCAGGGCAAACGCAAGCGTCACAGCACGCATCGTCACACCTTCCTGCTGCGTTGATTGGCCAGCGAATAGGGCGGGTGCCATTGCGAGACGGCGCCGAGCCCTTCGCGCTTGATGTGAATGTCGAGCAGATACGGTCGGCCTTCCACCATCGCGGTCTTGGCGCGTGAGAACGCGCCCGCAAGCGCCGCCGGCTCCTTGACGGCCTCGCCTTCGACCCCGAAAGCGTCCGCCGTCTTGGCAAAATCGACGTCCGGATTGCCGTTGTAGCAGGTCATGTCGCGCGCCGCCTCGAACTGCCGGCCGGCGCCGTTCCAGATGCGGTTGCGCTCGTTGTTGTAGCTGTGATTGTTGAGCACGATCACCGTCACGGGCGCCTTGTAGCGCGCCATGCTCCACAGCGGCTGCGGCCCGGAGAACAGGAAGCTGCCGTCGCCGACCACGGAGACGACCGGCTGGTCCGGCCGCGCCAGCTTGACGCCGAAGCCGGCCGCCATGCCCCAGCCGAGCACGTTGGGGCCGGTGCCGAAATAGTGCTTGGCATCTCCGCCGAACGACATCAGCGGGTCCATGGTTTTTCCCGAATCGACGTCCGCGACGTAGCAGGTGTCGCGATCGAGATTCTTTTCCAGCTCCATGCCGAGCCGCTCCATGCTGATCGGCGTCTCATTGGCGAGATCGCGCCCGATCGCCTCGCGCAGGTCCGCCATCTGCGCCGAATAGGCGCGGGTGCGCGCGGCGCGTTCTTCGGCGATGTCCTTGAGCCGCGACGCGGTCGCCATGCTGCGGATCGCTGCCGCGAGATCGGCCATGGCGAGCCTGAGGTCCGCCACCATGGCGAGATCGACCGGCGCCTGCCGCGCCAAGCTGTTCGGATCGAGCCGGATCGAGATCAGCGTCGTGCCCGGCGACGCCAGCTCGCCCCAGCGATTGCCGAGATTGAGCAGCACGTCCGGCTTGCCCGGATAGCGCATGGTCCGCAGCGTCGTGCCGATGAACAGCGGATGCCGGGTCGGGAACGGCTTCGACCAATAGCCGAGATTGGCCATCTCGCCCGAGACCGGTGCCCCCAGAAGTTCGGCGAGCTCGAGCAGCTCCTTCTCGCCGCGGCACCAGGTGATCTCGTCGCCGATGCTGAGCAGCGGATTCCTGGCCTCGATCAGGAGCCGCGCCGCCTTCTCGACGTCCTCCTTGTCGGGCCGGATGCGCATCGGCACGTCGAACTTGCTGCGCTCCCAGACTTGCGTCTTGGCATGTCCGTTGAGCGTGTTGGTCGGCAGCGACAGGAACACCGGCCCGCACGGCGGCGTGGAGGCGAATTTCAGCCCGCGCCGCGTGGTCTCGGCGATCGCCTCGGTCGATTGCGCCTGCCAGAACCACTTGGTGATCGGCTGCGTCATCAGCTCGTGATGATCGGTCTCTTGCCATTGATCGCGGCCGAGCGCGTTCTGGTCGATCGAGGCCACTGCGACCAGAAGCGGTATCTGGTCCTTCCAGGTGTTGACCATCTGGGTCATGGCGTTGGGCAGGCCGATATTGGCGACGACGACGACGCCGGTCCGCCCCGACGCCCGCGCATAACCGTCCGCCATGGCGACCACCGCGCCTTCCTGGACGCCCTTGATGAGCTTGATCTCCGGCACGTCGACCAGCGCGTCGAAGATCGGATGATCGCCGGTCGACGGATTGAAGAAGATGTACTCGACGCCGGCGGCCTTGAGCTGCTCGACGAACAGCTTGCCGCCGTTGCCCTCGACGGTGCGGATCGCGGCCGGTGCTGCCGCCGCCTTGGCGCCGCCTTGGCCTAACGGCGCCAGATTTTGCGCCACCGCCTTGGCCGCCACCGTGCTCATGCCGAACGCGCTCAGCCCGGAGACCAGCTGCCGGCGCGATAGACCCTTGTCGATATATTGTTTGATCAATTGCTTCACGGCTTCCTCCCTGAGCTGCGTCTGGCGCAGCATGGAAAACCTGACGCTTCTCGGCACGTCGGGCGGACCTAGGCCTCGCTCCGCCCAGTAGACACCCGAACTCGGACCGCATGGTAGCCATTTTCCCGGCATGTCAGAAGAGCCGGGGCGGCCGCGCGAACGCATATTGCGCGAGGGGCTGGTTGAATGCTTGGCTGCCCGCGATCGATCTTCACCGCCGAAGGGTGCCCGATGAAATACGATTTTGTCCCGATTTCGCAGCGCAAGCCGCTGCGCTGGCCGAACGGCAAGCGGCTCGCCGTGATGATCACGACGAACCTCGAATATTGGGACGTCACCAAGGACACGCCAAAACCGTTCTATCCGGGCGGTCCGGGCATCGTCGGCGGCGATCTGCCGGGCAACGTCTATGACAACCCGAACTGGACCTGGCGCGAATACGGCCAGCGCGTCGGCGTCTGGCGCATGTTCGATCTCTTCGATCAATTCGGCGTGCCTTCTACCTGTACGCTCAATGCAAAATTGGGACTTGAGCGGCGCGTGATCGTCGAAGCGGCGCTCAAGCGCGGCTGGGAGATCGTCGCCCACAATTACGTACAGACCGAGCTCCTGGCCGATTACGCCTTCGACGAGAACAAGGAACGTGAAGTCATTCGCGAAACGCTGCGGGTCTACAGGGAGGTCTGCGGCAAACCGGCCAAGGGCTGGCTGTCGAGCTCGCTGCGCTGCACGCTCAACACCGTGGACATCATTGCCGAGGAAGGTTTGATCTTCACCACCGATCTGCTCAACGACGATCAGCCGTACCTGATCGAGACCCGCTCCGGGAAGAAGATCGTTTCGATCCCGTACACGTCGGAGGTCAACGACTTCACCGTCTTCATGCGCCAGGGCCAGGACGTCGACGGCGCGTTCAAAGTGTTCAAAGAGCAGTTCGACTGGCTCTATCAGGAAAGCGCGACGAGCGGCCGGTTCATGAACATCGGCCTGCATCCGCACGTCATCGGCCAGGCGTTTCGTATCCGCGCGCTGCGCGATTTCTTGGCCTACGTCACCGGATTCGACGACGTCTGGTTTGCCACCCGCGAAGAAATCGCCGAGTGGTATCTGCAAAATCATCACACCCACATTTCCTGATGCAGCACGCCAGCACGCAATCGCCCGCGGGACGCTACGATCCGGCGCAGCACCGGATGTTGAGCTTTCACGATGCGGCAAAGCGATTTGCCGACGGCACCGATACGCCGCGGGCTTATCTCGAACGCTGCATCGAGCGGATCGAGGCGCTGGAGCCGGCAGTCATGGCGTTCGCGTTCCTCAATCTGGAGCGGGCGCGTCAGGCCGCCGATGAGTCCGGCAGCCGCTATCGATCGGGCAGGGCGCTCGGTCCGGTCGACGGCATGCCGGTCGGCATCAAGGATCTGATCGAGACTTACGACATGCCGACCGAGTACGGCAGCGAGCTGTTCCGCGCGCACCAGCCGATGACCGATGCCGCCACCGTGCGGGCGCTGCGCCAGGGCGGCGCCGTGCTGGTCGGCAAGACGGTCACGGTGTGTTTCGGCGGCGGCGATCCGGCGCGCACGCGCAATCCGTTCGACCTCCGCCGCACGCCCGGCGGCTCCTCCAGCGGCAGCGCTGCCGCCGTCGGCAGCGCCATGCTGCCCGCCGCGCTCGGCACCCACGCGCGCGGTTCGACCATCCGGCCGGCGAGCTTTTGCGGTGCTTATGCGCTCAAGCCGACGTTCGGGGCGATCAACCGGCAAGGCTCGTTTTCCATGGCCTACAGCATGGATCATGTCGGCATCTTTGCCGGCACGCTGTCGGACATGTGGACCACCGCGCGCTACATCGCCAGCAAAGCCGGCGGCGATCCATCGCATCCGGGACTCTACGGTGCGCTCGCGCCGCCGCTGCCGCAAAAGCCCGCCCGCCTCATTCGCCTTGATACCGCCGGATGGGCGGTCGCCGAGCCGGCCGCGAAGGCGGCTTTCGAAACATGCCTCGCAGCGCTCGCCGAGGCCGGAGTCGAGATCATCGCGCGCGGCGACGACCCCGCCATCGCGGCCTACGAAATGGCCCATGCGCGTACGCCTCAGCTATGGAGCGCGCTCTATCGCTACGAGATGCACTGGCCGATGCTGCAGTACCGCGAGCGCTTCAGCGATAAATTGCCGCCGCGCCTCCTCAAGGGCATCGAGGACGGCATGGACATCAGCCAGGAGACCTATCGGGCCGCGCTAGTCGAGCGTGAGAATTTTCGCAGCCTTCATGCCGAGCTGGCGCGGCGCGTCGACGGCTTTATCACGTTGTCGTCGCCCGGGCCGGGACCGATCGGCATGGATCAAGGCAGCGCGATCTTCAACGAAGCGTCCTCGGTGCTCGGCGTGCCGGCGATCAATCTGCCGTTGCTCAGCGTCGACGAGGCCCCGCTCGGCGTTCAGTTGCTTGGCGCCATGCATGGCGACGAACGGTTGACTGCGGTGGCGCGCTGGATTGCCGAAACACATTGCCGCAAGCCCGCCTAGCGACGGTTCGACGGCAAATGGCCGCTGGCGCAAACGTGCGATTGCCGCTACCATTTTTGTCGTTCACGCCCAGGGGAGACCGCCATGCGAGTGCTGCTAGCTTTGTTCGCGTCTGTGCTGCTCGGTCTGACGATCGGCGGCACCGCAAACGCCTCTCCGGAAGGCAAACGCGTCGTCGTGCTGGCGACCTCCAATACCAATCCGTATATCGGCGCCTGGACCGGCACCTTCACCAAATTTGCCACACAGGCCGGCATGAAGGTGACCAATCTCAGCGCCAACTACGATGCCGCCGTCCAATCGCAGCAGATCGACGACGCCATCGCGCAAAAGTACGATCTGATCGTGGTTTGCTACGTCAACGATCAGGCCATCATGCCGGCGCTGACGCGCGCCAAGGCGGCCGGCATCCCCATCGTTCTTTTCGCCACACCGATGAAAAAGGAGCAGGAGGACCTGTGGACCTCTTACATCGGCACGGAAAACGCCGAGCTGGGCCGCTTGGCGGGCGAAGAAATGGTCAAGGGTTTGATTGCTGAGGGCAAGACCAAAGCCAAGGTCGTTGCCGTGACCGGGAGCGCCCAACAGATCAACGTGCTCGCGCGCATGGCGGCCTTCAAGGCGGCCCTCGCCAAAGAGCCGGGCATTGAGCTCGTCGCCACCGAAGACGGCAAATGGAATACCGCGGTGACCGAAAAGGTCACCGGCCAATTGCTGGTGCGCTTGGCCGGGCAGGGCGGCGTCGACGGCATCTACGCCATGGCCGACAACCAGGCGACCGGCGCGATCAACGCGGTGCAGTCGGCGGGATTGCCGCTCGGCGTGGCCAACAAGGGCATCGTGGTGGTCGGCAGCAACTGCATGAAGGACGGCATCGTCCACATCAAGTCCGGCGAGCAATACGGCACCGCCACGCAAATTCCGACCGAAGAAGCGGAAACCGCGGCCAAAAAGGTCGCCGCGTACTTCAACGGCCAGTCGCTGAAGAAATACGAGATCATTCCGGTCTACGGCATCACCAAGGATAATGTCGATAAGTTCGCCGCCGGCTGCTCGTACTGAACCTGCGCGTATTGAGCCTCGATGCCTGTTCTCAGTATCGAAGGAGTGACCAAGCGGTTCGGGCCCAACACGGTTCTCAAGAACGTCAGCCTGTCGCTCGAGGCCGGTGAGGTCCGTGCCATCTGCGGCGAGAATGGCGCCGGCAAGAGCACGCTCGTCAAAATCCTCACCGGACTCTATGCGCCGGACGGGGGCAGCATCGCGCTCGACGGCAACCCGGTGGAGATTACGAGCCCGCAGCAGGCGCAGGAGCGCGGCATCGCACTGGTGGCGCAGGAGCTCAGCCTCGCGCCGGCTCTGTCGGTCCTCGACAACATTTGGCTCGGCAATCGTGAAGTGCCGCTGTTTCACCGCCGCAACAGCTTGCGGACAAGAGCGCGGGCGGCGCTTGACCAGATCGGCTTGTCGGATCTCGCGCTCGACACGCCGGCTTCGGCGCTCAACATCGGGCGGCGGCAGCTGGTCGAGATCGCCCGCATGCTGACCCGCGACGCGCGCATCCTGTTTCTCGACGAGCCGACCGCGACGCTGTCGGATGTCGAGATCGAACGCATCTTCAGTGCGCTGCAAGCGCTGAAAGCGGCCGGCAAGACCGTCGTCTATATCACGCACCGTCTCGGCGAGGTCTTCGAGGTCTGCGATACCGTCTCGGTGCTGCGCAACGGCGAGCTCGTCGGCACGCGCCGCACCGCGGAGATCGACCGCAGGCAGCTGATGGGGCTGATGCTCGGGCGCAGCGCCGGTGAAATGTATCCATCGTGGCAGAGCCGGCCGGGCGCCGCGGCGCTCACCGTGAAAAACCTGCAGGTGCCGCCGGTCGTGCGCGATTTCAGCCTCGTGGCCGAACGTGGCACCGTTACCTGCATCGCCGGCCAGATCGGCTCCGGCGCCATTACGGTGTTGCGCGCGCTCGCCGGCTTGAGCGCAGTCGCCACCGGCGCCGTCGAGGTGCTGGGCCGGCCGATGCGGCTGCGCTCGGTGCTGGCGGCGCAATCGGCCCGCGTGCAATTCATTTCCGAGGATCGCGCCGGCGAAGGGGTTTTTCTGCGCCTGAGCGCGCAAAGAAATCTCGTCGCCACCAAGCTGCGCCAGCATACCAAATGGGGCGTGCTGGCGCGCGCCAAACTGCGGGACACCGCTGTGAAGCTCGCCTCCGCCGTCGGCATCGACCGCGCGCGGCTGCGTTCGCCGGCCGACGATCTGAGCGGCGGCAACCAGCAAAAACTCGCGTTCGGCCGCTGGCTCGGCGGCGACGAGCCGGGCGTGCTCTTGATGAACGAGCCGACGCGCGGCGTCGACGTCGGCGCCCGCGCCGAAATCTACCGGCTGATCCGCGAGTTCTGCGATCGCGGCTACTGCGTCGTCATGGCCTCATCGGATCTGGAGGAAGTGCTGGGCATGGCCGACGTCGTGGTCACCATGTATCGCGGCGCGCAGGTCGGCCGCTATGGTCGCGGCGAGGTCGACATGCATCAGGTGCTCGCCGACATCACCCACCCCGCCGCAGCGGCATGACCGAGATTGCGCTCCGCACACGATTTGAGCAGCACCGCGCCCGGATGCGGCACGTCGCGCTGTGGATTCGCCTGGCGGCCGCTGCGGCGATCGCGGCGTTTGCGCTGACCACGCCGGGATTCCTCACCCCGTTGAGCCTCAACGCGTTGTTCACCGCGATCTCGTTCGTCGGCTGCGTCGCGGTCGGCATGACGTTCATCACGCTGACCGGCAACATCATGTCGCTGGCGCTTGGCGCGACCGTGTCGGCATCGGCCCTGGCGTTTTTGGCCATGTTGTCCTTCGGCATTCTCCCGGCGTTTTTGCTCACCGTCTTGTTCGCCGCAATCATCACCGGGCTGCAGGGTTTTCTGGTCGGGCATTTCCGCGCCAACCCGATCCTGGTCAGCATTGCGGCGTTGTCGCTTCTCCTTGGCGGCGCGGCGTTCGTCACCGGCGGCCACCGCATCTATCCGGCCGGCGAGGGGCTCGCGATATTCAAGGGCCGCATCCTCGGAATTCCCAAGGAGGCGCTGTGCTTTTTTGCCACCGTGCTGGCCGGCCAGCTCATCCTGTCTTGGACGCGCGTCGGCCGGATGATGAGCATGGTCGGCAGCAACGTTCGCGCCGCGACCGCGGCCGGCATCGATGCGGCCGCGGTCATCACCATGGCGTACGTCATCGCCGGCGCCTGTGCGGCGGTTTCGGGCGTGTTGTTGGCGGCGCGCTACGGCTCCGGCGATATGGAAATTGGGGCCGGCTACGATTACACGGCCATCGCTGCGGTGCTGGTCGGCGGCACCGGCATTACCGGCGGCTCGGGCTCGACGTTGCGCACGCTGGTCGGCACTATCGTCATTGCCATCATCGAGGTGGTCCTGTTGCTGCGCGGATTCAGCGAGCAACTGCAATATCTCATTACCGGGCTCATCGTCCTCGTCGTCATCATGCTTCACGCCGCCGGTGAAAAGCGATGACCATCAAAACCGCCATCGGCGCGCTTGTCGACGCGAAGGTGCGGCCGTTCACCATCGTGTTCGGCGCCGTCGCGGTGCTCGGCCTGATCGACGGCGGCAGCGGCTATTTCTTCAGCCTGGGCACTCTATTCAGCGTCATGCAATTGTTCGCCACGCTGGGCCTCGTGGCGCTGGGCCTCGGACTGTCCATGCTGGTGCGCGAGTTCGATCTCTCGGTCGCCGGCATCTTCAGCCTGGCCGGCTGCATCGCGGTCATCACCGGCGTCACTCATCCCTGGCTCGGCGCGGTTCTTGGCGTAGCCGCCGGCGTGGCGAGCGGCTTCCTCCAAGGCGTCATCATGACGCGGCTCGGCCTGAGCTCGGTCGGCGTCACCCTCGGCGGGCTGCTGACGCTGCAGGGCCTGACCTATGTGCTGTCCGGCAATCAGACCGTCAGCTATCCCAACATGGCGGTGGCGCTGGGTCTGAATGCACCGCTCGCGCACCTGTTCTCGATCCGTAGCGCGGTGGCTCTGGCGGTGTTCGCGCTGGCCGCTCTGGTGATGGCGTTCACGCATCTCGGACGCGACGTGATCGCCACCGGCAGCGACCGCCGCGCCAGCCGCACCGCCGGTCTCAACACTGATCGCGTGCTGATCGCCGTGTTCACCGCTTCGGGCGCATTGTCGGCGCTGGCCGGTGTGCTGCTGAGCTACAGCCTCGGCGCGGCATCGCCGGTCGGTCTGTCCGATGTGCTGGCGCCGGCCGCCGCCGCCGCCATTATCGGCGGCGTCTCGGTGGTGGGCGGCCGCGGCAATCCAGCCGGCATCGCGGCCGGCGTGCTGACCTTGTGCATCCTGCGGTCTGGACTGAGCGCGATCGGCGTGCCGCCCTACGTGCACGATCTCGTCACCGGCGGAATTCTGCTCTGCATCGCTGTTCTCGATGCGCCGGAGCTGGCGCGTCATATCACGGCGTGGCGTCTCAATCGCGCCGAGCGCCGCGCCCGCGCCTTGGCGAAGAATCCCATATGACCTCTGACACACCCCAGCGGTCGCCCTCGTCCTATGCGTATGTGCCGCTGCCCGACCGCGCGCCGCTCAAGTTTCCCGGCGGCGCGAAGCTCGCGCTGATTTTCACGATCAATATCGAATACTGGGAGCCGTTCCGGCCCGGCCAGAAGGAGCCGCTGTTTGCGGGCGGACCGGCGACGATCCCGCATGCGCTGCCCGGCGACGTGCTCGATACCGCGAACTGGACTTGGCGCGAATACGGCCAGCGCGTCGGCATCTGGCGGCTGATGGACGCGTTCGATGCCACCGGCGTCGCGCCGTCCTGCACCTGCAACGGCATGATCCTGACCGAGCGGCGCCGCATCGTCGACGCCGTCAAGGAACGCGGCTGGGAGCTGGTGCCGCACAATTGGGCGCAGAACGATCTCTTGACCTACTACGCGCACGAGCCGGCGGAGGAGCGCGCCGTCATTCGCCGGACTCTGGACACCTATCAGGAAGTGGTCGGAAAGCCCGCAAAAGCCTGGCTCTCCTCGGCCATCCGCGGCACGCCGCATACGCCGGCGTTCCTGAAGGAGTTCGGTCTTGTCGCCTATTGCGATTATCTCAACGACGATCAGCCTTACCTGATCGACACCATCCACGGCCCGATCGTCTGCGTGCCATATTCAAACGACGTCAACGACTTCAACATGTTCGCCCGCGGCGGCCTGTCGACGCGCGATGGGCTCGACATGCTGCGGCTGTGCTTCGATCAGCTCCATGACGAGGGCGCCGTGACCGGGCGGATCATGAATGTCGGCTTGCACCCGCACGTGATCGGCCAACCGCACCGCATCGCGGCGTTGCGCGAGTTCATCGACTACGTGCAAAGCAAGCCGGACGTCTGGCTGCCGACGCGCGAGCAGATTGCCACCTGGTATCTCGGCGAAGCACCGCGCCACATCAAAAGCCGCTGAGGCGATCAAAACTCTTCGAGCAGCCGCCCGAGGCCGGGGATTTTGTCCTTGATGCCGTTTTGCCGCAGCGCATGCCAGTAGGTCGCGGTGTTGATGGCGATCACCGGCTTGCCCAACCAGAGTTCTGCTGCGGCGGCGAGCCGGACCATGCTCAGATTCGTGCCCACCTGTAGGATCGCATCCACGTCGCGGCCGTCGCCGTTGAGCTCGATCAGCCTGCCGCGCAGCAGGTCGGGCGGCACTTCGGCAATCGCAGTCCAGCTTTTGCATTCCAGATAAATGTCACGGACGATCTCGAACCCGGACTCCGTGAAGTAGCGCGCCACCTCGCGGTTGGCGACCGGATAATACGGCGACAGGAACGCGATCCGCTTGATGCCGCCATAGGCCTTGAGCGCCGCGGTGCAGGAATGCGAGCCGATGGAGATGCCGACGCCGGCTTCGCGCTCGACCTTGGCCTGGAACGCGTCGGCGCCGGCAGCGCCGCCGTAGAACGTCACGGCCGACATACCCATGACCAGATAATCCGGCGCGCAGGTCATGACGCTGCGCACCGCATCGAGCACGTTCTCGCCGATGACCTGCGTCCCGGCCATGAAGGTGTCGTTGCTCACCGCCTGCGCATTGGGCGTGAAAATCCGGCTGTAGTGATTGGTGACGCCATCCGGCCGCATCATTTCGAAATCGGGCTGCACGATGGTGTTGGTGGAAGGCCCGATCACGCCGAATTTGCATCGCCAGCCGAGAACGTCACGCATTGCCGATCTGCCTCAAACGCTTTGCCGCATGATGTGCAATGTGCGGGGCGGTGGGGGAGGCGTCAAGCTGGCGGCCGCGCGGCGTTCGGCCTGTCAATGCGTGGCGGATGTGCTAGGTCAGCGAGCGCTAAAATTTTGGGAATGCCTTCGCGTATGACGAACAGGCACGATCGCGTCGTGGTGGTTGGGGCCGGGCCGGTCGGTCTCACGGCGGCCCTGGCTTTGGCGCGGCGCAACATACCCGTGACATTGCTCACGGCCGAGAACGAGCCGGTCAAGGAGCTGCGCGGCTCGACCTTTCACCCGCCGACGCTCGATCTGCTCGACGAATTCGGTATCGTGAACCGCATGATCGCGATGGGCCTCAAGGCCCCCACGTGGCAGTTTCGCGATCGCGAAACCGGCCCGATCGCGACGTTCGATCTATCGCTGCTTGCAGGCGACACCAACCATCCCTATCGCGTGCAGTGCGAGCAGTGGAAGCTGATGCGGCTTCTCGAGGACGAGCTGCGCAAGATACCCGGCGCCGACATTCGCTTCGGCCATGAAGCGACTGCCGTGAAGCAGAACGGCGATGCGGCAAGCGTCGTGGCGAAGCACGGTGCGGACGATGTCCGCGTCACCGGCCGTTACGTGATCGCCGCCGACGGCGCGCGTAGCGGGGTCCGCCAATCGCTCGGCGTCGAGTTCGAGGGCTTCACCTATCCCGAGCTGTTTTTGATCGCCTCGACCGCGTTCCCGTTTGAAGCGGCGTTGTCCGGGATCGCCTTCGTCAATTATATCGCCGATCCGCTCGAGTGGCTGGTGCTGCTGCGGGTTCCGGATTTATGGCGGGTCCTGGTGCCGGCACCGGCCAATGCCGATCGCGCGCAACTCCTGTCGGACGAATCGCTGCAAGGCGTTCTGCAGCGTGTGGTGCCGCGCAGCGAGCCCTATACGATCGCGCATCGCTCGCTCTATCACGTGCATCAGCGGGTGGCGAAAGACTTTCGCTGCGGCCGGGTCTTTCTCGCCGGCGACGCCGCGCACATCAACAATCCGCTCGGCGGCATGGGCATGAACGGCGGCATTCAGGATGCCTTCAATCTGGTCGACAAGATCGCCGAAGTCTACGCAGGCGCCGACGATCGGCTGCTCGACCGCTATACCCGGCAGCGCCGCACCGTCGCGGTCGAGGCGGTGCAGCAGCAGACCCACCGCAATCAGCAGATCATCAGCGAGCGCGATCCGGCGATCCGGCAAAAGGCGCTGGACGACATGCGGCGCATCGCGGCCGATAAGACCGCTGCGCGTGACTACATGCTCCGCTCATCGATGATCGCGAGCCTGCGTCATGCCGCGTCGATCCAATGACACCGACGTACGGAGCTACCCAATGAGCACCGACGATCTTGCGCTTTATCGCGCCCAAAGCTTCGGCGGCAATGTGGGCATTGGCGCGCGTCCGGCGCTTTGCATCGTCGATTTCGTCAATGGCTTCGTCGATCCGCGCGTCTTTGGCGGCGGCAATATCCGCGCGGCGGTGGCCAACACGATCGGCTTGCTGGAAGCGGCGCGCCGCTGCGGCCTGCCGGTGGCCTTTTCGCGGGTGGTGTTTGCCGCGGACGGTAGCGATGATTGCGTGTTCGTGCGCAAGGTGCCGGCGCTCGCCGGGCTCACCGAGCACGCCGAGACCGGCCAGATCGTTCCGGAGCTGCAGCCGCTGCCGAACGAGCCCATTCTGCGCAAGACCCAGCCGTCGGCCTTTTTCGGCACCTTCTATGCCGAACAGCTGCGCCGGCAGGGCTGCGATACCGTCATCATCGCCGGCTGCACGACGTCCGGATGCGTGCGCGCCAGCGTCGTCGATGCCATGAGCTACAATTTCCGCACCGTCGTGGCGCGCGACTGCGTGGGAGACCGCTCGCTTGCGGCGCACGACGCCAATCTGTTCGACATCGAGCAGAAGTACGCGGACGTGATGGAGTCCGAAGCGATTATCGCCGCGCTGCGCGCGGTCGCGCCGGCTTAAGCCGCCGCCTCAATCGTTCGCCTTGTAGCGCGTTTCGCGGTCCCAATAATCCGGAAAGCCGACCAACTGTTGCAGCTCGGCAAACGAAATGCTCGGCGGCAGCGGCACTTTGCCGTCGGGCTTAAGCGCGGCGAGCGCCGCCTGCATCGCCGTGATGGCCGATGACATCAGCACGACCGGATAGAGCGCGAGCTTATAGCCGACGCTCTGCAAGTCTTGCGGCGGCAGGATCGGCGTTTTGCCTCCAGGCACCATGTTGGCCATGCAGGGTTTTTGCATTGCTTCGCAGAACCGGCGCATCTCGGTCTCGGTTTCCGGGGCCTCGAAGAAGATGATGTCGGCGCCCTCGGCCTCAAAATCCCGGCAACGGTCGAGCGCCTCGTCGAAGCCGTGCACGGCGCGCGCATCGGTGCGCGCCAGGATCAGGATGTCGGCGTCCGCCTCGCGGCGCGCATCGACGGCCGCGCGAATCTTCATCCGTGCCTCGTCGCGCGCGATCACTTGCTTGCCGCGGGTGTGCCCGCATTTTTTCGGGCTGACCTGGTCCTCGATCATGACCGCGGCGGCGCCCGCGCGGGCGTATTCGAGCACGGTGCGCTGCACGTTGAGCGCGTTGCCATAGCCGGTATCGCCGTCGGCGATCAGCGGAATGGCTCCGGCGCCGCTCACGCAGCTGCGCACGCTGTCCAGCATTTCCGAAAAAGAAATCAGCCCGGTGTCCGGCAGACCAAGCCGCGCCGCCGACACCGCAAAGCCGCTCATGAACGTGACGTTGAAGCCGGCAGCGGTGACGAGCTTGGCCGAAAGCGCGTCGTAGCAACCGGGCATCACCGCGATGTTCGGATCGGCCAAAAGCTGGCGCAACTTGTCGGCGGGCGTCACGAGCGTCATCCTTGCTGGGCACTCAAGTGCCGGTGAAATCCCAATAGGCGATCGCAGCGGAGGCGCTGCTCAGTCCGGCGGTCGAATGCCGGCGGCCTTGATGGCCGCGGCAAACGCTTCGCGGTCGTGTTGAAAGACGGCTTCATTTTCGCTGGCGCCGAGGCCGCCCGGAACGATGCCGAGCTTGATGAGGCGCTCGGTCACCGCAGGCGTCTTGACGAAGCGCGAGACCTCGTTGCGGATCGCCGTGACGATCGGCTCGGGCGTGCCTTTCGGCGCCAGGAATCCATTCCAGGACGAGAATTCGAATCCGGGCAAGATTTCGGCGACGGCCGGCAGATCGGGAGCGGACGGCAGCCGTTGCGCGGTGCCGACCGCGATCAGCCGGATCTTGTCGCTGTTGGCGTAGGGCAGCAGCACCGAGGCATTGCCGAAGTAGAGATCGACCGTTCCGGCAAGCAGATCGGAGACCGCTTGCGGCTCGCTGCGCGCCGGCACCATGACCAGATTGGCCCCGGCGCGGGCGAACAACAGCACCGGCGCGAGATGGCTGATGTTCTGCGTGCCGGCGACGGTGAAGTTCAGCTTGCCTGGATTGGCCTTCGCATAGGCCAGAAATTCTTTGAGCGTCGTGACCGGCAGGCTTCTGCGGATGGCGATGACCTGCGTGCCGGTGCCGACGTTGGTAATCGGCACAAGCTGCTTTTGCGGGTCGAAGTCGATTTTCTGCACCTGCGGCGTGAGATTGATCATCGAGGAGGCCGCGAACAGGAGCGTGTAGCCGTCAGGGTTCGCATTGGCGACGATGCGGGTGCCGAGCGCGCCGCCGGCGCTCGGGTGGTTCTCGACCACGAATGTCTGGCCGAACTTCGCGGCAAGATCCTGCGACGCAAGTCGCGCCATCATGTCGGTGTTGCCGCCGGCGCCGAACGGCACGACCACCGTGACGTTTCGGTTCGGCCAATCCGCCGCAGACGCAAAGGAGGCGAGGGCGATTACGCCGAGCAGGCCAACACAAATCAGCAGATGCCATCGATTCCGCATTCCGATCGCCCTCTCACGATATCCTGCACGCGGCAGCTCTACGCATGCTATCGGTCCGGCAAAGCTCGAACAACGTCAGTCCCGCGGATCGATCGGCGTCGTTGCCGGAGACCGCGCTTCGATGACTTCGGCTGCGGCCAAGCAGACATCCTCGCGGAAGCGCGCCGCCACGAGCTGCACCCCGACCGGGATGCCGTCGGCCTGTCCGGTCGGCACGGCGAGACCTGGCAGGCCAAGCATGGAAATGGCCAGCATGGGGTGGTGGGCCGTCAGCATGCGCGCGACCGCGGCGTCGCCCTCTTGATCGTAATCCTGAGGCACGGGCCGCAGCGACGACACCGGCATCAGGAGCAGCGGGAAGCGCTCGAGGAAGAGCAGCCATTCGCGCAGAATGGTGGCGCGGCGGCCGAACGCCTTGATGTAGCCGTCGTAATCGAACTCCGACGCGTAGGCCATGGTCGAGGCCCGCGCTTTGCGCAGTTGATCGTCGCCCAGGCGGTCAATGGCGCTGGTGGTCGTCGATCTCTCCTCGCTGCGCACCATGGTGAAGAATAGCCGCGCGATCTCCTCGAAGTGCGGCGGCTCGGCTTCTTCGACCCGATAGCCGGCGTCCTCCAGCCATCGCGCCGCCGCGCGTAGGGCCTCAACGATCGCGGGCTCCGTTTCGACACCGGGATTTTTCGTCCAGAGCGCCACGCGGCACGGCCGTTGCCACGATGGATCGGCGGAAGGCGCCGGCACCCACCACGGATCGCGCGGATCGCCGGCCGCCATGGTCTCGAAGCCGAGCCGCAGATCGCGAACTGTGCGGGCGAGCGGCCCCTGCGTGTGCGTGATCTGGGTCGTCAGCGACGGATCGGCGAGAGCGATGGAATTGAATGTCGGAATCCGGCCGATGGTCGGGCGCAGGCCGAGGATGCCGCAGACATAGGCCGGATAGCGGATCGATCCGGCGCGATCGCTGCCGTGTGCCAGCGGTCCGATCCCGGCCGCGACAGCCGCCGCGCCGCCGCCGGTCGAGCCGCCCGGCGTGATGCGCGGATTCCACGGATTGAGCGTGCGTCCATGCAGCGCGTTCGAGGTGAAGAAGCGGGAGCTGAACGGCGGCACATTGGTGCGGCCGATGCCGATGGCGCCGGCTTTGCGCCAGTTTGCGATCGCCGGATTGTCGGACTTGGCGACATTGTCCTTGAACGCCACGACGCCGTTGGTGGTCGGCCGGCCCGCATAGTCCATGTTGATCTTGTAGGTCACCGGCACGCCATGCAGCGGGCCGAGCGCTTCGCCGGCCGCGACCGCACGGTCGGCGCGCTCGGCGGCTTCGAGCGCCTGCGTCGCCAGCAGATCGACCACGGCGTTGAGGCGCGGGTTGACCTGGTCGAGGCGCTCAAGACAGCTCGTCACCGCCTCGCGTGCCGAGATTTGCCGGGTGCGAATGGCGTGCGCGAGATCGCACGCCTGCCATCGCCAGAGCTCGTTGCGCATCAGTTACCGAACGGCTTTTCGCGCTCGAGGCGCGCTTTCGCCTCTTTGGCGACCGACAGATCGAACAGCTGCTCGCGGGTGACTTTCTTCTCGACCAGATGGAACGCGCCGCCGCTCCAGAAATCCTGCATCTTCATGATCTCGTCGACCGGCGGCGTGCCGTCTTCGTTGATATAGCTCCAGTGCGGCGCGATCGCCTTGACCAGCTCCGGCTTGTTGAGCGCGGTGGTGCGGGCGAGGATATCGACGATGTCCATGTGCTTGTCGGGCGCGGCCGCGGCGGCGTTGAACTCTTTGACGCCCTGCAGGTAGGCCATGGCGTAGCGGATCACCACGTCGCGATGCTGCTGCAGATAATCCTTGCGCACCGCGATGTCGGCAATGGCCATGCCGGGCGCGATTTCGTCGCCATTGGCGACGATCGGGCCCCATTTGTTGTTCTGGGCGAAATATCCGAACTGATAGGCGAGATCGGTGGCGTCGAGCTGCTTCTGACCGAGCATCTTCATCAGGTCGGGCTGTCCGACATTGACGGTCCACTTCACATCGGTCGCCGGATTGAGGCCGGCTTTGCCGAGCGCGATCGCCAGATTGTACTGATTGATGCTGCCGAGCGCGCCGACGCCGATGCGCTTGCCTTTGAGCTTGGCGAAGTCGGCCAGCGAGTGGACGCCCTGATCGTACATGTCCTGCGACACGTTGGTGACGGTGTAGCCGAAGCCGGGGCGATTGTGGCCGCGATCGAGGATGATGACGAGCGGCGCGCCCTTGGCCACGCTGTTGAACAGGCCGGCGGCGGCCGTCATGCCGCCGAGATCGACTTCGCCGGACACGAACGACGGCACCGACGCCGCGCCGTCGATGAACTCGCGATGCTGGATGTCGATGCCGAGCTTTTTGAAATAGCCTTTTTCGCGCGCGATGTAGTAGCCGCCGCCGGAGATGAACGGGCCGTCTTCGACGCGCAACACGTCGGCGGCGTGCGCGCTTGCGAAATGTCCGGCGCAGGTCAGCGCGACGGTGATGGCGAGACTGAGGCGGCTTCTCATTGCGGTCTCCTTGCGGTGAACAGGCTCAGCGATTGTCATGCGCGATCCACGGCGCAACCTTGCGATCGACCCATTGCTGCAGCTTGATGATAGCGGCTCCCATCACCGCAAGCACCAGCAATGCGGCAAAGACTTTTTCGGTCTCCAGCACCTGGCCGGCCGAGATCAAGAGATAGCCCATGCCGCTCTGGCTCGAGCCGCCGATCATTTCCGCGGCCACGATGAGGATGATCGTCACCCCCATGCCGAGTTGCAGTCCGGCGAGGATGCTCGGCATGGCGGCGGGGATCACCACCTTGAACTGAATCTGCCGGGTGTTGGCGCCGAGGTCCATTGCGGCCTTGATCAGCCCGCGGTCGGCCTGCCGGATGCCCGAATAGGTGCTGATGACGATGGGAAAGAACGCGGTCACGGCGCTGATCACGATCCGGTAGGCCTCGCCGCTGCCGAGCCAGATGAGCAACAGCGGGATCAACGAAATTTTCGGCAGCGGATAGAGCGCGGCGATCCAGACGTCGGCGATGCGGTAAACGATGCGCGACATGCCCATCAACAGGCCGAGCGCGATCCCGCTCACGGCCGCGAGCGCAAAGCCGACAAAGATGCGCAGCAGCGTGACGCCGAGGTGATATTCCATGGTGCCGTCGACGATCATGCGCCACAGATAGACGGCGATCGAACTCGGCGCCGGCAGCAGGATGGGCGCAATGCCGCGCCAGCGCACCACAAGCTCCCAGACGACGAGCACGGCAACGACGCTCAGCGCCGGCAGCACGTTTTCCAGGAGTTTTGCGCGGGGCGTGCGCTTCATGACTGGGCCGACGCCATCGCGTCCTGCTGCGCCATGGCGGCGCTGACCTCCTCGCGGATCAGATGAAAGGTGCGGTCGAACAGGGCGCCGAATTCCGGCGAGTTGACCAGTTCGAGCGAGCGTGGTCGCGGCAGATTGATCGCTATCACTTCCTTGACGCGGCCGGGGCGCGCCGTCATCACCACGACCTCGTCGCCGAGAAGAATTGCTTCTTCGATCGCGTGCGTCACGAACAGCACGGTCTTGTGGGTCTGATCGAAAATTTTCAAAAGCTCTTCCTGCATGACGATCTTGGTCTGCGCGTCGAGCGCGGCGAACGGCTCGTCCATCAACAGGATCGGCCGCTCCATGATCAGCGCCCGCGCCAAGGCCACGCGCTGACGCATGCCGCCGGACAATTGGCCCGGCAGATGGCGCTCGAAACCGCGCAGGCCGACGGAGCCAATCAAGGCGCGCGCCCGCGCATAGCGCTCGTCGCGGCCGAGGCCCTGCATCTCCAGCCCGAACGCGACGTTGTCGATTACGCTGCGCCAAGGAAAGAGATTGAGGTTTTGCCAGACCATGACGGAATCGGCGCCGAGCGGCCGCGCATCTTGTGGACGTCCAGGCGCGTGAATGCCGACGCTGCCCTGCGTGGCGGGTTCGAGGCCGCCGACGATCTGGATCAGGGTGCTCTTGCCGCATCCGCTGGGTCCGAGCAGACAGGAGAGTCGGCCGGACCGGAAATGGTGCGAGAAGCGGTCGAGCGCGACCACCTGCGTCGACGCCTCGCCCCAAATCTGCGTCACGCCATCGACAATAACGTCCATACCCGGCCTTTAACGCGCGAAAATCTCGGAGCATCCTGCCAGATGCTCATTCCTCGTGTCAGCGCGAAGCATGCGCCGCCGCATCGCGCCACAAATCGTCGCAGCGGCGCGTGGGCGAGGAAATCGACGCAAGGATTATTAGTGTAGTTGTGTCGCCCCTGGCGTCACTGCTTCTGCAGCGCCAAGTCCGCGGCGCCGTTGAGGCGGTCGAAGATCATCAGGTTCTCGAACGCCGACGCCTTCCTCCCGTCGGGATAATCCTCGCCCAAACAATCGGCGAACTTGGCCCACAGTTCGCCACGCGACAGCGGGTGCTGGTGGCTGCCTTTGGCGTATTCGACCGGGCCGCTTTGCAGCGTTTCGCCCGACGTGGTGGTGATGGCAACGGAATCGGCCGGTGCGAAGGCGGTGCCTGGCATCGTTGCGTCGGTGGTCGTGAACGACACGCGCGGAAAGATCGCCTGCACCGCGGCGCGCCGCACAAATGCATCGGTCAGTTCGGTCAACCCGACCTTGCGAGCCACCAGAGCGGCGGCCATGGCGAACTGCATGGAGAATTTCGCTTCGAGCCCGGTCTGCGGCCGCGCATTGCGCAGCATGACGAGTTGCGTCTTGCCGGTGGAGACGTGGATGCGTTCGACCTTGTCGGGCGACAGATCGTAGCGCTCGACCAGGCCGAGCGCCGCGTCGATCGAGCGGTGCGTGGCGTAGCAGATCGGGTAGCGCTTGATGTTGAGCCCTTCCTCGACGATGTGCCAGGTCTTGTGCGCGACATCGAACGGCTGTTCGCGCTCGGCCTTGCCTTCGGGCGACAGCGCGGCGAGCAGGCCGGCCGGATGCTCGAGCGCGTCGAGCGACGCGGTCAGTCCGGCCTGCGCCAGCCGGGCCGCAATCACGCCGGACTGGGCCGCCCGGGCGACCTGAAACGACTTGGTCATGGTGCCGAAATTGGCAACCAGACCCGACGCCATGGAGGCGGCAATCGCCATGGCGGTCGCGGCTCCGGAGGCGTCGAGGCCGCGCAGCTTGGCGCAGGCCGCGGCCGCCGCGACGGTGCCCAGCACCGCGCTCGGATGCCAGCCCTTGCGATGCAGCGGGGTCGGCTCGCGCGCCAGAAGCTCGGCCCAGACTTCGAAGCCGGCCACGTAGGCGGTCAGCATCTGGGCGCCGCTGGCGCCGCTCGCTTCGCCTTGCGCCAGGATCGCCGGCACCAGTACGGCGCTGGGGTGGCCGTCGAGGCTCACGTCATCGTAATCGAGCACGTGCGCGGCCACGCCGTTGACGAGCGCGGCGGCCTCGACGCTGCGCCGCGCGCCCGACGGAATAAGTGACGCGCTCGCCGCGCCGGCAGCGGCGTTGCCGCCAAGCTCGCGGTCGACCAGCGCAATCTCGCCATCGCGGGCGCCGGCGATCAGCACACCGAAGCAATCGGCAATACCGGTGCGGGCGATGGCGCAGCCGTCCGCGGGGATTTGCTGTAAGGCAAGATCGGCGACGAAGCGGCCGAGATCGAGTGTCAGCGAACTCATGGCATCTCCGCTCGGTTCCGTGCAGGGAAGACAGTTCTCTTACGCCAGCATGATGAGTTCCTCACTCGCGTCAAGTCACCGCGGGCGCTCGGAACGCCGTTGCCTATGGCACGTTGGGCCAATGACAGCCGAGGCCTGCGCGCGCCTCGGTGTTCCACATGCAAACCAGAGGATTCGACCGTCATGGGACTGTTCTCGAAGGACATCAAGAATATGGACGACCTGTTCCTGCACACGCTGCAGGACATCTACTATGCCGAAAAACAGATCGTGAAAGCGCTGCCGGAAATGATCGAGAAATCGAGCGACCCGCAGCTCAAGCAGGGCTTCCAGTCGCATCTGCGTGAGACTGAGAACCACGTGAAACGGCTCGAGCAGGTTTTCCAGATGGCCGGCAAGAAGCCGCAGGGCGTGGACTGTCCGGCGATCGACGGCATCATCGAAGAGGCGCAGGACGTGGCCGGCGAGGTCGAGCAGAAACCGGTGCTTGACGCAGCGCTGATCGCCGCCGCTCAGGCGGTGGAGCATTACGAGATCACGCGCTACGGCACCTTGATCTCCTGGGCCAACCAGCTCGGCCGCAAGGACTGCGTGACCTTGTTGCAGCAAAACCTCGACGAGGAGAAGGCGGCCGACAAGAAGCTGACCGCCATGGCCGAAGCGCAGGTGAATCGCAAAGCGGCGTAAGCGGCTTTCAGGTTGCAGTGAAGCATATTCGTCATTGCGAGGAGCCCCGAAGGGGCGACGAAGCAATCCAGGAGTCGGTGTCCCCGACTCTGGATTGCTTCGCAGTGCTTGTTATCGGGCCGGCCACCGCGGGCCGGACCCGTTGGCTCGCAATGACGAATCGTTAGACTTGCGTTTTCCGCCTTACGGCTTCCAGCCCTTCTGCCAGGCCGGCGGCGCCTTCGCATCGATCAGAATGAAGGCGATGCGGCACGGCTTTGTGCCGTTATTGACCCAGGCGTGGTTGGTGCCCTGCTGGATCAGCATGTCGCCGGCCTTGACGTGGACTTCGGTGTCATCGAGCAGCATGTCGATCTCGCCGTCGAGCACCAGCGCGTAATCGATAGTCCGGGTCCGATGCGTGTTGGCGTGCCGCGCATAGCCTTGCGTCGCCGGGTCGATGCCCATCGACAGCAGGATCTGGTGATGGTCGACCGGTGCGCCGCCGCCGCTCACGGGTGCGAAGTCGACGATGCGGAAGATCGTGCCGTTGGCCGGCGGCGGCACCCCGACTTTGGTTTGCGCACGGTCCGCGGCGCCGGACATGTCAACGGGAAACTCGGTGGTGACCCACATCATCGTCATCCCGTTCGCGCCGCGCTGCACGGCCGGAAGCGCCGCGTCGAACAGCGCGACGGCCTTGCCCTGCGCGTCATGGCCGGTCACGATCCGGCGCGTCGATTTTGAGTCCATGCTCGGCTCCTCCGTTGTGTTTCGCGCAGCCGGTGTGTCGCTTGATCGGCCGGCCGCCGCGCCATAAACGTGAGGCTCGTATTTGCCGGGCGCCGCGCGCAAAAGCAAGAAGCGCAGGCGTGCAGGGGAGGGTGTCGTGACTGCCGAGCCGCCGCGTCCATTGCTGCAATCGTCCGAAGTTCCGGGCACGCAATACGATCGCGCGCCGAGCTTTGCGGCGATGGCGAGCGACCGCGACGTGATGGTGAAGATGCGCGACGGCGTCGACATCTGCGTCGACGTTTATCGCCCCGAGGCCGCCGGCAAATTCCCGGCGCTGCTCGCCTTTGCGATCTACAATAAGGACATCCAGGGGCCCGACATGGCGGCGGCGCTGCCGCCGCAACCGGCCTGGGCGCCGCTGTGGACCGGGCCGCTCGAAGCGGGCGACACTACGTTCTTCGTGTCGCGCGGCTATGTCCACGTCATCGGCTCGCCGCGCGGCGTCGGCAAATCGCAGGGCGGCGGCTCACGCGAGTGGGACTGCTACGATCTCATCGAGTGGATCGCGGCGCAACCGTGGTGCGATGGCAACGTCGGCATGGTCGGCATTTCCGGCTTCGGCGCCGAGCAGCTTGCCGTCGCCAAGCAGCAGCCGCCGCACCTGCGCGCGATCTTTCCGTTCGATTCGCGCGGCGCCTATGGCGAGCTCGGCGGCTTCCGCGACGAATATCCGGGCGGCGTCATTCATCTGTTTCGTTATCTGGTCGGGCATTTCTCGGCGATGCATCAGCACCGCGGCGCGCCTGGAGCATTGCCGGAAGCGCGCGAAAAGTTCTGGCGCGAGGCGATGGCCAATCCCGACTACAAAATGTATCCGCACGTCTACAATCTGATTGCGCAGAAAGGGCAGCACATGCCGCCCTTTTTCAACCTGCTGATCGATCCGTTCGACAGCGCAGCGGCGGTGCAGAAAAGCGAGGCCGAGTTCGGCGAGATCAAAGTGCCGACCTATACGGGCTCCGGCTGGTACGGCTACACCTACAAGACCCATCTGAACGGCTGTCAGCATTGGTACCGCAACATCGCGGCGCCGAAGAAGCTGTTGCTCGCCGGGCCGGCGCACGTGGAGCGGCCGTATCACGGCTTTCATCGCGAGGTGCTGCGCTGGCACGATCATTGGCTCAAGGGCATCGACACCGGCATCATGGACGAGCCGCCGGTGCGCTTCTGGGTGATGGGCGCCAACGCGTGGCGAACCGCCGACGACTGGCCGTTGCCGCAGACGCAATGGACCAGGCTTTATCTGAAAAGCTGGCAGCGGCTGTCGCCCGAGCAGCCGCCGCCGGCGAGCGCCGCGGCCAGCGTGCCGCCGGATGCTTTCGTCCAGATGCCGCCGACGCAGACCGACGCCATCGCGCGGCTGCGCTACATGACCGATCCGCTGCCGCACGACGTGCTGATCGCCGGCCCGATCGCGCTGACGCTTTATGCGGCGATCGACCAGGACGACACCAACTGGATCGTCATCCTCAAGGACGTCGGCCCGGACGTCTCGGTGCAGAGCGTGCGCGAGGGCGAGCGCAAGGTGCCGGCCGATCTGCCGGAGCGCGAGCTGACGCGCGGCTGGCTCAAGGCCTCGCACCGCGCGCTCGATGCCAAGCGTTCAAAGCCGTATTGGCCGTGGCATCCGCTGACGCGCGAGGCGCAGAAGCCGGTCACGCCGGGCGCCATCGAGGAATATCAGATCGAGGTGATGGCGACCGCCAATCTGTTCCGCAAAGGCCACCGCATCTGCCTCGACATCACCAGCCTCGACCTGCCGACTGGAGTGGCCGGCGCCACCAACGCCGAGTACGTGCCGTATCACATCTGCTCCAGCAAAACGGTGCTGCACAAGATCTATCACGATCTGCAGCACCCATCGCATTTGTTGCTGCCGGTTATTCCCGACGAATAACCTCACTCCCCGCTTGGCGTGCGCAGGCCGAACCAGGTGTCGCGAACCTGGTGGTAGTGCACTTGCGGATCGTAGATTTCCACCGGCAGCTTCAATTCCCGCGCCGACAGCCGGCCGACCGCGGAGAGCAGGCTGAATGAGGCGACGACGCGATCGTGCTGCGCGACCAGGAGACTTTGCCGCGCGTTGACCAAAGCCTGCTCGGCGTTGAGCACATCTTGCGTGGTGCGCTGGCCGGCGAGGGCTTCGTTGCGCACGCCGGTGAGCGCCCGCTCGGCGGCGGCATTCTGCCGCCGGGCGGCTTCGACCTGCGCCTTGGCGGCTTGCAGCTGGCCCCAGGCCTGCACCACGTCGGCCCGCACCTGATCGCGCACCTGATCGACGTTGAGCCGCTGCTGGTTGAGATTTTCCTTGTCCAGCCGGATCGCCGAATATTCGGTGCCGCCCTGATAAATCGGCACCGACAGGTTCAACGTCACTGTGTTGGTGAACAGTTTCGGCGTAAGCAGCTGCGGATCGCGCTGGTCCTGGATGCTGTATTGACCGGTCAGCGACGGCCACAGCGCGCCTTCGGCGATCTTGACCTGCAGCTGCGCCACGTCGACGCCGTACAGTGCCGCCGTGACCGACGGATTTTCGGCAATGCCGGCCGCGACCGCGCCATTGAGGTTGGCCGGCGCGAGCCGGTCGACCGGCGCGGCGGCGGCGAGGTTGGCCGCTTCGACGCCGATGATGCGCCGGTAATTGGCGCGCGTCGTCATCAGCTGCGACTCGGCGGAGTGCTGGGTCGCCTCGCCGGCGGCCAATTGCGCCTCCGCCTGGGCGACGTCCGTGTCGGTGACCTGACCGGCGTTGAAGCGATTGCGCGTGTCGGTCAGCGTGCGTTGCAGCACGCGCACATTGTTTTGCTGCACCTGCAGGTTCGCACTGTCGCGCGACATGTCCATGTAGATCGAGGCCGCCGACAGCAGCACCGACGATTCCATCATGCGCAGCGTTTCGCGCGCCGCCGCGACCTGGCTCTCGGCCGCGCGCACCTTGTTGGCGGTTTGCTGGCCGTTGAAGAAATTCTGCGTGGCGGTGAGCCCGACCGAGCGCGGCGTCGACAAGCCTTTGGCCGAGAAGGTCACGGCCGGGCCTCCGGCAAAAACTGCCCCGGGCGGGATTGTCTGCGTCACGTCCGAGTATTGCCGGCCGATCGAGGCATTGGCGTTGATGTTTGGTCGATAACCCGACAAGGCCTGCGGCACGCCTTCGTCGGTCTGCCGCACGATGGCGCGTTGCGCGTTGAGTTGTGGATTGTTCTGGTAGGCCTTGGCGAGCGCGCTTTCGATGGTCTCGGCGGCGGCAGGGGTCGCGACGATCGCGGCGGCGCACAGCGCAAACGCAGCCGCGCTCGAGCGCTCCACGCGCGCACGCCGCCACATTGTCCGCATTCTTGGAGCCCCCGGCTGACGCACGTCACAGCCCCAATCCGCCGCCGGTAAAACCCTATCGGCTGGCGGAGCGGCTCACAAGCAAGGCTGTGGAATACGGATCGGCGTTCAGCGCTGCGCCTGCTGCGGCGGCACCAGCGCGTCGTCCAATTCCTTGGCGCGGATGGCCGCCGGCCGGGCGCTGAGCCGTTGCCAATATTGGGCAAATGCCGGCCGCTTCTCGATGGTGCCGAACATCATGCCGAAGCCGAGATGCGAGCCGACATAAAGGTCGGCCGCACTGAAGCGGTCGCCGACCAAATGTTCGCCATGCGACACGGCCGCTTCGAGCGTGTCCAGGACGGTGTCGATGCGGCCGTAGCCGACCATGCGTTCGCGCTCCGGCGACACAGCGAAGCCGAGCGCCTTGTTGCTCACCGCCGCCTCCACCGGCCCCGCGGTGAAGAACAGCCAGCGATAATACGGCCCGCGCAGCCGGTCGCCCGGCGGCGGCGCGAGCTGCGCTCGCGGAAACGCGTCGGCCAGGTAAGCGCAGATCGCCGCCGTCTCGGTGACGACGACGTCGCCATGGCGCAGCGCCGGCACCTTGCCCATCGGATTGATGGCGAGATAGGCCGGCGCCTTCATGCTGCTCGCGTAATCGAGCACCTCCACGCGATAGGGTTCGCCGATTTCCTCGAGCATCCAGCGCGCGATGCGTCCGCGCGACATCGGGTTCGTATAAAGAACGAGGTCGTCGGCCATGGCTCGATCCTCCTTGAGCGTTTGCAGGGGACAGGTGGCGGTGCCGTATGGAAATTCAAGACGCGGGGTCGGAATCGCAATACGCTTTCAGATTCCGCTCGATGCGCGCCGCGATCGGCGTTGCGCCCTCGACGAACTTGGCTCCGGTGATCTGCTCGTACATCGCGATATAGCGGCGCGACAGTTCGGCCACCAGCTCCGGCGGCGCCGGCGGCAGGGTGGCGTCGCGATACGGATCGCAATGCTCGCGAAACCACAGCCGCAGAAATTCCTTGTCGAAATATTGCGGCTCCTCGCCGGCGGCAAAGCGTGCAGCGTAAGTGTCGCGCTGCCAGTAGCGCGAGGAATCCGGGGTGTGAATCTCGTCGATCAGCAGCAATTGCCCGCGCTCGTCGGTACCGAATTCGTATTTGGTGTCGACCAGCAACAGGCCGTTGCGCGCCGTGAGCTCCTGGCCGCGGGCGAACAGCGCCAACGCGGTTTGCTTGACCCGCTCGAACATGTCGCTGGTGATGAAACCCTCCGCGATCATCTGCTCAGGCGTAAGCGTGCGATCGTGCGCCGCTTCCTTGGTGGTCGGGTCGAACAGCGGCTGCGGCAGGCGCTCGTTCTTGCGCATGCCGTCCGGCAGCACGATGCCGCCGAAACGGCGCTCGCCGGCCGCATAGCGCGTCCATGCCGCCGTGTCGGTGACGCCGGTCAGATAGCCGCGCACCACGGCCTCGATGGCAAGCGGCGTGCATTTGCGCCCGATCGTCACGTTCGGATCGGGGATCGCCAGCACGTGGTTGGGCACGATGTCCTTGGTGCGCTCGAACCACCAGGCGCTGACCTGGTTGAGCACCTGTCCCTTCCACGGAATATGGGCGATGATGCGGTCGAACGACGAATGCCGGTCGGTGGTGACCAGAACCAGCCGGTCGCCGCGATCGTAAATATCGCGGACCTTGCCCTCGGTCCTGGGGCCGAGGAAGGTGAGGTCGGTCTCTTGCAAAAGGTCCATGGCAAGTTGCGCGGGCGGCTGTCCGATAGTTCGTCCTGATGATACAAAGTGTATGATAAGGCACCGCCGCGATGGCAACCCCGGCTTTGAGAAATCCCTTCAACAGTATGGGCCTTTTTGAGCGGCAGCCGCAATCGATCCGGTTGCTTTTAGCGGCGGCAACAATCGCGTTCGCCGGCCTGGTCGCCGCATCATCATCCGCGCTTGCCGGGGTGCCGAACTACTCGCCGCTAGCCGGGCGACTGACGGCCGTGGACTGGCAGCCTCCGGCGGCGCTGCCCCGGGCGTTTCGCAACCACTGTCATTACAATGGCGACGGCCGCTTCTACTGCTCGAACCATTGCGGCCTCGACTATCAGTTCTACTCCTGCACGCCGGCATCGTTCGGCTGCTGCCGTCCCGGCTTCGGTTATTGCGATTGGAAAGGCCGTTTGCGCTGCGCGCCGTGGTAATCTCGGCGCCGCGTGGACGCACACAGACGCCTCGTCTAGAATCGGCGCAGCGTGCCGCACCGCGCCGCCGCTTCGTAAGCGTTCGGCTTTTGCGCTGCGTGCTGACGCCGGAGGACGATCATGGCCGATCCTCTCAGCATTAAGGTGAACGGCCGCGACTGGCCGGTGAGCGCGCCGCCCGACACGCCGCTGCTCTACGTCTTGACCGACGAGCTCGAGCTGCGCGGTCCGCGTTTCGGCTGCGGCCTGGCGCAATGCGGCTCGTGTTCGGTGCTTGCCGACGGCGTCGAGATCCGCTCCTGCGTGACGCCGGTCGAGGCGGTCGCCCATAAGGCGATCACCACCCTCGAAGGGCTGCCGGTCTGGTACGCCGAGCGAAAAGGATTGCCCGCGGTGCCGGCGTTGCATCCGCTGCAGCAGGCTTTCATCGACGTGCAGGCGCTGCAATGCGGCTATTGCTACAACGGCATGACCATTAAGGGCGCCGAACTGCTCGGCAACAATCCAAATCCCAGCGAAGCCGACATCCGCAAGACCATGAACGGCCACCTGTGCAGGTGCGGCACCTATCCGCGGGTGATGAAAGCGATCCAGCTCGCGGCGCGCACCATGGCGGGAGGCAAGCCATGAGTGCGACGGCTTCCCCGCTGCTCGATGCGTCCGACCGAACTGCCGGCGCTTTGAGCCGCCGCAATGTGCTGAAAGCCGGCGGTGCATTGATCGTCGGCTTCAGTTTTGCCGGCCAAGCGCTATCGGCGCCGTCCGCCGTTCCGGCGCGCGGCACGGTGGCCGGCCCGCCCGACCCGCAGCAGATCGACACCTGGATTGCGATCCACGCCGACAACACGGCGACGCTCTATTTCGGCAAATGCGAGCTCGGCCAGGGCAACACCACCGGGCTCCTGCAGATCGCCGGCGAAGAGCTCGACCTCGATATGAGTCAGATGGCGGCGGTGCGGCTCGACACCAACGTCACGCCCGACCAGAAAGCCACCAGCTCGAGCTCGTCGATCGAGCGCGGCGGCCCGCAGGTCCGTGCCGCGGCGGCGGAAGCGCGCCAGGCGTTATTGCTGCGCGCGTCGCAGCGGCTCGGCGTTCAGGTCGGCAGTCTCGTGATCGCCACAGGCGTGGTCAGCATCGACGGCGAGCCGGCGCGCGCGGTCAGCTACGGCGAGCTGATCGGCGACAAGCCGTTTACCATCAAATTCACCGGCACCGCCCCGCACAAACCGCCGAGCCAATACAAGCTCGTCGGCAGCCGCGTGCCGCGCGTCGACATGCCCGACAAGGTCGCGGCCCGATACGTGCACATGCAGCACGTTCACGTCCCCGGCATGCTGCACGGCCGGATCGTGCGGCCGCGCGGCCAGCGCGCTTATGGCAGCGGCGCCAAGGTGGCAAACCTCGACGAAAGCTCGATCGCGCATATTCCCGGCGCCCGCGTGGTGCGCCGCGGCGATTTTGTCGGCGTGGTCGCCGAGCGCGAATGGGATGCGGTCCGCGCCGCCAAGGAGCTGAAGATCACTTGGCAGGATCCGCCGCCGCTGCCGGAGCAATCGCGGCTTGCCTCGGTGCTGCGCGATCCGAACCGCGCGACCGAGACGGTCGTCGTCGATGTCGGCGACGTGAAGGCCGGCTTTGCCGGCGCCGCTCATGTTGCGACGGCAACTTATTTCTCGCCCTATCAGGCGCACGCGGTGTTCGGACCCAATTGTGCGCTGGCCGACGTCAAGCCCGACGGCGCGGTCGTGCTGTCCTCGACGCAGGACGTGTACGCCTCGCGCAAGATGCTGGCCGCCTTGCTCGACATGCCGGTCGAGCGTGTGCGCGTGCAGTACTACGAAGGCTCGGGCACCTACGGCCACAGCTGCTATGAGGACGCGCCGCAGGCGGCGGCGATCCTGTCGCAGGCGGTCGGCCGGCCGGTGCGCGTGCAATTCATGCGCTGGGACGAGCTCGGCTGGGACAATTACGGCCCGGCGCAGGTGGCAGATGTGCGTGCCGCCATCGACGGCGACGGCCATATCGTCGCCTACACCTACGACGGCTGGCAGCACGGCTGGCACACCGACGAGACCTCGACCGAGCTCGCGCGGCAGAAGACCCCGCCCGAGCGCAGCGCCGGCTCGTTCTCCATCATCGTCAACCGCATGAGCACCGGGTCGATGTACCGCATCGCCAATCGCCGCGTGGTGAGTCACGCCGTGCCCATGGCCGGGCTGCTCAAGGGCTCGCCGCTGCGCTCGCCGCTCGACATGGCGCTGTCGTTTGCTTCGGAGCAGACGATCGACGAACTTGCCTTCGCGGCGAAAATGGACCCGTTCGAGTTTCGCCGCAACAACATGGGCGACACGCGCTGGCTTGGCGTGCTCGAAGCCGCCGCCAAGGCAGCCGGTTGGGTCGCGGCGCCGGCCGCGTCGCGGCTGTCGCACGACGAGGTCGTCAGCGGCCGCGGCATCGCGGTCGGCACCCATCACGTTTCTTACGGCGCCGCCGTGGCCGAGGTCGAGGTCAACACGCGCTCCGGCCTCATCACCGTCAAACGCCTGTTCGGCGCGCTGGACTGCGGCCTCGCCGTCAATCCGGCGCTGGTCGAGAACCAGATCGTCGGCATGCTGGTGCAGGCGACGAGCCGCATGCTCAAGGAGGAGGTGACGTTCGACAAGAACGGCGTCACCAGCCTCGATTGGGCGAGCTATCCGGTGCTGCGTTTTGCCGAGCATCCGGACTGCGTGCCGATCGTGGTGCAGCGCATGGAGGAGCCGTCGACCGGCGCCGGCGAAGAGGTGATGGGCGCGGCCGGCGCCGCGATCGCCAACGCCGTGTTCGACGCCACCGGCGTGCGGCTGCGCCAATATCCGCTGACGCCGGAGCGCGTGCGCGCCGCGCTCGCCGCGCGCAAGAGCGGGTGAGGCGGCCGCATTCTGCCGTGCCGATGCTCAGCGATTGCCGGTGATCTGCAGAACGACGCCGACGATGGCGCGCGTGGCGCGTGCGATGCCCACCGAGATGAAATCGACGTCGGCGCCGAACTGGGCGCCGACGAGCGGCAGCACGATCAAAAGCCCGATCAATAGAACCATGCCGTAAGGCTCGAGCCGCGCCACCGGCTGCGCCAATGGTTTGGGCAGCACGCCGACCAGAATGCGGCCGCCGTCGAGCGGCGGGATCGGCATCAGATTGAAGACGGCGAGCACGACATTGAGCACCAGCGCATTGCGCAAGTTCTCGCCGATGAAGCGCACCAGGAAATCGGGCGCGTAGGCGAGGCCGTGAAACGCCAGCGCCGCGAGGATGGCCAGAAAGAGGTTCATCGCCGGGCCGGCCGCCGCCACCAGGATCATGTCGCGGCGCGGATGGCGCAGCGCGCGGAAATTCACCGGCACCGGCTTGGCATAGCCGAACAGGAACGGCGAGCGCGCCAGCAGCAGCAGCGCCGGCAGCACCAGCGTGCCGAACGGATCGACGTGCTTGAGCGGATTGAAACTGACGCGGCCGAGCCGCCAGGCGGTGTCGTCGCCGAGCAGATAAGCGACAAAGCCGTGCGCCGCCTCGTGCAGCGTCACCGCGATCAGGACCGGTAAGAGCCAGACCGAGATCTCGTAGCCGATCATGTTGAATTCTGGAGTCATAAGCTCTGCCGCCATCGAAGATGTGCGGCAACGCTTTAGCAGCCGGGCCACGGTTGGGCCAGCGCTGTCGGTGTCAGCCGTGATTCCGGGCCCCTCGCGGAGATTGTCATCGGGCCGGCCACTTCGGGCCGGACCCGTTGGCCCGGCCCGGAATCGCGAAAGGATCAATTCACCGCGCGCGGCGCCAATGGCACGGCCGGCTCGGGGACGGCAGCGACGCTGATCTCGCTCTCGAATTCGCGCAGCGCGGTGTCGTCGAGCGTCTCTTTTTCCAGAAGCATTTTGGCGCCGCGCTCCAAGAGAACGCGGTGATCCATGAGGATCGCGACGGTGCGGTCGAACGAGCTCTGCACGATGTGCTGCACCGCCTGGTCGATGGCGTGCGCGGTCTCGTCGCTGAAGCGGCGCTCGTGCCAGCCCTCCGGCGACGGCGAGTTGATCAGGAACGGCGAACGCGGACTCTCGTATGACACCGGCCCGAGCGCCTTATCCATGCCGAAGCGCATCACCATGTCGCGGGCGATGTCGGTGACCTTGGCGAGGTCGTCGGCGGCGCCGGTCGACAGGTGGCCGAAGATGATCCATTCGGCGGCGCGGCCGCCGAGCAGCACCGACATTTTGTTGTCGAGCTCCTCGCGTGTCATCAAAAAGCGATCCTCGGTCGGCCGCTGGATGGTGTAGCCGAGCGCGCCGATGCCGCGCGGGATGATCGAGACCTTGTGGACGCGGTCGACGCCCGGCAGCGACATCGCGGTCAGCGCATGGCCCATCTCGTGGTAGGCGACGACCTGGCGCTCCTTGGGACTGAGCACGCGCTTGCGCTTCTCCAGGCCGGCGACAATGCGCTCCACCGCTAGGGTGAAATCGTTCATGGTGATTTCGTTGGCGCGATGCCGTGTGGCGATCAGCGCCGCCTCGTTGACCAGATTGGCGAGGTCGGCGCCGGTGAAGCCCGGCGTGAGCGCCGCGATCTGCTCCGGATCGACGTCGGCGGCGAGCCGGTGCCCTTTGAGATGAACGTCGAGAACGGCGATGCGGCCGGCCTTGTCGGGGCGGTCGACCAGGACCTGGCGATCGAAGCGTCCGGCGCGCAGCAGCGCCGGGTCGAGAATTTCCGGCCGGTTGGTGGCCGCGATCAGCACGAGGCCGGTGCGCGAATCGAAACCGTCGAGCTCGACCAGCAGCTGGTTGAGCGTCTGCTCCTTCTCGTCGTGGCCGCCATAGCCGAAGGCGCCGCGGGCGCGGCCCATGGCGTCGAGCTCGTCGATGAAGATGATGGCCGGCGCCTTGGCGCGGGCCTGCTCGAACAGATCGCGCACCCGCGCGGCGCCGACGCCGACGAACATCTCGACGAATTCCGAGCCGTTGATCGAGAAGAACGGCACCGCGGCCTCGCCGGCGACGGCGCGCGCGAGCAGCGTCTTGCCGGTGCCGGGCGGGCCGACCAGGAGCACGCCCTTGGGCACGCGGGCGCCGAGCCGGCCGTAGTGTTTCGGGTCTTTGAGGAACTGGACGATCTCGGCCATTTCCTCCTTCGCCTCGTCGACGCCGGCGACGTCCTCGAAGCGGGTCTTGGTGTCGGTCTCGACGTAGATTTTCGCCTTGCTGCGGCCGATCGACATCATGCCGCCGAAGCCTTGCTTCGACGCGAGGCGCCGGAACCAGAACACCCAGATGGCGAAGAACAACAGCGTCGGCACCACCCACGATAAAATCGTGCTGAGAAACGTGTTTTGCGGCTGGCCGGAAAACGTCACATTATAGTTCTGCAGCTGTTGGGCAAGGTCTGCAGGTACCCGCGTGGTGATGAAGCTCTTCTTGCCGTTGACCGGCTGCTTCCAGTTGCCCTGGATATACTCGCCGGCCACTTTGACTTGGTCGACCTTGCCGCCCTTGAGATCGTCGAGAAATTCGCTGTAGGGGATGACCTGGATCTGCTGGTTGTAACTGAACAGCTGCTGCAGGACGACGATGCCGAACAGGGCGGCGAGGAAATACCAGACGTGCCAAAGGTTTTTCTTGTTCATCGCCGATCTCCTGCCGTAATCATCAATGCGGCCGCGGCCAGGCAAGTTCCTTTTTAATAAAGGCTTCGGCACAGATATGAACGCCGTGGGCGGCGTCAAAGAGGCCTGGCGCGGCTGCAGCGGCACTGCCGGCGGCGCCGCAAACGGTGCGCGGAGGCGAGCGTGAACTATCGCAAGAAATTCCTGGTCGAACCCGGCGCGAAGGTGCGGCTCGGCAAGATCGACGCGGATTTCGACGGCAAGCACCTGTCGCGGCAGGCCGCGGTCGACGGCACCGCGCGCCAGGTCGAGCGCATCGCGCGGCTGCAATATCTGCTCTATGCCGACGCCGGCCAGTCGCTGCTGATCGTGCTGCAGGGCCTGGATGCCGCCGGCAAGGACGGGCTCATCCGCCATCTGTTCAGCGGGGTCAATCCGCAGGGCGTCTCGGTCATCGCATTCAAGAAACCGACCGAGATCGAGGCCGCCCATGATTTTCTCTGGCGTATTCACCGGGCGGCGCCCGCCAAGGGCGAGATCGCCATCTACAACCGCTCGCATTACGAAGACGTGCTGATCGTGCGCGTGCACAAGTGGGTGCCGCACGCGGTGTGGTCCAAGCGTTACGACCTCATCAACGGTTTCGAGAAAGCCCTGATCGAAAACGGCACCCGCATTCTCAAGTTCTATTTGCACATCAGTCCGGAGGAGCAGTTGGCGCGGTTCAAGGATCGCCTCGACGATCCGGAGCGGCAGTGGAAGATCAGCGAGGCCGATTACGCCGAGCGCGAGTTCTGGCCGCAATACGTCGAGGCCTATGAGGACGCGATCGAGCGCACGAGCACCAAGCACGCGCCGTGGTACGTCATCCCGGCCGATCACAAATGGTTTCGCAATCTCGCGGTGTCGCAAATCGTTGCCGACACCATGGACGACATGGGACTGACGCTGCCGCGACCGCGCGTCGATGTGGCGGCGATGCGGCGCAAGTACCACGCCGCCAAGCGGCGCTAGCCGGCAAGGGCGGCAAGGTTGCCGCGGGTTGATCGACGCGGCACAGCGTTGCATTGTCGGCATTACGGGCCGATTGAGACGCGCGGCGTTCCGCGTTAGCTTTCGTCAAACCTCGGAATGTTCGCAAAAGGCCGCATCATGCAGGATACCGTCGACCTCCAGACCACGCGCCAGCTCTGGATCAAGCCGCTGTCGCCGGCCTGCGGCGCCGAGCTCGGCGGCATCGACCTGACGCAGCCGCTCGCCGAGCACGAGGTGCGCGCCATCAAGGAGGCCTGGAACAAGCACATCGTCCTGGTGTTTCGCGGCCAGACGCTGTCGCAGGACGAGCAGCTGCGCTTTGCCTCGTATTTTGGCGATCTCGGCAGCCGCAAGAAGGCGCCGGAGCCGTTGCGTGCCCGCGCCGAGGGCGTCCAGCAGGACCACGAGAAGGTTCTGCTCGTCACCAACATCAAGGTCGACGGCAAGGCGATCGGCGCGTTCGGCGATGGCGAGTTCTGGTTCCACATCGATTCCGGCTACGCCGAACGGCCGTACAAATACACGTTCCTCTATGCGCTCGAACTGCCGTCGCGCGGTGGCAACACCAAGTTCTCCAACATGTACCGGGCCTACGACGCCGTGCCGCCGGCGCTGAAGGAAAAACTCACAGGCAAGAAGGCGCTGCACATTCACGAGTACAATCGCGCCAAGCAGGCGAGCACATCGGGCGACATCAGCGGCATTCCGCACTACGCGCACCCGGTGTTCGTCACCCATCCGGATACAGGCCGCAAGACGCTGTTCGTGGACCGGCTGATGACGACGCGCATCGAAGGCGTGAGCGAAGCCGAGAGCGAGGCCATTCTCGATCAGCTTTACGAGATCGGCGAGCGGTCCGCGTACATCTACGAGCACGTCTGGCAGCTCGGCGATTTCGTCATGTGGGACAATCGCTGCACCATCCACGCCCGCACCGATTTTCCCAAGGAAGAACGCCGCCTGCTGCGCCGCTGCACCGTCGAAGGCGAGCCGCTGCACGAGTAGCAATTTTCATCCGGAAGCAATCATGCCCAACCAACACTTGCCGGTATTCGACGCATTCATCGCCGAACTGCGCGCCATCTGGGCGGCGGAAGAAGACGATGGCGCGCGCATGGCCAAGGCCAAGCCGGCGCTCGAGTCGCTGGTGAAAGACCCGACGCTCAAAGCGCATTCGGCGGACTGGCCGTCCACCGAAGGGCGGAAGAATTTGCTGTTCTACGTCGATCCCGACCACCACTTCGTGATCAACGGCGTGGTGCGGGTCCCCGGCCGCACCGGCAGCATCCATGACCATGCCGATGCCTGGGTGCTGTACGGCGTGCTCGACGGCACCGAGAGTCTGGAGCGCTTCGATCGCGTCGACGACGGCAGCCGCCCCGGTTATGCGGAAGTGAAATTGAACTCGGTGACGACCGGTTCGCAGGGCAAGGTCGATCTGGTGCCGCCGCGCGCCATTCACGCCGAGCAGGGCGGTCCGACCCGCTCGGTGGCGGTCATCGTGCGCAGCCAAAAGCTCGGCGAAGGCACCGTGCTGCAGCACCGCTACGACCGCGCGGGCAACACCGTGGTCGAGCAATACGGCCCGACGCAGATTCCGTACGAGCTGGCGTGAGGCGTTCAGGCTCCGCGCAATGACGGCTTTCTGAAACGCGTCATTCCGGATTTTCCTGGTCGAGCTGCGCCGCGGTGGTCTTGGCGAGCTGCAGCGTTCTGAGGCTCGCGGCCGCGCTGCCGTACTGGCTGTACACGCCGACCCAGATATCCTTGCCGTGAAGCACCGTGCGCAGGACGACGACATAGACCACGTAGACGTTGCCCTTGCCGTCGACGTTGCGCGACAACAGCGCGCCGTAACAGCCGTGCTGGTCCTCGTCGAGCACGCCCAGATATTGAATGTTCTTCACGGAACCCTTGATCTTCATTTCGCGCGCGGTGCGTTCCGAGATTTGCGGCACGTCCTTGATGGCTTCGTCGGTCTGCTGGCGCAGATCGTCGCATTCGGTCTTTCGATTGGCGGCCCGGTCGCCCTGGAGCGTGGTATTCTCCACCGATCGCGGAAAATAGTAGACCACGTAATCGAAAATATTGGTCGACGAATTGTCGTGGCGCGCCTGGAGCTCGGAGCAATTGGCGACGATGCGCATGACCTTGCTGCCCGCGTTCTCCATCGCCTTGTTGATGTAATCGACGAATACACGCTCGCCGGCACTGGCGCGCTCGGGCACGCAATAGTCCTGTGGCATCGCAAGATTGAAACTGGCCTCGCCCATCTTGCCGGTCAGGTCTTCCGCGCGGCTCGCTGACGGCCAGGCGGCAACGGTCAAGAGTACAACGCAGAGAATCGCTCGGATTGTCATGCAGCCCCCAAGGCAGCGATGGATCGTCGTCCCCAGCGCGGATTGTAGGCACCGAGCGCGGATTGTCTATTGCGGGCAATGCTTGGCGTGCCGCCGCCGAGAATGCGACCGGCTAGATCACTTCTTCGGTCTTGTCGTCGGTCTCGCCGTAGCGGCGCATGGTGGCGGGCCTGGTGCCGGCATAGAGTTTTTCCAGGCCGGGCGCGATCTTGGCGTTCTCGCGTTCGAACAGTGAATTGCCGGCCATGTCGCTCTCGACCAGGAACGGGCCGAATTTTGCCACGTCGAGCACCCACACCGCCTGCGCCAGGCCGAGCTCTTCCAGCCAATAGACGCCGGCCACGCGCTTGATGCCGCGGCCGAGCAGCGCGCCGGTGCCGTAGCCGACCGTGGTCAGATAGATCGCGCTGTTGGGCACGAACAGCTCACGATAGGTGGCCGACGACATGCCGCCCTTGCCGATGATGATGTTGCAGCCGGATATCTTGAACCAGCCGTCGAGCCATTTGGCGAAGCGGAACGAGGCGGTGGCGGTGACCGCGCCGACCGTGTAGCTGCCGTCCGGATTGACGCTGGCGGCGGGCGAGCAATGGAAATTCGCGGTGCCGAGCGCGTCCCGGCCGGCCGGCATGCCGGCGCCATCCTCGATGGCGTTCTTGTAGACGCCTTCGCGTCCGGTAAACAGCCGGCCGTTCAGATAAACCACCGAGCCGATCTCGAGCTTGCGCAAGTCTTCGGTGCGCGCCGGCAGATCGAGGTGGACGGTTTTCAGTTCGGACATTTTATTCTCTTCGCTTGGTACGTGCTGCGTCCTTCTCCCTCTCCCCGGAGGGGAGAGGGTCGGGGTGAGGGGGTTCGGAAGTTTCAGAAAAAATCTGCAACGTCCGAACCCCCTCATCCTATCCTTCTCCCCTCCGGGGAGAAGGGAACGCGGCGTCTATTCCGCTGCTTCGGCCGCTTGACGGCCCCATTCGACGGTCTCGCGCCGCATATAATCGGTGAACCACATCGGATCGGTGCGGAACGCGCACCTGCCGTCGGCGGCGATGCGCGCGCAGGCGCGCCGCGACGACAAACAAAACATGTGCACCGACATCGGCATGCCGCCGGTGTGGCAATAGCCGACCTCGATGTGGCAATCGATCACCATGGACGAGCCGACGAAGCCCATGGCGCCCATGCCGATCGAGTTGCCGAGCTCCTTGAATTCCTCTTCGAGCGCGGCGATGCGCGGATCGGGATTGCGCGAGCCGACCACGCGCAGGCATGACGCCTGCTTGCCGAGCACCACGGAGGTGTCCTTCGAGCCGCCGAGCCCGATGCCGACGATGGCGGGCTGGCAGGCGAGCCCCCGCTTACCGAAGCCGATCAACGTGTCGAGATAGAACCGCTTGATGCCGTCGAGGCCGTCGCCGGGAAACAGCATGCGGTAATCGGTGCCGAACAGGCCGCCCTTGTGCACCGTGGTGAGCTCGATCCAGTCGGCATCGGGATGAAAGGCGTATTCGATCTCCGGCGCGCCGATGCCGACATTGTTGTTGTGGTCGGTGCGCCAGAGCGGATGCACGCGGTTCGGCCGCAGCGGCACGGACGTGGTGGCGCGCGCGGTAGCACGGCGCAGCGCCGCTTCGAGCGCCACCGGACCGCCTTCGATGCGCGCCTCGTTGCCGATCTTGACGTACCAGCGCGGCAGGCCGGTATCGCCGCACATGGCGCGGCGGTCCTCCTTGGCGGCTTCGTAATTCTCCAGCATCGCCTTGATGACGAATGCCGAGAGATCGCCTTTTTCGGTGTTGGCGCAGCGCCGCAAGCCGTCGAGATAATCCTCGGGGATTTCGATGGCCGCCTTGGTCATCAAGTCCTCGGCGGTGCGCTGGATGGAGGAGATCGGAATCATTGTTGTTCTCATTCCGCCGCGGCCTGGTCGCGGATCAAGCTCTCGCCCGGCTTGACGTGGGTGAATTGCACCGGCTGGTCGCCGATCTCGATGCCATTGCGGCTCTGCCGCGCCACCGTGAATGTCGAGGTCGCCAGATCGCCGGGCTCGGGGAAATCGGAGCGGTAGTGGGCGCCGCGCGAGTTCTCGCGTTTGAGGGCGGCGAGCGCGATGACGCGGCTCACTTCGCACAGCGAGCGCAGATTGAGCCAGTCCTGCCAGGTCAGATTGAAGCGGCGGTCATCCTCGGCGACGCCGGTCGTCAGCAATTCGGCTTCGATGGCGTCGATCGCCTCGAGCCCGCGTTGCAGCCCGGCGCGGTCGCGCACCACACCGACATCGTCCCACATGGCGTCGAGCAGGTTTTCGCGCAGCTGGTTCAAATCGCCGGGCTGTTGCCCGAACGGATGCAGCGCACGCGCCATTTCAGCTTCCAGCACGTGAGGATCGGGGTGACGGTGTCCCGGTCGCTGCATAGAAATCCAGCGCGGCATCACGTCTCCGGCGATGCCGCCGAACACCGTCGAATTGGCGACGCCGTTGCCGCCGAGCCGGTTTGCGCCGTGCATGCCGCTTGCGTCCTCGCCGGCGACGAACAGGCTGGGCCGTTCCGTCGCCGTATCCACCTCGCAGATCACGCCGCCCATGAAATAATGCGCGGTCGGCACCACTTCCACCAGCCCGCCGGCGAGGTCGAAGCCGCAGTCGCGGCAGCGGTCGACCATGCCCTTGAACTCCTTTGCCACCTGAGCCGGGCCGAGATGGCTCATCTTGATGTAGACGCCGCCGTTCTTGGTGGTGCGGCCGGCGCGCATCTCGGCGTAGATGGCGCGGCTGACCACGTCGCGGGTGGCGCGTTCCAATTTCGGATCGTAATCCCCCATGAAGCGGTGCAGCGCACCGTTGAGCAGATGGCCGCCGGAGCCGCGCAAGCCTTCCTCCAGCACGGTGCCGGTCATGCGCGTGTCGGGCCCGGCAAGAAGACCGGTCGGATGGAATTGCACCATCTCCATGTCGCGCAGCGGCAGCCCAAGGCGCAGCGCCATGGCGAGGCCGTCCATGCTCTTGTCGCCGGACGGCGTGTGGTAGCGGTACATGGTCGGGCCGCCCCCGGTCGCCAGCAGCACCGCTTGCGCGGCGACGAAGTGGAAGTCGCCGCTGCGCATGTCGAGCAACAGCGCACCGGATAATGTGCCGTCGCTCGCCGGCACGAGCGCGACGGCGCGATGCTCTTCGAGCCGGCGAATTTCAGGCCGCGCCCACACCTGCTCCATCAGCCGGTTGATGATCTCGATGCCGGTGAGGTCGCCCTTGTGCACGGTGCGATCGAACGTTTGGCCGGCGAACGCCTTGCCGTGCAAGGTGCCGTCGGCATTGCGGTCGAAGAAGCAGCCGATCTCGTTTTCCAGCTCGTGCACGCGCTCGATGGCTTTGGTCACCAGCGTCCAGGCCAGGCCCTGGTGCGGCAGCCACTTGCCGCCCTCGATCGTGTCCATGAAGTGGCGTTCGACCGAGTCGCCGGGATTGAGCGCGACGTTGTAGCCGCCCTGCACCATGCGGGTGCAGCCGCATTTGCCAAGCAGGCCTTTGCTGACAATGGTGATGTCGAGGTCGGGCGCGGCCTTGTGCGCATGCAGCGCGGCAAACAGGCCGGCGCCGCCGGTGCCGAGGATCAGAATGTCGGTCTTGAGCTCTTCGACCTGCATGCGATCCTCAGAACACCCGCACCAGGAAGAAGAAGGCGACCAGCGCCGAGATGGTCGCCGCAAGCGTCGCCAGCTGCTTCTGGCCGTCGCGCCAGTCGAAGTTCTCGATCACCAGCACGCGCACGCCGCCGAGCAGATGCACGGTGAGCAGAAACACCAGAAGCACTTCGGACAGTTTCACCAGCGGCTGGTCGGTCCAGCGCAAAAAACCGTCAAGTGTCGCGGCGCCGCTGATCGCAAGACCGAGCGCCAGAAAATGCAGCGGCAGAAAAATCGCCAGCGCCAGGCCGGACAGCCGATGCACCAGCGCGGCAAGCCACAGCGTGCCGGTGCGATGTTTTAGGTGCCGCGCGATCGTCACAGCACCACCGCAGCAACCGCGCGAAAGCCGAGCACCGCCAGCAGCAGGCCGAACGCGACGGCCAGCCGGCCGGCGCTGCGATCGGTCAGCGGCGACCACTCGGTCAGCACGTTACGCACACCGATCGCCGCATGAATCGACACCGCGGCGACGAACAGGCCGTAATACGAGGCCCAGGCGATGCTGCCGCGGGTGCGTGACAGAATATCGGCGGCCGAGAGTCCTTGCCGCGTCGCATAGAAGATGACCGCGAGGTGCACGGCGACCAGCGGCACCATGAGCGCTGCGGTGCCGCGCTGCCAGACATAGAGCCGCACGTTCATGGCTTCAGCTCGCCTTTCAGATACGCGCGCGTCGTGCGCCGCTTCAGTCCGGCGATCGAGGCCGTCGGATTGAGCGACAGCGGGCAATGCTCCTGGCACGACTGGTGCGAGTGGCAGGCGTGGCAGCCGCCGCCCGCGGCGACCGCCGCGAGCCGCGCCGCATTGCCGGCATCGCGCTCGTCGTTGACCAGCGTCCAGGCGCGGTTGAGCGCGGCCGGGCCGAGATAGTCGGCGTTCCAGCGCACCGTATCGCAGGCGGCGTAGCAGACCCCGCAATTGATGCATTCGATGGCTGCGTCGGCGGCGATCCGCGCCGAACTGTCGGGCCGGATGGGCGGCATGGCGTCGGCGCGCGTGCGCGACGGCGCAAAGGCGCCTTTCGCCTCGCGCCACTTCTCGAAGAACGGCGCCATGTCGGTGGCGAGGTCCTTGATCACCGGCAGATTTTCCAAGGGCCCGATCTCGAGCGTGCCGCTGCCGGCGACCTTGGCGACGTGGGTGCGGCAGGTCCAGCGCGGCCGCCCGTTCACCGTCATGGCGCAGGAGCCGCACATGCCGACCCGGCAGGCGAACCGGTACGACAGGGTCGGATCGATATGGCGCTGCACGTAGGTGACGACGTCGAGCACGGTCTGGCTGTCGCGCCGCGGCACCCGATAGGTCTCGTAGCGGCCCTCCGCGCCGCCGCGCCACAGCGAGACCGATAGTTCCGTAAGTCTTTCGGGCATCATTCTCCTTCGCACCGGCGTCGCCCGTGCCGGTCGCGTGCCCATGTTAGCCCGATTTGGCTGGTGGCGGGGATGTTGTATTCTGCCGCGCATCCCCCTACGTGGATGCCCGGCGCGGGTGTAGCTCAATGGTAGAGCAGAAGCCTTCCAAGCTTATGACGAGGGTTCGATTCCCTTCACCCGCTCCAAATTTTTCAATCACTTAGCAGCACCTGGTTTGCCTAGTTGATACTTTCTGGGCTGCTGAGTTGATACAAAATCCCCCTTTTTGTTCTCGCCGCGAATTCGTCGTCGTCCTTTCAGGCGAGCATCGTCAGCGCTGCGTACCGCCTCAATGTCGACAGGTGCATAGGTTTTGTGCAGCGTGTTTGATCGCCCGATTGAATTGGCGAGTTTAGCTGCAAGGCCGAACGGTCCAGCACCGCCGGCAATCGCCTCCACCGCGCCGGAGCGGCGCATATCCATAAGTCGGCGCTTATCGCCGGGGAACACAAGAGCACGCACCGCAGCGAAATCATGGCCCAGCGTTTCGCGACCATAAGCGTTGCCTGACCGCGTGCGGAACAGGATCGCGTCTGGGTGTAGATCGAGCTGGAGGCTATCAAGATACGCGGCCACGAGGCGTTCGGCGCGGCTCGACAGGGTGCCGATCGCGGCGCGGCCTGTCTTGGTTCGGCCATCCGCCTGCCGATCGAATATCAGGCGGCCATCGGCGATTGCGCGATGACGTGCGGCAAGCGTGCGAACGTCGACCGGAGAAAATCCTGTGTCCCAGGCAACGGCAATGATGCAGGCTAGTCCGCGATACCCATTCCGCCAGGACGCTTTCACGAGGCGCACTGTTTCGCCTTCCGACCAGCGCTGCCACCTCGGAGGTGGGGCTTGATTGCGAATGCCGGTAGATGGGTCGGCGGTGCGCGCCACCTTCATGCCGAGCATGATCTTCCAGAATGCGCGCCACACCCTGAGGGTTTTGTGGGCTGTGTCCCGACCATGTTTCTTTTCAAGCTCGGCGCGCCACCGGCTCATCATTTCGAAGGTGATCGTATCCGGCGCAACGTCGCCCCACATGTCCCGGATGCGAAACCACGCCGGCCACCATATTTTAGTTCGCGTCAAGGCAGCGCGAGCTGTCCATTCTGGTGTGCGGACATAGACCTGGAAGGCGGCCCCGATGGAGCCGGACGGATACCGTCGTGCAGCCTCGGCCTGATCGGGGGGCAGCTGGTCGAGGCTTGACGGAGTGGGTGCCTCGCCCTTGCGCGTGGCCTGCCAGCGCTTATTCCACTCGTCCGCTATTGACCATGCAGCAGGTCCGTCAGGCCCACAGCGGACGATTTGGAAGCCAAAGGGACGCATTCGCGGGTGGGGGCGCCAGTAGCCGCGTCCTTTGGCGACGACGTAATAGGGGATCTTGATCCTACCCACTGAGGCGCCGCAGTCGCTCATCGAAGATCGCTCCAGCGTGCGCCGCGGTCGGGGCAGCCGTCAACTCGGGAAATAGCTGCGGATGACGCAGTAATCGCCATCTTTCCACAGCTTCGATGCAGTACAGGCCGGTTGTAGGGTCAGGTTGTGGGAATTTGCGCTCATGCAGGACCGGTCGTCGCGCCTCAAAGTCTTTCACCGACAAGCCAAGCAGTTCAGCGACGACTGCGGCCGCCACGTCGCCGCGGGCAGGAATGCGGCGCGGTCGGCTCATGGATCTCTCCGATTTTCGGCGGCGAGAAATATCATGCGACCGCGTCCATGCGCTCCAGCGTTTCGAATCGGCTCGATTGTCGATCGAACCGCAACCGGACGTCGCCCTTTTCGCCACTCTCCTCGAAGCGGACCTTTGCAACGTGCAAAACGGCCTCATCAACAAACGGATTTGATCGATCGATTACGATGCCGTGGTCGCATTTGTTGAACCAGTGGGCAGAGCCTTCGATGTCGTAGAGGGTTGGCGGGCGTGCTTTTCCATCTCGGCCAACCTCCTTCGTTGGATGGGCAATTACGATAACGGCTACGTCGTAAAGCCGAGCGAACCGTTTCAGCGACCGGATGCTGCGACCTATGTAATCTGTGATCGACTCCTCCCGACGCCGCGCGTGCTCGACCTCGTTCCAAGGATCGATCAATAGGACGCGAATGCCATCCCTCAGCACCGCGTCGTTCGCCTTGTCGATGATCCAATCCAGATCGAAGTCCACATCTTCACGGCCGGTCGGATCGGCATCAATGAAGCGGAAGAATTCATCGATGAACCTGTCAGCTTCCACCGTCGACCCGCCTCTGATGCGGCGCAATTTGTCGCGCAAATGCGGCACGGTCGGCATTTCTGGCGAGAAGATCGCCACTCGCCAACCATGCAGCGACGCGACGTTGCACAACAGATTGAGCACCCACGTGCTCTTGCCGTGGCTCGGGATGCCGGTGACCACCATGAACTCGCTAGGGAAGAGCTGTAGGTGCTTATCCACCGTCCACCAGCCGGTGGAGAATGTGGGCAACGGGTCCCCATCTGGATAGTCTGAAAGCCGATAAAGTCCGCGCACGGGATACGGCTTCGCGCCATTCAGGACAGCCGCCACCGCATCCTTTCCGTGGAGCATTGCCACGTCGTTCAAATCTTTGCAGTTGCCGGGATACTCAACGAACATACAACGCGACGCCGAGAGCCGGCGCACGATCTCAGCCGCAAGCCGTTGCCCCGGCCGGTCGCCATCGGTCGCAACGATAAATCGTTTAACCCGCTTCAGCCGGTCGCGATTGTTCCAAAGGAACTCGAATTTGCCGGCGTGCTCGCTGCCTTGATCGATCGGCCCAAGATCGTCCGGTTTCTCACCATCCGGAACTGGGGGCGCTCCGTCCGGCACGGATACCGAAAGGGGGAATCCGCACTCGATCGCTGTCAGCGCATCGACCTCGCCCTCCGTGATCACAAGAGCCTGATGCCCAGCCTCGAGCGCCGGATCATCCAGCGCGTCCGAATTCCAGAAGGTTCGGCGACCGCTCGCGCGCTGCCAAAACTTCTTGCCGGGCGCCCGGTATTTTTCATTCACCACCGACCCATGCTCAAAGAATGGGAATACGACGATGTTGCCGTTGCTGTCCGGGATCACGCTCCCGTCAGCACGCCGACTAGCGGTATAGATCGCGTAACGAACGGCCGTTTCCGCGCTGATCTTGCGGCGCTCGAAAGCCTCGGTTCCGATTGGGCCAAGCGTTTTCATTGCACCTCCCTCCGCCTTTCCAACCACAGTGGTTGCAGCCCCACATCACCCCCGGCCGATCGATCGTCACTCCAAGGCATTTGAGCCGGCGGTGAGAAGCTTTGCGTTTGTGCGAGCATCGTGGGCATGTCGTGTAGTACCGACCTTCATTGGTTGATCGAATTGCGATGTGGTGCGCGCTCAACAACTCCGCTGCGCTCGTCATAACCGCGGGTCCCACCCGTTCGAGTGTGTGGTGGTCTCAGCCATCCGGATGCAGCCGGCGATGTATTCACGGGGGTTTTGCTTGGTTGAAGCGATTTCGATCGCCGCCCTAGCCAGTGCGATGTTGCCGCCTTTCGCCTTAATCAGGTTCTGGATAAGGCCACCGGTGCTTTCGCCGAGGAGCGCCTTGCCCCGATCAAAAAGGTCGGCCTCCTCACTCCTGACAGCCGACGCCGCGCGAGCGGCATTTTTTTTCTGTTTCCCTGTCTCTGTCTCTGTCTCTGTCCCTTGCATATGCGTCGCATGCCGCTGTTGACCATGCGTCGCATGTACATTGGATGTGCGTTGCATATGCGTCGCAGCTTTCGTTTTCTTGTTTTTCCATCGCGCCTTAGCCGCCTGCCGGAAGCGCTTTCGCCCGTTCCAGGACTCCTGTGCCTTTTGACAGATGACTCGATGGTAGAGCCGGCCATCGCTACACTTGATGAAGCCGCGCAGCGCGACTTCGCGCACGGACTCCCAGTTGGGGACGTTCGCCCATGTGCGATACAGATCGTCGTTATCTGGGAGCGAACCAGCCGGAACCTGATGCCATGCCTTGGTCCAGAGATTGAGGAGCGCCTTGGCGGCCCAGCCATCGGCCATCGCCCAGGTCTCGCTGTTCTGCAACTGAACCACATCGAGGGGCATGAAGCGGAAGTCGCGGAGATCGACGTCGGACGGGATGAGTGGCGGCGGATAGGTTCCGACCGCGGGATTGGCGTCAGTTTTGTTCATGGACTCACCACGACCAAGGCAACGCACGTACGAATCGCCCGGCCCCGTTAGACATTGTCATTGGTTCCGCAAGCTAACGCGGCTCTGGGGTGTGGCAAGGTTTTGTGGTGCCAAGGTGCGAGCCGCCGGCGCGATGAAGTTGGCACAAGTGCCAACGTCTTGGCCCGCGCGAGGAGCCAGTCATGCTGCTCGATGCCGTTCGATCGAACGAGGCCATAGAATGCGCGCTGCATCAGCTGTTTAACGACGCGCGCACTTCGGTCGGTACCGAATTGGTGTTGGCGTACCCTGATCAGGGTACGCCAAAAATGGCGTACCCTCCTGGGGCAGCGGTGCGCCAAAAATGGCGTATCCTCCTGTTAGGGCACGCCAAATGGCGTTGTCTAGTAGTCTTCGCGCGCTAAGTTGAGCGAATCACCAGAATCAAGCTAACGGGATGTCACCACGGACGCCGATACGGCTATTCACGCCAGCAGGTATCACTCGGGGATGACAGGATGACAGCCAGTACTAAGAAAAACGAATTCTTGGGAACGTTGGGTGCGAACCTGCCCCAACATGTGTCCCTTCCAGTCGTACGCGCCATCGTCGACAGTGTGGACCCAATCCTTGGGGTCGCCTCCGCAAAATACGAAAAATACGCCGAGGTATCCGCAGCCGGGCTGCGGACTGTCGCACGCACTATCCCCGCGCTCCATGCGTATGGTCTGCTGCGAAAGCAAGCGCGACGAGATGGACCGCCAGTATTGTGGCTGCCCGAAATAATGGACATGCAAGCCGACGAGGCTCTCCGACGCGCCGCATGGCTCACCCATCACAAAGACGAAAACCCGCAGAATTACTTTGCGGCAGGCAATGCCAAGTTAACCGAAGGCGCGTCTGCTCGTCGCGCGAAGGAGCGGAGCTGTGACGAGGCCGGCTTCGAAGGAGAGCCTAAAACAAGGATCGCACCCAATTCCTCACTGAGTGCTGGCAGGAAACCCGACTTACCCAAGCAGGGCCGCGCAAAACTGAAATCACCTGCCTATGCAAATGATCCGGAGATACTACGTTTGGTCTATGGTGAGTGCGATGCGCGAGGTGTAACACCGGAAGACCCAGAAGCATTGTCAATAGCAATCCACGCCTTGGGCAACTCTCGGGCCGAGCGTTTCAGACACCTCGACGGGCGGGCGTTGCGCAAAGCATTTCAAAGGGCGAGGGCACGACTCCCTGACGGATACGACCGATGGGCCCGTTTGATCGAAAAATGGGATGAATCTTACGACTGCCAAAAGTCCCGCGACCTTGTTGACCGGCTTGTTACAGCCGTCGGCAATCGTCCGCTCGGAGTTCTCGATGATTTATTTGATCATTTGGAGCAACAAATCTGCGACCATTGGCCGAAAAAGGTGAGGCGGCTCGAATTGGAATATAACCTCCTACAAAGCAGAAAGTACTACTTGCCACAGTTGAGATCCCTAAAGACTGACGCAATTAAAGAGCAAGTTTATGCCGCGCTCGCCGAGGGAGCAAAAACAAAGAAAGCACTCGCCCGGCAGTTTGGGAAGACGATTTACGCAATTTCGTCCGTTGGTCTGCGGCTAAGAAACGAAGGCAAAATCACGACCATCTGGCGCGGGGGTCAATTTATGTGGGCGCGTCCCTCCACGGCGCCGCGCTTTATTCCTGCGCGAGACTCGATTCTCGCTGCACTGAAAATTGGTTCAATGACTATTCCGAAATTGGCGCGAGAAACCGGCAAAGGAACATCGACCGTCAAAAGCGCTCTCCATAGGCATCTGCTACCGAACGGTGAGGTCATCCGCACTAAATTGGGAACCTATGCGTTAGCTGGGACGAAGCCGCGGTACGTGTCTAAATGCGAAGGCATTCTTGCGGCACTGAAAAACGGTCCGCTGTCTTTTCAAGAGCTGGTACGAGAGGTCGGCATCACAGCATTGTCACTTCCTCAGTTCCTCGAGCGCCTCCGAGCAAAAGGTGAGATCATCCGCACGAAAAAAGGCATCTACGCTCTACCTGGCATGGCGCGGGTCTATGTTCCGACCGACGATGCAATTATCTCTGCCTTGGCCAAAAAGCCGATGAAACTTGGACCGTTGGTTCGGCATATAAATGAGTCCACGAGGAGCAGAAGATCGCGAGGCACGGTCACTACGGTGCTCGGCCGCCTCAAAAACGAGCGCACCGTCAAACAGGACCGGCGGGGCGGCGAGTACCGTCTCGCCCGGCCGCTGGACCAAATTCGCCAAGAACAGAGCGTGCGTGGCGGAAGAATAATTAAGTCGTCCAGGACAAGGAGGGGTCGCGGGTTATTCGGCCAGGACCACTGCCAGAGGGCCGCTAAGCCGCACCTTCCTCCAAATGCTGTTCACGCCGCCCTCCACAAGCGTGCTGTACGCATGATAAACTTGCGCCGAAACGGCGGAGGCAATTACAGTTCTCGGAGGTGCATTCCCTACGACGTGCGAGCGGAGCACGCACGTCTCTATGGGCCTAGATCTGAGCTCAAATTCTCCGCACCTGCCAGCGTCGGTTCGGCCGAGGCGCGACGAAGATTTCGCAAGTGGGACGCAGAGATTACAGGCCGCTTCGAAGCTATCCGCACGACGAAGCGCAGTGAGGCTTAGCGTTGACCGCTCTACATGAGCAGCAAGTAGCCGAAAGATCGAACATTGATTGAGTGGCAAACGACTCTACCGGACTTTTTGTGTGACTTGCTGTCATTCATCGGTGAACAAATCGAAAGCGCCGTTGAAAGACCGCAGGCTCAATATGCTGCTGTAAAGGCAGCAAGGGGTGTGATCCCAGTCTTTCGCGAGCGAGTGATTAATCTGGACGATCCTATTGTCACGCAAATCATGTTGACGGACTTCACGCGCTTGTATGAAGGCGAATGGGAAGGCAATTGGGAGCGTTTGGCCAAGGCCGACAGTGAACAATTCAGACAAGAGGCCCGAAGTCTGCTTGGGCTCCTTGCAATGCTGCGGACGATCTGCCGCAGAATAGACTAAGGGTCAGTGGGCGACTCGCGTCGCGATCAAACGCGATGTCGAAATCCTCTATTCCAGATGGCCGTCGCCCGGAAGCAGCCTCAGAATCAGGTCTTCCGGGCTCTCCGCCACCGCTGGGTCGTAGTTGGCCTTCTCCGCTGCCCACAACAGCTTCGGCGCCGCCTGGAACAGGTCCCAACTGAATTCGGCCGGGCTCCCCCGCCTCGGGCTCACCGAGAACCCGCTGCTCTCCAATAGAGCCACCACTTCCGCCATTTCCTGCCGCGGATTGGGCGATTGGCTCAATAACTCCGCCATTCGCTCCGAGAGAGTGTCCGTCATTGGTTGCGAGGGCGCCATGGATCAAGTTATTGTTGTAGGGCTCTTCAGCAGCGACGTTGTGCGTTTGGCAGGGCCAGCGTTCAGTGAAATTCCTCGTCGAGCGCGATTCCCTTCTCTTTGAATGGCACGTCCTTGCTATTGCGATCCGCCGAGATTAAGGCCGCATCCTTGATCGGAGGTCCTGCTGGCTTTTGCACTTGCTCACGTTTGCGAAGGATTACTTCTTCAGCTTCGTCGATAAGTAATTGCTTGTTCATAACGGAAACTGGGAGCCGCCTCATTTCGCTCAAATAACGCTCCCAAGTCGCCAGCGTGTCCGAGAACACGCCCGGCGGATCGATCATCAGAAACTCTGAGCCTACAGATGTACATCGTTCGCTGTTGCTCTCCTGCAAGTCCTCGAAGGGGATTCCTAATTTGACGGCCGTCCTTACCGAAACGGGAGGAGCGTCATAGACCTCGCCAAAGGAAGCGCCGCCAAGTACCCAGCCCTGGACCGTCCATTGCTCGACCTGGCCAGAACCGTCTGGCAGCTCCACAATGCGGTATGCACCGCCATCGATTTTGCCGGTCGATAAGACCTTGAGGTTGTTCGAGTTGGAATCGGCCGCCATCAACGCCCTTTCGCTGCATCTCCACGCAACAATTGGCTCTCTGGTTTGTTAGCCGGCGGCCCCAAGGCAGGTGGTAACCCCTCTTTGGTAGATATAGCTGAGACTTGGCTACTAGAAGCGACGTCGATCACCCGTTCGTTGGCTTCGATCGTTTTTATGACACCCTCGATGAATCCAGCGCTCCCGCAAAAGCATTGGTGAAAGCGGCGTCCGCTCCTGATCTCGACGGTCCCGTCACACGCGAAATGTCCAGCGTGGCATCGAACGAAGCCGGCGGCATTGCAGTACGGGCAGAAGAAGCTCGACCAATTGTATTCCTTCGCATCATGAGTGCTGGGTGTCGGCAATTTCTGACCGTCTGCCTGAGCGATTGACTTCGCAGCCGGACCAGAGGGTGTGCTGGCTACTACTTCAGGGAACCTCCCAAACAAGCGCGTCAGCAGGTTTGTTGATTTTGGCCGCGGCAGCTCAGGTGCGCTACCTACGGCAGACGGGAGTCGCTCTTCGGACGGACTTTGCGCCGGATTCTTTGGTGCCTTGCTTTCCCTGGATGGCGCCTGCTTCACCCCTTGAATGACGAAGTGATGCAGCGGCGATCGCCTGGAGAATTGGACGAGAAAACGTGCGCCGCTATGCGCGCAGCGAAACTCAACATCGCTGACCTCTAGTGCTTCGGGATAAAACCATTCGGCGCCGCAGCTGGGGCAGGTCACTCTTCCGCGGCGGCCGTCCGGCACGCGCAAGCCGCCACGACCACAACCCGGGCAGTTCAGAATGGCCACTGCAATTCCCCCACCGCTGGGCCAGACACTGGCGCTTTCAATCTAGGGCCAGAGCCGAGGGGGATCAAGCCGAATCGGAACGATCGTTCCTGGAAAGATCGTTCCTCCGGTGTTGCGCTTTGCGCCATGGATCTGCAAAAAGCCATGGCGATAAATCTGCGGCGCGAACGCCAGGCGAGAGAATTGACGCAGGAGGAGTTGGCGGATCGCGCCGGCTTGAGTGCTCGCTACCTCGGATCAATTGAGCGGGGACGGGTGGCCGCGAGCGTCAACGTTCTTGGACGCCTTGCCCAGGCCCTTAAAATCGATCCATGCGACCTCATTTGTAGTTCTTCCCGGCGATAGTCTCGCCGAGAGCCTCGCTCGCACTCCGTCGATCTTTCTGCCGCTCCGTTTCATAAGGAAAAACGGATTGTCGTGCCGTTGCGATTTGTCACAGTCCCTACCCATGGGTTGCAGCGTAAAGGCGCCGCCGGGTAAGCTGCCCAGGAGGGTGTGGGGGATGAATGTCCAAGCCGTTGTACGAACAACCCGTTCTCAAGTCGCCCTATTACGCCGGGAGGCGCCATCATGCGCTCGGGCCGGTCGGCAACCACCTGACCATCCTCCGATCAAGGGCCGACGCCAGCGTAGCTACGTCGCGGCGGTACCTCGGGCGCGCAAGGAGCGGCAAGGGAGCGGTGCCAGCGCGCAGTCGACGCTTGATCTCGGAACTGAGCGCGACGTCAGCGGCCAAGATTACGCCCTGGCCTGCATCGTCGATGAACTCCGCCAGGACTTGGGTACGTGGCGTCCGATCCCTGACGAAAACAAAACCGCCAGGGAGCACAAGGCTTCGCGCCGATTCGCAGAGCGGAATCCGCGGTCGCACGGGACAAATCGTTTAAGTGCCGGAGGGGACGTCTGATGCTTGGGTTGAATCTAAGGCAGGAATTCAAGGGGCGTCGCCTCAAAGGAACGGCAATAGAGCTGTCCAACGAGGCGAATACAGGCGCCACGCAGGTGTCTACACAAGACTTTCTGGAGATTACGTACCCGACGCATGACCTTCTGAAGGGTATTGAAGCGGTCGGCCCGAACCAGGGTCGCCCGGTCGTTGTGATTGGCGAACGTGGCCTCGGTAAGTCCCATTTGATGGCGGCACTGTTCCATGCCGTCCACGATCCCGCTTCGACCGGAGCATGGTTGAAGAACTGGTCGGACAGGCTTGCTGATCCGCGTGTCGGAGGTATTCAGCTTCGGAATGGTATGCTGGTCATCGGCGAGAGCCTTCATCGCCAGCGTTACAAGTTTCTATGGGACCTGCTTTTTGAGCAGCATCCTCACGGCGCCTATATCAGGGGAAAATGGGAGGGGATGGGCGCCGTTAAGACCGACATCCCATCGGACCAGCTAATTCTCGAGCTGCTGCGCCGCGCTCCGACCATGTTGCTGCTGGACGAGTTCCAGACGTGGTACGACGGCCTGACGAATACCAAGCAGTATCCTTGGAAAAATTGGGCCTTCAACTTCATTCAGATTCTGTCCGAAATAGCCAAGGAACACCCCGATCTGCTCGTGCTGGTGGTTTCGGTCCGCAACGGCGACACCGACGCCTATCAGCAAATCCATCGGGTCAACCCCGTTCAGATCGATTTCAAGGCCGGTGGGAGCCCGGAGCGTATCCAAAACGACAGGCGGCGAATGCTGCTCCATCGCCTGTTCGAAAATAGGCTCCAGATCGCCCCGTCGTTGATTGATGGCCTGCTGGCGACGCATGTGTCGGAGTACTTCCGTCTGCTGGGCACGCCTGCGGCGGAACAGGACCGCAAACGGCGTGAGTTTACTGAGGCATGGCCTTTCGCCCCGCACCTGCTCCAGCTGCTTGAAGACCATGTGCTCATCGCTACCGACGCGCAAGAGACGCGCGACCTCATCCGCATTCTCGCAAACCTCTTCAAGAGCCGCGGCGAGGATACCGGCATTCTGACCTCGGCCGATTTCCGGCTCGACGACGATGCGTCGGGAATTGGCGCCCTGCTGGACTCGGTGGCGAACCAACAACACCGCACGCTTCGGGAAAAGGCGCTTCGGAACGTGACCTCAGTCGTCGAGGCCGTTTCCGATCATTCCACCAAGGTTCCTCACTTGCAGGAAATCATGGGAGCGTTGTGGCTCCGTTCGATTGCCGTCGGCAATCTGGCGGGAGCGGAGCCCGCAGTGCTTCAAGTGGATGTCACGCAGGACAAGGTCCTTGACGACAATGCCTTTCAGGTCGAGCTGGCGATCATCGTCGAAAACAGTTTCAACATTCACCCGGACGGTGCGCGGCTTGTCTTCAGAGAGGAAGAAAACCCCCAGGCCAAAGTGATGGCCTCGGCACGGAACGATAAACTTTTCACCGACGGCTCCGACCTTGCGCAGCTCGCGAAAGAGGTTCGCTACGTGATCGGTGGCTCCGAAGAGGTCGCCAAGACGTTCCGTGTCATTGCGCTGCTGCGTTCCTGGTTGAGTGAGCCATGGGCCGGGCTCGATGAGAGCGAGCAACCGGAAAGGTGGGACGAGCGCCTTCCCATTCTCGTCCTGCCGGAAGAACCCGATCGCCTAGGCGAGCGGCTCGGTAGATGGCTGAAGGATCACCTTCAGAAGCGCCGCAACGCGGTTCGTTTCCTGCTGCCGCGCGCGGGAACGTCAAACGCCTTCTATGATCGCGACCTGTTAATTCTGGCGCGCGCCGAAATGAAGGCGCAGGAATGGGGGGCACAGAGCGCCGACTACCGGAAGCTCCAGACCAAGTATCAGAACGAACTGCGGGATCTCTTAAAAAAGCGATTTGACAGGTTCGCCGTATTGCACCGCTGGAACTTTGCCGACCCGGCGAAATGCGAGTTCCACGTCGAAGCTCTGAAGGAACAGGGCGCAAAAATCCCGGAGGCGATCGAGCAGGCGTTGGTCAACGACCTGTTCGTGCCCGAGGATTTCCATGATCTCGCGTTGGAAGCAGCTGCCGACAATGCCTCTGTCGGCAAACTGCTGCGTGAGCTTCAAGAGCCCCGCCCCTCGGGGCAGGATTGCATTCCGTGGCTGGGCGAAACCGCGATGAAAGAGCGGATCGTGCGTCTGTGCGCGCGCGGCAAGATAGCCATTAATCTTCGTGGTCTGGAGTATCTCCAGGCGCAAGCCGGAGAGGATGAGGAGATGGCCTGGAAGCGGCTACGACCAAAACTAACCTTTACGGGAAGGCAGCTGGACGAAGTATTTCTGCTCCCGCCTTCGGCGGTCCCATCTACGGGTGGTGCAACGCCGCCTGTCCCGACTCCCGGCACGCTTGGAATTGGTGGATTGTTCGGGGGCGGCGCTTCCCCCATTCCATCGGCGCCCGGCACTGGCGGTGACGCGCCGGCAAGCCCGGCAGCACCACCAGCACAGCCCGGTGGCGGCATCTTGGGTGGTGGTGCCGGAAGCGTCCTTCGGACGACATTATCGAACCCGGCGACCTCGCCCCTGAATCTCATTGGCAAGCTCGAAGGCTGGGGCATCGGTCCGGCAACGCCAGTCAAGGACGTGGCGCTCAAGGTCTCTGCCGCTACGGGCGCCCAACTTAGGGAGCTGCTGAAGAAGCTGCCCGACGGCATGACCTTTGAGCTGTCGCTCGATAAGGAGGACAGCTGATGGCGCTTGGAAGTGTCCAGCTGCTTCAGCTGACGACCGCAACGCCGACCAATGCCTGGCGCACAATCATTGAAAGCACCGTCACCATCTGTTCGTCACCACTGTCGGCGAGCGGCGCCTCGGGTGAGGTTACGAAACGCGACCGCGCCGTTGGAACGCTGGATCACTTCCTGTCGTCGAGCGCATGGGACCTATGGGAAGAGTTTGGAAGCACCGTTTTGCGGAATGCCGATCGGCTCGCCAGCTGGTGGACGGAGCCCTATAGCGCCAAGGCCATACTGATTCTGGATGGCCTTAGCCTCCGTGAGCTTCCTTGGCTTATTGAAGGTGCGAAGAAGCGTGGTTTCGCCCTTCACAGCGCAACCGCCTACGGGGCAGAGATACCGAGTGAGACGAATGCCTTTGCGCGCGCGCTCGGTTTCAACAGCAGGAGCCAGCTTCAGAACAATGGCGGCGGATCCTCGCACCGCCTAACGCCCTGCAAGACAGAATGCGTCGATCTGCCTTGGGCGGATTGCGCCGGCCTCATCGACGCAACCCCGAACTGGGTCTTCTGGCACCAATGGCCAGATGCTAAGCTCCATGATGGATCGGGAGCCGGTCAGGGCCTGGATGCTCTCACTCGTGATGTCGCCGCTCAGCTGACAAGTGATGATTTCTGGGGCTTCGTCGAGCGTCTGGCCACAGGCCGGCGGCTCGTCATCACCTCGGACCATGGCTACGCCGCCACCGGCCTGTTCTTCGATGCCGCGGACGAACAGGCGACCTTTCTCAAAGGTGTTCTGAAAAGCGGTCGGCTCGCGCCGGGGGAACATGACTCCGGCCCATTCGTGCCGCCCGTCGCCTTGCAGGTGACCAGCCCGCACGGCAAGTACCTATTCGCGGTCGGCCGATGGAAATGGAAGAGCCAGGGTGGCTATCCGACCTTGGCGCATGGTGGGCTCTCGCTGCTCGAGATGCTGTCGCCGTTTCTAGAAATAACGAAATAAGGAAGCCGCGTATGGCGACAAAGAAGGAACTGATTGCCCAGGAAGTGGCGCGCGCGGTCGGTGCCGGAAAGGCTGTTGCGTTGGAGACGGTGGACTTCAATGATCCGAACCGCCCGAAGACCTGTCTTGAAGTCGATTTTCCTATCCTGCCCATCAATCAAGTGGCGGTAATCGAGGGCAATGCCGGGAAGCCGATTTATCAAATGTCCAAGTGGTGGGCGCGGCGGCGGTCAAGCGTCTTCCGCTCCATGCTCATCGCGGCAGCGACAAAGGCCCCTGAGGATCCGGCACTGGCGGCGAAGCTCGTGTGGGACAACTACTACAGCAACCATCAAAAGAAGGGCGCGTTCAAGCATCTGAAGGTCGCCGACATTTTCATGGGCGGCGGCACGACGCTTGTAGAGGGTTCCCGCCTTGGCTTCCAGATGTCTGGCAACGATCTGAACCCGGTGGCGTGGTTCGTGGTCAAGCAGGAGTTGGCCGACGTTGACGTCAAAGAGGTGAAGCGACTTCTGGCCGAGATCGAGGCTGAGGTGAAGCCTCAGATCATGCCGTTCTATTGTTGCGATGGACCGAACGGCGAGAAAGGCACCTGGACGCATAAGCCCACCGGCAAGGTGATGGGCCAAGATTTCGATCCGCTCTCGCTGAAAGCCGAGGAACGGAAGGATTACAGCTATGAAGGCCCGGAGATCATTTACACTTTTTGGGCGAAGCACGGCCCATGCGATGTGACTGGCTGCGGGCACCGCACGCCGATCATGACCGGCCCGGTCATGGCCTTAAAGGAGCTCACGGTCAAACACTGGAACCATAAATGCACTGCCTGTGGCGCAGAGTTTGACATCGAGGAGTCCGAGGCGCGAATGGCACCGGATGTGCCTCTATACGTCGCATCGAGCGTCAAGCCCTATTCGATCCTCGATCAAAGGGGCCGAGTCACTTGCCCTTCTTGCGGCCATAGCGCGATGGTCAAGCTCGGCAAGGGCAAGAACAAGAAGGTAGAGCTCTCGCTCCTCGTTCATCCGGAATGGCTTGCAGGCAGCGCAAGCAAGGATTCCAACGGGATGCCATTTGGCGGTTCGGCTCAAGACAATGCTGAATGTACTGCGGTGTGGAATAATGAGCGTGCACGCAAAATTCGCTTGTTAGAGGTGCGCGGGAGCCTTCCGGAAACGGTCACCTGTCCGGGAACAAATATAACGTTCCCGACCGGGGTCGAAGGTGGAACTGTTCCGAAGAAGTCTAATTTCGCTTGTGGCTCCTGCGGCAAAGTTCAAGATGTTCTCGGATCCATCAAATCAAGTCAGAAGACCGGCCCGATGGGCGGATATGCAATTCAAGGATATTCGCCTGTACGAAGTGATGAGAAGAAGCCCTACAACGGTCGTTTCTTTGCACCCTTCGATGCCAGGCATGCTCACCAGTACAATGCCGCACTGAAGGAGTGGGAGGAGCGCAAGGACGCTGACTTGTCGGAATTTTGGCCAAGGAGTGAACTTCCTTTCGGATTTATGACGCATTATCAACAAGGAGGCGTGCCGAACCATGGCTTCACACACTGGTGGACCATGTTCAATCCTCGGCAGATGCTTGTCCTCACACAATTATCAAGGGCGATCTTGAAAACCGGGGAATATCCCTGGCCGGTACGGGAGTACGTTCTCGGCGCATTTCAACAATATCTGCGAAATCAGAATCTATTCTGCTTCTGGGATATTAGTAGAGATTGTCTTGCTCCTCATATGAGCAACAACAACTATCACCCTAAGAACACACCGGTTGAGAACTGTGTGTTCAGCTCCTTGGGAAGAGGTAATTGGCTATCGTGCTCTGAAGGGATTGAACAGGGCGAAGACTGGGCTGCCGCTCCTTGGGAACCAGTGAGCGTAGAAATGCTCGCGGGACTGAATTCTTCGCTTGCGCATGACGTCTCTGGGAAGAGCGAGAAAGTATACCCTGGCGATGCAGTCAATGGAGCGGAAATTTATCAGTGCTCATCTACTGAGCTATCATATCATTCCGATGAAGAGGTAGATCTTGTCATCACGGACCCTCCCTTTGGAGGATTGCTTCATTACTCTGAGTTAGCCGATTTCTTTTACGTTTGGTTACGCTTGCCACTCAAGAATAAGTACCCCGAAAATTTTGGGCCGGAGTACACGCCGAAATCTATGGAGGCCGTGTCCAACAGAGCTCGTGAACCGGACGATCCTGATGGCTTCTACCAGCGCCTTCTCACGGCCTGTTGGAAGGAGGCCAACAGAGTGCTGAAGCCGGGAGGGATGCTGGCGTTCACCTTTCACCACAGTGAAGACGCGCCTTGGGTGTCCGTCCTTGAGTCCCTCTTCGATGCTGGTTTCTTCCTTGAAGCAACCTATCCGATTCGATCAGACGAAACGAAAGGCGAAGGCAGCAAGCCGGGCACCTTTGGTTCGCAGCAAATCGAATACGACATCGTGCATGTTTGCCGGAAGCGGACCGAAGAGCCGAAGGCTGTCAGCTGGGGACGTATGCGGCGCGAGGTCCTCGCTGATGTCCGACAACTTCAGGGCCTATTGGAAAATCATGCGAGGGCCGGTCTGCCAGCGGCCGACCTGCAAGTGATTCGCCGCGGCAAGGCGCTGGAATATTTCTCTCGCCACTACGGCAAAGTCTTCGTGGACGAAGGTCGTCCGATCTCCGTGAAGGATGCCTTGATCGGTATCAACCAACTGATCGACGAGGACGCAAACAAAGCGGCTGAACCGCCGCCGGTGACCGCCGAACCTATTACGCGGCAATTCCTGCGTATCTTCAACGGCCAGACAGAACTTGCGCGCGACCAGATGCAGAAGCTGTTGCGCGGCTCTGGAATCGCCCCGGACGAGTTCACCAATCGCGGCTGGGCGAGCGAGGAGAAGAAGGTCTTCCATCTGGCCGATCCGCTCGTCTTTGCCCGCGATTGGCAGGGCCGCCACAAGCGGCGGCTAACGGCCGATCTGGATCAGGCGTTGGTGCTGGTCGGCGCTTGTTTCGACAGCAGCGGCATCAACGCATCGGATACACTCAAGAACGAGAATTTCAAACCGCATCCGGCTTTGAAGGGGCTACTCGAATGGCTGGGCCGGTGTGGCGCGACACAGCAGGTGCGGAACGCCGCCTCGAGGGCGCAGATGATCTACAACAACTGGGCCGAGAGCCATAAGGCGGAAGTGGCGCAGTTGTCGCTGTTCTTGGAGGAATGAGCATGAAGAGAATGCTCGACAGCGTCTGGCAGCGACGCGGCGTTAGCTGGGTTTGGGATGACGAAGCCCTGTCGGCCGTCACCAAGCCATGGCAAGTCTTCAGCCTGCGTCAGCTCATGCGCGCCGCCGGTGCTTGGCGGGACGACTTGCCGAGCAATGACGGGAACACGCTGGTTGTCGCCGGGCTCGATGCGTGCCTGGACCTCTTGGCTCCGGCTGATGCGGATAGCTGGCTGGGCAATGAGCTGAAATCGACCGTCCTCTCGTTCCAGGACGAATACTCCGGCGAGGCCGCGCTCATTTTCTGGCTCCCCAGAGGTGAGCGCCGCTTACACACGGACATGGCGACGGACGCCGTCCGTTGGCGGTGCTCTGCACCCCACGCAGACCAGCAGATTGAGTTCGGCCGCATTCTCTGGGGCGAGGCCCGCGAGTATCCGCAGGAGATCGCCATGTCCGAAGTGGGCAGGCCGGTCGGCTTATTCCATCTGCGGATAACGTGAGACGGCTCGATGGCCGGTGCGCCCTTCTCTCCAGGCGAGCGGATAACGCACCTCGAATTCGGTGCCGGCGTGGTGCTGGATGTGCTGCACGATGGCTATCTGCGCGCCTTCTTCAGCACCGGCGAAAGACGTGTGCCGCTGGCGAGCGTCCAGCGCGACCTGTCCCGAACGGAGCGTATCCTGCGCTCCGTCGAGGGCACCACTGAACGGCTGCGAACGGTCTGGCTTTCCTACGAGGCGCATGCCCTGCCGATCATGGAAAGCGCCTCGGCGCTCACATCGGCCCGGATTGACCTGCTGCCGCACCAGGTCGTGCTGACGCATCGCATTGCCACCGCGTCGCCCCGCCGCTTCCTGATTGCGGATGAGGTCGGCCTGGGCAAGACGATTGAGACCGCGCTCATCCTCCGGGAGCTTGCGAGCCGAGGCGAATTGGACCGTGCGCTGATGGTTGTCCCGGCCGGTCTGGTGAATAACTGGCACCGGGAACTTAACGAGGTCTTCAATCTCGAATTTGAGGTGTTCGGCTCGGAAGGCGACATCACTGATCGTAAGACCAATGCCTTCGCAAAGCATGACCGGCTGATCGCCAGCATTGACACGCTGAAGCGCCCGGCGCGGATCAAGCGACTGCTCGAAGCACCGCGCTGGGACTTGGTCGTGTTCGATGAAGCCCACCACCTGACCGCTTACCGCACCGGCGGAAAGGTGCGGAAGACGGAGAACTACAAGCTCGCCGAAGCTCTCAAGGGGCACACGCGCGACCTCATCCTTTTGTCGGCGACGCCGCACCAAGGCAATCACTTCCAGTTCTGGATGCTCGTTCAGCTGCTCAATTCGATACTCTTCGGCAGCCCGGAAGAGATGGTCGAAAATCGGCATCGCCTGAACACGGTGATGTTCCGCCGCACGAAGGCTGACGCCTGCCGCCCCGATGGCGAGCCACTCTTCGCGCGCCGGTGGGTGCATACGGAATCCTTCCTTATGCGCGACGAGGAACGGCGCTTCTACGAGCACCTCCGGGAGTACCTTGAGGACGGCTTCGACTTGGCCAAGCGGCAGGGCACCCAGGGGCGTGCGCTAGGGTTCCTGATGGCGATCTTCCAGAAGATTGCCGCGTCGAGCTTCGCTGCGGTGCGTCGGACGCTGAAACGACGGATGCTCATGCTTACCCTGCATGAAGCCTTGCTGCGCGACCGCGACCTCGACATCGAAGGACGCGAGCGCCTCTACGACGAGGCCCGCGAGTTGATCCATGCTGAATGGAGCCTCAGTCGCGACCCCATTGGGCGGACCGAAGTTGATCGCGTCATGGCTGACCTCAAGTACCGGCTGGCGAAGAAGCTCGACGAAGAGTCCCTCGAATTGGCTTCCGACCCCTACGGCAACGAATTTGCCTCATCGCACATGGAAGTTGTGGCTTCCGCCGCAGTGGATCTCCATTTGCCGCAGGAACGGCTGCGGATCGCAGATTTGCTGTCGGTATTCCCCCAACAGCGGGAAACGAAAGTCCAGAAGCTGCTCGACGGCTTGGGTATACTGTGGAGGCAGAACACTAACGAGAAGATCGTCATATTCGCGACCTATCTCGGCACAGTGGATTTGCTCGCCCGGGAAATCGAACAAGTCTATCCGGGCCAGGGCGTTGTGGTCCTGCGCGGCGGCGACCACGGGGCCAAGGTGTCGGCGGAGCGGCGCTTCAAGCTGAAGGATGGACCCCGCGTGCTTGTTTGTACGGCGGCGGGTCGCGAAGGCATTAATCTCCAATTCGCCAGGATACTGTTCAATTTCGACCTGCCCTGGAACCCGATGGACATGGAACAGCGGATTGGACGGATCCACCGCTATGGCCAAGCGCACACGGCGCAGGTCTACAACCTGATCCTGTCGGACACCATCGAGGGCCGCATCTATTTGCTCCTCGATGAAAAGCTCACAGCGATTGCCAGAACACTCGGCAAGGTCGATGAGCAGGGGAATGTTGCCGAGGACCTTCGCTCGCAGATTCTGGGGCAGCTCTCGGAACGGCTGAACTACGACCGTCTGTATCAGGAAGCTCTCTCCGACCTCGAGTTGAAGCGAACCGCCGTCGAGTTGGAAGCTGCACTGTCCAACGCCCGCGAAGCGCGGGAGGTGGTCTTCGACCTCTTCCAGGACTTGGACGGCTTCAGCCTCGATGACTACAAGCCGTTCTCCGACATCACTTCCAGCATGGACAGGTTGGTTGGTTTTCTTTCCGCGGCTGTGAGCGGTCGGAACCTGCGGCTCGTCAAAGTGAACGACGAAATCTATGAGCTCGTGGGGGTGGACGGTCGACAGAAGAAGCAGTTCACGCTCAGCCGCGACACCGCTACCACAAGGGATAACGTTGACCTGATGGGACTGGACCATCCCCTTGTCCAAGAAGAGCTCGGCCGGTGGCGGAGTGTTGCTCCAGACAAGCTCGGTGCCGCGGTGCAAGGCGACGGAAGCGGGGTTACGCTCTTGTCCTTGTGGCGGGTCGAGATGTCAGTCGGGAACGGCGAAAGGCGCATTGCCGTTCAACCCATAGCCGTAAACAAAGACGGCGCCCGGGTTCCCATCGTCGAGCGGCAAGCTGAGCATTTCTTGCGCGCGAAGTCCGCTCACCCCAAGCTATCTCAAGATGAACGGATTTCGCTTTTCGCTACGGCCGTAGAACCCACTCTGCAACGGGATCTGAAACATCGGGGCGGTACTCCCGGCGACGGCAGTTATTCAGCGGAGCTAATCGGTTATGTTGAAATTGTTTGACGACCACGTCCGGCTCAGCAGCGCATCTACGCAGCTGGTTTACGTCAATCCACACGGGCGCGGGATCGGTTGCTTATCGGCCCCGTTGCACCGGGCTCTCGGAATTTGTGGGTGATATACAGTCGTATCGAAACGAGCAACCATTAGGTCGCGCCATGCGACGTGATTGCGCTCTTCCTCTTGAAACTGTTCGTAAAAGGATTATTTAATGGACAGTGGAGCATACGGGGAGCTCAATCCAATGAGAAAATCGCACCTCAAGCTAGTCACGCCAAGCACCGAAAAACGAACAGTTCACCTCAGACGCCCTCCAAACGCTGACCTAAGAACCCGCGAATACCTGACCGAATCTGAGGTTGAGCGCCTCATGGGGGCGACAAAGGGCAATCGTTGGCCCCATAGAGATGCCACGATGATCCTCGTTGCTTACCGGCATGGCCTGCGAGCGGCCGAACTGGTCGACCTCCGCTGGGACCAACTGGACTTCAAAGCCGCGACCCTGCATGTCCGCAGGCTAAAAAAGGGCACCCCTAGCACGCACCCGATACTGGGGGACGAGCTGCGAGCGTTGCGACGACTGCAACGCGAGCAGGAGCCGAAGTCGGCCTTTGTGTTCACGTCGGAGCGCGGAGCGCCCTTCACCACAGCCGGCTTTGCACGGATGATCGAGCGCGCTGGGATTGAGGGCAAGTTGGGGTTTAAGGCGCACCCTCATATGCTTCGGCACGCCTGCGGATACACATTGGCCAACCGCGGGCACGATACGAGAGCACTACAGGCCTACCTCGGTCACCGCAATATTCAGCATACAGTGCGCTACACCGAGTTGGCGCCCACACGGTTCAAGGACTTTTGGCGGAAGTGATTACCGACGCTATCGGGGCAAAGCGGACATCAGGCCGATATTGCAAAACGGACGTTCCTGACCCGAAGCGGCGTACTGGTGGTCAGAGGCTACTTCTTGGATTAACTTACCGGCATGGGTCGCGTTGACGGCAAGGTTGCGCTGATCACAGGCGGTGCATCGGGAATTGGCTTGGCCACGGCGGGCCTGTTCGTGGACGAGGGCGCCAAGGTCATCCTGACCGACCACGACAAGCACGCGCTAATGCGGCGGTGGCCGCCCTAGCGCAACGCGCTAAATTTCTACCGCTTGACGTCACCCGCGAGGATCATTGGATCGCGGTCACCGACCGCATGGTGGCCCAATTCGGGCGCATCGACGTGCTCGTCAACAGCGCGGGCGTGGCGCTGCTTGCCGACATCGAAGCAACAACGCTCGACCAATGGCGTGCGCTGATGGCGGTCAATCTCGACGGCACGTTTCTCGGCTGCAAGCACGCCGTTCGAGTCATGAAGAAGCAAGGCGGCGGCTCGATCATCAACTTATCCTCGGTCGCAGGACTGGTCGGGAACAGCAATCTCGCCGCGTACAGCGCCAGCAAGGGCGGTGTGCGGCTATTGACCAAATCGGTAGCGCTGCATTGTGCGCTCCAGGGCTACGCTATCCGCTGCAATTCGGTGCACCCGTCATTCGTCGAGACACCGATGCTGCGGGCTATGATCGCCGCCGGACGGGATCCTGCGAAGATGGAAGCCAATTGCACTAGTGCGGCGCCGCTCGGCCGGTTGGCGCAGCCGATCGAAGTCGCGCGCACCATCCTGTTCTTGGCGAGCGACGAATCGGCGTTCACCACTGGATCCGAATTGGTCATGGACGGCGGCCTGACTGCGGCCTGAGCGAGGTCACGCTCGGTTTCTGGGCGATCAAAATCCTTGCCACGACGCTTGGCGAAACCGGCGGCGACTCGGTGACGATGAGTTGGCTGCACGCGGACCAGAATGCACATAATGGCGGTTATTTGATTGGTGCCGGAATATTTCTCCTTGTTTTCATCGCGGCCGTAATCGGCCAAATCTCGGTCAGGAGATTCAAATGCTTGGATTTATTGGCTGGCAATCGTGGCCTCAACACAGTGGGCACGGCGTTGGTCGACGTTGCTGTCGACTATTTCGATCGCTCGTTAGGTATCGGCTACATGGGGGGGCGTCGATTTTGTCACGTCGCGTCTCGCCGGACGGCGGCTCCAACAGACGCATTGGGGGAAAAGCAGACATGCAGTCACCGAAGCGGATCGGTTGATCCTGATCCAAAGCGGAAGCTGGACAGTCGAACTTGCTGTGATGCACTTCGGCGACATCGCCTCGACGTTGCTAATCCGGTCGCTACCCCGGCCCAAAAGCAGACATCCCGACCAGATAGAGAACTGAGGGCGCTGTAGAATTGAACCTACGACCGTTTCGTGTGAGGCCAATTCCGCACCCTCGGGCGCGCGTGGCCAGGCCGAGTGAACGAAAGTCATAAGCAGGCGGCAGGCGCTTTAATAGACAAAATCTATTGGACAATTGGCATTTACCCCTTGCAGATCAACAAATAGCTTTCAAACTCAAGCAATCCGAGAGGTTGAAACAACGAAAATCCAAAGGTGGTGCAGACATGCACCGTTTCGCTTCTGACCATCCGCATTCACGATGCCCGCAGCAGCATTACGGCAATCTCTGCGACGGCTGTATCATAATCAATAAGAGATACGTCCAGCCACGGGGGTAGTAGCGTTTGGGGGAAGACGAGGGCAATTGAAAGTGGGATGGTTTACCCGTCTGTTCGAAGATGTGAACGCCACGGGTCGGTTCGGGACGGCGCCTTTACATGCCGCCGCTCAGGCGGGCGATACCGACCGGATCCGCGACCTGATCGCCCGCGGTGCAAAGGTCGATCAGCCCAGTTCCGTGAGTGGCGGCACGCCGCTGCATTACGCGGCCGAATCCGGCAAGGTGGAAGCTGCGAAGATTTTGCTTGAACACGGCGCGTACGTGGAGGCCCGGGCTGGCCTTCACCGCATCGACATGCCGTCCGGCCACAGCGATCGGGTAGGGCAAGGTAACACGCCCCTCATTTTCGCGGCGGCCGAAGGACATCCAAGGATGATAGAACTCTTGCTCGATCATGGGGCCGACATCAACAATCCGAATACCGAAGGGCACGCAACGCCCCTCTTTCTCGCTGCACAGCGCGGACAGACCGGTGCAGTCGAGACACTGTTGCGACGCGGGGCCGATCCCAACATCACCAATGATCGCGGCGCGCTGCCGTTGCATATTGCGGCCGAACGCGGCAACACCGCTGTCGTGGAGGCCTTGCTGGCCGGTGGATCGCCCGGCGACGCGCCCACGGCTTACAACCGTGACACGCCGCTGCATGACGCTGCCCAGAACGGCCACGATGAGATCGTGGCGCTCCTACTCGCACGGGGCGCGAATCCGAATAGCCTGGCTCGCACCGGGCTTACGCCGTTGCATGTCGCCTCGGCTGCCGGCTCTCTGCCGGTAGTGCGTCGTCTGCTCGACAATGGAGCTGATCCATTAAACAAGACCGAAGCTGGCGATACAGCGGAAGATCTCGCTGGCGGCAATCCGTCGATTGTCGCGGAACTCAAGAAGCGAACACCGGCGCAACGCGCGCGCCGTAGCCCAAGATAGAGAGCGGGCAAGTAGCCTTTCCGCCAAGACACGGAGCCGCGATGTCGGCGGGAGCCAAGAGGCTGATCTGGTTGATACTCCGGGTGATCGGGATGGGCTTCGTCATCCTGTCGATCGCAGCATGGGTGCACCGCATGGCCTTTGTGCGGAGCCTGACTGGAGATTCAAGGCCTCTTCTGTTGGTGAGCGCGGCGTCAGCCGTGCTCCTGTATTGGTCCTATCGGGTCATTTGGCGTCCGATACATTCCAGAGATGGGTGAACGGAATGGCCCTTAAGAGCTTCCTTGTAAGCATCCCGCAAAAGCTGGTGCCTCGTGTCGAGAAGGCAATTACGGACGCGGCGACGGCAATTCGCGACGGCTCTGAACAAGAATATGAGGCGGTGGCGCAGGAACTCGCAAAAATCCAGCAGGAGACGGGAAAGGACGTCACCAAAGCCCTCGCCGATGAAATCCGCGAGGAGCTTCTCCGGCGATGGAGAGCGGCGGGTTTGGCTGAATCCGAGTTCGTCGATTTCGCAAGGCCGAGATTGATCAAAATCTTTCGCATGGCGGAGAACCTTCGCAAGCAATATGAATCCGGCGCGAACAAGGGCAAGCATTCTGGTACAAACCTCACCGCCAAACTGCATGGGGTGCGCAGTTTTCCGCCAGCTTTGGGCGCGGTGGTAGTGGGAGTCCTAATATTTGCTTATGCTACAGGAAAGCACGAGGCAGAACAACTGCACGTCGGGTTGCAGAATTTGGAGCGGCAGATTTCTCTCGACGATTCGATGAGGCAAATTTACGTTTCTACAAGTGACTTCCAAAGACTTGCCGATCGTTTGTCGCCTCCAGCCGTCGACGCAGCTCCGAGCCCTGAGGCAGCGGCGCCGCTTCCAATGGCGATTGCGGCGGTTGCGGCGGAGCCGGTGAAGGTTGAGATCAGCGATAGCTCGGGCGGTGTGATTGTTCGGAGAACATTACCGGCGGCGGAGGTGTATGAAGCGCTGCCTGAGCCCGCGCAGGAGGAAATGGAGCAACAGATCGTGCCGTGCCGGCGCGAGCATAACAGCTCGATTAATGTCACCTCGACCGTTGGCACGGCGCGAATTTCCGGATTCTTTGGAAAGTCCGGCAATGACTGCTGATCCGACAATAGCTTATCAGATTTACGGCACTTTGTTCGATATGGGAGTGCTGACGCTCGTCTTGGCTGCGATTACTGTGATCCGGATCGTGATCGCCAAGCGCACGATGGGGGTCAGAGGCAGCCGAAAGACCGAACACTTCGATGAAGGCTTGGTGTGGCCGAAATCCTTCGAGGTTGCGTCGGCGGGAAAAATCGAGATCGGGCGCGACGCTAACGCATGTTGGCTGTGCGATAGCACACTGTCGGCTGGCGGTGATCGGTGTCCAGCCTGCGGCGTTGATCAAAAGGTTGTTCCGATCAGAAGTGTTCAATCATTCAAGTATATCGATTTTCGTAATTTTGGCGGAGCCGCCCACCCGTTCCGTAATTGTTTGTGCTGTCTGCGAGAGACGAACCGCAGCCTTCAAACACAGCCAAGCCTCGAAATGTACGTCGCCGCCCCTTATTGTTTTGCTTGTCGGCTGCGGTTCAAATTCGTAAAAGCAATCTTTGTCATTTGTTTAGCTGTCGCATGGTTCTTGGTTGCGGCCGTATTGCCTAAGGAACTCGGTCTCGTGGGGTGGGGCGGCACCGTATCCTTTTTTGGGGCAGGTGGCCTTGTCATGTTCGTCATGTATCTGGTTATGGATAGATCTAAACTTCCATCAGTTGGTCTTGCGGGTCACGCTCCTTTATGCGTCGCAATTACAAGCGTCTCAGGAGAGATCAGCGATTCTCGCGCGAATTACGTGAGACAATTCCGCTTCGGCAACAAAGCAGTCGCGGAGCGGGTCCGGCGCCGCTTCCCAGATGGCACTGAATGGCAGAGAAAAATTTTCGCTCGGAGTCCGGCAAAGACCGAGGCTGAATGGCGAGCCTCCCTTGAAATATAGCGCTGACGGGGTTGGATTTCTGTCGTTCAAGGCGACCCCATACGGCGACGGCGCTTCGCGCCTTTACCAATCGCACATCGTAAAAAGTCAGGTACATCGGGCTGGTGGGCGCTGTAGGGACTGAACCTATGACCTCTCGCGTGTGAAGGAACGCTCTCCGACGAGACCGATGCTGATTGGGGATCTCTTTGCTGCCGTGCGCATGTCTTTTCCTGGCACGTCGCGTCTGTTATCGGGCCGCTTTGTCATGTCGGAAGTTGGGGGCAGAACGGACCTCGCGGTGTCCTCGGCAACTCAGGACGGGCCGGCGCTGCGGCGACAACGAACTCGCTATTTGAGCCGCGCCAATTCCGGAAGGATGGTGGTGCGCGCTGCCACGAATGGATGAATATCGCCGCGGTTGCTGAGGATGACGAGGCCGAGCTTCTGCGCCGGGACTAGGCCGATATAAGCCTGCGCATTATTGAGCCCTCCCGGCTTGTCGACGATGGTTATGCCCCGTGTGTTTATGACTTCCCAAGCCATGGCCTGGACATCGTCTGCGCTCACCCGAAACACGCCTTGCTCTGTCGCTGCGAGCGCCTTTGAGATCTCGCCGTCGGACCGGTCCTGAATGCTGGCGGCGCCGAGGATCGCGAGGTCGCGCGGTGATGAGAACATCTGACCGGTTCCGGGAAAGTCGAAGTCGCTTTGCTGATTGCCTGGTAGGCCGATCGGCCGTCCCTTGTAGGAGTAGCCCTGTACGGCCCGCTGCATGAACTCTCGGCTCATAATGGCGCGGTCGTGGGGGCCGCGCTCGGGCACGAAGGTCGAATCCATGCCAAGAGGGCCGGTGACGCGATCTTGAATCAATTCGGTGATCGGACGGCCATAGCGGTGCTCAAGTGCAAGCTGCAATAATACATATCCCAGGTGCGAGTAGATTTGTTGCTTGCCCGGCGCTTCGCCGTTCCCCGGCGCGTACTTATTAAGCATATCGATAAACTGCGCCAACGGATAACCTCTTGGCGACAGCGGCTCTGGCTCCGGGGGCATCACCAGCCCCGAGGTATGTGTTGCGAGTTGGCCGATAGTGACCCGTTTTATGTAAGCGCCGTGCAACTCAGTGACATATTGCGCGACCGGATCGTCGAGCTTCAGTTCGCCGCGGTTCACCCCGAGCGCGATCAGGACGGCTTCGAAAATCTTGCGGATTGATCCAACATTGAACAACGAGTCCGAGGTGATCGGCCGTTTTGCAGCCTTCTCAGCCAGTCCATAATTGAAGAAGAACGTGCAGCCATTGATTCGGATCGCAACTGCAACGCCACCCGCGCCATCGGCGGCTGCCATCGGCGCGATGTTCTGGACGACGATCTGCTCCACTTGGGTATGCAGATCGGGCTGTGCAGATCTTGCCGGGGCGGGGTTGAGGGCCAACAGAAAGATCACGCAAGCGAGCGCGACAGTGCCGGCGCCGTAAAGTCCGCAATTGTGTAAGCCAAGCGCTTCATAGGCAAATGACGGGCGTGGCATTGATAAGCTTGAACTCCGGATTGGCGGGCGTGGTGGGTTCGATCGCGCATGGCAACGGTTGCGCCAATGAACACGCTATCGTGACGGCAGCGAGGCGGTGAGTGTGTTCGTACCGAAGGCTCGTGGAACTCGGCGCCAAGATGGACGATGTGAGTCACGGGAGCGGCCGAGCCTGACGCGCAAAGTTCCAAGATGTTTACTCGGATAGGAGTAGCCGCTGTTAAGAGTTTGGTAGCCAGACCCCGATATGTGGCGGTCATGGCCCCACGATTCACGAGCGCGCAAAGAGTGAAACAAAGCCGAGAACGTCGCCGGCTGGGTCGTATCGCCATGTCGAAGAGAGCACGACGTCGGCGCCGGTTCCATCGATCACACGCTTAAACTTCGCCAACAGGGGCGGATCGATGACATAAGGAAGCTTGCGCGGGTTCGGCGTTCGCTTGCAGTTCAAGACTCCATCAATATCAAGAAAGATGACCCGCTCCGAAGGCATTTTAGCTCTTCATTGCCCGCGTTCGAGGGGCTGACCGTTCAACTGTTTGCAGTCGCCGGGGCTTTCTCCTAGCCGGTGCCGGCCGCAAGTGGCAGCGCTGATCGAGGTACGCGGTCAGCTGTTGGAGTGATAGGCAGTTGAGGACCCTTTCTTTCGATACGCCACCCTTGCGTGCCATCTCTACACCCCAATGTGTCAGATCAAGCTCGCTGGTCGAATGCGCATCGGGATTGATGCTCATCATGCAGCCGAGTTCGAGTGCCTTCCGATGCCACCGCCAGTCCAGGTCGAGACGCCAGGGATTCGCATTGATCTCGACTGCTACACGGCTTTCGGCGAGGCCGCTCCCAGGGAGTGGATGATCGGAGGCGCTGCAAAAAACCCGCGCACCAGCCTCACGCTCGGAATCGCCGCCTTCCGCAACAAAATCTGCCAATCGCCGACATCGCGGTGGTACGGATTTCGCCCGCGGCAAAATCTACGGCACGGTGATCAACGGCGGCACCGGCAGGCGGAGGAGATGCGGCACTACTTGATCATCACCCAGCTCGGCTGCAGCAGCGGATAAGCGACGAGACCGATCACCGCGGTGACGGCGATCAGCAGCGGATTACTGACTTTCCAGCGGAACAGCACCGCGAGCGAGGCGATGCCGATCAATGCAGTGAGCCAATCGCCGATGGCGATGCGACCGAGGAGAATGCAGGCGCCCAAAATGGTGCCGATGGCGGCCCCGTAGGCGCCGCGCACGAAGCCCTGAACGTTCGGATTGGCGCCGTGCTTCATCAGGATCGGCGCCGCCACCAGGATGAAGATGAACGACGGAAAGAAAATCCCGATCGTCGACACCAGCGAGCCCCAGAAGCCGGCGACCAGATAGCCGACGAAGGTCGCGGTGATCACCACCGGTCCGGGGCTGATCATGCCGACCGCCACGGCGATCAGAAACTGCCTCTGGTCCATCCAGCCGTATTGCCGCACCAGTCCCTGCTCGAGGAACGGCACGATGACGAGGCCGCTGCCGAAGGTCAGCGAGCCGGCCTTGAGAAAGAATGCCAGAAGCTTGCCCAGCGTCGAGGCGGATGCGGTCGGCGCCAGCTGCACCAGCGGCGGCAAGGCCGCGATTGCCAGCGCTCCCGGGGGTCGTTCGCGGCGAAACAGATTGCCGTAGCACAGAATGCCGATGGTGCCGGCGCCGATGAACAACAGCGCGACCTCGGCCTGCAGCACCACAGTGACGACGAGGCAGGCGGCGGCGATCAGCCATTGCAGCCAGTCTTCCATGCCGAGCTTGGCGAGGCGATAGCAGGAATGCAGGATGAGCGCGATCACCGCCGGGCTCACGCCATAGAAGATCGCGGTGACGGGCTTGAGATCGCCGAGATAAACGTACAGCGCGCCGAGCGCGGCGACGATCACGAAGTTCGGAAAGATGAAGGCCCAGCCGCCAATCCAGGCGCCCCAGAAACCGCCCCGCAGATAGGAAATGTAAATGCCCACCTGAATGGCGAGCGGTCCGGGCAGCGACTGGCACACCGCGATCGCCTGGCGCATCTCTTCCTTGCTCAGCCATTTGCGCTCGGCGACCAGCTCGCGTTCCATCTGGCCGACCAGCGCCACCGGTCCGCCGAATCCCAACAGCCCGAGCCGCAGGAAGTAAAACAGCAGCTCGGACCATCGATTACCGTCAGTCGTAGCTTCGTCAGTCATGGCGTCGCCCCAAGATTTGCGTCGGGCTGCGCATACCTGCCCGACGCTATTGCTTGAGTCTCAGATCTAAAGCGAGTTCTTGACGTTGGTCATCTTGTCCAAAGCAGAGCGCAAGCCCTTCGCCAGTTTGATCGCGTCGTCGTTAGCCCAGAAATGCATGAAGAACAGCCGCGGCTGCTCGTCCAGCATGTGGCTGTGCAAAGCCGTCACCTCGATGCCGCCGGCGCGCAGCGCCTTGATCACCGGATTGACCTCGCTCGCCACCATGACGAAGTCGCCGGTGATGGCGGCCTTGCCGCCGCCGGTAGGCTGGAAAGCGATACCGGTGGCGACGCCGAGCGGCCCGGCCGGCATCAGCTGCATGCCGTTTTGCGTCACCGGATCGCGACGCGGCACGCCGAACGAATAGACGCCGCCATTGGGCTGGCCTTTGGCGCCGATGCTCTGGTCGAGCTGCGCGGTGTCGAGCTCGATCGCCGGCTGTTGCGCCGGCGGCGTCGGCGCGGCGAGCGGCGTCTTGCTCGCCCCCAAGGCGTCCTTGATCGCGGTCGCGAGCTTCACCGGGTCACCGCTGCCGGCGATGTGCATGTAGAACGTCTCCGGGTTGGCGCGCAGCAGATGATTGTGCACGGCGGTGATGGCGATGCCGTTCTCGATCATCTTTGCCATGACCGGATTGATCTCGGTCTCGAGCAGCACGAGATCGCCCATCGCCATGACCTCGCCGCCCATGGGCTTGAACGCGACCCAGCCACCGAGCGCGAGCGAAGGCTTGATGCTGACGCCGTCGAGCGTGACTTTCAGATCGCTGCGCGGAAAGCCGTAGCGATGCACGTCCCCGGTCACCGCGGCCTTACGGCCGAAAGCCTCGTCGACCTTCTGCCAGTCGACGCTCTGGGCGCTGGCCGCGCTCGCCACGCCGGCAAGCGCGGCGCCGATTACCATCGAGAAAACAAGACGCATCGGTTTCTCCTTTGGGCCATGCGGCCCGCATTCCCCTCATCCTCACAAGCTGATGTTCACGCCCGCGCTGCAGCGGGAGGCGCCAACAGAGTAGCGCGCCGGCCAGACAACGCGATGAATTGGCTATTGGGTGGATTTTTTGTTTGCGCCAAGCCAGGCGCAGAATTTCGCGCGTGGACGGATCGCCACGTCGAGCAAAGCTGCCAATAGGAGGAATTTGGTCCGTCACGCGCAAACCTCTCGGCAAAACGAGAGCTGCGCAGAACTTGGACGGAAACCGTCTAACGGGGAGTCTGCGTGTACCCCGTGCAAAGCTTATACGCGACCCCGCAAGGAAGCTGCAAGCTGTTGGTCGGGCAAAAGGGAGCCTTGATTTTTCTGAGAGACCCCACCACATAGAGCGGGCCGGGCCACATTGCGGTCGCCCGACCCCTTCAAGGCATATCGCCCAAGCACTGCACACCGGCCGCTCGCCGGCCAAGGGCTTGTGCGGAAAATGTCTGTCTTTCCATAAGTCCTCTGGTTGGGGCGACGGAAATCCGGGCTCTCGGCAGCCGCCCGGTCAGCTGTCATTGGCAGCCAAGGTTGTCTCACTCCAACTAAGGAGATGAGATATGGCTTGCTTCCATCACGCCTCTTCGATCGACCTCGTTGCTTCGCAGCCCCTTACCGGGCACGGCGAGTTCGAATCGACGGCGGTGAAAGCCAAGGACGTTCGAGAGAAGATGAAGCCGCACGGCTTGCGGGACACCGTCCATGTCGACCCGCAGCATGTCTGGGGCGACGAAGGTCCTGTGAACGAGTAGCGACATTTTCTCGACAGGGTTACAACGGGTGCCCGGCCGTCGCCGGGCATCTGCAATGACCGCGGCCTACACCTGCAAGACGAGAGACAATCGATGAAAGAACGGCGCTTCTGCCGAGCCCGATTGGTTTGCGCTGCTTGGGCGACGACTTCGTTTGCGTTGTTGTCTGGCGTCGCTCATGCGGAAACCGATGCCGATCGCGGACTCGCGCTGGCCATGCAATGATGCAACTCGTGTCACGTGGTGCAGCAGAACGATCCGGGCATGGACGACGCTGAGTATGGCCCGCCGTTCGCGACCCTCACCCAATACACGCCGGCAATGCTCAAGAAGTTGTTTGCCTCCGGCCACGCCGACATGGACTCACTGTCGAAGCTGAGCGATGACGATCTGGCGGCGATTGCCGCCCATTTGCATCGGCTCAAGCCGGAGCCGAGAACTCGCTGATCGCTGACGGGCGAACTGCTCACCGGCCACCGTTAGTCATTGACGTAATAGAGCAACACCCGCGAGCCGCCTTGCGGCAAGGTGTTTGGCCAGGAAACGTATAGACTGTCCTGCGTACGGCTTTTGACGCGAAGGCTGGTGCTGCCCGCTCCGGCACCGAGCGCAATGCGGGGAATATTGGCGTAGTAATCGCCACTTGTGCGCTGGAGCACATCGATAGCGCCCGCGCCGGTCGCATAAATCCGCTGCCGGGATTCATCGAACCACAAATCATCGACACCGAGGACGCAAGGCAGCTCGGCCACGGTTTGGCCGCTGCTCGCATCGATCGCCAGGAATCGGCCGGGCTGCAATGCCGCGGTGAACAGCCGGTTGCCGCCTTCGTCCAGCGCCAGCGTGTGGCTGTTGGCATTTCCGGCAACATTCCACTTTTTGACGGCGCCGGTCGTCCGATCGATCACCGCGAGCGCCTTTTGATCGGGAAGATTCACGTAGATTCGGTTGCCGCTCTTGTTCAATTGGAAAGACTCCGGGTGACTGCCAACCTTGAAGCTGTAGACCCGGTCCATCTTGTTCGCATCGATGACTGCCACCTCGCCCGAAGCGCCTTCGCCGACGCCGGCAAACAGCAATTTTGAGCCGGCGTCGTAGCGCATGTTGTCGACATCGGCATCGACGCCGAAATCCAACGTCTTGACGAGTGCGTAGCTCGCCGCATCGTAGAAGCGCAGCTTGCCCGACTGGCTCGATACTGCGATCCGGTCGCTGCCCGGCAGATAGGTCGAGGCCTGCGGATGTTCCAAGCCGTCGATCGTATGCACGCGCTTCCATTGATCGACGATTTCCAGCGTATTGTTGCCGAGAGCGGTGACGAGCAAGATGCCCCGCTTGCTGTCCCAGCCGTAATGGTCCATGCGCCCATAGACGCCGGGAAGCGCGATGGTGCTGCGCAATGTCAGTTGACTGAGTCATGCGTGACGTGGCCTCGCCTCGTTCTCGAGCCCGGGCGCCAGTTAGCGGCGCCCGAAAGGAGGCTATCCCCAGCTTCATTGAACCCTGCGACCCAGTTCTCCAGGAGCAGCCGCCAACCGGGCCCGGCTGGCGCTTTGAGATCAAGGCGGACGGCTATCGCGTTCAGGTCCACCTACGGCACGGGAAGGTCACGGTGTATTCGCGCACCGGGCTGGACTGGACGGACCAATTCGCAACCAACGCCGCAGCGGTACAATCGGTTAACGCCACTAGCGCCGTCATTGATGGCGAAGCGGTGGTGTAGGCGATGCACCAGAGACGTTCGTCTTTGTCGAATATCTCGATGTAGATGGCCGCCGGGTCTTCGACCAGGCCTGCAAGATGGGCCTCGAGGGTATTGTCGCGAAGCGTGCAAATGCACCGTACCGGTCCGGCCGGCAGGAAAGCTGGATCAAACTGAAATGCACCAAGAGCGACACGTATCCGATTATTGCGTTCGCGGAGAAACTAGGTGCAAAACCGCGGAAGATTGCATCGCTTTATGTCGGCCGCCGACGTGGTGACACGCTGGTCTATGCAGGCAAAGTGCGCACGGTGTACATTGAGACGGTGGCGCGCGAGGTACGCGAAAAGCTCAATCCGCTGATCATCAAGAGCTCCTCGCTCTCGGTGCCGGTGAACAAGCCGAAAGCCACGTGGGTCAAACCGCTGGTCGACGCCGAAGTCGAATACAGCGCCATCACTGATGACGGCTTACTGCGCGCGGCTGTGTTTAAAGGATTGCGCGAGGATCTGGCGCTGCCGGCCGCCAAAGCCCAGTCTATCCGGCCTTCTGCTCGGCTGCCTGCATCGAAGGCGCATGTCGGGGTGCCTAGGCAAAATATTTTGCAGCTCCTGCCGGATGCGGTCATTCCGACGAAGCGGCAGCTGCGCGAATATTGGAAGCAAGCGCTGCCGCATCTCGGGCATCGACCGCTTAAGCTGGTGCGTCATGTGCGTGGCACGACGTTTTATCACAAGGGGCCCCTACCGAAGGACATACCCCAAGCCTTTCATCAGCTTCGCATTGAAAAGCGCGATGGTGGCGAAGGCATCCGTCTATGGGTGGACAGCTTGGACGGGTTCCTGGGCCTGGTCGAAATCGGCGCTGTCGAACTTCATCCATGGAATGCGACCCGGATGATTTCGAGCACGCTGACCGGTTGGTCATCGACTTTGACCCCGGCGAAGGCGTTTCGTGGGATGAAGTCCTTGATGCTGCCCTCGGTATGCGCGACCGCCTGAAGGCTGAAGGTTTACCGACTTGGCCGAAGCTTACAGGCGGAAAGGGCATACACCTGATGTGCCCATTGGTGCACCGCTTAATTTGAATCGAGGCTGCCGTAATCCAACCAAGTGACACCGCCGTCGGTGCTCTTGAAGTAGGACGAGCCAGTTGCCCCGAATGCCCCGACAATAAGTTGGGTTGGGTCGAGCGGGTCCACCGTTATGCTGGGTTCCGAGTTTTGAACGCTTTCGCCGCTGTCGCCCTTTGGAATAACGTCGACCAACGTGTACTTGAGCGCCATGACGTTCATCCTGAGGTCGGGATAACCCGGCGCCGGGCAACGGAAACGGAATTTGGGGAGCCGGTGCGGTACGCCGCTGCGCTGATACTTAGTTCTTATCGACGTTACTCTGGGCACAGGCGTCCACGATTGGTCACGAGCTGCGCTGAGCCGGCGTCGCGAGCATGTCGGCTAAGCCCCCGAGGGCTGCCGTGGAAGCGGACATTGCAATCGGTGGAATTGTGGCAGAACGTCGTTTTTGCCGTCCGGCAATTCCTCCCCGAGAGGCTCGACGTGTTGGGCAGTGACGTCGGAAAGTTTCCGCTGGAGCCGGTGGCATCATTGGTGCTCGAGCGGGGCCTCGTCATATCGGGTCGGCGCCAGGCGCTCACGGGTAGCGATCATCTAGAGCACGCGGGAACGGGCGCAGCCAAGCCGTCAACTATGGAAAGGGCGCGGCGCCCATCCCCGACGCGCCGCGCCCTACTCCGCGCGCCTCCAGAGGTGCCAAGGGAGGTGCGCAGGCAAGGAAGCCGACTGCGGAAAGGTGTCCGCATTCAGCCCGCGGTCCGGGCGAGGAAAGCTGGGCGGGCAGATCCAGGATCCGATTACCGTAAGCGTTTCAGTGCCCTATCACGCGACTGTTGCTCTTTTATCACTCAGTGCGGATTTCTGTGAGCCCGCTAATCAACGTGGGCGATTTGCCACGTTTGGGAAGTAAGTAAAATCTACCTCGCATTTGGAGATGGGGAGTTTAATCTCATGCAAAAGTTCTTAGGCGCGACTGCGGTTACTGCCCTTCTAGTGGGAATGTCCGCGGGCGCGCAGGCGGCCGATCTCGGGCGACCTCCTGCGCCGGCCTACAAGGCGCCGGCATACGTCGCGCCCGTATTTAGCTGGACCGGGTTCTATCTCGGCGGCAACCTGGGCGCCGGGTGGAGCAACGGCACCGTGACGGACACGTTGTTGGGCGTGAATTGGAGCGGCAACAACAATAACGCCACCTTCGTCGGCGGCGGCCAGGTAGGTGTCAACTACCAGATCAACAGCTTCGTTCTCGGCATTGAGGGCGACTTTGATTGGTTTGCCAACAACAACAACTCTGCGACAGTCACAGCTTTCGGGGAGACCGTTACGGGCAGCAATAACGGCCGGTGGCTCACTACGTTGACCGGTCGATTGGGCTACGCATTTGATCACGTGCTGCTCTACGGCAAGGGCGGCGGCGCGTGGGTGGGCAGCAACAATTTCACCGTGACGAATGTGGCGACCGGCTCGTCGGTGTCTTTCTCCAATAACAACACCAATACCGGCTGGACGGCCGGTGGCGGCCTGGAGTATGCCTTTGCTAATAATTGGACAGCACGAGTCGAGTACGACTATGTCGGGCTGGACAATGCCTCGTTCACGGTTCCGGCTACGTTCCCTGTCATCCACGGCGATGTATTCACTACCCACAATCGCAATATCCAGATGGTGACGGTGGGAATCAACTATCTGTTCAACTTCGGTGGTCCGTGATACTGATCCACGACGATCAACGTTCCTTTTACTGGGGCCCCGGTAATAGCCGGGGCCTTTTTGCCGAGACAAGGGCGGTGCCTCGTGGCTTTGTTCCCGTCCTCTTTAGTTTAGTCCGCTGCCGCTGCGAGTAAGTAGGGTAATTGCGGAGCGCCTTCGATCCGCTATATGTCGGCGGTCGGCTTTTTGGTCGTGATGAGAGGAACGGATGGCGGGTCCCTGATGACCCCTCTCCTGATTCCTTTGTTCGGGGTACGTGCACCTATAGCTGCCAGACGCAATTGCGCTATAGGACGGCAGAGCTACTCGCAACCAACCAGAGTCCCCCGGAATACTCGGTTGGCGCGACCTCATTTCACCGGCGCAGCGCCGTAGCGTATCGCCGGTGCGTCCGCGCCCCAACCCTGGATCAGCGGCTCGAGCTTATCGACGCATGGTGCTGGTCCCGCTCTCGCCACAGCCAGGTCAATCGGAGCGTCGTCGCAGCGAAGCGTCGCGACCCAGTCCTTGCGGGCGCTCGAGGCTGGCTACCCTGCTACGGGGCGCGCCGCAGATCGCCTCCACACCTGCGACTTGGATAAACGGGTGCATAGTTGGCGTTCCACTGGTGGAACATGAACACAAGAGGATCGTTTATAGAGGCCAATGGAGGCAGCATATGAACCGGATTGCCGCGTTAACGATTGCCGCGATCACCATCAGCTCATTCGGCTTGAGCACGGATGCCGCGTTCGCAGCTAAGAACGACGCCTACGCCCAAAGAAAAGCCGAGTGTAAGCAAGAGGCAAAGGCGAAGCACTTTGGCATTCACTGGGTTAAGCGCGATCGGTGGATCAAGAACTGCATCGCGGGTCGTCGCACCTGACGAATTTGGAGGTGAACGCCACGAGGCCCACTGGGTTAACTGGGTTACCACCAGCCTTGCCTCGTCGCACCAACTGGTGCGTTACGGCGTCAGGGCTGTCTGCGCTCGTCTGCAGCTTTGGCCGGGGGCGAGACAGGACCTTGAAAGGACCGCAATGGTCGTGATCCTACCAGCCTCGATTTGTGCGGCCATGGAGCGCCAGTCTTTCGCCAGTTCGAGCCATGCGCCCTTCACGTCAGGATCGTGCGGTCGTTCCGCCTCTCGCTCGCATTCTGCGGCTTGGGCTTGGCACTTGTGACCCGCCACGGCCGCCCGTTTAAACTCTTCGGCCCTAGACGCAGGGCTTGGTTGTGGGAGTGGGTGATCCCTTCCGCGGGCCCGGCACGACGTAACAGAGTGCAGGGTAAGTCAAAATAACCGCGAGGCCAATCGCCGGTATTTTGCTGCTGCGCCGTCGTGCGGGGTTAACCAGGCGGATGCGCTCGCCGACCTCGGTCCCCAGTGCTGCGGGGGCTATGGTGGCAATTCGGGCAGGGATCTGAAGTAATCCAATACCACGGTCCAAAGCGGGGAGGGCGCACGCTCGGCGCACATCTGCCGCATCGTGGCGTCTAACGTCTCAACAGCGGGGATATTCCTCCTGGGCTTCCGTTCTAGCGCGAACTGCACATTCTTGCTGCCATAAAGCCCTGCGCCCACGTCCCCCAGAGGAGTTCTGCCATCTGAACCGGCCGCAAACTGTGCGCATGAATGCGCTCCAAGGCCCCTGATCGCGGCTTCTTCTTCGGCGCGGGCGGCTGTGAGCGTCAGGGCTATTGCCACGATGAAGAGCGCTCGGACCACTGGCCGCATCCTCACCGTTCAAGACTGCGTGTCTTACCGGGGTTAATGGGCGCCTCACCGGCGTCCGATCCGCCCCCTTCGGCCGGACCGGCCGATTCCAGTGAGTTAGAACCTCGCCGGCGGGCGCTCGCTTACCCGGCATTTCTGACAGCTTGCAGCGGCGAGAGGATGGATTATTCGCTAATCTCCGACGGCGCCACCGTCATAGCGAACGTTTCTAGAAGTAGCATGACTGGGCACAAAACTCCGGTGACGTGCCTGTCAGACGGCGGCATACGTGATAGCACTGCCGCGGTCCGCGAATTTTGGTGAATGGCACGCGCGAGTGGGGCGGCTCATGCATCACAATGGGCGGCGCATGCGAAACGGGCCCGGGGTTCGATGCTGGTTGGACCGGCGACCCTCCGAGGTGGCCACCCGTTAAGCCGCGGAGGAGATCAACAGGGAGGCGCAGAGCAGCGCTATGCCTGTACCGAATAGTGGTCGCTTTGGCATGGGAGATCCTCCAGAATTCGACACTATGGCGATTAGCCGTGCCGCGGGGCGCCAAAGTTCACGTCGGGCTGGCGATGAACAGAAGCCCGAGCATCGCGGCTTTCATTGCGGGCTCAGGTACGAAAAGAGGAGATAGACCGCCGCGAGAACAATTGCGAGCGCTGCAAATGCCAGGAGTGCCCTAGTCGCGTCGCTCACGATCCGCTCACCCCCGAAAGGCGCGCTCCAGTTGGCGACCTAATATCTGCGTTCCGCTAGCGGGCTCTTCAGACGGTCAGCCCTGGCGAACCAAAGCCCAGGCGACTCGCCAGGGCTTCTTTTTAGTTAACCTCATGTGAGCGGCAATCTAGAGCCGTGATCCGGATTGCGCCGTCAACTTCTCAATCGCATACCCAGATGCGCCGCCGCACCCAGCGGAAGCCGTTCCAAAATGGACGCCCCCAAGCCCAGCAGCCGCCGGGCGGCCCAACGACGGCCGGCGGAACGATGACTACACCCCCGCCGAAAAACCCATGATGGTGATGATGGTGATGGTGGTGATGGTGGTGGTGATGGTGACGGAAGAACTGCGTAAGTTCGACCCGCGGCTCAGCCTGCGCTGGTGCCGCGTCGTCTTCAATCAGCGCCGCAACGGCGTTCGGCACCGGTTTGAGCAGATCGGCGTAGCTCGTGACAGTTACAATCCCTGACTGCTGCGCCGGTGCGGCCTGGGTACCTGTCGCCAGACTAATGGCCGCAGCCGCCCCAAGCAGCCCGGCAATCTTTTTGTCCATGTACTTCCTCCGGTGAAGATGAATCGGTCGCCCTTCCCGGAAAAGCTAGCGCGCTTCCTATGTAACAAAGCTGAAGGTACCGTTCAGCCTCGGTTCAACAACACGACCTTCTGGTGATGGAGGTGGTGCCTTGCCGCACCCGTCCAAGAGGGAGTTGGCTTTCTACTTGCAAACCCAATGGCCATAGTTTGGTCGCATGCTGACCCACATGCTGCTGGCACGCAAACGTGTTGAGGGGAACCAGATGAGACCCGCTCGGTCGGCACTCTTGGCCGGAACAGTGTTGTCAACGGTGGGGCTAACCGGCTGGTATGCGCACAGCGCGCCAGCTGCGTCCGAACTTCTGGCGCAGGCGGCACCTGAGCCAAATAAGTCCGGCGAGAAAAAGGCCCCGGCGCACCCCCAACCTCCCAAACCTCCAGCCGCTGCGATCCCGCACGCACCGCAAGCGGGTGAGCATCGGCCGGCCAATCCGCCGGCACAGACGCAGCAACGTCACGTCCAGCCGCCAGTGCAGCAGCGTTCGCAGGAGCATGCACCGGCACAGAACCAGCAGCGCCCGGCGGAGCCGCCAGGGCAGACACGCCCGCAGGAGCATGCACCAGCACAGACTCAGCAACGCCACGTCGAGCCGCCAGTGCAGCAGCGCTCGCAGGAGCGCGCCCCAGCTCAGAGCCAGCAGCGCCCGGCGGAGCCGCCAGGGCAGACACGCCCGCAGGAGCATGCACCAGCACAGACTCAGCAACGTCACGTCGAGCCGCCAGTGCAGCAGCGTTCGCAGGAGCGTGCCCCAGCTCAGAGCCAGCAGCGCCCCGTCGAGCCGCCCATGCAGCAGCGTTCGCAGGAGCATGCACCGGCACAGACCCAGCAACGTCGCGTCGAGCCGCCAGTGCAGCAGCGTTCGCAGGAGCATGCACCAGCTCAGAGCCAGCAGCGCCCGGTCGAGCCGGGAGCACCGGCTCCGCAACAGGAACATAACGGCGCGCCGCCGTCACAAGTGCAGCATCCGTCGCAACCTGGACGGCTGGAGGAGAGGCGTGGCGTTTCGGAGCCTGGCCAAGCGGCTCCAGCGAACCCCGCTGCTCAGCAGGACGCCCCGGCTCAGCCTGCCCCGGCGCAGAGCGGGGCGGCCGGCAACCGAATACCGAATCCACCAGCCGGCGCACCGAACCAAACGGCTCGGCCGGGGGTACAGGAGCCGACCGCGGGCTCTCCGCCGGTCCGGCGCGCATCTCCGAATGCGAATCCCGCGGCCATACCGCCGCCAGCGCAACCGATCAGCAAGGGGAACTTCATCACGCCAAAAGGCCAGGCGCCGACCGCCAACATCAATCAACTGCACCAAGAACGCCAGGAGGTGCGCGAAGGAAACCGCCTGGTCATCAGGGAACCCGACCGTACCATAGTAGAGGAAGGCAACCGGACGATCATCCGCCACAATGAAGTCGACCGGTTCGCCGTTGACGCGCGCGACGTTCACGTCGACCGACGCGGTAACGAAACGGTCACGGTAGTAGTCCGGCCCGACGGGGTGCAGATCATCAACATCAGTGACGATGAAGGCCATCTCATGCGCCGCGTTCGTCGCGATCCCAAGGGCCGGGAAATTATAATCGTCGATAACAGTTTTGTCGGAGCGCAGCCGCGCGAGGAATTCGTCGAACTGCCGCCTCCGATCGTTCGCATTCCGCGCGACCGCTACATCGTAGAAGCCAATGCGGCGGACGAAGCCGCTATTTACGATGTTTTCGCTGCGCCTCCGGTCGAAAGCATTGAGCACCGCTACACATTGGACCAAGTGCGCTACAGCGAGCCGTTACGCGCACGGATGCCGCGAGTGGATCTGGACGTCACGTTCGACACCGGGTCATGGCAGATCACTTCGGATCAGGCGGAACGGCTTTCGGCGGTAGCCGAGGCTCTCAACCGCGCCATCAGTCGCAACCCAAGAGAAGTGTTCCTGATTGAAGGGCATACGGACGCGGTTGGCTCCGATGTCGACAATCTTTCGCTATCCGATCGCCGGGCCGAGTCCGTCGCGGTGGCGCTCAGCGAAGAATTCCAGGTACCAGCCGAGAACCTCGTGACCCAGGGTTATGGAAAGCAGGATTTGAAAGTCCAAACAACCGGACCGGAACGCGCGAATCGGCGCGTCGCCATCCGACGTATCACGCCGCTGATCGACCGCGAGGCGGATTTGCGTTCAAGGTGACTGGGCTTGCCCGGTTCGAGAGCCGGCGCGGCTGTGGTTTGGATGGATAGTCTATCGCGGAAAGGGGCCCAACTCGGCTCGCCGGAGCCCGAGCCCAGCAGAGAATAAGCGCTCAATGCACTGCAACGAGGACGGTTGACGTCCTCATTCGGGTCCGTTTGGCCGGGTCGAGCCTGTCCGCTTCTACTTTGAAGGACGTAGTAAGCGTTACGTCCTGCAGGTTCCTTTCTTCGGCCTGACGCCCCTCTTTCAGCCGTAGTGTGACTGTTCGTTTTTCGGTACTCGGCTCGATCAAAAAAGGTGTGGTTTTGGGGCGTCAATATTTGGTCTCGTTGGCTGGAGTGGTCGGTAGACGATCTTTATACGAACAGTACGAAACGTGGCGCGACCGGCTGGGATTGGCAATCGGCTCCTTGGTTGCGCAGTGTCGGCCTGCTCGGCCCCACTTGGCGTCTATCGAACTTGGTGATCGCGGCCGCCCTCCCGATAGCAAACGCCGCGCTTCGTATTCCGAAGCCTCGCGCGGCCCGACCGGATACCCGGCGACCATTTTGGCCGACATCTGCGATGTTGTGTTGGCTGCCAGAAAGGCTGCCGTTCGGCGCCCTGCCTGTTGGGTAGATTTCAACAAGAAAGCTATTCAGACAGCGCAAATCAAAAGGGGCCACCCTTCGTTCTCAAAAGGGACAGTCGATATGGAAAGGGACCAGTACCAAAGAAAAAGCCCCGGCCGGGACTGATTCGGCCGGGGCTTCGCCAGGGGCAACCGCTGAGAGGCTTTTGGTGCCCGTTTTTGGACAATACGGACCATCCATTTATAAACCCTGTCGTCTCATAGATAAAAACTATTAGAACTCATATTGCGTCCTTAACGAAAAGCCCCGACCGCCTGCGCCATGGCCGGGGCTTCGGAGGAGTGCTGATACATGAACAAGCCTTCAGCCTCAAAGGCGTTCCGGCAAAACGGCCACTGCGGTTTTCAAAACCGGCCACTAGGCTAGGAAACCGGCCAGTACCCGCCGTCGCAGGACGCTTGGTCGATCGCTGGGTGGAGTGCCTCGTCATACGTTGCGGCTGGCGCCGTTTTTCACTCTTCCCGATTTGCAAGTCGAATGGATGATAAGCGGTACGTAGTGATCGCCTGATGGTCAGCCAGCTTGTTGCCGTTTTCATCCTCGATGGAAGCGTCAGTGGCGCCATGACGCAGAGCCACGCGGGCAGTCGCAACGGCGCTCTCGAACGAGACAAACTGAGTTCGGAGCGCGCAGCATGTTCCTTCGGCCGTGGTGATGCGGAGCCGAAACCTCGGTCCGCTCCGAGTGCTGGCGAGTTCTCCGCGGGAGGGGATAAATTCTGCTTTGCGATCCTGCTCCATTGTACCCCCGAAAGAGAGCACCCGCGGCCTATATTGGACGCGCTTGGCCGTCGTCAAGAGATGGCCAAATGCAGTCTCGCAAAAGCGGCACATTGAGGCAATGAAGCGCTCATGACGACAATTTCGCGAAGCATGGCGACGCTTCATCGCGAGAGGGTAGCCGTGAAGCCAGTGGGCAGGGGTGACGCAGGATGTGAGCACGATCCGATGAGGCATGAATTATTTCTCTGACGCAAAACGGGGATGGATTGTTTCTTCGTCCGCAAACGGCCGATCACCGCGAACATCCTTCGGAGTCGGACATGTGCAACGATTACGGCAATAGGATTCCATACAGCGAATACATCGAAGCATTTAGCCATCTGAAGATTTCGCTATTTGCTCGGGGCGGACCTCCGAACCTGGAGCCGCGGGATGACATCTGGCCGACTGATCTGGCCCCCATCATCCGCGCTGCCGCCGAAGCAGCAGAGCTCATACAGTTGAAGTGGGGCTTTCCATCGGGAAGACCCAAGGGCCCTCCGGTCATTAATATGCGGTCGGAGGGCCGAAAGACAAATGGCGATTTACCAGAAGAGGGGACGAGTGGTTCTGCATTGGCGCCGGCGCGGCCACGCTTTTGCAACATGGGGTAATTCCGGGATCGAGCCAGACAACGGCACAGGGAATCAGCTCTCCAGGAACGTATGAGACCGCCTCGTGTGGTCTCGCAACGATGGAGAGAGGCAATGGAATATTATGTTGGGCTGGACGTGTCGTTGAAGCGGACAT
>Ga0070741_10000651_pt1 | contig 119492 bp, 106 predicted proteins | sample Coa_R1_4_FD_66440 | JGI IMG/M metagenome (GOLD analysis project Ga0070741, IMG submission 66440) | Surface soil microbial communities from Centralia Pennsylvania, which are recovering from an underground coalmine fire - Coalmine... | ecosystem: Environmental > Terrestrial > Soil >... | reverse complement strand
TCTTGCACCTATGGTTAGTCTCGCCGAGACACCACCGACTGGAAAGCCGGATGCGGGAAATCCGCCCGTCCGGTTTGGAGGGAGGGGTGGCGCGAAAGCGCCATCCCTACCCCTATCGGGGCGCGGGCATCCTGCCCGCAGCAACGGCCGATCCGTGGCTGACACCGTTCCGTTTCTGGGGTCAGGTTTCATTTCGGACATCTCTGCGGACTGGAAGTCCGCGCGCCGGGGCGCGGGCGTTCCGCCCGCAGCAACGGCCGATCCGTGGCTGACACCGTTCCGTTTCTGGGGTCAGGTTTCATTTCGGACATCTCTGCGGACTGCAAGCCCGCGCCGGGGCGCGGGCATTCTGCCCGCAGCAACGGCCAATCCGTGGCTGATACCGTTCCGCTTCTGGGGTCAGGTTTCATTTCGGCCATCTCTGCGGACTGGAAGTCCGCGCGCCGGGGCGCGGGCATCCTGCCCGCAGCAACAGCCGATTGGTGGCAGACACCGTTCCGTTTCTCGGATCGGGTTCCATTTCGGACATCTCTGCGGACTGCAAGTCCGCGCGCCGGGGCGCGAGATTAGGAGTGATCCGGCTCAGGCATAGGGACTTGGAACGGTCTACGCTGCGAAAAAGTGCGCCGCTGGCACGCCCGGTGCTTTGGTTCAACCGGAATGCGGCCTTCGACACAGATCGGATTTCCCGGGAAGCATGCCTTAGACAAGGCGGGCGCCCGTGTGCTTTGCCTGTCCTGTTTTTGTAAAAAATCCGGCCGGTTAAATGTTCCGTCGACTCGTGCCGGCGATTCGTTCCTTGTCGAAACTCGGGCGCGACGCGCTTGCGCAAGGCTCATCGCAGCAGGCAGCCATCCCTTATGAACTTCTTCAACCGTTTTCTCCGGTACAATGAGCCCGCTCCCGACAGCGGGGGGGCGCCCGTCGATTTCGACGCCTTGCTGCGCGGCAGCATGGAAGAGCTCCTGCTCAATACCCAAAGCCACCAGCAAGCCTGGCTTTTCGGCAAAGAAGAGCAATGGAACCTCGATCCCGGCCGAGGCGAATTAGTGTTCAGTTTTCCCGGGCGCCTGGTGGTTGCGCCGGCGCAGATCATCGGGACCCTGGACACCCAAACCTCGCATTGGACCTGGAGTTGGGCCAATTCATCCATCCCGGAACAGCTTAGCGCCCACGCCACGGCCCTCCGGGAATTTGGATCGGAAAACAATATACCCCGCCTGACTACTCCCGATTGGCCCGCCGAGGAAACCGATTGCTGGTACATGGCCGCCCTGGCTTGCCGGCTCTGCGGATTTCTCGGCGCCTATCGCGGCCCGGGTGAGAATCTCTATTCCTATATTACTTTCGGCCAGGTCCAGCTCAATCCACCCATGGAAGCGCGAGAAGAATTGTTGAACAATTTCGGCCTCGAGGCCGCCGGCGAGTTTCGCAACTGCGTCGAGAATTTTGACGAGCAACGCCGCGCCTGCTGCCGCTACTTTCGCCGCGGAGCGCTCGTGGGTTTGTCTCAGCAGGAACTGATTGATTCCCTGGCCTTGTCCGTGCCTTCTGTTCTTGAGACAGCCGGCTATCCGCCGGATGCCGCCGAACGGGTGATGGAAATGATCGGCGGCATTTCTGACGAGGAAATCCAGAATTCCTGAAGATTGTGCAGCGCTTACCCGTTGCCATGTGCTGGCACATTTCCTGCCCCGCTTTCGCCCGGTGATGGTTCACAGTCGTCACAAGAAATATGGTATGAAAACAGGTCGATTGTTGCGTGATCGGCTGCGCCAGGTCGCTCTCTCGGGAATTGTCCTCCTGAGTTTTTGCGTCTTTGCCGCCACCGCTGCCGTCGAGCAAACGTTTGCCGTGCTCCAGGTTGGGACAACCACGTACCACAACGTGACAGTCACAACCAAGACCAAGAGTTATGTTTTCATCCTGCACTCCAATGGAATGACCAACCTCAAAGTCGCTGAGCTCACTCCCGAATTGCGTGCCCAGCTGGGGTATGAAATCCCCCCGACCGAGCCGGCCAGGACTAAGGGAGCGGGGGACTGGGCTAAGCAAACCATCTCCAGCATCCAGGTCCCGGCCATAAGCCAGTTCCGCCAGCGAGTGGCCGGCTGGGAGGCTCCCTCTCAGGCGGTCGCGGCGCGGATTCGCCAACTGTCTCCAAAACTGCTGCTGGCAAGCGGCGCTATTCTGGCATTACTTTACCTATTAAATAGCTATTGTTGTCTCCGCATCTGCCAAAAGTGCGGCTGCGAGCCCGGGCTCCTGATTTGGGTTCCCGTCTTGCAGTTATTTCCGCTGCTTAAAGCCGCGGAAATGTCGCCGTGGTGGTTTCTAGCTTTTTTGGCGCCGGGGATCAATTGGCTGGCTCAGATCGTCTGGTGTTTCAAAATCACACTGGCCCGTGGCAAGGGCCTCGGCGTCGCTCTGCTTTTTGTCTTTCCACCAACTGCTCCCTTCGCTTTTCTGTACCTCGCTTTTTCAGACGCAAACTCCCGTCGGAAGGAGACTTCGCGCCGAATCGAAATCATGACCCTGGAAACCGCCTAGAGCGTGTTTCAACCGGACTGCGTTTCAGCAAACGATAGCCGCGGCACAAGCGGCCACCGGGCCTGAAGTCGAATCAGCAGGAAGAAAAGCCTTCTCCTCCATTCGATTCCCCAGCCGCCGTCGAGCTCGCCGGCCAGAATGGCGACGATGGCGGAGGGCAAATTGAATTTCGGGCGCGGTTCCATAAAGAGCTCCATGAAAGGCGTGGTGTAGTAACCTTCCACCATCTCCCAATAAAACTGCATTGCGCGGAATATCCGCTTCTCGTAGGCCTGCAACCTGCGCTGACCGGCATCGCCGGCCTTCAGGGATTCCAAGACCACTTTCGCGGCCAGTTTTCCCGAATACATTGCCAGGTACACCCCGGCCGAGAAAATCGGGTCCATGAACCCGGCGGCATCGCCCACGCGCAGCAGACGGGGTCCGATCAGGCGCCGGTTGTAATACGAAAAATCGCCGGTCGTTTGGATGGTATTGACCACGCGGGCCGCCGCCATGCGGCTGCGCATTTCCGCGCTCGAACGCCACATGTGCTCGAACATCTCTGCCGGGCTCTGTTTTGCTTGCGCAAACTCCTGCTGGTCCATGACGCAGCCAACACTGGTCTTTCGCTCCGAAATCGGGATTACCCAAAACCAGCTGTTCTCCAGCCGCACGATCACCGTATCGCCCCAGGCCGTGCCCTCATCCAGCCGCACGTTTTCGAAATGCCCGAACACCGCCAGTTTCTTTAGGTGCGGGTGAATCACGCGCAATCCCTGCTGGTTCCCCGTAAAATTGCCACGCCCGCTGGCATCGATCAGGAAGCGGGCCGAAAAGCTTTCGCGGACACCGCGCTCGTCTCGGGCTTCCACGCTCGCGCTTTCTTCGTTCGTTTCAAACGCCGTGACGGTCCATCCCTCGCGGACTTCCGCGCCGCTGCTCCGCGCGTGCTTGAGCAGGATGTGATCGAAGGTGGCCCGTTCGACCTGGAAGGCGGTGGTTTCCCGCGTGTAACGGCCGTTGCTGAATACCAGCTTCAGCGCCTTGCTCGCATTGCCGATGTGAAATTGCGCGCCAAGCTTCTTGGGAAATCCCTCCGCTTCGAGGGCCTTCAAAACGCCCATCTCCTCGAACAAGGCGCGGTTGTACGGCAGCAGCGACTCGCCAATATGAAACCGCGGGAAATATTCCTTTTCCAGCACCAGCACCCGCTTCCCGGCGCGAGCCAGAAAAGTGGCCACCGCGCTGCCGCCCGGCCCTCCGCCAATCACCAGCGCGTCATACATCGAGTCCAACATGAGTTTAAGAAACCATAATGAACAATGTTGGCAAGGCTGCTTTCAACCACGCGCCTAAGTCTGCCGGGTCGTATTCATGAACTCCCCGCAGATTCAGGGCGGCCGCAGATGGGAACTCCGGAATTTGACAACCATCCCCGCCCGTGAGCGTCCCGGGAGGTGTGTTCGGTCGATTTGCCAGCGTCGCTGGCATCCGTCCAATGTCACTTAAAGGCGGCTCAAAAACTGCGAACAAGCCGACAAAATCGGTTGAGCCTATTTCCGGACCTGACCCGAAAGTATCGGCATGGAATGGGACAGAGAATTGAGCATTCGATTTTGCTGGCCGCCGAAGCACCGAGCCAGAGCCAGGCTTTTCTCCAAGGCTCCTCGTATACCTCCTGTCTTCACGGCCAGCGTTTCTTTCGGAATGGTTAGTCTCAACTCAAGGGACCGGTCTGCGGCGCGATTTGAGTGGTCTGCCGAGGCTAAACCAGGACGATTCGCCCAGCCGGTCGGCGCGGCAAAAGAGTTCGTGCCCCTGGTATGGGCGTCCGCGCGCCGACCCTGCATTGTCGAGCGTAAGCCAAGTAAGGGCCGGGCGATCCTCGCCGTTCCGGATTGGCGCATCATGGGCGGGCAAGATCCGGCTCCGGGCCAGTGGCCCGAGTAATCAGGTCGATGGACTGCGCCGCTGAGCGGGGCTACTCCGGCGGCAATTCGAAGTTAAAGCGCTTCTTCAATTCCGCCCGGAAATCGCGTTTCATTTGCGCGTGGATCTCGCGTTGGGCCGGTGTCAATTCCTGATCGATTTGCGCCTGGAGATGGACCAGCGCGTGGCCGCTCTCATTAAAGGCATTAGAAAAGGACTGGCGGATTTCCTGGCCGCGCGTGTCTACCAGCACTGCGATTTTTTGAGATTGCGGCGCAGAGAGGTTGAGTTTCGATTGCAGGACGTGCATCACTCCGGCCTTCCAGCGTTCGAAATTGAGAGCTTGCTCGAAGTGGATCTTAATGACCTGGTGAGTGGCGATGCTCCCCGTCACGACGCCGGCGCCGAACACAAGCACCAAGCCGAGGGCAATTTTCCAGTAACGCAACCAGCTCATGGCACCAATTCCGTCGAGACCAGTTCGTAGGCCGGACTGACGTCATAGGGAGATTTGTGGCCGAACCGTTGGATAGTCAGTACGGCCAATCCGAGCAAAATCACCAGCGCCGCGGCGCAGCCGGAGTTCCAAATAGCCCGTTGCCAGATCCATAACGGATCTACGGGCCGCTCCGTCAACCAGATGTTCACGACACGCCGACTAAACCCAAAGGGGGCCTGGTCAGCGGGCGGCGCAGGTGCCTGGCGCGCCCAGTGCAGCAGACGTTTAAGCTCTGGCGGGATTTGATTCATAACCTGTTTTGGCTTTTTAGCCGTTGAAAATTTTTGTTCAGCCTGCGCCGGGCACGAAAAGCGCGCACCCGGATCCGTGTCGCGGACCAGCCGGTGAGTTGGCGGACTTCTTCGATGGAGCGCTCCTCCAGTTCCAGGAGGCGAATCAACCATTGATCGGTGGGTTCCAGGGTATCGAGGAGTTTGTCCACCAGCTCGCGAGCGGCAATCGCACGGCTCGGATCGGGCGTGTCCGCCGCCGAGGTGAGGGCCGCCTCGATCGCCTGGGTCTGTTCCGGCGTCAAATCCGCCCATCGCCATTCCGGCCGGCTGTTTTGGGCCCGAATGGCATTGAGGCAATGGTTTACCGCGATCCGCGAGACCCAATGCTCGAATGGCATATCCCCGCGATACTGATCGAGCTTGGTAAACATCTTTATAAAGATTTCCTGCGCCAGGTCTTCCTCGGAGCTGCGCCGTGGCACTTTGGTTGCCACGATCCGCCGGACCTGCGGATACAGATGCTCGACAAGTTGGCGGGCGGCATTCTCGTCGTGCCTTCGCACGCGCCGCAGACATTCCGGCAAGTCAAAGCTCGCTTCACCCATGTTAGAGACCCGTGAAACGGTCCAGCGATTACCGGTTTTTTGGCCACAGTCAGAGAAATCTCTGTGATTCTCAAGGCAACCGGCGGCCCTTCGCAGCGGAGGCAGTGCTCGGCGAGGCGCGTGTCCCATCCTCCTCCAGCCCAACCCTGTAATGGAAAACCCTACAAGCTTTTCCACTGTTTACTTACAGACGAGCTCCCGGTCATTTGCTACAACAAGCCGCGTTCACCAAGGTGTTGGAAATGGGTGGGGGACCCCTCGCAACCGGTGGCTTAGCCGGGGGGTTAGCCAGGCGCACACGCCGCTAGGCCGCCAGTTTCTGCTGAACTGCCTGCGCAATCGTGTTAACGTTGCGCAGAATCTCCCGCGCGGCTTCCGGGTCCCGGATCTTTAGCCCAAAGTGCTTATCCAGCGCCACGACCAGCTGCAGAGCATCCACGGAATCCAACCCGAGGCCACCGGGACCAAACAGTGGCAACTCATCGCCGATCTCCGCCGTTGTTACCTGCAGCATCAGGTTTTCCACCATAAGCTCTTTGATCCGTTGTTTCAGTGCGTTCGGGTCGTCCATGCTAAAAGATTCCGCCGTCAACTTTAAGTATTGAGCCTGTAATGTAACTGGCCTCCGGACAAGCTAGAAATCGGACCGCCGCGGCGATTTCCTCGGGTCGTCCAAACCGGCGCATCGGCACTTTGGCCTGGGCGGCGGCACGTTCTTCCTTGCTCAAGGCAGCCAGCGCTTCTGTTTCCACAAACCCGGGGCAAATCGCGTTGACGGTGATGTTTAGACGCGCAACTTCCTTGGCCAGGGACTGAGTGAGCGCGACGACCCCGGCTTTGGCCGCGGCGTAGTTGGTTTGGCCGGCCGGCGCGAGGATGGCACTCAAGGAAGCGACATTGACGATCCGGCCTGAGCGCTGGGAAATCATGGCTGGCATAACGGCCTGACAACCGTGGAAAACTCCATGGAGGTTGGTTTGCAGAACGTGATCCCACTCTTTTTGCGGCATACTCGCCAGCAGCGCGTCGGAATGTTTCCCTGCATTATTAACCAGCACATCCAGCCGGTTGTGCTTGCCCAGGATGCCTTCTACAGCCTTTTGCCAGGAGGCCGGCTGTGTGACATCGAGCTCTACCACTTCAGAGCGGCCCGCGAACTCGGCGGACAGTTGGCGCGCCAGATCGCTGTTCCGGTGTACTCCCAACCAGAGGAAGTTGGTCTGGGACTCTTGGAGGAATGCACGGGCTATCGCCCGCCCAAGACCGCCGTTGGTGCCAGTGACCAGAATGACCCTCGTTTCCATTGTGTCTTTAATCAACTCTTGCCGACCCCTCGTCCCTCGTCCCTCGTCCCTCGTCACTGTTCTGCTTGCCGAACCGCGCGGCAATGGCCTGTTGATTGCAGCCCACGACGCTTACCTGGGCGCTGGCAAACCGCCCGCTGGCCACTGCCTGGACTGCCGCGACGCACTGCCACGCGGCCGCAGCCATGAACGATTCGCCGCAAATCCGCTTTGGTGAGATGCGTGGTCCGGGCCAATCGCTCCAGGCCGCGATTTCATCGCTGTCCAGTCGGGCCACGGCCTGCGTGCTGTCGCACAACAACGTGTTCTGGACATCAGGCCGCGCCTCGTCGCGGGCTTTAATGGCTGCCGCCGCGCGCTGGAGTTTGCTCGAAAAGGGATAGGAGCTGGTGACGGCCTGCAGCTCAATGCCGCACCCATTCGCGCTGCCGCATAACAACAGGGCCCCGGCTCCCTCGCCTACGATGCTTTCAGAATGGAACATCTCCGCGGCATTCGCGACCAGCCAATCCAATTCCTCGGCGCCGATTACCAGGCAGTTATCCACCCGCCCGCTGTCGAGCCAGCCGGCCGCCAACGCCACTCCTTGCAAGAATGTCCCGGGATCGCCGACGAGCGTGTAGTCGATGGCTTGGGTGCCCAGCAACGCCCCGAGATGGCTCGCGGGGGAGTTAAATACCGTCTCAGGAAAGATAACCGGGCTGGCGGTTGAAGGATTTTTGAGTGTCTCGTCGTAGAATCGCCGTGAGAAATTGACGCACCCGGCCATGGAGCAGTACACAATTCCCAACCTGGCGCCGTTTTCGGTTAAGCGGCCAGGCTCCGGGCCGATGGCTTCGAGCGCGGCGGCAACGGCGAATTGTCCGATCGGACTGGTGCGGCGTAAGCGTGGATGAGCTGTAAACGCTGGTTTGGGATTCGCCACCGGAACCCGCCGGACTCTCAACGGACGGCCCGGAGCCGGCCCGGCCAGTCCTTCAATTGGCAAGGGCGTTCCGCGTTCGAGCGCGTTGGTCAGTGCCGCGGCACCCCATCCCGCCGGAGATACCGCGCCCGCGCCTTTGACGATGATTCTACTCATCCCCATCTCCGCAGGATTAAGGACGCGTTCGCACCGCCAAATCCGAATGAATTTGTCAGAGCGTATTCGACTTTGGCGTCCATGGGCCGGGACAGAATTGGAAAGGCGCAAGCCGGTTCAGGCGTGCTCAGTGTTGAAGTTGGCGGCAACCAGTGCTCGTATAAAGCCATGAGGCAGATGACCGCTTCGACGGCCCCGGCCGCGCCGAGCAAATGGCCAACGCTGGCTTTGGTCGAGCTTACCGGGAGCGTCTTTGCCCGGCTACCGGCCCAGCGATTCAGCGCGGCGGCTTCCGCGCTATCGTTAAGCGGCGTGCCGGTTCCGTGCGCGTTCACGTAGCCGATTTCCTCGGGAGAAACACGCGCGTTCTGGCAAGCCGCGGTCATGGCCGCCCAGGCCGCTTCGCCTTGCGGATGAGGCTGTGTCAGGTGATGGGTATCGCTCACGGCTCCGTATCCGACGATCTCTCCCAGAATTTGGGCGTGCCGGCGGCTGGCGCTCTCCAAGGTCTCTAAAGCGACAACCGCGGCGCCTTCGCCGAGCGCAAGCCCGTCGCGGTGCGCGTCAAAGGGGCGGCATTGAGTTGGCGATAAAGCCTGCAGGGAATCAAATCCGGAATAGATAAGCTGGCTGAGGCCTTCATAACCGCCGGCGAGCACACGCTGTGCCTGGCCATGGCGCAGCAGTTCCCACGCGTGACCGATAGCGTTGGCGCCCGAAGCACACGCGTTGGCAATGATCGTAATCGGGCCGACAAATCCGAGCGCCTCCTGGAGGTCCAGCGCCTGGCGTTGCGGCTGATAGTGCACTACCCGGGCGGGTTGGCCGCGGTGGCCGTAAGGAGGTTGAATGGCCTGACGATACAGCGCCTCACCCAGGCTCATACCTCCGCCCGTCGTACCCAGGACCAAAGGCAAGCCTTCCATCGGTTCCCAGCCGGCTTGGGTCCAGGCTTCGTGACCCGCGTGCAGCAACAATCGCGCGGCGCGATCCATTCTTTGCTGTGAACGCCGGCTGAGACGCGTGGGCGGCAGTTCGTTCGGCAGGTTGACCTGGGCGGCCACCTTGACACGCTGTCCCGATACGTCAAACAACGTTACCGGCCCAAAGGCGGTTCTGCCTAATCGGAAACCTCCGGCATTTTCGGCCCAGCCGGTACCGAGCGAAGTGACAATACCGGCGCCGGTAATCACGATCCGCGGTGAGCCATTAGCTGGGCGGGGGAGCGGAAATAACACAGTCCAATCTGAATTCTTTCAAGGCACTCTATAGGTTTTCCCAGGCAAGTCAAACCGGGGGGGCGCCTTTGGCAGGGAGCATTTCGCCCAATTGTTATTCGCCGCCGGAGGATATCTTTCCGACTGGCCCAGAGCCGCACGACTTTGAATGTGGAGACCCGTGTAACTAACCCCTTCACGCTCTTAGTCTCCGTATCGAATGTGGCCGTCGTGGTCAGAGCCGCCGATCCCTGGTTCTCGCGACTCATAGAATTGCCTGCCAGACTCAATATCCTGGGCCGCATCCTCCAGGATGACGACAGTCATCGCTCCGAGCCCCGAAGGCGAGTTCGGAGCTGAGCCAAAGTCAGAAACCTCGCTTCACCGCGCTCTGCCCGCGCCTTCCGGTCTGCCAAAATGTCGCGGTGCCACTCTGGCGAAGCCATGTCCTTAGCTTCGCGGCAGACCGCGTCCCAGAGCTGCTCGATCGCTTGGAGCCGCTCGACCATCGACATTTTGTCAATTTGGGATGACTCGAGCATATCGCCAAGTTACCAGTTTAGGGGGCCAGGGCAAGCGTCACACTGGCTCGGCGTCTTTGCTGTCTTTGGCAGGGACATACCTCATCGCGTTTGGGGATCTGGCTCAGGGGGCGCTGTGGGCGCGGGAAAACCAAACTTCAAAAAAAGGGGGGGTATTTTGGGGCTTTTACCCAGGGCGGCGCTCGTTGCTCGCTGGCTCTGGGCTATTTCTGGTCGTCTTACAGGACTTCAGTTGGTAACCGGCGCTGGATGAATGTTGGGAGCCGTTCGGGTAGTTGGAGAACGGTCGGCGTCACTGGATGCGAGCCGGGGTGGTGCGCCGTCTGTGAGCGTTCAGCGGCGCAACGTGGGATGGGAATGTAACTCCTCTCGCATTCGTTCCGCCCGCTGAACGCGGGTGGGGACATCGCAGCGTTCCGCCCGCTGGACGCGGGCGGGGACATCGTAGCGCGATGTCCCTACCTCGGGGCGCTTTTTCGAGGGATTTAGATGCGATTGCGCTGGGGCGGCAGCTCAATGCGATTGCCACGGTCTGCGCGTGCACTATATTGCTGGCATGCAACGCATAAACCACCTGCTCAGATCGCTCGTATTGTCAGGCCTTGCCGGGTCCTTCATGGTTGGATTATCGGCCCGCGCCAGCGAGGCCACGGCTTTCGACCTGATCAAGGAAGGCAACCGTTACGTGGGTGAACAGGCCAAAGACCGGATCGTCCAGATCCGTTCGGAGAAGTCCATCGGCACACTGACACCCAACATTTGGTATGTGGTCTTCTACGACCCAACCGCCAGCCTCAAATCCGTCGAGGTCAAATTCGGCGCGGGCCAGATGCTGGCGGTCAAACGCCCGATGCGTTTGCTCGAACCGGTCACCGGCGGCGATCTGCCGCTCGATCGGGAGAAGCTCAAGATTGATTCTCCGGAGGCTATCAAGATTGCCTTGAAAGAGCCACTGTTGCAGAACCTGAAAATAACAGCTACTCAGCTCAAGCTCGACCGCCTCGGAGAAGGTGTCATGGGCCAGGGTGGGACGGGGCAGGGGGTATGGAAAGTGCGCCTTTGGGCGGCCAAGTTGCGCAATCCCAGCCGCGACGCGGACATCGGCGAGGTCTGGGTCTCGGCCCTGGACGGGCAGGTAATCAAAAATGATTTGCGCATCAATCGCGTCGATTGAGGCCCTTGTTCGGAGTCCCGCCTTGAGGCGGAACGATGCAGGTCGACCACGGATGATCACGGATGACCACGGATAAAATGGACGGATTGGCATCAGCTCGACTCAGTGAAATCGCATCACCTGTAGGTGAAGGCAAGGGCCTTCCTTCAGATGCTTTCTTGCTGTCTTTTCATCCGTGTGAATCCGCGTTCATCCGTGGTTTCAACGGTAGCTAAATCCATGGCCAGCGAGACGAAGCAATATGACGTGGCGATCATCGGGGGCGCGCTTGCCGGGGCCGCGACCGCCATTCTGCTCAAACGCGAACTGCCGAACCTGAATGTTGTCATTCTCGAAAAATCCTCCGCCTTCGGCCGCCGAGTCGGAGAGGCAACAGTCGAGATTAGCGGATATTTCCTGTGCCGTGTGCTGGGACTGACCCAGTACTTAAACGAGGCGCACCTGGTGAAGCAGGGCATGCGCTTCTGGTTCTTTAACGAACGTACCAAAGAGTTGCCGGATTGCAGTGAGATTGGCGGCCGTTACCTCTCGCGCGTTCCGGCTTTTCAGGTTGACCGGGCGGCATTAGACGAGGAAGTGCTACGGCGAGCCGCGGCGCTTGGCGCCGAGGTGCGTCGGCCGGTTAGCGCCGGCAAGATCCAGTTGACGGCGGGAGGAGCGCAGCGTCTCGAGGTCAAAGCCGAAGGCCGAACGGAGGAATTGACCGCTCGTTGGGTCATTGACGCCTCCGGGGTAGCCGCTCTGCTGGCCCGACAGCATGGCTGGTTTCGACCCAACACAGCGCACCCCACTACGGCCGTTTGGGCCAGGTGGACCGGGGTCAAGGACTGGGACGGCTTTGAATTGGCTAAAAAGTTTCCCGACTGGGCCAAGGCTTGTCATGGTATCCGCTCCACTGCGACCAACCACCTGGTTGGGCCGGGCTGGTGGGCGTGGTGTATTCCGCTAAAAGGCGGAGACGTGAGCGTGGGTGTCGTTTTCGATCAACGCCTGGTGAAGTTCGCCGAGGAAGGTTCACTGGCTCAGCGTTTGAAAGATTTTTTATGCCAGCACCCGGTTGCGCGGGAGTTGCTGGTCGACGCGCAGTGCCGGGAAGGCGATGTTCACTGGCGCAAAAATCTCCCCTATTACAGCACGACGTTCGCGGGGGACGGTTTTGCACTGGTCGGTGATGCGGGGGCATTCATGGACCCGTTTTACAGTCCCGGGATGGACTGGGTTTCCTTTACGGCTTCCTCGGCAGCGGAATTGGTCCTGGCCCAACAACGCGGCGAAGCGATCGAACCGCTGATCGTCCGTCACAATCGCGACTTCAGCCGCAGTTACGCCCGCTGGTTCGAGGCTCTGTACCTGGATAAGTACGAATACATGGGTGAATACGACCTGATGCGGCTGGCGTTTCTACTGGACCTGGGTCTTTATTATCTGGGTGTAGCCGCCCAGCCTTTCAAACGCGGCCCGAAAGCGCTCACTGAACCGGTCTTCTCAACCCCACCCTCCGTCCCATTCTTCCATTTCATCCGCACTTATAATCGGCGCTTTGCGCAAATCGCCCGATCGCGGCGGGAGCGACAAGTTAGCGGCCGGCTCAATGCGGGTCGCCGTTTCATGTTCGGGGGGTACACCTTCGCAGCCGGGAGCGCGACACCGATTCTCAAGTCGATCAGCGCCTGGGGATGGCTCGAACTCAAAGAGGGCTGGCGCAGCTGGTTTTCCAAGCGCGGCTCAAGGCAGGTCACGGTCGAACCGAAGTTACGCCCAGTGCCGGCTGGGCCGGCTGCCTCGCTCGGTTCGACCCCCGACGCCGAGGCGCCGCAATCGTGATGAACTGGGCGTCGGCTTGCGCCGCAGTGATTCCTTGTCTGAACGAGGAGAGGGCCATTGGCCCGCTGGTCGAGGCGGTGCGGGCTCAGGTTTCAACGGTGTACGTGGTTGACGACGGCTCTTGCGACAACACCTCAGCCCGCGCCCAGGCGGCCGGGGCTATCGTGCTGAAAAACGTCTCTTCCCAAGGCAAGGGCGCCGCGCTCACGGCGGGGTGGTCGCGCGCCCGTGAGCACGGTTTTCGCTGGGCGCTTTCGCTGGATGGCGACGGGCAACATTCGCCGGAAGATATTGCGCGCTTCTTCGAATGCGCCGAACGCACTTCCGCGGCGTTGGTGGTTGGCAATCGCATGCCGGCTGCCGCGCAGATGCCCCGGGTCCGGCGATGGGTAAATCGTTTCATGAGCCGGCAGCTTTCGTGGCTAATCGGGCAAGCCATGCCGGATTCGCAATGCGGGTTCCGCCTGATGAACCTGGAAGACTGGGCCGGTTTGCCGATTCGGGCGGAGCATTTTGAAATCGAATCAGAGGTGCTCTTCCAGTTTGCGATGGCAGGAAGGAACATCCAGTTCGTGCCGATTGAAGTCATCTACAAGCAGGAGCAAAGTAAAATTCACCCCTGGCGCGACAGCCTGCGTTGGTTGCGATGGTACCAACAGGCTGGCCGGGCACGCCCATCCGGTGGTTGGACTCCAGGGTTAGCCGCCAAGAATAGGCCGAAGCGGGATTCCATGGCTCCTGGTATCTGCGATGCACGGCGTACCAGTGCCCAAACTCACAAACCGCGGAGATGAGGCCGTGGACCGGTAAAAAACTGGCGATGCCCCACGCAAAGGCGGCCAGGGAACGTTTGATCGCGGTAATCCGGTCCATTGGACTTCAGGCAAGCGTTAGGAATTTTAAACCGGGTTTCATTCAGAATGGCCGGCACCAGGCTGCGTGCTTCCTGGTGCCGGCGCATTGGTTACAATGCCAGCGACAGCCAGACGGTTGGTTTGCTGTTGTTCGATCAGCTTAAGGTCGTTCCGCAGCAAATGCAGCATCCGCAGGTTCCCCGCCACAAAGATGAGGAGTATGGACAAAAACGCGATGACCACGATCACGGCCATCCCATCTTGATCACGGTTCGAGGTCTTAATTTTCATGGCTGAGCAGCAGCTGGCGAGGCCGCGAGGAAAGTGAAGAGCGGACGCACCCGGCCGGTTTTAAAGCTGCCGCGCGTAATCGGTTGAAGTTCCAGTTCCCAGCGCCAGGCGGTTATGGTTGAACGGGTTTCCTGGCTCATCGCGGAAACTTTTACCCGGTCGAGAATTCTGGACCATGGCCCATTGCCGATACGGCGAAGTACGTTCGTGCCATCGTACCGATAATCGACCTCGCCACGCGGCTCACGCAGCCGGAGGACCGGTTGGGCGGCGCTCTTATCCCAGGCAATGCCGCCTTTGGCCCCACGGACATCAGCGCGCCAGAGCTCGCCGGCGTGCACCACGCGCAAGATATCATCGGCATTTCGACGCAGCGCGACGGAGTTATCGATGCAACGGTAGAGCGCGGCAGAGCCGATACCCAGCAGCAGGAAAACCAACCCGATGTAGACGAGGGCTTCGGTCAGCAGGTAACCGGCCGCGCGGCCGCGGCGGAAATCCGAAGTCCGAAGCCCGAAGGCCGAAACAAATCCGAAACCCGAAACCCGAACTACGCCGCCGTCGAGCCTCTTGGTTGGACGAAATTGCGGTGTCTTTTCGGCTTTCGGCCTTCGGTCTTCGGATTTCGGGTTTGCTTTCATTTCTTGAGAACTTCCCGCACAACCGTTCCGCCGTGCTGCTTAATACTGGGCCGCCACTCCAGGCGGAGTTTTTCTGGAGTCATGGTCAGAATGAATCGACCGGGAGGCAAATTGGTGGCCGCACCCGCATGAACTGGGTAGTCCATGACGCCATTGGTGAAACTATGCCAGGCGCCGGCTGCCAGCAGTTCCATCTCGCCATCCACAATTTCCATGGCGACGGCGTGCTGGTACACGGCGCGAGCATACCGCCGCTCGGCGGCGATGGAGTAGGCCAGGGGCAGCACGACACCACTCAAAATTGCCATCGCCACCAGCAGTTCGATCAGTAGCGATCCTCGACGACGAAAAGAGCGATAACCGGCGCGGGTTACCATATCGTGATTCGGTTGAGTAGTGCAATTAGAGGCAGAAACATTCCGAGCATGATGGCAGCAACGATGACGCCGTTAAGCAGGACGAGCAGAGTCGTGGCGGTCTGAGCGGCGGTTTGTTCGAGTTGAAACGCTTTGGCATCGAGCGCTTCGTGCCAGCCGGCGAGCGCCCGGACGAAATCCTTGTCTCCGTGCAGAGCGTTGGCCAGGCGCCACTTCAATTCGCCGGACCGGTCCAGCGCGCGGATGGCCTGCGCCAACGGAGCCCCTTGGGCCAGGAGCATCGCGACTCTTTGGGCGCGGCGGCTGAAAATTTTGTTGGCTGTGGAGTCTCCTGCCAGTCGAACGGCTTCGTTCTCCGGCACGCCTGCGTCCAAGGCGGCGGCAAGGATAGCCGAGAAGTCACGTTGTAACCGTTTACGGCGCCAAGGGAGCGAACAGAAGAGCCAATCAATAAAAATGGCGGCTCCCGGACAGATGCGCCCGAACCACCCGCGCAAGCGCGGACCGCCGACGTAAGCCAGCGTCAGCAGCCAGACTGCCAGCATCATGACGACCTGAAGCGCGATGAGATCGGAGCTGACGGCCAAAACGAACCGGGTGAGAGCAGGCAGAGCGGCGCCTTCCATCATGCCGGCAAAGATTTGTTCGTAGGCGGGGATCACTTTGACTTTAAGAATGATCGGCACAACCACCGTAAAGGGCGTGGCCAGGAACGAAAGCACCAGCAGATAGTTGAGGGCGCCGCGAACCTGGGACACACCTCCGCGAAGCGAAACACGGCAGGCCGGCAGGACTTTGCGCAGGTCTCCAATGGCCAGGCCGGTCTTGAGCATCGCCCGGGTTTGTGGCGGCAACAAACGCGGCACCTTTTCGAGCGCCTGTGCCAGGGGCAGGCCTTTTTCGAGATAGGCGGCGAGCAAATGCAAACGCGCCCCGAGCGATGGATCCTGGCTGCCCGCCGCCTCAGTGATGGCCAGTTCGGGCGTTCGCCCTGAATCCAGCCCCAACTGAAGCAGATCCAGGAAAAGTCTGGCGCGTTCATTTCTTCGCAAGGGCAGCGTCACCAGGAAGTAGATCACGTACAGGACCCCAAAGACCGGGAGCAAACCCAGCAAGACGTAGATCACAAAGCCTGCGATCATTGCGCCGACATCGCTCATAATATTACCCCCCGGTATCTCCGAGAACCCGCATCATCTGCCCCATAGCTTGGATCAGCGGAGCGATTTGCCAGAAAATCATTTGGCCAAGAAAGAGAACCGAGACTGGCAACGCGCCGTACAGCACCAATTCGATTTGGTGGGCGGCGCGAGCGCCGTACAGCTCCGCCGCTTTTTGAAAACCGGCCGCCGCATCCTCGCCGGCTCGTTGCACCAGCCACAGGAACAAAGGAGGGAAGGGCCGGGTGGGGCCGGACCATTGGGTTGGCTTGCCTTGCCCCGCCTCCACCAGGCTGCGCCATCGGGCCAGGGCCTCGCCCGCCGGAGAGCGGGCTTCCAGCGATTCAGCCATCGAGAGGGCCTCTGCCAGAGGTATTCCATTGCGCAGCATCAGGGCGATCGCCGAGGAAAGCTGCGCCAGGCTCGCTTCGCGGAAGGCTGGTAAACGCCAGCGCAGTTTTTCCCTGAGCTTTGGTAAAGAGATGGCAGCGATTCCAATAACGCCCAGAACGGCCAGCACCAGCGGCGGTATCCACATGGCCGCGATCCAGGCGTCGGGGAGTTGGAACAGGCCGGTGAACGTTGAGAGAAAGTGTCCAAAGACCAGGCTCAAAATGAGGGTCAAACCCAGCGAAACGACAATCACAATGAGTGGGTAAACCATGAGGCCTTTCAGCCGTGTCCAGGCGGCATTCGCCTGGTGATAATGATCGGCCAGCATGGTCAGCATCCCCGGCAGGTCGTTGCTGGCGGCGCCGATTTCCACCATCTTCCGGTAGAATTCAGGCACGGCGCGGCGGCTCAGCGCGTCTTTGAGAGGTGTGCCAGCTGTCAAGTCGTCGCCCAGTTTCTTGATTTCAGTTTGCAACTGGCCGTGCCGCATTCCCTCGCACAGTTGTCTCATCGCTCCCTCAAGCGGAATGCCCTGGCGCAACATGGCGGCCAGTTGTTGGTTAAAGAAAGCAAACTCGTCGTAATTCATGTCAACTAATCATTAGACCGAGCTCAGAAGAAATCCTCACACGGCCCCGGCACGGAACGACGGTTTATGGCAGGCTTCCCATTTCGGATTCTCCATCTGCGGTCGCCCCGAATCCGCGGGGAGGGATTAGCCCTTAAGTTCAAACCCCAAGACGCGCTGGACTTCGGTTTGGTTGGTGAGGTGGGCCTGGACGAGTTCGTGCGCGCGTTCTTCGAGCGAAGGATGAGCCACCAGTTCGCCCGAGCGGCCTGAAGCAATGAGTTGCCGCGCAGAAGCGTCCAGGCGGACGGATTCGACCAGAGGCAACCGGCCGCGGTAACCGGTATTGAGGCAATCGCCGCAGCCACGCCCGGCACATCGGGCGCACAACCGGCGAAGCAAGCGTTGGTTCAAAACGACTTCGAGCGAGGAGGCAACCGCGCTCGGATCGCGGCAAAGCACCCCAAGCCGTTCGAACACTCCTTTACAGGAACCGGCATGCAACGTGGAAATGACCAGGTGACCCGTCAGTCCCGCGCGCAGACAAATATTGGCGGTCTCTTCATCGCGGATTTCTCCTATGACGAGAACCTGCGGGTCCTGTCGCAGCAAATGCCGCGCGGCCTTGGCGAAATCCAAGCCCCGAGCTTCGTTCACTTCGGTCTGCATGACCCCCGGGACAATCTGTTCGGCCGGGTCTTCCACAGTAATAACATGGCGGCCGCCCAGTTCGACCAACTTTCGCAGGCAGGCATAAATGGTCGTGGTTTTGCCGCTGCCGGCCGGGCCGGTAAGCAGCAGAACTCCCGATGCCTGGCGCAAGAACCAGTCCAGTTGAGCTTGGGTTACCTCAGCAAATTCCAGTTGCTCCAGTGTCCGCACCTCCGGTGTGTTGAAGAGTCGAAGCACGATTTTCTCCCCGGTAACCGTCGGATAAGTGGCCACGCGAATGTCGCTGCGGGCATGGAGCTTTTCTTTTTCAATTCGCCCATCTTGCGGCAACGATTCCTGGTAGGTCTTGAGCCGGGCCAAAAACTTGATCCGGCCAAACAGCCGCTCAGCCAAGGCAGCGGGAACCTGCGCGGTGTGGGTCATAACCCCGTCCAGGCGGAATGAGACGGTGGCGCAATCTCCGAGCATCTGCAAATGGATGTCGCTGGCGTTGGCGCGGTCGGCTTGCTGCACGAGGCGTTCGAGAAACTCGGGCGCCGGCGTTCCCGCGTCGGTGCCGTCGATGAATAGAGCCTGCGACATAATTGGCAGCCTGCCGCTGGCGAGTATGCCATGGCCTAAGGCGAAAGCCAATGTGCGATGGGCTGGGAACGCCATCGGCGGAGCGGCCCGGTGGGGGTAGCTTGACACACGCACGTGGGCCACTAGAGTCCTTGAACTGCGAGCATGAATCTCATCCGCTGCGACGCTTCCTTCGGGGATCAAATCGTGGCGATCTTTAACGACGCGATTCTCCATTCCACGGCGCTTTATGACTACCAGCCGCGTAGCCTGGATTCGATGACGGCCTGGTTTGACACTAAGCAACGTGGGAAATTTCCGGTGATTGGCGCCGTCTCGGATTCAAGTGAGCTGTTGGGTTTCGCTAGCTACGGCACGTTCCGTGCCTGGCCGGCCTATAAGTATTCCGTTGAGCATTCGATCTACGTGGCGGCAAAACATCGTGGCCGAGGACTGGGCAAGCTGCTGTTGCAGGAGATTATCAACTCTGCGCGCCAGCAGAATTATCACGTGCTCATTGGGGCCATCGATTCGCAGAATGCGGCGAGCATCCAACTGCATAAGCGCTTTGGATTTCAGAATGCCGGGGCAATTCGGCAGGTCGGCTTCAAGTTCGGCCGCTGGCTGGATTTGGATTTCTATCAGTTGATACTCGACACTCCGGCTCAACCAGTGGATGGCTGAGGTCGGCGTGCGGACATTGGTTGTCAGCAGCGATCCACCAGCCGAAGCTGGCGCAAGGGGCAGGTCAGTCGTCAGCAGGTTATCGGACGTTGCTGCGAGCAAAATGCTCGCGCGCCGGCGCGCGGACATCGGTTGTCCGCAGCGACCCACCAGCCGAAGCTGGCGCAAGGGGCAGGTCGCTCGTCAGCAGGTTATCGCACGTTGCTGCGAGCAGAATGCTCGCGCGCCGGAGCGCGGACATCCGTTGTCCGCAGCGACCCACCAGCCGAAACTGGCGCAAGGGGCAGGTCGGTCGTCAGCAGGTTATCGGACGTTGCTGCGAGCAGGATGCTCGCGCGCCGGCGTGCGGACATCCGTTGTCCGCAGCGACCCACCAGCCGAAGCTGGCGCAAGGGGCAGGTCAGTCGTCAGCAGGTTATCGGACGTTGCTGCGAGCAGGATGCTCGCGCGCCGGAGCGCGGACATCGGTTGTCCGCAGCGACCCACCAGCCGAAGCTGGCGCAAGGGGCAGGTCAGTCGTCAGCAGGTTATCGGACGTTGCTGCGAGCAGGATGCTCGCGCGCCGGAGCGCGGACATCCGTTGTCCGCAGCGATCCACCAGCCGAGGCTGGCGCAAGAAGCAGGTCGGTCATCAGCAGGTTATCGCACGTTGCTGCGAGCAGAATGCTCGCGCGCCGATTTAAGATTGCCTGCTCGCGTTCGATCCGTTAGTCACAGGTCCATGCCTCCGGCACCGATTAGCCCTTCGCGAACGCGCTCGCGCAAAACCTCTGCGAGGCTGGTGCCGATGCACGAACTTCTGCAGCCCGCTTGGAAGGCTGGATACGCGGTCCCTTCATTTTGCGCCTGGAACGCGGAAGTGGCGGAGACGGCTCTTCAAGTTGCAACTGAACTCAACGCGCCGGTAATCCTGATGAGCGGCCCCGGTGAATTCGGGCTTAACTCTCCGGATACGCTGGCGCGAATTGCCAAAGCTTTAATTCAGAAATATCCGGTGCGCGCCGCCTTGCACCTGGACCACGGCGATTCTCCCGCGATGGTGGCCGAATGCATTCGGGCTGGGTTCACTTCGGTGATGTTGGACTACTCGTTGCGTCCTTTTGAGGAAAACGTCGCCGCTCTTAAAGAGGTTGTGCGCAACGCACGGCCCAAGGGAATCACCGTGGAAGGCGAGATCGGCAATGTGGGCAAGGTCGACGACATCACAGTCGAGGGGGGCGAAAACTCCACCCTGACCGAGCCAAGCGATGCCGCCCGGTACGCTGAATTGACGGGTGTTGATGCATTGGCCGTCTCGATTGGCAATGCGCATGGAATCTACACGCGCTTGCCGGTATTCGATTTTGAGCGACTGGAGAAAATCCGCAAGGTGGTCCCAGTCCCGTTGGTTCTGCACGGCGGGTCGGGGACTCAGCCGGAGTACATCCGGCGCGCGATCTCTCTTGGCATGGCCAAGATCAACGTTGCCAGCGAGCTCTGCAAGGCATTCCGCGACACCTATGCGGCTGAACAAGCTAATAAAGTTGGCTGGTTGCCGAGCAGCCTGGCGGCGGCCAAAAAGCCGATGGCCGAAGTGATGGCCAAGTGGTTTAACCTCACGGGCGCGACCGGCAAAGCGGCGTAGGTGCTTCATGGCTCAAGTGCACTGTCTTGGAGTGCTGGTCGTTGATGCCCTGAGTGGACCAATTGAGAAATACCCGGTACCTGGCGTCACTCCGCAGGTGAACACCACTTCAATCCGGTTCCGGGCAGGCGGCGGAGCGGCTAATACCGCGTCCGCCCTGGGCCAATTGGGTATTTCCGTGGCTGTGTTCTCAAAGGTCGGCGCTGATCCGAATGGGGTTTTCCTGCGTTCGGAGTTAAAGCGCAATGGAGTTGAGGTCTCGAATATCTGCCAATCCGACACGGAATCGACGCCATTCACCTTCGTGGGGATTCATCCGGACGGGGAACGTTCTTTCATTCATACGCCAGGATGTAACCTGTCCTTTTCAGTCAAGGACCTGGATTTCGACCGGCTCTACGAATGTGACCTGCTCCTCTACCAGGACATGTGGGTGCTGCCACAATTGGATGGTCCGTCGGCACCGCAAATCCTGGCTGAAGCCCAGAAACGCGGCGTCACCACTCTGCTGGATGAATGTTACGGGTTGGGCCCGAACCGTACTGTATTTGAGGCGGCCCTGCCCTACTGCGATGTCGTGTTGCCGAGCTACGATGATATGCGGGTGGTTTACCCGGACCTGGAGGCAGCGGCGGTCGCGGCGCATTTACGGCAGTGCGGCGCTCGGAGAGTGGTCTTGAAACTGGGAGCGCGCGGGTGCCTGGTTTCGGCCGAAACAGGCGATGTCCAACTTCCCTCAATCGCCAGGGAAATCGTGGATACTACGGGAGCAGGAGACTGCTTTGACGCCGGTTTCATCGCGGGGATGGTGAACGGTTTGGACGATGTGGCGGCGGCACGAGTGGGCAACGCGACAGCCTCGGCCTGCATTCGTAATGTCGGGGGAGCCGAGGGCATCCCATCCTATCAAACTCTTTTGGGATATCATGAACACTGAGGAAATTCGTGACCGGCTGCAACAAATGGCGATGTCGACACCGGCCATCGACGCCCATACCCACGTCCAGGATGACCTGACGGACTTCACCCCGGAACTGGCGGCGGGTAACCTGGCCGGCACGCAGGCTTCGGTCAACCGGCCCTCGGAAGACGTCGTTAAAGAAAGTATCCGACGTGGCCGGATGGTGCGAAGGACCATGACGGACGCCGCGCATGGGTTGTTTTACTCGTGGTTTTCTCAAATTGCCGAGGGAGCAGGAAACAAGCTCGACGAAGCGATCGCCAGAATTGGGAACAATACCGGCAAGGAACGGCGGGCGGCAGCGCGCTTGATGCTGGAACAGCTGCGCGACAGCCGGTACTCGGAATACGCCGAGTGGTTGCGGTACATGTTCCGATTGTATGCGGGTGTTCCGAAAGAAATCGACCCGCTTGACCCCAAATGCCTGGATGTGGTTGCGGATGCCATCGCGGCCCAACGCCATGATCCTGCGTTCGCTGAGCAGATCCTCAAAGACCACCACATCAGCGCTTACGTGACCAGCATCGAGAACCGGGACAAGGTTCCCCTGGTCCCACCGGTGCGGCCGCGCGATGTTGACCTGGCTTACTGCACTCACCGCGAGACCTGGAACATGTTCGATTTTAACGGATTCTTTTGGCCGGAACGAGCCACTGACTTCGGACTTTTCACTCAGGGGCATAAGTTTGAGGCCGAGCGGTACATTCTTCACCTCGAAGAGTATTTTGAGCGGGAACTCGGCAACGTCACTTCGTTGCAGGACGCAACTCGTTCGTTTTTTTGGCGCATTTTGCGCAGTCCGAAAACCAACCCCACCAGCCGAATTCTGTACGTGGACGGATTCCAAGCGCAGGACTGGCGGTTCAGCCGGCCATATTCGAAGGCAACGGTGGACTGGTCTTTGGCGCATCACCGCACACAACTGGACGGAGAGAACCGCAAACAAGTGGTGGCGTGCGTGGCCGAAGCCATGCTCGAAGCGTTGAACGATATCGGTCGTGAACGAAAGGAGGCCGGCGCCAGGTTCGGCGTGTGTGTGCAGCTTTGTGGCGGCGCACGACACTTCATGGATTGGTCGCGTGAAATCCAATCGATTCCCGAGTACATTCCCAACTTGCCACAGGATGAGTACCCCGTCTGGATCCGTTATCCCGGCGTGCACTTCGAGTATATCTCGGCGCATGAACTGCTTTACAACGACCTGGCCAATGCGGCCAAACAAGTCGGCAATGTCTCCGCCGGCCCGTGGTGGCATTATTTTCGCCGGCACAAAATCGCGCGCATGGTGCGCGACCAACTCAGCATGGGGCCGCTCAAATCTATCGCTTGTGGGTTTACCGACGCGCGCTTTGTGGAAATGGTGGCCGCCAAATATATCTCGCTGAGGCTCGGCGTGGCCGACGCCCTGACTGACCTGGTGTCGGACAAATACTCGAGCCTTTACGCCCACTTCGAAGGCGCCCAGCAAGTCATGACCGCGCTGCTCCTCACCAACCCCGCACAAGTCCATTCCATTCCGGTCAATGCCTTGGACACTTAAGGCGCGCGCAGCCGAAAGAAGGCCTGGGACCCAGTCGTTGGCAGTTGTGCGGTGACGACATCGTTGTTGGTCGAGAGATTGACGGAAACAGGCGCCCAGTGGGGATTGGCCAGATCGGTGGTCGTTTGCAAAAGGAACGCCGCCCCGGCCCAGGAGAGTGAAACCTTATTGGCCGCCGGCACGATTGATAGAGTGGGTGGGGCGGTAAGGAGTTCGGTTACCTGGGTCGACCAAACGTCTGAGCCGGTAGCAATCTCTTGGATCGTCCAGAAGCGAGTTGGATCCGCCGGATCGACACTCGTAGCGCTATAATCACCCCAGCGGTTCAAGCTGTTGGAATCGAGGTTTTGGTAACTGGCGGTGCCGGCCTTGAGCAAGAGCGGTTTACCGAAGGTGGTCACCCCCTTCGTGGTGCTGCCAACGACGGCAAAGCTGCCGGGGAAGGTATTGGGTCCGGAAGCGTTGTAGGCGATGACTACGGTGCCTGCGGCATTGGCCGAAATGGATGGATAATAAAGATCATTGATCGGATCGCTGAGGGTGCCGGATTCCAAAACCGTTTGTTTAGCAGCGTCGATCCGGTACCACCGGATAACGGCCAGATTCCCGATTTCCGTCGAGTGCACGGCGTAGAGGACGCCGCCGACCTGATAAACACTGGCGCTGAAGCGCGCGTCGCCGTCATCCAGATTGACTGAACCGTCCGGCTGCGCCGGATCCAGCGGCAAGGTATAGGCCGGCACGGTCAGGAAGGCGGAGGAGGAAAGGGTCGGATTACTGCCGGTAACGTTCTTGAATTGTGAAATCACGAGGGAAGTGTTGGTGACCGTATTGTTGTTGGTATCGGTACCCAGATTGGCGGCCGCGAGCACGAGGCTCTGGCCGGTGTTATCGAAGCAAACCACCGGCTGCAAGATCTCGCCACGGACGCTGTAGTTTAGAATTCCAAACCACTTCAGGCCCGAAGTCGAGGGCGGTGTCGCCAAGAGGCTGCTTTTGGGTATCGATACCAAAGTCGGGCCGACCGGATTGAAATTCGCGTCAAACATGTCCCCGGAGAGGTAAACCCCCTGCGCATCGAGGCCGAGCGTCGGAAAATCGGCAAAATTATTCCCGCCAGGATCGCTGGGAATTGCGAAGGCTTGCCAGGCGCCGGTCGGGTCAGCTCCGGCGGAAACAGCCAACAGGAAGTGGTTGGTGTTGATGAGGCCGCTGGAATCAAAGTCGACCTGCGACGCAAACCAGCGTTGCGAACTCGGATCAAAAAAGATGCGCGGATCGGTAACATCCCACCCGCCCGGAAAAACAATGCCTGCCTGAGTCCAGAACGACAGGTCGGTCATGCTTTTTAACTTCAGGCCATTGGTTTTGCTGAACACGGCAAAGCGGCCGTTGACCAACTCGACGTAGTGCTGCGGCCCAACGACACCATTGGCATCCGGAGGAACATCCGGGGAATCGACGTTAAGGGTGGTGGCGGTGAAGTTTTGTCCGATGACCAACACGGGCTGTGCCTGGAGTGCCGTGCCTAACCCCACCACGCAAACCGTCAAAGAGAGGTGAACAACCAAAGCTCCACGAAGCTCTCCGCGCACACACTTCATCCACATCATAGGCCATTTTGGTCGCGATTCTCACAAAAGCCTTTCCGTCGAGCAACGTATATTCCACCGAAAGCTTGGAGTTCCGCCTTTCAGGCGGCGCAATGAGAGAAAGGGGAATCACTGCCGGCTTCAAAGGGAGCCACGTTCCGAGATCGCTCCGGGTAAAGCCGGGACTTCGGACCCGCGAGCGGCGCTCCGCGCGCGGTGTGATATGCCTCACCCGTCGCTTCAGCTCGCCGAGAGCTGCAGCCGGTAGTCAGTGGGCGATTGACCGAGCACCCGCTTGAACACCCGGTTAAAGTGCGTCAGGGACTGAAATCCGACCTCGAAGGCGATCTCGCTGATGCGCAGGTTCGGATTGAGCAGCAGGTTCTTGGCGCGTTCGATGCGCAATCGCGCGAGGTAATCGGTGAAATTGATGCCGGTGACCTTGCGGAACATTTTGCAAAAGTAAAAGGTGCTCGTGTTAACGGCCTTGGCCACGTCGGAAAGCGAGATGTCCTCGGTTTGATGTTCCTCGATGAATTTTTTGGCTTTGGTGATAACGGGCGGCTCGGCATTTTCCTGCCGCACGATGATTTGGTTGCTCAAAATGGCCAGGTGTTGAGCAAAAATTGATAAGAGTTTGACGGCTGAGTCATGCTGCCGGACCGGCATGCTGCGGTTGGAGAAATAGGCGGCGCGCATTTCCGCCGCCGTGGCGTCCACGCCTCGCTCCTTCATGAGCTTCACGGTGCGCTCAAACTGCGGTTCGGTCGGGGGTTTGTGGAAGATTTGACCCGTTTGCAGATAGCCCAACAGGCGTTCTCCCAGGCGCACGGGCACCATCGTTTCGCACAGCCCGGCGCCACACGTGACGGTATGCGGCTCATGGAGTGATTGCTGGGCGAGTTGCTCCTGCACCTGGAGACAATTGGCGCAGGACCGGCTCCGCGCGGCCATTAGTGCGCACCAGGAACCTTCGTGGCGTTTCCCGTGCAAAGGCAGTTGCCACGTCTCGACCGGGCGCAGCGCCATCGGCAGACCCGTGGCGTCCGTGAACGCCCGCTCATATTCCTGGAATACCTTCGAGCTGGTAAGCGCTTCGATGAGATTGCGCTGCTCCGCGCCGGAGGCCTGGCCCGGGCGGGTGGAGGCGGACGGTTGCGGCGGGCTGGTCTGGATAGTGCCGCGGGCCGCGAGTAATGGGGCCGGCGTGAGAGCCGGCGGCGCGAAGCGCGAGCTGGCTTTGAGTGTCGCGTGAACTGGCTTTTCTAATATTGTTTGCACGAGGACAAAATATGTTAAGTAACGTACTCACGTAAATTGGGGGGCAGCCTGATCGTGAGTAGGGGATTCTTGCCAGGTGGCGTAAGGGATTTCCTTAGAGGGTGTCTTAAAACCTCGGCTTGGGCATGGACACCTGAGTTTGGAGTCCCGCCTTCAGGCGGTTTTGGCGCGGGGTCGCCTAAAGGCGGGACTCCAAACCGAATTTTAAGACACCCGCTAACAGATTCTTGGCAATTGCTCGCCGCTGGGCATATCAAGGATGCGCCGGGCTCCTAAAGTGCTTTTAAGGATTACCCTGTTCTCACGCGTGGCGGAGACGGTGCCGATCTGGCATGCTCCCGGCTCGACTGTCGAAGCATTCAGAATTTCGATCGCTTTCGGGGCCTGCGCCGCCGGAAGAAAAACCACAAACCGGCCTTCGCACGCCACTGAAAGCGGGTCCAAGCCCAAAATTTCGCAGGCGGCGCGCACATCTTCGCGCACTGGAACGAGCCGTTCCTCAATCTCGATGGTAAAGCCGGAGGTCTCTGAGATTTCATTGAGTACGCTGGTCAGTCCGCCTCGCGTGCAATCACGCAGGCAATGCACGTCGAGCCCGGCCCGGATGAGCGCCAGAACGGAACCGGCCAACGGGGCGGAATCACTATGGATGTTGCTCTCGAATTCGAGCCCTTCGCGCGCGCTCATGATGGCCATGCCATGCCGGCCGAGATCGCCATTGAGCACTATAGCGTCACCCGGTTGCACGCTCCCGGGCGCAATTACCAGTTGATGTTCCACCAGGCCAATGCCGGCGGTGTTGATGAACAAACCGTCCCCTTTGCCTTTGTCCACAACTTTCGTGTCGCCGGTAATGATCTGCACCTCGGCGCGCTCGGCCGCCTCGCGCATCGAACAGACGATTCGCCAGAGCGCTTCCATCGGCAAACCTTCTTCAATGATAAAGCCCGCGCTAAGATAAAGCGGCCGCGCGCCCGACATGGCCAAGTCGTTGACCGTTCCGTGCACCGCGAGCGAGCCGAGGTCGCCACCCGGGAAGAACATCGGGCGCACCACATAAGAATCCGTGGTGAACGCCAGCCGAGAATCGCCCAGGCTGAACACCGTCGAGTCATGCATGGAATCCAGCAAGTCATTGCGAAACGCCGGCACAATCATCTTGCTGATGAGTTGGTGCATCAACTTGCCACCGCCGCCATGCGCCATCAAAACCTGCGAGTAGTTCTGAATGGGTACCGGACAGGAAAGAGAAAAGCTTTGTTCGTTAGCCATAGAGGTGAACACCGGCGAGCTCACGTCGGTACCGGTAGTACGCCGCACAGGCACCTTCACTGGACACCATCGTGGCACCGAGCGGATGTTCGGGTGTGCAGCGGCTCCCGAACGCCGGACAATCCATCGGCTTGATTTTCCCCTGGAGCACCAGACCGCTCTGACATTCCACCGGCTCCTCGATTCGGACAGACTCGAGGCCGAATTTGAGTTCGGCATCAAACGCCGCGTAAGGCGCACTCAGGGCCAATCCACTCCGCGGAATTTCGCCGAGTCCACGCCATTTGCGAGGCACTATTGAGAAGACTTCCTTGATCAGGCGTTGGGCTACTGCATTGCCTTCGCGTCGCACCCAGCGTGTGTATTGGTTTTGCACAGTCGCCTGGCCATGTTCCAACTGTTCGACGCACATGAGCACTCCTTGGAGAATGTCCAGCGGTTCAAAACCCGTGACGACAATCGGAACGCGGTATTTTTCAGCTATCGGGAAATATTGGTCAAACCCCATAACCGCGCACACGTGCCCCGCGGCGAGAAAACCTTGCACGCCGCAATCGGCCGAACCGAGAATGCTCTCCAATGCCGGCGGAACCAAAACGTGCGACACCAGCATCGAAAAATTGCTCAGATGCTTTTGGGCCGCCTGGTACACGCACAGGGCCGTGGCCGGTGCGGTGGTTTCAAATCCGACCCCAAAAAAGACTACTTCCTTTTGGGGATGCCGTTCCGCCAGGGAAATCGCTTCGAGTGGAGAATAAACTATCCTCACGTCAGCGCCTTGCGCTTTGACGGTGAGCAGGTCGGTTCGGCTTCCAGGCACCCGCAACATGTCGCCAAACGAACAGAAGATCACTTCCGGACGCGCCGCTACTTGCAGAGCTTTGTCGATCATTTCCAGCGGCGTGACGCATACCGGACAGCCCGGGCCGTGGATCAATTCGATTTGTTCGGGCAGCAAAGTGTCCAGGCCAAACTTCACGATTGCATGGGTTTGTCCGCCGCAAACCTCCATTAGTCTCCAAGACCGTGTTGTTATTGCGGCAATCCGTTGCGCGTACTGCCGGGCGGTTTCCGCGTCGCGGTACTCATCGAGGTATTTCATTGGGAATCGTCAAGCGCAGGCCCGTCCTCCAATTCCCCGAGTTCATCCATCTGGCGCAGGTACTCGAAGACCTTGCCGGCTTCCTCTTCATCCAGGCGGCTGATGGCAAAGCCCGCGTGGACAATGACGTAGTCACCCACTAAGGCCTCTGGAACGCAGGCCAGGCTCGCCGGCTTAAGCACCCCGCCGAAATCAATTTTTCCCATCCGCGTGAGTGGATCGGCGCTCTCAATGCTGATGACTTTGCCTGGGATGGCTAAACACATCAGCTCTGAGCCTACACCCTCCACCAACGAGCGGCAATGACTTGTCCCAGGCAAATCCCGCCGTCATTGGGTGGAATACGCTGGTGCCAGTAAACCCGAAATCCCTCTTGAGTTAACCGTTGGATGGTTCTTTCGCTCAGATACCGGTTTTGGAAACAGCCACCGGAAAGGACCACACTTGGCAAACCCGTTTTGCGGGCGACCTGAACAATCGCTTCAGCCAACATGTTGTGGAACCTGGCCGATATCACTGGCACCGCAATTCCGTTCGCCAGGTCGTGCAGCAAAGCGGTGACGGCCGGCCCCCAATCAATCACCGTTGGTTTCGTCGATTCATCAAGAGTCACCTGGTAAGCGTCTGGCAATTCCTGGGTACTCAGAGCAAACTCCAACCGCATGGCGGCCTGACCTTCGAAGCGTCCCACCTGACATAATCCGGCGAGCGAAGCTACGGCGTCGAAGAGCCGCCCAACACTCGAAGTGAGCGGCGAATTTATTTTTCGTTCGAGCATGGCTCGGAGCGTGGCGCGCTCGACGGATGAAAACGCGGCCAGCGGCCCCAGTTCCGCTTTTTCGAACACTTCCGGTCCGAGCGCCTCGAAGAGCACCCCCACGGCCGAGCGTCTGGGCTCGCGCACCGCCTGCTCGGCTCCTGGCAAACGGAATTGACGCAAGTGCGCCACCCGATCGAAACCCGTTTCATGGATCCGAAAGAACTCTCCACCCCACACAGTGTTATCCAGGCCGTATCCAGTTCCATCCCAGGATACACCCAGAGCGGGAGGTTCCAATTGATTCTCGGCCATACACGCCAGGACATGTGCCACGTGATGCTGCACCGTCCGGCAGGGCATACCGGCATTTCGGGCATATTCACTCGACAGATAATCCGGGTGGGAATCGCTGACGATGAGCGTCGCTGGCGCAGCAAACAGTCTTTGAAAGTCGGTGATCACTCGTTTAAACGCGTCATGCGCCTGAACTGTCTCCAGGTCACCGATATGTTGGCTCACAAAAATTTGCGGTCCAATCGCCAGAGCCACCGCATTCTTCAGATGCGCGCCGACGGCCAAAACCGTGGGCGGTCCAATTGCCGAGTCCGGAAGGCGGAGTCCGGAGTTGAGCGGTGCTGCCGCATCGACCTGGATTGGTTGCCTTGATGCCTCATTCCGCACTCCGCCTTCCGCACTCCGCACTTCCCCCGCACTCCGCACTTGAAAGGGAAGCGGTGCGTAGCCGCGCGCGCGGCGCAATACCTGTTCGTGCCTCGCCACTACCCGAGCGATGGAATCGTCAACGTGCCGTCGAATCGCCCGGTTATGCACCAGGAAAAAGTCCGCCACACCGTTCAGCCGTTCCAAAGCCTCACGTTCGTCGGTGCAGATTGGTTCGTCGCTGAGGTTTCCGCTCGTGGCGACCACCGGACCTTCGATGAAAGACAACAGCAGATGGTGCAATGGCGTGTAGGGCAGCATTAGCCCCAGATACGGATTGGCTGGCGCCACGCTTGGTGAGACAGCGGAACCTTCAGCGGCAGGCGACCGGCGCAACAGCACGATGGGCGCCTCGGGCGAGCGCAACAACCGCTCTTCCATTGCCGATACCTCGCAGATCGCATGCAGGGCCTCCAGTGAACGGCACATGACCGCGAAGGGCTTTTCTTCGCGATGCTTTCTCTCACGCAACCTTTGAACGGCTTGGTCATCGCCGGCCGAGGTCATGAGATGAAATCCTCCCAGGCCTTTCACGGCTACAATCCGGCCGGCTGAAATAGCCTCGGCAGCCAAGATAAGAACGTTTCGTGAATGATCACCCGGTGCCAGGGCGTGGCCCCCATTGTCCCAGAGTTCCAACTGTGGGCCGCAAGTCGGACAAGCATTGGGCTGGGCGTGAAATCGGCGATTGGCCGGGTCCTCGTATTCGGCCTGACAAGCAGCACACATAAGGAACCGGCGCATCGAGGTATTCGCCCGGTCGTACGGCAGGGCATCGATGATGCTGAAGCGCGGTCCGCAGCTGGTGCAGTTGGTGAAAGGATAGAAGTACCGTCGGTTCTGCGGATCGAAAATCTCAGCCCGGCATTCGGGACACGTCGCGATGTCCGCCATTACGATGGCAGTGGCATCCCCGCCAGGGTCGCTTTCGCGAATCGAAAAGTCAGCATAGCCTTTGGCGTCGAGCCAAACAGATTCGAGACTTTGGATGAAGCTTCTTGGAGGCTTGTCCCGCTCGAGCCGGTTTCTGAAAGAATCTATGCTGACCCTCGGGCCTTCGACCTCGAGGAATACCCCCTGTGCGGAATTATTGACCCAACCCGTTAGTCCCAACTCCTGCGCCAGGCGAAAAACGAATGGGCGAAAACCAACCCCCTGGACGGCGCCGCGGACGGTCACTTTGAGGCGATGAAGGCCCGGCGCCAGCTCAGGGGAACCGCTCACAAGCTAGGGGACCCAGCGGGCGCGGTAGAATCGCGGAGATGCCCCCTGCGCTGCAGTGTCCACGTAATCGAAGGAACCGCCGGACGTGATGTTGGTCTTTACTGGCTGCCACCCGGTGAGGCTGCTGGAAGCCTCCACGGCAAAACTGTTGGCGTCCCGGCCGGTCAACCGCAGTGTCGCTGCGCCATTGATGAGCCCCAGCAGGTTTAAATCAGGCGGCGGCACGCTGCCGCTTACCTGGTAATCGTCGAAGAGCATGAAATTGTCCCCTGGCAGATCCGGGTCATAGATGGCCCAGGCCGCGTCGAAGTCACCCAGGTTTAAGGATGCTCCATTGGTTGTGATCGGCTGATTTGTTGCGACGAGCGCCCCATTGAAAACAGCGCTCCAGCGATTGGCGTCGAAGTCCAACGCCATGCTCAGGCCATAGATGACATCATTTGTGAACTTCAGGCCCGACCACATTCGGTTGGTCGCGCCGCCGAGATGGTAATAGAGCTTCAACTCGTAATTATCGAAATCCAACGTGAAGAGTTCCTGCCCGTGCTGATCGTAGGCCGCCCAATAGAAATCGTCCCAGTTCGTGTTGCTGGAATTCTCGATCATCATCGTGACGCTCAGTTGAGCCTGGCTCACGTTCTTGTCCAGCGGCGGATAGACGAATACGCCGGTGTCACCGTTAGTAGGCGGCGAAAAGCCGACATAGGCCTGCTGGCCTTTGCCGGGAAACCAGCCGCTCACCACCCCATTCCCGCCCCCGCTTTGGCCCGTCCAAAGTTGTTGCCCGGAAAGATCAAGGTTTGTGTGGTAGCCTTCGCTGGCCTCAAATCCCGTGTGATACAGAACGACGCTAAATCCGGACTGAACTCCGAGAAGCAGAAAAACAAGGGACCAGACAACCAGGATCGGCATCGGGGGAGCGTTTCTTCGAGACCGCATAGGACAGACATTGCATCGCTGGACGCTCGCGTCTAGATCGGCTGTACACGTCAAGGACGACTTGTCTGGCCAGCAGCGAGTCATCTGGACCTCCAAACCCCTACCAACCCACCCAGGCCACATACCATTAACGCAATCACCGCCAGGGCTCCGCTTTGGCTGTGTTGCGGCAGCAGATGCAGCGCTGCGGCCCCGACTGCCGGCCCGGCACAGTTGCCCAGGCCGATCACCGCTTCGTGAATCCCGCCGTGTTCACCTTTGGTGTCGCTCCGGTCCATGGAATAGAACAGAGACGAATAGTAAATCAGCCCGACCGCGGTGCCAAACACCAATTGCGAGAGGATCAAAACCGCCACGCTCGGGGCCAAAACAACCGCGGCAAACGAGCCGACCAGGCCAAGATAAGCCAGCAGCAGCCAGCGGAACCGATAATGCCACTGCGTCCAGCGCCAGAGCAGCGCAAAGGCGCCCAGCCTGGCAAAGCACCAAGCCGAACAACAAAAACCCGCCGCCATCGTCGAGAGTTCCAGTCGCCGTGCCACGCCTGGCACCACCGCGATCAGCGTGTTAATCGCAATATAAGCAAAAGGGTTGGCCAGCCAGGCCATCCGTAGAAACCTCTTCGCTTTGGGAAACGCGTCAGCCTCGCGGGGCGGGCTTGGCTCGACCGCCGGTAGAACTGTCGTTGCGGCAACCCGTGGCACCCTGGCTTTGGATTCCAACCATACGGTGAGTCCAAGCTGGCTCAGGTGCACGGCCATGGGCACGTAAAAAAGACTGGCCAGTCCGAGTTTCTCCAGCATGGCGCCACCGCAAAAATTTGCCAGGGCGGCCGTGGCGGCCCAGACCACGTTGTAAATGCCCACCATGTGCTGCAACCCGCAGCGGCTTTCACCCTCGCTTACCAACGCTTCGAGTGTGGGCCAGGTAAACGACATCCCGACGACGTTCAGGACCATGGCGCCGACATGGCCTGAAGCCGAACGCACCATCAGGCCCAAGCCCAAAGCCGCAACCATGATTCCGAACCCGGTCTTTAGCGCCGTAAAATAGCCGTAGCGTTGGGCGAACCTGCCGGCGAACCAGGCCATCAAGGCGTAGGTGGCCCCGTTCAGCGCCGCGAGCATGAGGTTGGCCTGGTTGCCAAACCCATACGCCTGTTGCATGTAGAAATAGAGGTAATAGAAGAAATAAACCGTCGCAAAAGAGTTTAACCCCTCAAGTATGAAGTACCCGACTTTGAGCCGACGCGAAAACATGCCTGGTTCCGTTTGTTCCGATTAAAATCGGCTGCCAGCCTGCGTACTTCGACTCCCCTTGGCAATCGGCAAGTGGCCGCACGCGCACCGGATGCGGCGCGCGGTACCGATCGATGCTGTAGCGGTTTGAAGATCCTTGCCCAGAAACTTAGTTGCCTTGGCCTCCCCGCGGTCGACTCCCTCCAGCACCTTCCGTTTCGTTCTAATTCGTGGAATTGGTGTCCACTCCCTCAACCGCACGAAAGACGCAGTCGAGGCGGCGGCGATACGGCTCCCAGGACACAATCAACCGCCGCTTTAAGCGCGTCGGTAAATTGGCGAAGATCCGCAGTCTTCTCGAGAAAAGACCTGGCGCCCAGCTCTTGCGCGCGTTTGACATCGGGCGAATAACTCGAACCCGACAAGATCGTCACGGGAATTTCCCGCAAGACCGGTTCGCGGCGTAACTGCTCCAGGAATTCCAAACCGCTCACCCCCGGCATACCCAGGTCCAGGAGAATCAGTTTCGGTAAAGCCCGCCCGGATCGGGTTTTATATTGTCCCTCCGCTTTGAGAAATTGCATCGCCCCTTCCCCATCAGCCACAATCGCTAACTCATGTCCTACCCGCCCTCGTTCGAACGCCAATTGCGCCAAGCGGGCATCGTCGGGATTATTCTCCACCAGCAAAACCGTGCAATTTTCTCGCATCATCAAACCTTTCGTGGCCAGACGCCTTGCGCCTGGATGGCACAGTTCACCCAGCATGGCAACGCTCTTGAACTTCATTAGCCGCTGTCCTGTCGCCCGCCACTATGCCGGGGTCAAGACACGGCGCTATATGGGGTGTTGACCTACCCCACGGAGAATAAAAGGACACCGGATATGCCGGATAAATCAAATTTGCAAAACGTTGACGGATTGGTTTTAATTCAATCGGGAAAAATTTGGCAGGCTATGGGCAATCGGCGCAGCTGGGTCACGAGCATATGAGTCTGATGCAGCGTGGCTTCCATCTGGCGGAAAATATTTAGTCTTCCTTGGCTGACTCAAACCTAATTGGATCAAAACTGTTGAAGAAATTACCGAAGGAAAAAGCAGGACGTTGTTATCGCAAGTGGCTGATTGGGGTGGGACTCCTGATAGTGCTGGTGGGAGTCTCCGGTTGCCACACCCTCGGTTTTTATGGCCAGGCTGTGAAGGGCCAGTACCAGATCCTTGCGCACCAGGAGTCCATCGCGAAGCTTTCAGCGCAACGGGACACGCCAGCCCGGCTTAAACAGCGGTTTGAACTGCTGGCCGACCTGCGCCAGTTTGCCCGCACCGAACTCAAACTTCCGACCGATCGCCATTATCAGAACTACGTGGACGTGCATCGGCCGTTCGTAGTCTGGAATGTGGAAGCCGCGCCGGAGTTCTCGACGGAACCAAAAACCTGGTGGTACCCGCTGCTGGGCAGCCTCGAGTACCGCGGATATTTCTCGAAGGCGGGCGCGACCAACTATGCCGCCTATCTAAGAGACAAAGGCTACGACGTGTCGGTTGGGGGTGTGGGGGCCTATTCGACCCTCGGCTGGTTCAAGGACCCGGTCTTGAACACGTTCATTTTCGAAGATGACGCGGAGTTGGCGGAGATCATCTTTCACGAACTGGGCCACCAGCGGCTCTTTGCTCGTGGTGATACCGATTTTAATGAGGCTTTCGCCACCACGGTGGGCCAGGAGGGCGCGCGCCGTTGGCTCAAGGCCAGAGGCAACGAGGCAGAGCTCAAACAATATTTGGCTCACCTGCGGCACTCCGACCAGTTCGTTCACCTGGTGTTAGGGACCCGGGCCAGGTTACAGACATTATATGGCGATCAAGTGACCGCCGACGGAAAAATCAAAGCGGCGGAAAAGAAACCAAGCTTATCCGAGCAGGATTTGCGGCGCCAAAAACAGGAGATCCTCGACGGAATGCTCGCAGAATTCGCCCGCCTCAAAACCAACTGGGACGGTGACACCGATTACGACGGCTGGTTCAAGCACCCGATCAACAACTCGCACCTCAACTCAGTCGCGGCTTACTACGATTACCTGCCCGCTTTTGAGCAAATCCTGGACGCCAAAGGCGGCGATATGGAGAAATTCTACGTGGCCGTCGAGCAACTCATGAAGAAACCTAAATCAGCGCGGCACGAAGAGCTGCGCGCGCTGGCAAAAACGAGGTTGGGACCCGCCAGGGCACAACGGCCGCAAGACCTGGCCCGCGCGGGCGGAGGCTGAATACACCGCACATTCAGGGTGACCACAGAAACGAAGAGATTCCCCACGGATTCGGGGCAACCGCAGATGAAAAAGCGCTGAGAACTGCGCTCGTCACGAGCTCCTATTCCCCTATCTGTCGTCGCCCCGAATCTGCGGGGAATTCCTTCCCCTATCCGTGGTCGCCCCGAATCTGCGGTGAGTTTCTTCCCCTATCCGTGGTCGCCCCGAATCTGCGGTGAGTTTCTTCCCCTATCTGCGGTTGCCCCGAATCTGCGGGGAATGCGCTCTGCGCCGGAATCTGCGGCAATTAGCAAACCAGGCTTGACCCGTCGCGAGGCGCCTTCCATTTTTAGGCTGTGTTAAAACAGACTGCTGCGATTCTGTTGGCGGCGTCCTGGCTCAGCCTGAGCTCTGCGGCCGACCCGGAACGTTCCGTAATTCAAATCTTTACTTTCAGCCAGCAACCTGCCTGGGACGCTCCTTGGCGATTCGACCCGGTTCGGCGCATGGGCGGATCGGGCTTTGTAATCAAAGGCAAACGGATCATGACCAACGCCCACGTGGTCAGTTGGGGACGCCAAATTGTCGTGCGACGCTATCAGGATCCGCGACCTTATGTGGCCGAGGTGGAGTATGTGGGGCACGACTGTGACCTGGCGGTGCTTACGGTTCAAGACAGCCGGTTTTTCGACAACCTCGAACCACTCGAGCTGGGTGAACTGCCCAAAGTGCGCTCGGGAGTGGTCACCTACGGTTATCCCGCCGGCGGCGAGGAGATCTCTTACACGCGTGGCGTGGTCTCGCGCATCGAGTTGGAGACCTACGCCCATACCGGAAATCGCCGGCTCTTAACCTGTCAAACCGATGCCGCCATCAACCCTGGCAACAGCGGCGGCCCGGTAGTCCAGGACGACCGGGTGGTGGGAGTTGCTTTTCAAGGAATGGCTGGTTTGGAGAACGCCGGGTTCTTTATTCCCACGCCGGTCATTTCGCATTTTCTCAAGGACATCGAAGACCGGCACTATGACGGCTTTCCTTACGCCGGCTTGCGCCTGATGCCGCTGCAGAATCCGGCTTACCGCAATCTCTTGAAACTTCCCGATAATGACTTGGGAGCCCGCGTCGACGGCATCTTGCCCATTCCGAGCACCGAAAAGGCCCTCAAGCCGGACGACGTGCTGCTGCGGATTGGGGATTTTCCCATCGCCAGCGACGGAACGATTCTCTACCTGGGCAACCGGCTTTCCTCGGCGCTGGCGTTTCAGACCGCTCAAGCGGGTGAATGCGTGCCGTTGCAGGTGTGGCGGGATGGAAAGCAGGTCGATGTCTCTTTGCCGGTGGCGGCTTATGATGGCGACCGGGCAGCCGGCTACCAATACGACACGCTGCCGCGTTACCTGGTTTACGGAGGGCTGGTCTTCACGCCTTTGAGCCTGGATTATTTACGGACCCTGGGCCGAGGAGGGTCGGAGAGCACGGCCAGCGAGTCATACTATGAGCTGTACTACCGCAAGTTCGAAGACCCCGCCAAGGCCAGGCCGGAACCGATTGTTCTGGCGTCGGTGCTGACCGATGCGGTGAACGCCAATCTACGAGTCAGAGGCCGCGCGCTGTTGGATAAGATCAACGGGGTTAAGATCAATCGATTGGAAGACGTCGCCCAGGCCTTGGAAAGCGCGACGGATTTTGACCTGCTCGAATTCCTGCCGCACAGCAGTTTTGAAACTTTGGACCATGCCGAGGTTGCCAAAGCCAACGCTCACATCCTAAAAACCTACGGCATAGCCAAGGACCGCCGCCTATGAAGCTTTGGTTGCCGATTCTATTGTGTGTTGCCGCGATGGCCGGCCCCAGCCTGGCCCAGGAGCGCAAACGCGCGCCCGCTTCGCCCTGGGAACATTCGGTCGTGACCCTGGAGGTCTCGCGCAAGCAGTACGACTATTATCAACCCTGGACGAGGAAAACCAGCCGAGCAATCAAGACCGGGATCGTCCTGGGCGACCACCAGGTCCTGACCACCGCCGAGGAGCTCTTTGACCGGACGCTGGTTCGATTGCAAAAGGGCGGCCGAGGCCGGTGGTACCTGGGCGAGGTAACCTGGATTGATTATTATGCGAATTTGGCGCTGGTCACCACCTCGGAAGACGACTTCTGGCGCGAGCTCAAACCCGCTACGCTGGGCGGAACCGTGCCGGAGGACGGCTCGTTACAAATTGTTCGCTGGCACGAAGGCAACCTGGAAGTTCGCCGGGCGGAGTTCACGCAATTCACCGTGCGCGAAGGTCAGTTGGCTGCCATCAGTCAGCCGGTCCTCCAAGCCGACTCGGACATCCTGAATGCGGGCTGGGGCGAGGTGATTACCGCCAACTCCCACGCAGTGGGTCTCGTCTCCTCCCAGGACGCGCGCATGTGCACGGCCATTCCCGCCACCTTCATCGAGAATATCATCGAGGCGCGCAAACAGGGTCGCTATCGCGGGTTGGGGTACTTTCATTTTTACTGGCAAGGCTCGCAGAACCCGGCCTCTCTGGCCCGTCTCAAGCTCACCGGCGAACCCCGCGGTGCCATTGTCAGCTCCGTCCCCCCTCGACCCGACGGGGCTGCGCAAGTAATCCATCCGCAGGATATCATTCTGAACATCGACGGCTTTGACCTGGACATTCAAGGCGACTACGTCGATCCCGAGTACGGAAATCTGATGTTGGAGAATCTTTCCACCCGAAACAAATGGGCTGGCGACGAGGTTAAAATGTCTATTTGGCGAGAAGGACATCTGACCAATATCGTCTATCGGTTGCCCAAGTACGAGTACTCAGTGTCGCTGGTGCCCTCGGCCACCTACGACCAGGATCCCGAGTACTTAATCGAGGGCGGGCTGGTGTTCCAGCCGTTGACCGACTCGTATTTGCAGAGCTGGGGTACCGATTGGCGAAGGCGCGCGCCGTTTCGGCTGGTTTATTACCACAACGATCAGCCGACTAAAGAGCGCCCGGCGCTGGTGCTCATGTCCCAGGTACTGCCCGATGCCTTCAATATCGGATACCAGGAACAGCGCGGATTGGTGGTCGATAAGGTCAATGGCCAGACCATCAGCAACCTATCGGAGCTCCGGGCGGCGTTCGAGAAACCGGTGGACGGCTTTCATATTATCGAATTGGTCCAGAGCGATTCTTTGCGGCGGATCGTCCTGGCTGCCGGTGCCAGTGAAAAGGAGGCAACCGACCGAGTTCTAAAACGCTACGGGATTGACGAGCCATACCATTTCGCGGCCAAGGCAAATTAGGCAACCCTCGCGGGTTGCGGAACCTGCCCAAACCATGAACCCTCGCAAACCCATCGAATCCACCAACGCTCGCCCTTGGCGGTACTGAACCCCGGAGGGTTCACAGACAGTAGCCGCCGTCAGAGCATCGCGATGGGATAAAAGAAGGGGCGCACCTTTGAGTTGATGGCGAAAGTGCGCCCCGGGCATAGCCAGTTGATTCCTCCCGTGCGCACAGTATTGAGCCCAATCGCTTCCGAGGCAATGCACAGACAGGTTACGAAACGATGGCGCCTGAACGACCCCCGAGGCGTGCTTGGGCCGCCTGAACCCGCAGATTCAGGCGACCGCAGATTATGTGAAAGAGCAACTCATGATGAAGAGCATGTACTGCGGCTTTCCATCTGCGGTTGCCCCGAATCGGCGGGGGGGACAACAGACGATCCCGCAGATTCAGGGCGACCGCAGATTGAAAAAGGACGGAGCGCCGACGATCCGCGTCCTGCGCCTCGCGCTGGAGGTGTCGTGTGGCGCCTTGGCCCGGGCAGCCCTCACTCTCGTTAAGGCGGCTTGGCCTCGGGGCGAAAGTTGACGTCGAGTTGTTTTAACCGTTGTTCGTGAACCGACAGTCGGCGGGCGAAGTCGCGCCAGTTGCGTGATGGTTTTGGGGACCAAAAGACCTCCGACAAAGCGCTGAGCCGAGGGAAGGCCATGTACTCGAGTTGGGAAGCCGAGGGGATATACTCCGTCCATAGGTTTCCTTGTGCTCCCAGGATGCGGGGTCGGGCTGCCGCGCCGAGGTTCGCCGGGACCGGTTCGAAAGCATAAGCCTTGCTCAACGGCAGGTACGCCCCTGCCGCCGTCGGTTCTCGGGACCGGTCGAGGGATTGATAAAAATCCAGGTAACAGTATTCCTCCGGACACATAACGACGTCGTGCCCGGCTTGAGCCGCTTCCGTGCCCCCGCCGATCCAATCCATCACCGCGGTGCTCGGGGCCAGTTGGTCATTGCGAATTTCGCTCCAGCCGATGACGCGCCGATTATGGGCATTTAAGAACGTTTCAATTCTGCGAACAAAGTAGCTTTCCAGGTCGCGCTCATTAGCCAACCCCTCTTGCTTAATTCGGGCCTGGCATAAGGGGCAGTTGTGCCAGTTGTGCCGCGGCACTTCGTCGCCGCCGATGTGGATGAATTCGCCGGGGAAAAGCTGCCTCACCTCGGTCAGCACGTCTTCGAGAAAGGTAAAGGTCGCGTCTTTGCCGGCGCAGTACACGCCGGCGGAAACCGCCTCGGACATATCGGTCGTATACGGCCCGCCGCTACAGCTGAATTGCGGGTAAGCCGCCAGGGCGGCGCTGGAATGGCCGGGCATTTCAATCTCCGGCAAAACGGTGATGTGTCGCTCTTGCGCGTAGGCGACGATCTCGCGTACCTGGTCCTGCGTATAAAAACCGCCATACCTTGCGTCCGGCCCGTAGGCGGTCGAGCTTTTTGGGTCGAGATTGAAGCCGATGCGTTTGCGCCAGGCGCCTACCTGGGTGAGTCGCGGGTATTTTTTGATCTCGATGCGCCAGCCCTGATCATCCGTCAGGTGCCAGTGAAATACATTGAGTTTGTGGAGGGCCATCACGTCGAGAAACTTTTTGACCTCATCGACCGTGAAGAAATGGCGGCTGACATCGAGCATGGCGCCACGCCAGGTAAAGCGCGGGCGATCTTCGACGCGCACGCAGGGCATCAACCACGGTCCGGGAACCACCGCGTGAACCGAAAACATCCGGGCCGGCAACAATTCGAGCAAGGTTTGAGTGGCGTAAAAGAAGCCAGCCTCGCCGGTTGCTCGAATGCGAACTTGGCCCGGCGTGACCTCGAGTTCGTAGCCCTCAGGCCCAAGATCCTGATGCGCACCTTTGCTGGTCAGTAAGATACCTGCATCTTCAACGCCCGAAGAACGCTGGCTTAATACCGGCAAAGCAAACCCCGTGGCGATGCGGAGCCGACGGGCCAGTAACTCGGCCGCGCTTTGGCTTGTGGGCTCGACCTCAAGCCGGGTTGCGGCGCCGAGTCGGAAATGACCGCGCTGCGTCGACAAGTGTTGTGGGAGGGGGACGACCGCGGCCGACTCCGCCGGGGCGCCCAGCCACTTGATCGCGACCAGTAAAAGGGCGGCCGCAACACCTAAGGCGAGCGAGAAGACTCCGGGCTTGAACTTGGCCATCGCAAACTACCGCAGCCTAGCACAAACGCGCTGGAGCGCGAGCTGCACATTAGCTCATTAGGATCATAACCCACACGTTGTGGGGTCTTGCTATTTATTGTTTTTTGAAATGCCAACAAACGGAGAGAAACAAATGGCGTAATGATCCTACGTTTGGCGCATGAGAGATAAGGGAGCGGAACTTCAGTTCCCAAGAGCCAAAGCATTTCGCTTTTCAATATCGGGACGCGCGAACCCGCAGCGGCCAAGGATTAGAAAATCAGGAGCAACGCACAGTTGGGTTTGGGAATTGAGTTCCGTTATGACCCTGGCAAAAAGGTTTCATTTCAGTCTCCAAAACAGGCGCAGCCGTTGCATAAGAGCCCTGCTGATCCTATGTGCGATCCTGGCCAGTTCCGCATTCGCTGATCCGGCACTTTTGATTTCGAGTCCAGCTCCATCCCGGGGCGCTTCGGTGAGCGGCGCTGGTGATTCGTGGGGACCTGTCATGACGCCCGACGGCCGATTCGTCTTGTTTGCCAGCACGGCAAATAATCTTGTTCAGGACACGAACGGATCGCCGCTTTCGACTTTGCCCCCATCACACCAGAATATTTTCCTGCGCGATCGCCAGAGTGGAACCACGGTTTTGGCAAGCGTCAATCTCTCTGGTGACGGAGGCAATGGAAATTCCCTGCCGGTGGATGTGTCCACCAACGGTCGCTACGCCTTGTTCGAAAGCAGTGCTAGCGACTTGGTTCCAGGGGACACGAATAACGCAGCCGACGTCTTTGTGCGCGATCTGGTCAAAGGCGCGACCGTCCTGGTAAGCGTCAGCACCAATGGCGGATCTGGAGATGCTGCCTCACGCAGCTCGGTGTTTACGCCGGATGGACGGTTTGTTGCCTTTGTTAGCGCGGCAGATAATCTCGTCGCGGGCGATACCAACCGAATCGCAGATATTTTCGTCCGCGACCTGCAGGAGCACACAACGCGACTGGTCAGCGTGGGCGCTGTCTCGACAAATCTGAGTAATCCAAACAGCACTTGCGAAGCTCCGCTCATCAGCAACGATGGCAGGTTCGTCGCTTTTTACAGCACTGCCACCAACCTGGTTGCCGGGATTGGGGGTAAATCGGAGATTTATGTGCGGGACCTGGTCGGGGACTCCACCGTGTGGGCCAGTACCTATGCCCGCACGGCTCTTTCACCGGTATTCTCAGGCGAGTATCCGATTTCTTACAATCATTCGCTAAGCGCCGACGGAAAGTTTGTCGCGTATGAAGCCAGTTTGAACCGGCTCACCCCACCTCACGCCGCCGTGATCCTGCGTTACAATCTGGACACAGGGTTAACCGATGTTGTTTGCACCAATGCCAATATTCCCGGGGGAAGCTATAGCGCGCCGGGAAGCGCTGGGGCCCCGGCTTGTGAAGATGTGAGAAGCCTCGACATGAGCCCGGACGGCCGGTTCATTGCCTGCCTGGCGAACGCGATTGACCAATCGGGAACCAGCACTGCGGTTTCGGTGTGGGATGGCCAAACCGGCACGGCCACTCTTGCAAGCGTAACAATCGATCAATCCCCCACCACGGCATCCATCTGTGAATCACCAGTCCTGGACTCGACCGGTCGCTTTTTGGCTTTCCTTAGCAACGCTTCGGACCTGGTAACCAATTTGACGCCCGGACCTTACCACCTGTACGTGCGCGATTTGGAACAACACACGACTGCTCTAGTGGATTCGAACACAAACTCGGCCGGATCGGCGCTCACCCCGGCAACGATTCCGCGGCTGAGCGCGGGCGGTCGCTGGATTGCTTTCGAAAGCGCTGACAGCAGCCTCGTGCCCCACGATTGGAATCGCGGCTTCGACGTTTTTGTGCGCGACTTTGCCTCGAACACGACCGAGTTGGTCTCCGTTCACAATCCCACGATGGATTCGATGACGCCAACCGGCTCAAGCAGCTTCTCAAGCCGGTGCGCGAGTGCGGACGGGCGATACCTCGTTTTTGCGAGTGAGGCCGATGACCTGGTGCCTGGAGACACGAACAATTGCCGCGATATTTTTATTCGTGATATTGCAGGGGGCAGCAACTTGCTGGTCAGCGTGGATATCTCCGGCATGGCAAGCGGCAATGGTGTCTCTTCCGAGGCGGGAATCAGCTTGGATGGCCGGTACGTGGTGTTCGCAAGCAGCGCAAGTAACTTGGTGTTGGGAGACACTAATGGGTTCCAGGACGTTTTTCTTCGTGATTTGCAGGCGCAAACCACCACGCTCGTGAGCTGCAACTTTCCAGGGACAGCGCCAGGCAACAATTATTCGTGTTCACCGCAGGTCAGTGACAACGGCCGGTTGGTCTTATTTCGCAGCAAGGCCACCAACTTGACACCGAGTTCGGTGTTCGGACAGGAGAACCTGTTCCTGCGAGATATAGCGGCCCGGAAAACATATGCTCTGACAAGCAATGGGGCGGCCATTGAGGCGATGCCGCGGAACGGGCGATTAGTGGCCTTTGCCGACGCCTCCCGCGCCTCCGCAGGCCAAATTGCAATCTGGACCCCGCAATCCGGCGCCAAGACTTACAACGGTGTTGTGCCCGGCCGAATCACCACCCTGGGTATCAGCCCGGATGGAAACAACGTCGCATACTGGGCGGGTACAAACCTAAGCCTTCTGTCCTTTGCTGATGGCGTGTTGGTTACCAATATTGTTCTCGACCCCGGCCAACCATCCTACCCTCCAGGTCTGCGTTTTAGCGCGGGGGGCAATTGGTTGACATATGCCGCCGTTTCGCCAGGTGAGTCTCACGCGCAGGTCTATCTCTACGACATTCAAGGGCGACAGAAAATCTTGGTCAGTCGTAACCCCTCCACGGGCGCTCCCGCAAACGGGGATTCCGATTCCCCCGACATCAGCCCTGACGGCCGATTTGTGACTTATCGAAGCGCAGCTTCGGATATCGCCAGCGGAGACAATAACGCTCTGCCGGACGTGTTCCTTTTCGACAAAGTTACTCAAGCCACAACTCCTTTGACTGCCATCCAGTCACCCAACTTCACAGCCAACAACCGATCGTTAAATCCTATTTTCACTCCGGACGGACAGCTGTTGCTTTTCCAGAGCTACGCTTCGGATTTAATGGGGCAAGATTTTTCCCAAATCGATAAGGTATTCAGTGTCGCCTTGCTCTACGCCGGGATCTTTCTGCCGGTGCAAGATGCGGGCTGTTCGATTCATTGGCCGTACACACCCGGCAAAAGTTATCGGGTCCAGTTTAAGGAGAACCTGGACGATTCGAATTGGAGTGAAGCCAATGGCAGCATCACCAACATCGGGACCCGCGCCTACTTTCAGGATGCGGCAGATCCCAAGGCCCAGCGCTTCTACCGGGTCCTTGCTTTTTGAATCTCAACAAATATGAAAACGCCATTTGCCCGGACTATCTGCCCCTCACGCGCCGCGTTCACGTTGGTCGAATTGCTGGCGATCGTAGCTGTGCTTGGCCTGCTCGCGCTCGTTCACGTGCAGGGATTGAGCCATACCAGGAATCGCTCTCAAGACATCGTCGATTTCTACAACAATAAGCAACTGATGGCCGCCGCGAACATGTACGCCGCCGAACACAACGACATCCTGCCGGGTTGTGGTTGGGGTACTGCCGACGATTGCTGGGCGTATTCAAAACTGACCTTTGGAGCTCAGGCCGAATCTTTGCGCCGAGGGCAATTGTTCCAGTACGTTAAAGACGAGAAGGTCTTTATGTGCCCGATCGATAAACCTGACAACCTATTTTATCTTCGAGCCATTCTCATCACCAGCTACACGTGGAATGCGGCCGTCTGCGGCTACGGTTACCTGACGACACCTTCCGGCGGTATTGGCAGTTACAAACTCGCTCAGTTCAGGCCGAATGCTATCCTTCAGTGGGAGGCTGACGGTACATCGCCGTTCTTCTTCACCGATGCTGCGTGTATTCCGGACGAAGGAATCTCTGCGCGCCACGGTACCGCCGCGACAGTTGGTCTCATCTCCGGCGGGATTCAGAGAGTCTCCCTCAACCAGTGGTTCACCTCCAACTACGCCGGCACTTCAGGCCAGCGTGGGAGCGCGATTCCTACCACCCAGCTTCCAAATCAACTCTGGTGTAATCCCGGCAACCGTTGGGGGCGCTAAAACTGCCGGACTCCGCAACCAGGCCAGGAGCGCTGGATTGGATCCTGGTTTGGCGTTAAGAAAGTTGCCGAGCGATCCAGCGAAAAAAAACAAGTACGGGTTTGGGCTGCACGAAAGAAATGCTTCGAGCGTGCGACACGTGGTCTGGTAGATGAACCAGCCTGCCGTTAAGAAGCAGGGCTCAGTTACTTCGTCGCCGTGCCCTCGGACCGAACTCCTTTGACATCATTGACGGTCGCCTCCGGCCAGCCGTCCGCGTTCCAACGCAACGGCATTATTGCGAGGGTGGCTTTTCCGCCCATTCGAACGTCACCCTCGAAGTCCGACGTGAACCAATCCTTTCCGAGTGCGTTTAAGGTCCCGGCGTGTCCCGGGCCGATCAATGGGCCGTTGGTTGTTGCTAGAAACAGACTGCCGCCGCCATGCAACAGATCCACGCCGGCTTTGTCCAGGTACGGGCCGGTGACAGATTGGCTCCGGCCGATGCGAATGTTGTAGGTGCTCTTGGGGCCCTGACAACAGCTACCCCAATTCACGAACAGATAATAGTAGTCATCATGCCGGCACAGATACGAAGCTTCGATGGACTCATTATGAGCGAGGGAAAACAGCTTCGAATCCGGAGCGATTCGTTTCCCGGTCTGCGGATCGAGTTGAATCAGCTTGATGCCGGACCAATAGGAGCCGAAAGCTAACCACAGGCTTCCATCGACATCGTGAAACGCTGATGGGTCAATGGCATTGTAACCGTCGCCGTCCTCGGTCCGAACCACGAACCCTTGATCGGTCCAGTGATAGGCCGGATCGTCGGGATCCAGAGTGGGATTGGTCGCCAGACCGATGGCCGAGGTCATTTTCCCAAAGGACGAGACCGCGTAATAAAGGAAATACCGGTCACCCAGCTTGAGGAGGTCGGGCGCCCAATAGAGCAGGTTGCGATTCAGGGGAACGATCTTCGCAACCCATTCCGGCGCCGTTTTGAACACTGCCGGCCCGCGTTCCCATTTTACCAGGTCCTTGGAATGATACGAAGGCACGCCCCGGCCGGTGTAGAAGACCCAGTACTCATCTTTGCATTTCACGATACTGGAAGGATCCCGGGTGGTAATGCCGCGACTCGCCGATTCTTCCAGGGGCAGGATGGTTCCGGGCCCCGGTTTGGCTGAATCGGGTTGAGCGTTGGCCGCAGTGGAAAGAGCCAGCATTCCAATCAACGTCGGTGCCAACAGACTGCGTCCAATCAGGCTGTTGTCTCGTATGAGTTTCATAAACGCCAGTTTGAAACGAATCCGAATTGCATTCAAGGCATGTTGCAGTCCGGAAATATTGCGGTTTGGCACCACCCGAGCCGGTATTAACGAGAACTGATAGAAGAATTCTGCCTCACCGCCTCGGCGGCCCCGCTTCGCTTTTTGCTTGCGTTACATAGTTATACAATGTATAGTGCTGCCATGCTTACTAAAGAACTCGTCGCTGCTTCCACGGAGCCGTTGATCCTGTCGCTCCTCTCCCAAGGCGAGAGCTACGGGTATGCCTTGATTCAGGAAGTGAAACGCCTTTCCGCAGATAAAATCGAATGGACGGATGGGATGCTCTACCCGGTGCTGCACCGCATGGAACGCGAGGGTTGGATTGAATCGCGCTGGGGAGAAGCCGAAACCGGGCGTAAACGCAAATACTACTCTCTCAAAGGAGAGGGCAAGCGAGCCTTAAAAGAACAGCGCGACCAGTGGGTGACGGTGTCCAAAGTATTCAAGCGGTTATGGAAGGAGCAATATGTTTAACCTTGATCAGGCAATTGCGGACTGGCGGCGCCAGATGGCTGCGGTCGGACTTAACTCCGCCGCAGTGCTGGACGAGCTCGAAAGCCATCTGCACGATGAGATCGAGGTGCAGATTCGCTCGGGACTCGAGGAAGAACGGGCCTTCGAGTTGGCTTGCCGGCGACTTGGACCACCCGGGAAACTCAGCACGGAGTTCGCGCGGTCAGGCCGACCGGAGACGGCGCCACGCCGCATATTTCTGTGGTGCTTTTATTTCTTCGGCGCCCTGGTGGCGCTGCTGGCTGACCTGTGGACACTGCTTTCATTCGAGCTGAGCCCAGGCGGACGCATCGGAGCAGCCTGTGGAGTGGGCGTGTTCGCATTGTACCTATTCGGACTGCCGTTCTTGTCCTGGTGGATAAGCGGCGCTCGGCGGACGCATTTTCTGCGGATGATGAAAGCTCTGGGAGTCATGGTGCCGCTGTGGATTTTGTTCGCACTCGCTACCGCGCTCCGAATAGTCCATTGGGAGATTGGGATTATTCCCGAAATGACCATGTGGTCCTTGTGTGCCGCGTATGGCCTCACCGCGTTGGCTTGGGCGTTGATTCAAGGGGGTGGAGCGCAGGGTGGCTTTGGAGGGGGTGGTTTCCTCTCTTTAGATCCAGCGCCCTTTCCACCAGGCGATGACATTCCAGGCGCTCGCTCCGCCTCGTTTAGCCCAACGGCCCGGCGTGCTCTGGAGATGGCGCGCGAGGAAGCTCTGACTCTGGGCCATGATTTCATCGGTACCGAGCATGTGCTGCTTGGGCTGCTCAAGGCGGCCGAAGGCGCTCTGGCGCAGTCGCTGCAACGAAGCCATATCAGCAGCGAGGCCGTACGCGCCGAAGTCGCTCGGCTGATTTCGGCCTTGCCCGATCGCCCGTCCATCACCGCGCTACCCTTCACTCCGCGCGCTCGCAAAGCTCTCCATTTCGCCACCCGGGAAGCAGGTGCTCTGGAACATTCAACGATTGCCTTGGAACATATTCTCCTGGGGCTTCTGCGGGAGGGTACCGGGGTCGCGGCCATAGCGCTGAGTAATCTGGGTGTCCGGCTGGAACGGTTGCGTTGTGAGATCTTGCGAGGCTAATCTTGAGCGGAGCTAAAAAAACGACATGCGCCGGGCTGTTCTCCAAGGCTAATTTGACTGAACGCGATAAGCTGCGGCCTCTTGCGAATTACGCACGTACAGACGCTCGCCGACGAGCACCGGATGGTTCCAGGTCTTGCCTGCCAGCGCCTGGAAAGAGGCGAGTTCGCGGTGTTCGCTCGGATCGGCGGCAACCAGGACGACTTGTCCCTGTTCAGACAAAATGAGCAACAGTCCGGAATTTTCCAGGAGCAGGATCTGGCCTTTGCCGTAATGACCGCCTTTCCATTTGCGCTCGCCGGTTTGCAAGTCGATGCAGGTTAGCATCCCGCCATCATTGCCGTAAGCGTAGCCCTGGTAAGTCACGAGGTCCACGAAATCGGGCTTAAGCTGACGAGAGGTCCAAAGTTCTTCCGCGGCGTATTCGCCATTGGTCTTCTTGATGCGTAGCGCGCGCGTGCCCATGTTCATGCCGGTGGGCAAAAGGATCGTATCGCTTCCCACAACGTGCGGCTGCACCGCGCGGTACTGCGCGGTCTTCCACTCGTAATTGAGCCGCGTTTTACCACTGGCCGGGTCGAGCAGCGCCAGGCCGGAACTCGAGAGCATCAGAATGGAATCCTCGCCCACGATATTGTTAAGCTGCGCTGAACCGTACGAATTTACGGAGCAAGGAGCGGACCAGCGCAGGTCGCCGCAAGCTGCATCGAGCGCGAGCAATCCTTTCTCCCCGGGTCCGCCGCCATAAACAACGACAACCGGTCCGAGCACCAGGGGCGAAGATGAAAAGCCCCACATGGGAACTTTGCTGCCGGCCACCTGGGTCAGCTCCTTTTTCCAAACGATTTCGCCCGTAACCGGGTTTAGCCGCAGGAATGCCCCGGTGCTGCCAACGGTGTAAAGGGCGCCATTCGCCAGGGTCGGTGTCGCGCGTGGGCCAGGACCGCCCATGGGATCGTCCAGGCGTCCGTCCATCTCCGTTTTCCAGAGTTCCTTGCCCGAATCTGCATCATAGCACACCACCGTTTCTTTCGGCCCGCGCTGGTCCTGGGTGAAAAGCATGCGGCCAGCCACTGCGAACGAGGACCAGCCAGGGCCCACCGGGATTTTCCACAGCAACCTGGGCGGGTTACTGTTCCAATTGGTTGAAATTTTCGGCGCCAGGGAACGGCCGGCGCGGTCCGAGCCGCGAAATTCGGGCCATTCCGGACGCGCCAGAGAATTCGTGAGCGAGCTGCTGTCGATGGGCGTCGCCGGTTTTGGCGTTGCCGGCGTCTGCGCGGCGAGCATCGCATCCTCGGCGGTTCGTTTCCAGCGCGAATGAAACGAAAACTTGTAATCCCCGGTCATGCCGTCATTGCGTAAGAGCATTGAGACGGAGAAGCCGGCAAATGCAAGTAGCACGGCGGTCCCCGAACGGATCCCGGGCGGCGATTTCTTGAGAAGTGCGGCGGCCAGCGCGAAAAAGAAAAAGCCCATTGGGAGCGTGAAATAAGTCGTCGCTGCCCCGCGCATGGTTGGATGTGCGAGCGTAATGGTGATGGCCGCGCTCGCGACCAGCCCCAGAAAACCGAACAACCTTTCCCGCCAGGTCGCCCGGCTGGCCGCAAGCCACCAGATAAGCAAAAGAAGGCAGGCCAACAGTGGACCGAATACCGCCACCATCCAGTACTTCGCGGCTCCTTCTTCCGAAATACTCGGACCAAACCGGGCCACGAGCATGAGAAGAGCGAGTACAAACGCCGGCCAGGCTCTGAGCGCACGGAACTGTTTGCGTGCACCCTCTGGGGTTTCGGGGCGCTCCAAGGCATTTTCTTTGGTAGTCAGATCATTCATGCGGTAAACTTGTCGATTGTATTAGACCAAACAAATTTCCGCCTGCAAGCGAATTGCCTCCACCAAGGCACCGCCGAGCTCGGCATCCCGGTTTGGACGGCGCTGCTGTGCGGTGCTTTTAGCAGGGGTCAAACCGGTCGAAGATCGAATCAGCGGAGTTCGCCGCCACATCCGAAGCGACGCCCAGCGGCCGCGCTCCAAAGCAAAACGCCGGCGCTTTCAGACTGGGAATGAGTTACAGTTGAGGGGTGGATCTAATTAATCAACGGATTGCGCTGCGCGATGGGCGCACTTTAGGATTCGCGGAGTACGGCGTGCCCAACGGCAGACCGCTGATTTATTTGCATGGCTGGCCCGGGTCGCGGCTGGAGCCTTACGCGATGAGACAGGGCTGCGCGCGGTTGGGTTTAAGGATGATCGCTCCCGACCGCCCGGGGCTCGGGCTATCGGATTTTAAGCCAGGGCGCACGATTGCTGATTTCGCCGGCGACGTGAGCGAATTGGCGGATCATTTGGAATTGAAGCGATTTGCGGTCTTAGGCGTGTCAGGCGGGGGACCGTACGCGGCGGCCTGCGCAGCACAGATTCCGCAACGGTTGACGTCCGCGCTGCTGGTCTGCAGCGTTGGGCCCGCGGATGTTCCCGAGGTCACCAAGAATATGGTCGCGATTCATCGCTGGCTATTGGCCATGGCGCGCCGATTCCCGCGCGTGACCGAGTGCATCGGCGGCATTTTCCTGCGGGTCATCTGGCGCAAGGGCAACCAGGTCCTTCCGCGCCAGGTTGAAATGCGCCTGCCTCCTGCTGACCGTAAAGCCTTGGAGAATACCGAGCTTCGTCAGGCATTAACGGACAGTTCCGTCGAAGCGCTCCGGCCAGGCGTGCGCGGCGCGGTTAAAGATGGTTCGCTTTATGGAAGACCCTGGGGTTTTGCGCTGGACACGATTCGCGTCCCGGCTTTTCTTTGGCACGGCGAAGCCGATATCATCGTGCCGCCGGCCATGGGCCATTACCTGGCCGAACACATTTCAAACTGCCAGGCGCAGTTCTACCCGGAAGATGGGCATTTTTCGCTGCCGTACAATCGGCTGGACGAGATCCTCAGCAAGGTCAGGTAATTCCAGACTTTGTTCAGGCAAAAGGCTTCCATGAATAATAACGACTGGGAAATTCGATATCAAACACGCGACATGCCCTGGGAAAAGGGCGCGCCCTCGCCTGGACTGGTGGATTTTCTGTCGGCGCACCCGGCGCTGCCTCGTGGCGAAGTTTGCGTGCCCGGCTGTGGAACGGGCCATGATGTGCGGGCCTGGGCGCGAGCCGGGTTCGCCGCCTTTGGTTTCGACATTGCACCGACCGCTGTGCAACTGGCCTCTGAGGCTGCGCGCGCCGAAGGCGTGGCCGCCTCCTTTCGACTGGGAGATTTCCTTTCCGACACTCCCCCATTCCAGTTTGATTGGCTGTTCGAGCATACGCTTTTCTGCGCGATTCAACCGGATGAACGCGCAAAGTACGTGCAAGCAGCCCTGCGCTGGCTCAAGCCCGGCGGCCAGTACCTCGCCGTCAACTACTTCATCCCCGATCAGGATGGCCCCCCTTTTGGCACAACTCGCGAAGAGCAATGGGAACGCTTTTCACCGCATTTCGATCTGCTGGAAGAGTGGGTGCCGAGGTCTTATCCGAACCGGGTCGGTCTGGAACGGATGTTCTGGTGGAAACGGCCGTTATAAGTTACAGGTTGCAGGTTACAAGTTACAGGTTGAACAATGGAGCACCGTCTTCAACACGTGTGATTAAATCTGTCGGTCATTGTGTTGAGCGGCAGAAAAGCGGCAGAGGGCTGCCGCACTCCAAAACCTTCGGTTCTAGACGCCCGCCCGTGTCGCGCTTGCGTTTTGGACTGCGGCAGCCCTCCCCATGAACCTTAAAATTGGCTCGTTGATTACTAAGCACTTGCATGTTTTCGAGGTTCAGGGGTTCAATGCGCGAATTCTTCGGGGAATTCTCTGCCGCTTTTTTCGGCTTTCTGCCACGACCGACACTTCTAATCGCACCGTTTTCAACCTGTAACTTCTAACCTGTAACCTTCAACTTTCTTTTGCTTCTTTCGCCCGCGCCTTATACGTATCGAGAATCGCCGCCGTGGCACTGGCGCCGCAGCGGGTCGCACCCAGGTCTCGCACACGGATCAAACCATCAAGGTCACGCACCCCGCCGGCAGCTTTGACCTGCACCCGATGTGACACACTGGCGCGCATCAGGCGCAAATCGCTTTCAGTGGCGCCCTGGTAACTGTATTTGCCGTCTGCTCCTTTGACGAAGCCATACCCGGTGGAAGTCTTGATCCAATCCGCCCCCGCCTTTTCCGAGATTTGCCCAAGTCTGCGTTTAAATTCTTCGCTCGTGAGGCCGGCGCCTCCGTTGGTCAGATAATCGTTTTCAAAAATCACCTTTACCTTGGCTCCGTGTTTGTGGGCTTCGTCGCAAACAGCTTTGATATCGCGCTCGACATAGTCCCAATCGCCGCTAAGGGCTTTGCCGATGTTGATGACCATATCGATCTCCACCGCACCGTCCTGGCAGGCCAGTTCGGTTTCGTAACGCTTGCTTTCGGTCGTGCTGTTGCCGTGCGGGAAACCAATAACCGCGCCGACTTTGACGCCGGTGCCCTTGAGCAACTCGGCCGCGCGCGTAACGAAGTATGGCTTGATGCAAACCGAGACAACGCCGTACTCTGCCGCCAGCCGGCAGCCTTGCTCCATTTCCTGATCCGTCATGGTCGGATGAAGGAGGGAATGGTCGATCATTCCCGCTAATTCTTCATAGCTGTATTTCATTGGTTCTTAAAAGTAGGGTGCCAGCACATTGCGCGCGACCTGGAGCGCGGTTTGGCGGCCTTCGAGCGTCTTGCCGAAGGTATCGTCCTCGACCTCAACACATACCGGACCGGCATAGCCGATTTCACGTAGTTTGGCCGCAAATTTTGCCCAATCAATCTCGCCAAAACCCGGAATGCGCGGCGTGTGCCACTCTTTGGGAAAGGCAAAAATTCCGACCTCATTCAAGCGGTCCTGGTGCACGAGCATGTCTTTGGCGTGCACATGGAACAGCTTGTCCTTAAACTCACGCAACGGGCTGAGCGGATCCATTCGTTGCAGCACGAAATGCGAGGGGTCATAATTCAGGCCGAAATTAGCAGAAGCGATGTCGCTGAACATGCGCCGCCAAATCATGGGCGAGGTGGCCAGGTTTTTGCCGCCCGGCCATTCATCCCGCGAGAAGGACATCGGACAGTTCTCGATCCCTACCTTGATGCCGTGGTCCTCGGCAAACCCAATGAGCGGTCGCCAGACCTTCAAGAATCTCGGCCAGTTCTCCTCGACCGTCCTGGTCCAGTCACGACCGACAAACGTGTTGGCGTTTTTTAAACCCAGCCTCTCCGCAGCAAGGATGACTTTTTTGAAATGATCCACGGATTTCTTTGAAACCGCCGGGTCTGGATCCAGCGGATTGGGATAGTATCCCAGGGCGGAGATCGTGATGCCGCGTCTGGCGCATTCGCCCTTGAGGTCCTCGGCCTGAGTTTGGCTCAGGTTGATAACATCGATGTGCGTGACCCCCGCGAATTTGCGTTCGGCCTTTCCCGCCGGCCAACAGGCCACTTCCAGGCAGGAAAAATGGTTTTGAACGGCGAAGTCCAGCAGTTCCTTGAATGAAAGCTCCGGCAGAATGGCGGTAAAGAATCCGAGTTTCATGCTTCGAGTTGGTGCGTGCTGCGCACACCGGGAATTAGGCTGAAATGTTTGTCATAGGTCAATACCACAGCGTCGACGCGTTGGGCGCAGCAAGCAATGACCACATCCGTGAGCGGCAGGACGGCGCCCTGCCGGTCCAGTTCCCAGAGCGTTTGTTCGACGCGTTCCCACAGGCGGCTGTCCGTGGGAACGTTGATGTTCACGTCCCAAAACGCGCGAAACCGGTCACGCACCTTTTGCGGGCGAAGCGCCCGGGCTACCTCGCAGCGCACGACGCCGCAAATAACCAGGTCGCGGCTGGCGGCGCTGAGAGCCAGAGCACGCAACGGATCCTGACCCTGCCGCAATAGCCGAATATAGAAACTGCTATCCGCGAGAACGGGACTTGCGGCCATAAGTCACGGGAGTCTCGCTGCGGCGCAGCGCTTCCAGGTCGTAAACCGGGTCGACCGTTTCTCTCAACTCGTCCGCACTGAGGCCCAGTCCGGCAGAGCTCAACTTGATCAGCTTGGCTCTTCTGTCCATTTCTCTGAGCGCTAAATCGATGGCCTTGGTCTTGCTGGTGGCGCCGGTCGCCTCCATCACCCTGGCGAGCAACTCATCATCGATGTGCATGGTCATCTTCATCGCCATACAATGTATGGTCTGTATGCCATATCGTCAAGGTCTTCCGGATTCAGACTCTGACCCAACCGCCTTCCACATGGCTCCGGGACACCGCCTCGCACACCGCCACTTCCTGGTGTCCGTCCTGTACCCCTGCGAATAGACGCTCCCCGGGAGCCTTGCCGATTGCGTTGTAGACCGAGCGGAAGAGCATCTTAAACGTATCCGGGAAGCCCTCCACGTGTCCGGGCGGATAATCGATAAACGGCCTGACTCCCGGGCCGAACTCGGGCGTCGCGCGGAACGAAACCTGGTTCGGTTCATCCCGATGCCCGAGCCCGAGTGTCTCCGGCTGCTCGGAGCACCACCAGGCGGACTTTTTGGATCCGTAAATCTCAAAGCGGATACAGTTCTTTCGCCCGGCGGCGACTTGCGACACCGCGACGTTGCCTCGCGCGCCGTTGCTGAAGCGCAAAAGCACACTGCCGAAGTCTTCCGTTTTTACAGGATACGAATGATACCGAAGCTTGGCATCGGCCCTGGCGAAGGTTTCCACCTCGCCGATGGGTCGCTTGCGCGTTTTGTGCCAGGTGCCCAGGTCGGCGAATACGGATTGGATCCGCGCGCCGAGGATGAACGAAACCGTGTCCAGCCAATGCGTGCCGATATCGGCTACCGCCCGCAACTTGCCACCCTCCCGGGGCAGCAGCCGCCAGTTGTAATCCGTATCCTTGAACAGCCAATCCTGCATGTACGAGCCATTCACATGAATGATCTCACCCAGGTCGCCCGCGCGCGCGAGTTGGCGCATTTGCAGCACGGCGGGATAAAAGCGCACGTTGTAATTGACCGCGAAGATCGTGCGCGCCTTTGCCGCCTCAGCCACGATCCGGGCAGTTTCCCCGGTGTTCATCGCCAGCGGCTTCTCGCAAATGCAATGTTTGCCCGCCCGCAGCGCGGCCAAGGCCATCTCGCAATGAAACCGGTTCGGCGTCGTAATATGCACCACATCGACTTCCGGCGAGCGCAACATTTCCTGGTAGTTGGAAAAGACCAGCGGAATGCCGTGCTTCGCCGCGGCGGCTTGGACACGGTCGGGCAAGTCGCACAGGGCTACCACCCGCACACCGAGCCGGCGCAACGCTTCAATGTGCACCGGCCCGATGAAACCAGTGCCGATGATTCCGGCGCGAATCTGGTTGATTTGCCTGACGGGCATGCTTAGTTTCGTGGTGGCCTTCACGCCGTCCAACCTGCGGCGCTCGCGCGGCGGAGTCAACAGCGATTGGGGGCCCTAAGGGAACCACAAATGAACACCAAGATATGCATGGCAAACTGCATCGCCGCCGGTTCCTCGCGGCTTCAACGGGTTTAGTGATCGCGGCCCCACTTCTCACGCTGGGTGCCGAACCAGGGAAACTCGACCCCGATGAGGGTGTCACCGCACCCGAGGATTTGATGAAAGAACACGGGGTGCTCAACCGCTGCCTGCTGATCTACGAAGAAGGGATGCGGCGATTACGCCAACGTGAGGAGGTCGCTCCCGAGGTCTTCAGCCACACCGCCCAACTCGTGCGTACGTTTGTCGAGGAATACCACGAGAAGAACGAAGAGAAATATATTTTTCCCCAGTTTGAGCGCGCCGGGAAACTGGTTGATTTGGTTGAGACTCTCAAGACCCAACACCAGGCTGGACGCGTGGTGACAGCCCACATTCTCGAACTCTGCCAACCGGACATGTTCCGGCACAAATCCAACCGAAAGGGGCTAACGGACGCGTGCGCGAGTTTCATTCGCATGTACCGCCCTCACGAAGCGCGGGAAGACACGGTTTTGTTCCCCGCACTGCGGACCATTCTCAAACCCAAGGAAGTTGAAGAACTGGGTGAACGAATGGAAGAAGATGAGCACAAGGTGCTCGGAGATGAGGGCTTCGAAAAGAGCGTGGCCCAGGTTGAGACGATTGAAAAGCAGTTGGGCATCTATGACCTGAAGCAGTTCACGCCTGGCGTCAGCGGCTCGCGCCACGGTTAAACCGCTCTAGAATCACAAAACCCCGGTGGGTGACCTGTTTACAGAATGGATTCCGAAGGTTTTGGAGTGCGCCGCCTTGCGGCGCTTTGGGGGACAAAGTAGGCTCGAATGATTGAAATCTTTCGCCGGTCAACCATCGTTCAGTTCCAAAAGCGGCGCAACGCGCCGCACTCCAAGAAGCTGGCGCGCGAGTTTGCGCCCGACCCCAATGCATCGTGGCATATAAACCGGGCATCGCTTTATAATAGCCCGGCGGACGCTTACAAGTATCGTATAACTAATTGGTAATTTATGAAAAAACTGGCGATAGGGTGCGGTATCCTCGTGGTTCTCGGGGTGATTGCTTTGGTGATAATCGCCATTGCCGGCGGAAGTTACAATCATCTGGTCCGGCTGCAACAAGCCGTCGACACGCAATGGGCTCAGGTGCAGAACGTCTATCAGCGACGCGCAGACCTGGTGCCGAATCTGGTGGCCACCGTATCCGGCGCCGCCAATTTCGAGAAATCCACCTTGACGGAGGTCACCGCTGCCCGCGCCTCAGTGGGCCAGGTTAAGCTCAATCCCAGTTCCGCCCCAACCGATGCCGCCAAGCTGGCGGAATTCGACCGCGCCCAGGGCCAACTCTCGAGCGCCCTGTCCAGGTTACTGGTCGTTTCCGAGCGGTACCCGGATTTGAAGGCGACTCAGAATTTTCAAGATCTGCAGGCCCAGTTGGAAGGAACAGAGAACCGCATCAGTGTCGAACGCCGCAACTTCAACCAGGCGGTGCAAGCTTATAATACCGCCATCAAATCTTTCCCCGCGGTTTTTTATGCCGGCGTATTCGGCTTTAAGGAACGACCGTACTTCGCCGCCACCCCGGGTGCCGAAACTCCGCCCAAAGTCCAGTTCGATTTCGGCAAACCGGCGACCGCTCCAACCCCGGAGAAACAGTGAGTGAGCAAGTGCATTTTAGCAAGCCACGGCGTCACTGAGGGACCGCACCCCGAGGCGCTGCGGGAAATGTCCTTTTGCAGATTCGGAATTCGTCCGGGACTCGTCCTCCTGCTGCTCTTCGCCGGTTTAATTTCCTGCGCTTCAGGGATTCAGGCGGCTGAGCGCATGCCGCCGGCACCGGATCAGTACTTCAACGATTACGCCCACGTGATCTCTCCGTCGACGGCAACCCAACTCAATCGCAAGCTGTCCGATTTTGAGCGCGACACCTCGAACCAGATTTTGGTCGTGATCTATCCCAAGATGGACTCGGATTCGTCCATCGAAGATTACACCGTGCGCGTGGCGCAAGCCTGGAGGGTCGGACAAAAGGCTCGGAACAATGGTGCCGTGCTCTTTGTGTTCATTCAGGATCGTAAGATGTTTCTCCAAGTCGGCTATGGCCTGGAAGGGGCTTTGCCCGACGTCATCGCCAAGCGGATTATTGAGAATGAAATTAAGCCCCGGTTCAAAGCCGGCGATTACGACGGCGGCCTCAGCGCCGGAGTTGCCGCAATTATGGCAGCTACCAGGGGCGAATACAAAGGAACCGGCGCCACGGCCGGAGACCGGCCCCAAGGCAATGCAGTGTCCGCCGTGGTGGTTGTGCTTTTCGCGGTCGGGTTTATCGCGTTTGCCTTATTGGCAGCACGCCGCCGAACCTACGGATACAGCGGTTGGACTCTTGGCAGTGGCGGATTCTCCGGCGGCAACTGGGGCGGCGGAGGTGGCGGAGGATGGGGCGGCGGGGGTGGGGGCGGCGGCGGGGGCTTTTCAGCCGGTGGCGGCAGTTTCGGTGGCGGGGGCGCCGGCGGCAGTTGGTGATACTTATGAAGGAGCTATGAAGGCCCGGCATTTTCTTAATCAACTCAGCCACGAGCAAATCGTGGCGGCGATTCAGCAAGCCGAGATGACGACCTCCGGCGAGATCCGTGTCTTTATTACCAGAAAACCAATCGAAGATCCCGTCCCGGCGGCTCAAAACCACTTTGTTGCCCTGGGAATGGAAAAAACCCGAGACCGAAACGGAGTCCTGATTTTCGTCGCACCGAAAGCGCACAAATTTGCCGTCATCGGCGATGCCGGTGTCCACGCTAAATGCGGCGAAGGATTCTGGACCGAACTGGCGCGCGAGATGTCCGGCCATTTTCGAAAATCCGACTTCACCGCCGGCATCGTTCACGGAGTGCGCAAGGCCGGCGAGTTGCTCGCCCAACATTTCCCTCGTCGCCCCGACGACACGAACGAACTGCCGGATCAAGTCGAAAGCGACTGAACGTTACCATTCGGATTTTGGCCTTCTTTCGGCCTTCGGATTTAGCAACTACGGAGTCTGCTGTCGCTTGAGTTCGAACGAATCCTTCCAGGCCTCATCCGTGCCCAAATTCTTGGTGAGGAACTCCTGTAACTCGGCGGTGCTAGCTGTGAGCACGACCCGTCGATCATCTTTTTCACCAAGCATCTCGTGCCGGAGAAGCTTCGGATTATTGTCGAGAACTGTCCTGAGCCAGTCGTGATTGAGTGCGGCCATTTTCAAAGTCGGCGTGACTTGAAACACCCGCAGCAGGAAATGCGAAGGAATCGCTGGCGGCATCACGTCGCAATCCTGGTCCTTGCCCATGAAGTCCAGGAACCTCGCGTCATTGACCTTGAAAAGGCAGGCACGGGCGACATTGGTTTTTTCTCCGGCTGTGCCCGAGAAATAGGTTAGTTGATAGGAGTTGTCTCCTTCTTTCGTGAACGTCCACCGTTCAGGCGATTGCGTGTTAGTCCATTGCCCGAGAAACGCCGGGTCATACGAAACATCTTTGGCAGTGTAGAACGGATGTACCGACGTCACAATGCAACCCGCCAGCAGAGCCGCCGTGCCAACTAAGAATCCCGCGATTGGTTTTTTCATGAGGTTCCTTTCGATTAAGCTCATCATACACGTTTCAGCCTGCGGAGATAATCGAAAAAAAGAGAGGAACAATCGATCCAATCGAACGGAACCCTCCAATTCCTAACTCGCGGTTTAGGCTGAAAACCACTATTTGCCGGTCCAAGGTTTATAGTTAGACAAGACGAAATATCCATGGTGGTAGGGACGGCGCGCTGCGCCGTCCGCGCTGCGCCGTCCGCGCTGCGTTAGCGGCGCACGCAAGCGATCGCAAACTGATCCACGCCCTACCCTCTCGTTCTGCCCGCTGGACGCGGGCAGGGACATCGCAGCGCGATGTCCCTACCAACCCTGTCTATTAGACGAGCATCCGGCGCGCCTTTAATCTGGATCGGGCACAAGGAACTCCCCATCATGGCACGCTGAAAATGTCTGAGGTAACGCCTAACCGTGAGGCTGACCACCGGTATTCCACCGGTCACTTGGTCCGCCGTTTACTGGCGCTGGCCTGGCAGTTCCGCGCCGATTGCCTGCTCTCAGTCCTGCTGAGCCTGGCACTCTTGTTACTCGGGCTAGCCGGTTTGCAATTGCTCGGTGTGGTCATTGACGTGATCCGCCATGCGCTGGATGCCTCGCAACGCGCGCCCGTTTACCCGTTCGGCTGGAGACCTCCGCCTTCCTGGAAACCCCTGGACATTGTCGCCGCACTTTCCGCCGGGATTGTGCTCCAAGCGGTGTTGCGCGCCTGGCTTACCTATGTCTACAACATGGTAACCGCCCGCCTGACCCAGGGCAAAATCGTGCCGGGTTTGCGCGACCGCCTCTACGCCCGGCTCCAATCGCTGAGTTTCCGCTTCTTCGATGTTCACGGCTCAAGTTCCATTTTCAATCGCGTCACCGGCGACGTGCAAAATACGCGGTTATTCGTCGACGGGGTCGTGCTCCAGGGCGTGAACATGCTGCTGACCCTGGGCGCGTATTTTGTTTTTATGTGGCGCATCCATGCCTCCCTGACAGTGGCTTGCTTATCCGTGACCATTGGCCTGTGGTGGGTGACGCATTATTACTCCGGGCGCCTTCGCCCGGGTTACCTGCGCAACCGGGAATTGTTCGACCACCTCGTCGAGTTATTTACCGAAAGCGTCCGCGGCATGCAGACGGTCAAAGGTTTTGCCGCCGAACCGAATCAGATTGCCGCCTTCGAAGAGGCCAACCGGCGAGTTTCCAGCCAGCAGCAGCGCATCTTCATGGACCTGTCGATCTTTACGCCGGCCACCCAAATTCTATCGCAGCTCAGCCTGGTCATTCTTTTCGCCTACGGCGGTTGGTTATATGTCCAGGGACAAATCCCCCTGGGGGCGGGTCTGGTGGTTTTTGCCGGCCTGCTCCAGCAGTTCAATGGGCAGGTGGCCAACATCACCACCATCGCCAATTCGGTGCAGCAGAGCTTTGCGGCGGCCCGCCGCGTTTTCGAAGTGCTCGACACTCCCACCGAAGTCCAGTCGCGCCCCGGCGCGCACGTGCCCCGGAACGTGAACGGCCACGTTCAGTTCGAGCGAGTCACGTTCGGATATCATCCCCAGACGCCAGTCCTCCAGGAAATCAGCTTCGCGGCTCGGCCGGGCCAGGTCATCGGTGTGTTCGGCATGACCGGGGCTGGCAAAACCTCGTTGCTGAGCCTGATTCCGCGCTTCTATGACCCGCAACAAGGTCGGGTGCTGATTGATGGCCGGGATGTGCGCGATCTGGATCTCGACGGCTATCGGCGCCATGTCGGGATCGTGTACCAGGAAAGCTTTTTGTTCTCCAATACCGTCGCCGCCAATATCGCCTTTGGCAATCCTCACGCCAGCCAGGCACAAGTGGAACAGGCAGCCCGGCTGGCTTCGGCGCACTCCTTTATCCTCGAACTGCCGGAAGGCTATCAAACCGTGCTGGGCGAATCGGGAGTGGACCTCTCCGGGGGCCAGCGCCAGCGCCTGGCTCTGGCTCGCGCGCTTTTACTTCAACCCCCGATCCTCATCCTGGACGATCCCACCGCTTCGGTGGATCCAAAGACTGAACACGAAATTGTTTCGGCATTGCGTGAAGCCATGGCCGGGCGCACTGCCTTCGTGGTGGCCAACCGCCTGAGCCTGTTGCGTCGAGCCGACCTCATCCTGGTTCTGTCCAATGGGCGCCTCGCGCAAACGGGCAGCCACGAGGAATTGGTGAGTGTCGCGGGCCCCTATCGTGAGGCCGCCCTGCTCCAACTCCTGGACCAGGAGCAAGCCGCCGGTTGCTCCAAAAGCACCGATCAGACTCTATCGCCTCGAGTATCCAGTCCGGAAGTTGTCAGTGGCGAGCTGCGGGGCCTTTAAATGCCATGCCTAAACAGCCTCCTCCAAAGACCGATCAAACTCCCCATTCCGGGCTGAGGGCTTTGCCAAGCGATTCGGTCGAGACCCGCCCTTCCACCTCTGCCCACTCCGCGGCCAGCCTGGGCTCGGCCGAGCGTGAAGCCATCACCTTCTATCGGCCAATGGAAGATCGCGAAGCGGATCGCGCCCCGCTCAGCGCTCAACTGATTCGCCGCATTTTTGCCTACACCGCGCCTTACCGCGGGCGCCGCAACTGGCTCTTTGTCCTGACATTTCTCCGCGGTTTGCAACTGCCCGCACTGGCTTGGATGATCGGTCAGACCATCAACGGCCCGATTTCCGGCCGCCATCTTTCAGGCATTTACCTTTATTCGGCAGGGTACCTCGCCCTGGCCATCACTATGGTCCTGACCCTGCACTTCCGGCAGCGCTTCGCCTTGGAGCTGGGAGAGGCCATCGCCCACGACATGCGCTTGGGGTTGTTTCGTAAGCTCAACTCCATGCCGATGTCCTTTTTCAATAAAACCAAATTCGGACGCATTATCAGCCGGATGACTTCCGACATCGACAACGTGCGCGTTGCGGTTCAGGACGTCGTGTTTGTGGTCACGATTCAAGCGGTCCAAATGGCCGTCGCGGCGCTGCTCATGGCGTGGTACAACTGGAAACTCTTTTCCATCATGCTCCTGTTTGCGCCGATCATCTGGGTGATCAACGAGCATTACCGCCGTGAAGTAGCTCAGCAGTTGCGCAAAATGCAGGAAACCTGGAGCCGGGTCACCTCGACTCTGGCCGAGTCAGTCAGCGGCATCCGTGTCACTCAGGCCTTTGTGCGCCAGGAAATCAATGCGGGCTTCTTTCGCAAACTGGTCAATGTGCATGGCGAAAACAACGTGGGTGTCGCGCATGCCTCCGCCGTGTTCATTCCGCTGCTGCAAATGAAAAGCCAATTGTTCCTGGGCGCCATGGCGTTGCTCGGCGGTTACGGCGCGCTGCGCTGGCAGGGATGGCTGCATATGGAAGTCGGCGACCTGGTCATGTTCTTTTTCCTGGCTAATTTCTTCTTCGACCCGGTTCAGGTAATCGGCAACCAGTACAACCAGGCGCTCAGCGCCATGGCCGGCGCGGAACGCTATTTTCGTTTGATCGATGCGGCCCCGGAATGGACCGATCGTCCCGGCGCAAAACCGTTGCCTCCCATCCAGGGCAAGGTCCAATTTCAGGAAGTCAGCTTCGCGTACGACCCTGGCCGAACCGTCCTGGCCGACGTTTCTTTTACCGTCGAACCCGGGCAAACAGTTGCCCTGGTCGGCCATACCGGCAGCGGCAAGACGACGATTGTGAGCCTGCTGCAGAAGTTTTATTTGCCCACCAGCGGCCGCGTCCTGGTCGACGGGCACGATCTGCTGGCGGTGACCAGCGACTCTCTCCGCGCGCAGATGGGCAGCGTGCAGCAGAACAACTTTCTCTTTGCCGGCTCGGTTATCGACAACATCCGCTTTGCCCGCCCTGCGGCCACTGAAGATCAGGTGCGCTCGACCTTGCAAGCTCTGGATTGCCTCGATCTGCTCGAGGCACTCCCGGACGGCCTCCAAACACAGGTAGGGGAGAAAAGCGCGTCGCTTTCTTTGGGTCAACGCCAACTGATCTGTTTCGCCCGCGCGTTATTGGCCGACCCACGCATTGTCGTCCTGGATGAAGCCACCAGCGCCATCGACACCGTTACTGAAGCGCGCCTGCAGCGCGCGCTGGAAGCTCTGCTGCGCGGGCGAACCTCTTTTGTCGTCGCTCATCGTCTCAGCACGATTCGCAAGGCGGATTTGCTCCTGGTCCTGGAATCGGGCCGGATTGTCGAACGGGGCACACACGGCACTCTCCTCGCCGCCGCTGGCGTTTACGCCCGGCTTCACGAGGAATTCGTCCGCGGCGGGATGACAGCATAAACCAAGCTGATGTCACTTATAGTCTGTTGCGTCTGGTTATAGTCTGCCCAGCGAATGCGTGGCGCCTTCGGCGGCAACTTAAAGCAACATTTTGGAGCCTCAGTTCGAGCCCGGCGATTGCGCCTGGGTTTGTCGCAGGAGCGTCTGGCCGAGCGGGCCGGGTTGCATCGGACTTATGTCACCGACGTCGAACGCGGCGCCCGCAACATCTCACTCGAAAGTATTGCCCGTTTGGCTCACGCTCTCGATTTGCCCGTAAGCTCGCTTTTTGAGCCCAAAGCACTCGGGAATGACTCTCTTTCCGTTCGCAAGGACTCCTCTCAAGCCCGTATTTTGCTGGTCGAGCAAAATCCTTCAGACGTGGCGGCGGCACTGAGTGTCTTTCGCCGGGCGAGGGTGGCGAACCCGATCGAGGTGGTGAGCGACGGTGCGGCGGCGCTGGACTTCTTATTATGTGAAGGCACATTTGCCCGCCGCAAGAAACACTCCGGGCCGATCATCGTGCTGTTGGAGATCGAAGGGCCGAAGTTCAATGGTTTGGAACTGCTCCGCTCCCTGCGCAACGACGCACGGTTTGTCGGGGTCCGCGTCGTGGTGCTGACCAGCGCGCCCGACAATGGTCCAGGCCGTGCCGCCTTGCGTCTCGGCGCCGACGCCTGCCTGGTCAAGCCGTTGGATTTCCAGACCTTTAGCTCGATCACCTCACGACTGAACTTCTCCTGGACCTTGCTTCGGGATTCAAAAGGTCTGCTTTAGCAGCGTGGGCTTCACAGGGGTGTGATTAAATCTGTCGGTCATTCTGTGTTGAGCGGCAGAAAAGCGGCAGAGGGCTGCCGCACTCCAAAACCTTCGGTTCTCGAGGCCCGCGCCCGTGTCGCGCTTGGGTTTTGGACTGCGGCAGCCCTCTGCCGCTTTTTCGGCTTCCAGCCAAGACCGACACTTCTATCGCACCCGCTTCACAACCCCGGCTTGCAAACTTAAGGATTTCCGGGTACTAACGCAGGGGCGCTTCCGTCCGTTATGGCCAAAAAGACAGCCAACCCTGCCTTGCCCGTCAAGCTCCCCGGCGGAGATCCACACGGACAGCTGCTGCTGCAATCGACCGCCCTGGCCGCCATTGCCAATGGCGTCCTCATTACCGACCCACGTGGAACGATTCTGTGGGTGAACCGCGGTTTCACGACCTTGACTGGCTACGCGCCCGCCGAAGTGATCGGAGCCAATCCAAGTATCCTCAAGTCCGGCCAACAGGACGCGAGCTTTTACCGCACTTTTTGGCAAACCATCCTGGCCGGGGAGATCTGGCAGGGTGAGTTCGTCAATCGGCGCAAGGACGGCACGATCTATATCAATGAGGAGACCATTACACCGGTTCGCCTGCACGACGGGGAGATCACCCACTTCGTGGGCGTGATGCAGGACGTGACGGCTCGCAAGGAAGCCGAAGCCCAGGTTCGCGCGCTCAATGATCAACTCGAACTTCGTGTCAAACAACGCACGGCCGAACTCCAATGCGCCAATCAGGAATTGGAGGCCTTTGCGTATTCGGTCTCCCACGATTTGCGCGCCCCCTTGCGGCATATCGCCGGGTTTCTGGACTTGTTTAGTAAGAGCGCCTGGCCGTCGCTCTCCGAACAGGAACGACATTACCTGACGCAAGTAGTCAGTTCTTCCAAGCACATGGATCGATTGATCGACGATCTACTGCTGTTTTCGCGAATGGCCCAATCCACGATGAACGTCCAGCGCATCGACCTTGGCGCCCTGATCGCGGACGCCTTGGCTCAGCTCGAACCCGAGGCGCGCGGCCGCGAAATAGTTTGGAAAAGGGCCGAACTGCCGATCGTGCAGGGCGATCCGGCCATGCTCAGGCAGGTACTGGTCAACCTCCTCTCCAATGCCCTTAAATACACCCGGCTACGCCATCCAGCACACATCGAAATCGCGGCTCGGCAAGAGCAATCGAACGAAAAGGTGATTTTTGTCCGGGACAACGGCGTCGGGTTTGACATGCGTTATGCCGATAAACTCTTCGGCGTGTTTCAGCGACTCCATTCCGGCGACCAGTTCGAAGGCAGCGGCGTCGGTTTGGCCAATGTCCGCCGGATTATTTTGCGCCACGGCGGCCGCACCTGGGCGGAAGCAAAACCGGACCAGGGCGCAACCTTTTACTTTTCCTTGCCAGCCCAACCAGGGTGAACGGCCGAGTCCGTCGGAACGGTCGAAGAAACAACCGCTCAGACCCTCGGGATCGGCAATTTCGGCGCCGCGAAAAAACCCGGCATTGACGTAGCTTTGAAAACACTGCGTTCCCTAACGCGTCAGCGTCCATCCGAGTGCCTTCGGCTGGGGTGAACCGCAGCCGCGGGTTTGGTTTTTGCCCTGGTGGGCTTGCTTAGTTCAATGCTTCTGGTGGCAGTCCTGGGCATCGCCATCGCCAACTCACTGTTCTAACGATCGCTCCGGCTAAAGCCGGGACTTCGAACCGAAACGTTTGGAGTCCCGCCTTCAGGCTGCCTTCAGGCGGTGGGATAACCGAACAGGAAGGCGAGACGCCGCCGATTGCAAATCTTGTCATTTTCTGAGAACCCGGATAAGGGTGTGCGGGTGAGCTCTCGGCCGGTCGGCCCTTTAAGCGATGTCTGGCGTGCGCGGCAAGGCCTGGCGGCCGGCTTTCTTCTCTGGCTGATCGTGCTGGGCACGTTCTGGCCCGCGCTTGCCAACGATTTTGTGGGATATGACGATCTGGAGTATGTCACGGCCAACCCACATATTCAGCAAGGCTTGAGCTGGCAAACGATCCGCTGGGCATTTTCGAATACTGACGTTGCGGCGTGGCATCCTCTGGCCTGGCTTTCGCATGCCTTGGACTATCAATGTTTCGGTTTAAACGCCTTCGGCCATCATTTGACTGCGGTTCTACTTCATGCTTTCAACGCGGTGCTCTGTTGTTTCGTCTTCCGTGGCCTGACCGGTGCGTTCGCCAGAAGCTGGGCGGCAGCCGCGCTGTTCGCTTTGCACCCCTTGCGGGTTGAATCAGTAGCTTGGGTCTCCGAAAGAAAGGATGTTCTAAGCCTGGCGTTCTTTCTCCTGACCCTCTGGGCTTATACCCGCTATGCCAAGGTGAACGAGGCGGCCCAACCAAACGACCGCGGCCGCACAAACCCGACGCGCCGAGGTTTCTACGGGTTGGCCTTCTTGTTTTTCGTGCTTGGGCTGATGAGCAAACCAATGCTCGTGACGCTGCCCTTTGTGCTCCTGTTGCTCGATGCCTGGCCGCTCCGAAGAGGTTCGCGTCGAATCGCGCTCCGCCTGTTATTGGAGAAGATACCGTTCTTTGTTGCCGCTCTTTTAGTGAGTCTGGTTACGCTCCGGGCGCAGCCACCCGGAAGCTCAATACCGGGCGCCAGTGCTTTGCTGCCGCGACTCGAGAACGCTGCGGTTTCGTATGGCCGGTACCTGGCTATGCTGTTCTGGCCCTTAAAGCTGGCCCCGTTTTATCCACCAGTCGGACATTGGCCGGCCCTCGCCTGGTTCGGCTGCGGTGCACTTCTGTTCGTGTTGACCGGACTGGCCGCATGGCAATGGCGCAGGCGCCCTTATCTGCTGGTCGGCTGGCTTTGGTTCGCGGGCACGCTCGTGCCGGTCATTGGGCTGGTCCAAATCGGTGAGCAATCGGTTGCGGACCGCTATTCCTATCTACCCAGCATTGGAATTGGGCTCAGTTTGGTGTGGGGAATCAGCGAGTGGACCGCGCGCTGGCGAGTTCATCGCCTTATTTCAGGAACATTGTTGGGCGCAATTATGATTTCCTTCATCGGCCTTACCCGCGCTCAAATTGCCTGTTGGAAAAACACGGAAACGTTGTTCCGGCACACCTTGTCAGTCACGTCGGGAAATTACCTGGCTCATAACAATCTGGGTGTGGTTTTCGCGCAGCAGGAGCACTGGCCTGAGGCTATTGAGGAGTACCAGCTGGCCTTGGCGGTCAAACCGGATTATGCCGAAGCTCTCAAAAATCTCGGGATTGCTTTTGATCGGTCAGGAAAACCCGACGAGGCCATCAAGGCCTTCCAAGGTGCGCTTGAGCGGCGCCCGGATTTCCCGGCCGCCCTCAACGGCCTCGGGCTTGCTTACCAGCGCCAAGGTCGTTTCGACTTGGCCCGCGAGCAGTTTCAAAAAGCCGTGCAGATACGGCCTGACTTTGCCGACGCGCACTTCAATCTGGCGCTTGAGCTCGAACGCGAAGGCCAATTCGACCAGGCCGCCGCTGAGTTTCAAACAACCCTCGAAATCCAACCCAACTCGGCAGACGTGTACAATAACCTGGGTGTACTTCAGGAGAAACAAGGGCAATTCGACGCTGCCATTCAGAGTTATCTCTCCGCCACCCGCCTTAGTCCAGGGTTTGCGCGAGCGCATTACAATCTCGGGGTCGCCCTGGCAAACAAAGGGCAGATCGGCCTGGCGATGTCGCAGTTCGAGATCGCATTGAGCTTAAACCCGAATTATTCGGCCGCCCGTACGAATCTCGCGATCTTGAAATCGCTTAAGCCGCAATGATTTCCCACCTTAGCGGGCAGCGATCTTCTGCGCCGCTAGACTCAGTCCGACAAGTACACTGGTCTGGATTATCCAGATGCCGAACACCCAGGCAGCCGCCTTGCCGAAACGCGTTGAACTCAGCCTGGCGAGGCCAATCGAGCGTACTGCGAGCGACCAGAAGGTCATGATATTGACCACCGCCAGCAACGAGTGAGTTGGGTTCTGTGGGTCGAACTGTTTCAGAAACAGCGCTAAACTTGGCGAAGCAAAAAGGTTGCCCATAATCAGGATTAACAAGCTCCTCACGATGGCATCCAGCACGCCTACCATCCCACCCAAGCCCACCATTTCAACCCCTTTCATGTAAGAGAAATCAGCGTGCAACGCCTGTGTCCCAATCAACCACACCAGTAGTCCCCACCAGAAGGGCAGCACCAGACCGACCAGCACTGGGGTTGAATACGCGCCAATTTTGCTGCCCAGGCTGCCAAACTTGGCCGCTACCGCCCTTGCCTGTTCGGCTTGTTGCTCGGTCAGCTTGCCTTTCTGTACCTGTTTCTCGACCGCCTGGTCGGTAATTTCCTTGAGCTGCTGCTGAATCGAGTCTTGTGAAAAAATCAACGATACCCCAAGCCAGGTCACCACAATCAATGTCAGCGCGGGCGTAAGCCAATTGGCCGTGGACACAGGTGTGTTTTTGATTTGCTCAAAAACCTCGCCGGGCGTGGCAAAGATGTTGAACAGGCGGCTCGCCAACGACATGGTGCGTGGCGGTTCCTGAGGTGCGTTTTCCAGAACGGGAGGAAGGGTTTCCATAATGAGCTCGAGTTGAGTGTGACTCTGGACATCCGAAGTATGAGCACAGCTGCTAAACTCGTCGAGCGCAAAAAGCAGGCCTGCGCGCCCAATGTAGCGCGGACAATGGAAAATGAAAAAGCTCGATGCTCAATTCTGAATGAACCAGTCCCGAGGCTGTATCTCGCGAGGACTTATTGAGACTGGAAAGTTCGTCTGCCGTTCTTAACTGATCACCAGCGCAAAAGCCGGTGTGCTGCGATAGCTCAACCAGTGATCTTTCGGGCGATAACCGCTTGAAGTGGCGGTCCCAGTTCGCGCCAGCCTCACGAGGTAGCTCACCTGGCGCGGAGTGTAGTCCTTTAGAAAATCGTTCCACCAATTAAACCACCGCCAGAAAAATGGAGAAAAAACTCCGAATTCGATCACGGGGCAAACGATATCAAAGCGCTCCGTCGCGCTCGCCAACGCGCTGAGTTCGGCGACGATGCCGGTCGAGCGACGCGAAAAGGCGATCCGGTTCAACTCACCTGACTCAAATTCGGCGGCTAATCCACGCAACTCTTTTACGGATGCGACACATGCCAGAAAAATGGACAGTTCGGGGGCTTCAATCAGGAATTGACTGTCCGACTCGGCCTTGTTTTTCGACTTAATCTTAGTCTTTGGCATCACAATTCCGCCGCTGAGGTGCCGGCCCGGCGCACAGTCGCGCACAGCACCGTCCGCGCAGGTCGCCAGGACCCGCTCTCACCATCAGTGCTGAGCCTCTGAGGCTGCATACCTCGTGCCACTCAGTCGCGAGAAATCCTCCGTCGCGCCGGCATCTTGCCCGCAGCGACCACCGGCCCGCCTCATGACCCCCGGTTAAAAGTGCCCACGACGTGGGAATTGACTCCGCTCCCGCGCCTTTGGCGCTTGCGGGGTGACACGTCGGCGTTGCGTCCTGGGCTAGCGCCCCATGCTGGTATGACGGACGCATTTGGCGTCAAAAATGAGCAAATCCTAATGGTATTGGACTATAAGTCTCGCGTGCCGGCGCGCGGACTTGCAGTCCGCAGAAATGTCAGAACTGAATATGGCGAAAGAAAAGGGTTTTGTGTCAGCCGGTAATCGACCGTTGCTGCGGGCAGAATGCCCGCGCGCCGGCGCGCGGACTTGTGTCCGCAGAAATGTCAGAACTGAATATGGCGCAAGAAAAGGGTTTTGTGTCAGCCGGTGATCGACCGTTGCTGCGGGCAAAATGCCCGCGCGCCGGCGCGCGGACTTGCAGTCCGCAGAAACGTCAGAACTGAATATGGCGCAAGAAAAGGGTTTTGTGTCAGCCGGTGATCGGCCGTTGCTGCGGGCAAAATGCCCGCGCGCCGGCGCGCGGACTTGCAGTCCGCAGAAACGTCAGAACTGACTGTGGCGCAAGAAAAGGGTTTTGTGTCAGCCGGTGATCGGCCGTTGCTGCGGGCAGGATGCCCGCGCCCCGGCGCGCGGACTTGCAGTCCGCAGAAACGTCAGAACTGAATATGGCGCAAGAAAAGGGTTTTGTGTCAGCCGGTGCTCGACCGTTGCTGCGGGCAGGATGCCCGCGCCCGGGCGCGCGGACTTGCAGTCCGCAGAAATGTCAGAACTGAATGTGGCGCAAGAAAAGGGTTTTGTGTCAGCCGGTGATCGGCCGTTGCTGCGGGCAGAATGCCCGCGCGCTGGCGCGCGGACTTGCAGTCCGCAGAAACGTCAGAACTGAATATGGCGCAAGAAAAGGGTTTTGTGTCAGCCGGTAATCGACCGTTGCTGCGGGCAAAATGCCCGCGCGCCGCGACGGCAAGGGCCTACTAGCCAATCGCCCTCTGCTCTGCTAGTTTCCGGCGCATGGCTTTTTGGGGTAGATGGATTTCCGAGTGGATCGAAGGGCTCGGAGCGCTGACGTTATTAGCCAAAGAGACTCTCGCCTCGTTGTTTACGTTTAAAGTGGCGTGGCGCGATCTGCTGTACCAGACTTATTTCGTAGGGGTTAAATCACAATCGGTGGTCCTGATCACCGGCGCGTTCACCGGGATGGTTTTGGGGGCCCAAACCTACTTCCAATTTCACAAGGTAAAAATGGACACGGCCACGCTGGCCGTGGTCAGCGTTTCGATGTGCAGCGAACTCGGGCCCGTCCTGACCGGGTTGATGGTGGCCGGACGGGTTGGCGCCGCTATTGCGGCGGAGTTGGGAACGATGCGCGTTACCGAACAGATCGACGCGTTAAGAACGCTGGCCACCCATCCGGTGGATTACCTGGTGGTGCCCCGCTTGCTAGCCTTGCATGCCGCGCTGCCGCTCCTGACGGCCGAATCCATTGTGGTGGGCATTTGCGCCGGTTATCTGGTTGGGGTCCATCTCTTGGGCATCGATCCCACCTACCTGTGGGTCAATATGCTGAAATACACGGCCGACAGCGACGTGGCGGTGGGGCTGATTAAAGCGGTGATCTTCGGCGGAATTGTGGCGCTGATCGGCTGCTACAAAGGTATGTATTGCGGGGAAGGCGCCGAGGGTGTCGGGCGCGCCACAACCGAGGCGGTCGTTTACTCATCCATCACGATCCTCATCTCCAACTTCTTTTTGACGCTTGTCCTGGGCAAGATCCTGCACACCTTATGATCGAAGTGTGCGATCTCGAAAAAAGCTTTGGCTCGCATAAAATTCTCGAGGGGGTGAGCTTCAAGATCGATAAGGGCGAGTCGGTCGTCATTATCGGGCGGAGCGGAGGCGGCAAAAGCGTGTTACTCAAGCACCTGATCGCGTTACTCAAGCCGGACGCCGGACGGGTTCTGATCGACGGCGAGGATATTGTGCCTATGAACGAACGGCAGCTCCTGCGGGTCCGGCGCAAGTTCGGCATGCTCTTTCAGGGCGCCGCCTTGTTCGACTCGATGACGGTCGCCGAGAACATCGGGTTCGCTTTTCGCCGCGACCGTACGCTGCCCGAGGACGAGATTGCCCGAAAAGTGGCGCATGTTTTGGAACTGGTCGACCTGCCGGGTATCGAAGCCAAAAACCCTTCGGAGCTCTCGGGTGGCATGCGCAAGCGCGTGGGCCTGGCCCGTGCAATCGTGTACGAGCCGCAAATCGTGCTTTACGACGAACCAACTACGGGCCTGGACCCGATCGCCTCGGACAGCATCGACCATTTGATCCTGCGCGTGCGCGATCGATTGGATGTGACTTCAGTCGTGGTCACTCACGATATGCGCAGCGCCCGGCGCCTGGGTCAACGAATCATGATGCTGCATGAAAAACGCATCTACGCTACCGGCACAGCCGAGGAGATTTTTAGCTCAAAGGATCCTATTGTGAAACAGTTTGTGGAAGGCACGGCCGATCCGACCATTGCAACCGAAATCTAGCCATTGATATGAACAAGTCCCGTCTGGAATGGAAAGTGGGTGTGTTCGTGTTTATCGGCCTGGCCTTGCTGGCCGCGCTGCTCATCGAATTCAGCAAAGGCGTTACTTTCTTCCGCCCCACGTATGTCATTTACCTCAAGGCGGTAAATGTGGGTGGCCTGAAAACGGATGCCGGGGTGCTCATGTCCGGCGTGCAGGTCGGCACCGTTTCAGACATTAAATTGGCTCCCGACGGCAAAAGTGTCACCATCAGCCTGCGGCTCTTCAAACAGTACCAGATTCACAAAGACGCGGAATTCATCATCGATCAGGCGGGTTTTCTGGGCGACCAGTTCGTGGCGATTCAGCCAACCAAAAACGCCGAACCTCCGTTCCATGACCAGGACCACGCCGCAGCCCAAGCTCCGTTCAATCTCCAGGAATTCACGCGCTCAGCCACCGGGTTTATTCAGCGCATCGATGAGACCGTGCAAAAATTGGACGACGCGCTGGCCAATGTCACCCGCCTCGCGCTCAATCCTGAGACCCTGACCAACCTGGCCCTGGCCGTCAGTAACGTCCGAGGTTTCTCCGAGCGAGCGTTACTTGTGGCCAATAACCTCAACAGCGTGATCACGACCAATGGTCCGGCCATTAGCCAGTCGGCCAGCAACCTGGTGGCGTTTTCGCAAAAACTGGACCAGTTCGGCGATGGGCTTAATGGCATTCTGGATACCAATCGCCAGAGTATTCAGGCGGCCGTCAGCAATCTCCAAACCTCGACCGAGACGCTAAAAAGCTTGCTCAGCGACGTCCAAGCGGGCAAAGGTTTGGCGGGGGAACTGCTCCGCAACGAGCGAATTGCGACCAATGTGGCGGACATTGCCCAGAATTTGAGCATTACAACCAGTAATCTGAACCGGTTGGGCCTTTGGCGGATGTTGTGGCAGCACAAACCGCCTAAAGGCGAGCCGCTGCCTCAACGTGAATTGAAGACGCCCAAGGAGTTCTCCGAGTGAGGCCTCTGGACCCCATTTTCTGATTATGGCGCTCTGGATCATCCGGTTGTTATTCCTCGCCATGTGCACGATGGGGGGCTTCGCGGTCAGCCAGGTCCGCCCTGAATTTGTGGTAGTGCCGTACAGCGCCGTGTTCGGAATGGTCGCCGGCTTCGGGTTCGGTTGGCTGATGATTGCCATAGACGAACTGCTCAAGGGCTTTTCGCTGCGCGCCTTTTCAGCGACTACTTTCGGGCTAATCCTCGGGACGGTGGTGGCGCAACTCATCGATCATTCCGGTCTGTTTCAGCATGTTCAGGAGGAAACCACGCGGTGGTTGATCCGGCTCAGCCTTTTCCTGAGCTTCGGTTATATCGGCATCATCCTGGCCATGCGCAGCAACAAAGAGGATTTCTCACTCATCATTCCTTACGTCCGTTTTGCGCCGCAAAACAAGCCAGACAACCTCCTGTTGCTGGACACCAGCACCATTATCGACGGCCGGATCGCCGATCTGATTGAAACCAATTTCGTCGAAGGCCTGATTGTCGTGCCCCGTTTTGTTCTGAAGGAACTGCAGCAGATTGCTGATTCAGGCGACCCCATTAAACGTGCACGAGGCCGACGCGGTTTGGAAATGCTGAATCGGATTCAGCGCAACACGCGTAACGAAGTCAAAATTCACGATGGCGATTTCCCGGACGAAAAGGACGTCGACGCCAAGCTGGTCCGCCTGGCGCGCAACCTCCGCGCAAAGCTCTATACCAACGATCATAATCTGGGAAAAATTGCCGAGCTACAGTCGGTCAACCACGTCAATTTGCACGAATTGGCCAAATGCATGCGCACCGTGCTCCTGCCCGGCGAAGTGATTTCGCTGCGCATTGCCCGTGAAGGCAAAGACAAAGGCCAGGGCGTAGGTTACCTGCCGGACGGCACGATGGTGGTTGTCAACCACGCGCAGGCGTGCGTGGGGCAACAGGTCGATGCCCAGGTTCAAAGCCTGCTCCAGACCGGCGCGGGCGTCATTATCTTCGCGGACCTCAAATCCGCGGTTCCCCAACCCGAAGTGCGCGCCTGAACTTTAGCCGGATCACCAACTTGCAATACAGATCATCCAGTGTAGGATCGGCTCACTATGAAGCCCATGACCTTTATCTCAGGAGGTTTAACTGTTGCCGCCTGCTTATTAAGCGGGTGTGGAAAATCCTCTTCTAACTCGAGCGATGCCGCGAACAATGCTCAATCGCCGGCACCCGCAAGTGCTCCTGCTTCTCCGGCGCCGAATGCGCCTCGATCTGCTCTGCCCGCGCCCGTGGTCGAGACGCCACAACCTGTCGCGGGCACCGTTCCTCCGACCATAGCTACTACGACCGCCACCGCTCCGGCAGCCGCGGAACCGGTTTCGCAGTTTGCCACCACCGCAGCGGCGCAAACCGATAAAGTAGCCGCCTCCATTGGCAGCGAATTGGCTGATAAAGCGAGTTCTTTAACCCGATCGACCCAGGCCGACCCGGAGCTCAAAAGCCAGGTCAGCAGCGCTTTGCAATCGCTTTCGGCCGGGAAGGATGCCAGCGCGCTCACCACGCTTTTCCAGCAAGCCAAACAAAGCAACCTCACGCCTCAGCAAACGCAACTCGTCAAGGACGTTGGCCACCTGGCCTCGGCCTACGTCGTTCAGCGCAACTTTTCCTCGGTGGATGGCGCCCAGGGCGACGTCGCAACGATTGTGAACTCGCTGCGCAAGGGCTCGATTACGCCGGCGGTCCCCGCCTTGCAATCCCTCGCCCAGAATGCTTCGTTAACTCCGCAGCAAAAAGATCTCCTGGGCACCGTGGCGGAGCAATATGCCCCTGGATTGAAGAAAGCGTCGGACTCCCTCAAGCAGGGTTTGAAAAGCATACCAGGCTTGGGCCAGTAGCCTCGGCCCTCATATTCTCCTGCGCCTCCGGGAATTATGCTGTTTCGGACTGTGGTGCCATACCCATCTAACGATCCGGTCAATGAACCGGCGCAACGCACATTCGCCACGGCCACCTCGACGAGATCGCCGGGTTCGTTGGGGCAGAATAGTTCGAATTCAAATCAGCTCCGAAAGGAAATCGCCGGCCTCACGGGAGATGTTGGCACCAACGAACGGGGGCTAAAAGTGGAGAATAGTAAAAGAACCCCTGTCCTATTAAATAAGGTGGAGCTACGCTCGGCGTTTGACCATCTGGTCCTACCCATCCACCGTATTGGGAGTCGAGCCCAGTTTGCAGGTAGTTCGACCCGGACCATTCTAGGATAAGCATGCCGTCTATGGCAGGAAGGTTGATGGGGTCGTTTGTAATCTGGTTCACTGTTACTGGCAATCTCGAAGCCACCAGCGAGTAGCCATACAGCGAAACACAGTTGGTAGTGCCCGGCGCCGGAATAACTTCTCCGATAAAAACCACATTAGTGGGCGTGGTGGAAGGATTAAACAGGAAGAAGCCTACTCCTGGAGGCAGGGATGGGGGCGCGGCACGGGTTTGGCCATCGGCGCCTACCCAACCGCCGTAGCCAGAGTCATATCCAACCTCAGTGAATCTAGCCCCGCTCCAAGTGAGGATCAGTTCGCCGTCCAGGATAGGCATAATCTCATTGGCACCATTGGTGACGCCAGCATTCAACGGGTTGGCCAGCAAGTTGTAGCCCGGCGCTACCATCACGGTGGCATAACCGACAATGTTCGAAGAATAAACGCCGTCCCCGACGCGGAAGAACCCTGCTGTTCCGGCCATGGCGATATTGGTCGGGTTCTGCGTGCCTACTGTCGACCAGACCGCCGCGGGTCCAACCGTCGGGCTGGATTGCAATGTGCCTCCCGAGGGTGTCCAGGAAACAACGAGGTGCTCGCCAGAGAGGGCGGCCGACAGACTGACAGCTCCCCGAGCGAAAGCGCCCGCAGCCCATGCGCCCAAGCCGGCCATTGTCATGAGCTTCTTCATAAGGCCGAACGCTGGCGGCCAGGCGCTGCGCGACCTGGGCGCTCGGATTGCAAGCAGGACGCTGCCGCGCGTTCGCCTGCACTGGCCTTGTTCGGCTTGGATGACTGTCGGACTAGTCGACTCAGAAGCCACTTATCAAAGGTTCGCATCATCGGCCAATACGGAAGAATCTTGCTCCACTAGCGACTGGGATATTGGTCGGGTTCTGCGTCCCCACCGTCGACCAAGTTGCCCCAGGTCCGACAACCGGGCTGGATTCCAGCGTGCCACCCGAAGGAGCCCATGAGATCTCAATGTGGGTGCCCGAGAGCGAGGTGGACAAGCTGATCGGCGGCGCAACCGAAACGGACTGAGAGGAAAATTGAATGTCATCCAGGAAGAGACCCTCGTCGTTCACGTGTGGCTTCTCTCCGAAAACGGTGAAACTAAGCTGCGCAGTCTGACCCGCCCACTGGCTGACATTGGCTCCGTACAGCGTATAGTTCGTGCCGCTTCCAAGAGTTGTTATGGATAATGTTTGCCCGCCGAGCGTGACGGCGAACTTACCTGACGAGTCAAACAGTGTCTTTGCTTTGAATTGGAGCGATTGCGTGTCAAGCGGCACCAACCCGGTTTGGGAAAGAGTCGTGTCGGTAACGACGGCACCGTTTGAGGTATAGCCCAAGCCGGACTGAAGGAGAGCGGTATGAAGACCGTCAATAACAGCACCGCCCAGGAGTTGCGCTTTAGCGTCAATGATAGAGATTCCGGCGCTGTCTAAATTCATATTGTCATACAGGGCATTGGTATTGAGTGGCGCTACGATAGTTGCGGTCCAGCCCGGAAATGCTTGATTAAATTGGACGTACCCAGAAGGCGCTCCCACTGGAACCAGAGTTGCGGATTCAAAATCAAGATTCACGAATCCTTGGGCGGATGCGCTCCAAATGGGCAGAACGAGTGAAACGAAAACCGACCAAACAGTGCCTGGTAGTTTCATAAATATGGGTGCAGCCGAACGACCGAACTCTGCGACTGGCAACTGGGATTTGGCGTTCAAAATCCCAACACCACAAGAACCGACGCCCGTGCCTCGGCGAAACCTCCGGCGGGTGCCAGTTCGCAGAAGGGACTTGTTCGCCAATTCTAACACTCCGACCTCCTCAACGAAAAGAACTGAGCAAGGCTGAGTTGGCCTCGCACGACGGCCCACAGCCCCGGAAGGTCGTCGACGGAACACAAATGCAAAAGGCGGCCGACGAACCGAAAAGCTGGCGTCCCTCGTCCGGTCGTGCGGAACCTATAGATGCGATGTGCGCCGTCGGCTGTTACTACACCGTCCGTCAGCAGAATCGCCTCGTCCGTGTTGGTGCGCAGAAGAAGGATAACCAGTGCCAAGCTCGGCGCGATCACGATCAAGAGCATCAAGGCCACGCCTCGATCAAACAGCGAGCGGCAGATTTGCACGATGCACTTCATGACTAACTGTGATATGCGACGGCTGATTCGCATATTGAAGCCGGGGAATCGACCACCTCGTATTGCATAACCTGTTCATAATCAGCCCCGCCGCTCCGTAGTGTACGACTGGCGGCTCGTATATTACAAGCCTAAAAAGATGCTTGTCTCCGCGGTTCAAGGTTTCCGGCAATTTAAGGCCGGTAGGCTCTCGCGGCGGCGGTGTCGCTCCCCCGGTGCGAAGGCAAGTAAGCCCGTGCGGGCATTTTTTGGCTCGCGCTTCGCCTGCGCCGCTTCCCCCGCGGTCTGTTGCGAGAGCAGAGGCTCGCCGTGTCGGGCGGGGGACGGCTGCATTAAAGCGAAGGCAGCAGCGGCCGCTACGGCGGCGGTGCGTTGTCCGGGCTAGGGGACTCAAGGTATTGAATTGATAGGAATTGATAATTGATAGGAATTTGCTTTTTTCGCATCGAGCGTACTGCATGCTGCGCGGGTTATCGCGCTTGGAAAGATCAGAGAGGCGAAAAAGCATCTCTCATAACCGACGAGTGAACCGGGGCAGCGATAACCGGCGCGTCTCCATCACCCGAGAAGGGTACCAAAACTTCGCAAATTCGTTTACACTGACGGTTTGACTTCTTACTTACCGGTGCGTGCTCACGCGGTAAAAGGTCTGTGGCGCTGTGTTGGCGTCAGTGAACGCCGTATTCGTAACCCCACCCGGAATGTTCACAGCCAGAGGCAAAAAGCCGGAAATCCCATTCGAATTTATGGATCTTTCGAGAGTGTAGGCGTGATTTGTGACGCTCAGCCAGCTCACGGTTACCCCGGAAGCGTTAAGGCGTGGAGCAAGGAGAGAGAGCCGGGATGCAGAATTCGTCGGATTAGTTCCGCTGATCCATTCCTGCCAGTTGTTCATTCCATCCAGGTCGGGATCCTGAAAATCGGCGGAACCGTCCGTGGGCATCCCGTAAAGCTGGAGCCAGGCATACGCGATGATACTGGCCGGATTTTGAAACTCGTATGCCCCTATATCGACTGTGCCCCCGGAAATCCGAGGGTGGCCGTCCAGATCTGTTTGCCCGGCGGCTAGTTCGTTCAGTCCGGAATTAATGCAGGGCGAACCGGGCTGTAATCTAAAGTCCCCGTTCGCGGCATCCAGGAACAACGGCGCATTGGTGATATTTCCGAAGCCGCCTCCTGAAGAAGCGTAAAGCTGGTCAACGGGCATAGGTGTCGTGCAGCACTCATTGAGCCTGCAGTAATAGCCATTTCCTTCGTCTGCTGCGTAGTTTGCGCCTGTGGGGGCCATGTTGCCATAGACAATGCAATTGGTGGCGAAACAAACCAAGATTCCACCACCTTCATAGCCTGCCGAGTTACCGACGAGCACACAACCGTTAAGAGTTCCGTAGTAAGCCCCACCCCCAAACATTGAAGCCGCGTTGTTGCTTAAGCAGCACCTCTCAAGGGCGCAATCGGCGGCACCTCCCCCGTCCGCAGCAGAATTGCCCGTTACCAGGCAGTTGGTGAGGGTGGAATGAGAAGCGCCTCCTCCGCCAAAATCGTATCTTCCGTCCGATGTGTTTGCCGAAATCGTGCAGTTCAGAAGTGTTCCGCCATAGACCCCACCGCCGGAGTTGAACATGATGAGACAGTTCGTGAGGATTGCGGAAGACGAACACAAAGCCCCGCCTCCGACGTCGGCCGTTGCGCCTTTCCGTAAAGTGAAGCCGCTTAGCACCGAGTTCGCAGTGAGAAAAACGCACCGAATGGCTGCGGGCCCGTTAGTGGTTCCTGGGATCTGGTAACCTTCAATAATTGTGACTCCCGGTCCATTGACGCTTTGCAGGGTGATGGGCTTATCGACCACCACTCGATTGGTAGTAGCATTGTTAGCGCCCACCCGTCCGCCGGTGGCGTAAAGGCCATTCGTTACCAAAACTATGTCACCCGCGGCCGCCGCGTCGATTGCCAACTGAATATCGTGCGCTGCGGTTCCCCAGCTTCCGTACGGTGGAGCTGGATTCGGGCTCTCCGGCGCTACATACAGGGTACCGCAAAATCCCGTCAGGAGGGTTGCCCTTGGAAATACCAGAGCCGCGAAAACCATCCCCGATAACCGGCGAGTGAACCGGGTCAGCGATAACCGGCGCATTTCCATCACCTGAGTAGCGTACCAAAACTTCGCGCACTAAAAAGCAAAAACCTCCTGATTGGCACGCTGAAACCGGCGTGCCGCGAGACCTGGCAATGGGCTGGCACGCATGGCGGTGCCCTCGGCGGGACTGCAAAGCCGCTACATTGGCGCTGGAGATTGATCCTGGCGCCCTTCGGCTTTCCCAGGTGCAGACGCTCGGCAATCTGTTTGACCGAGAGGGTCGTCTGCTGCCGCAAGCGAGCCGCCAGCGCCAACTTCAAGTTATCGCCCTTGGGACGAGCCGCCAAGTCCTGGGGGACGGTACCTTTACCGTGGTCGTGTCCGGGCTGAACCAGCCGACCTCGCTCCAGTTCATCGGGAACAAAGCTAACGTGGTCACCCCCACCGGGGAGATCTGGAGGATCGACGGCCTCTCGGATCCGCCCTGCGGCCCGGGACCCCGAAGGCAGCGAATCGCAGATTAGGTTTAAGGGGGACAACCGGATAAGGTTGGCCCCCTGTAGTCTCCGCCCCGGCGCAGTTTTCCCAACTTCTCCGCCTAAAGCGGCATTTGCTTCTTCCGAGCTAATTCTAAGGCGAGCTCCAGCTCCGAATCTTTCCCGGCCAAGATGTCGGCGATAGTGTGCCTCACTGGGAAATCCGGGATGATGCCGCGCGCCGGGTCGTGCGCGTTATTGGTTCCGACAAACATGTAGCCGCTCATGAAAGGGATGAATAATCCCAGCTTGGTGTTAGGCAGAGTGATCCTCTCCACCGTCCCGGAGTTATTGCCGGAATAAGCTCCGGCAGATTCCTGCCCGACAAAAACGGCGCGATGGTGAACATCGACCTCGGTCAGAAACTCGGACGTCGTCGAGAAGCAGCCGCTGTCGATCAAAATGTAAACGGGGCCGGTGAAAGCCGGGTGGCCAGGCTGCTGCACGGTTAATTGGGGATCTACGATCTGGTGGATCTTGCCGTCGGCGCGAAGCTCGGCCAAACCCTTCGGGACAACCAGGTCGCGGTGTTTATCGGTGTACTTGGCAAAGCTGTAACTCATTTCACAATTCTTGGTGATGATGAGGTCCTCGTAGTATCGGAAGGGCGCGTCCACCAAGTAGGAGAACAGCAGCGCGCCGAGTTCACCGTCACCTCCGCCGTTGCCTCTCAGGTCCAGAATGAGTGCCGTGGAGCGCTTGGTTTTAATCTCTTCAAAGGCACGTTTCATAAACGCTTGCCCTTCATCCACGGCGGTTCCAAACGAGGAATAGGTCAGAAGAGCAATGTGTCCATCATCCAACCATTTCAAGCTCGCAAAATCCTTTTTTAGGTGGTCCTGCGGGTACATCTTGCTGGATAACGTGGAGCGCTCTTGGTGCGTCAAGCCCGCCAGGTGCACAGCCTGTTCGGGGCCCGATCCGCAGCCCGCCAGCACCACTTCGTACGGCGCTCTGAGGCCAAGCAAAACAATCAGATTCAAAGCGAAGTTGCCGCCAATCGAACCCTGCCGCGAGGTCTGAACGTCGCCATCCTGGGATTCGGCGCTCAGCATCGTCGAAATAATTTGCCCGATAGCAATGCCATTGATCGACTGAATTTCCCTGCCAGCCAGGGCTCCGGCTTGGGCGTAATCCCGGAAAATGTAAGCCCGGGAATCGATCACCCGCACATCGAAAGGCAGGCCGCGCAGGCTCTCGGCCTCCTTCCGCGCCTCCGGCGAAAGGCTGACATCGGTGTGGCCACATTTGATGGCGGCGATCGGTATTGCCATCACGCGGTAGAATTCAAACAAATCCATTGGATGGTCCAACGCCTTTTTTGCCGCATCGAAAAGCCGGTCGAGATCGGCTTTCCTGGTATAGCGGTACAGCCCGGGGTGGGCCTCCTCCAAGGCTGATCGGGCGATCTGGTAATCGTCACGCAGTTGAGCCGGTTCAAATGTTTTGGCTTCTGCGGCCCCGGCCAGGTTGAGGGAGGCGAGACTGAGCGCGCCTGCCAGGGTGCTGAGTGATAACCAATAAAAGTAACGTTTCTTCTGAATAGATTTAGTATTGTTCATTTTAATTGCCTCTATTACCCGGGGAGCGTTGGATAAGTTTCAGAAGATTGTTTGCCTGAAAACCTCTGCACCAAAGAGCAACGCCCGCAGGCTCTGGATACTCGGTGTTGTGACTGGTGCGCTTGGCCGCAAACCGAGCAATGACCCAAGGCGCGAGCGAGTTTGCATTCCATGGACGGGGTCATACCGTAGAAAAACCCACGCTTTTCGTCGTTCATCCTCAGATACCCAGTTGGACTTGTGGATCATCGGCTGGGGAAGTGTTCATGAACTTATGGAGATTGGTCCAGTTCCTCCAGCCGACGACGCTCCATCTGGCGCTCGAACTCCTGCCGTCCCGCGGGCGTGTCCTGCGGGATGCCGTGATCGCCGAACAAACGCTCGACCCGCAGCCAGTGAGGCCGATGCTCGCGCGCGGCCAAGTACCACGGAAAGTTCCTCCACGGATTCGCGAGCAGCCGATCCTCTGGCGCCAGCAGCCGCGCCCGAACAGGATTTAAGTGAACGTAGTCGCAGGCGGAGCGAAGGTAGCCATTACCACTGCCCTCGACCACCTGGGCCTTGTAACGGCCGCTCAGAACGTGCCCGGTGAGCTTGCGGCGGTTGTTGAGGCGGATCGTGTAGGTGCTTTGCAGCCAAGCCGTGCCGGACACCAGATTGGCATTGGGGGTTTCGTTGACAACATGATAGTGGTTGCGCACTGAGAGAATTTGCGGAGGACCGACAGGAAGGACTGCATTTCTTGCCAGCAGGAACTGTTTTGTGTATTATTTGTGTATGGCGTTCAAGACCCTGACCATCAGCGCCGAGGCTCATCAGCGGCTAAAAAAGCGCAAACTGCCGGGAGAAAGTTTCACCCAGGTCATTTTGCGAGAAATCCCTGAACCGCTGGAAACGGCGGGCGAGGTGCTTGACTATCTCCGATCCGAACCAGCCCCACAGCTGGACCGAAGCGCACTCGAGTCTCTGCGCAAAGGCCGAGGGCGGCGCTCCCCCCGCAAATGATTTGCGACACCAACTTCCTGACCGATCTCTATGACGAGCAGCAGACCGGCTTGGCCGGGCCGGCTCGGATATTTCTGGCCGCTCACCGACGGGCGCCGTTTCTGATCACCGTGATTTCGCTTGGCGAGACGGCTGTCATTTTCGCCCACGAAAACGAGGCCAGGAAATTTCTCTCCCGCTATCGCACCTTGAGGCTGATTCCCGAAGTTGGCTACGTCGCTGCTCGGATTGATCGAGAGCTAATGCAAGCAGGTGGCCGGCTGGGTGAGAACGACAATTGGATCGCTGCGTTTTGCCGCTATTATGCTCAGCCAATTATCAGCCGCGATCGGGCTTTCGACCGCGTGCGCGGTCTACGCCGGCTTGTGTATTGATTCGGCGGCGCGCAGGCGGCCCTAACGGGGTTGGTACTTGTCCGGGTAGACGTGCTCAAACTCATCGTAATGGCGGTGGGCGTTCTGCCACAGCGGGGACTTTCTGGGATTGCGGGCTCGATACGCTTGCATACGCAAGGAATGTCACCTCGCCCTTCGACGGCGGCCGGACGATAGCGGGGGGCGGCCGTTGGGACCCCTATCCCTCGGCCTTGCCCGCCGTCGCGAGACTCACCGAATCACCAAATCATCCCCGGTGTACATTATCCGGTCGGGTCCCGCGGAACGGATCTCCATCTCGTGACCGGAAATCTGGTGAAAGAAATAGGGAGTTCCCCACACATCCACTAACTCCCCGTTGGAATTGACGCGATTGCCATCTTCTTTTAGGAAATTGATTTGCTTCGAATTGCCGCCCTGCAGTGCTTTGGTGATTTCCTCGTTGGTTCCAACAGGATTCTCGCCGAAAACCGAGGCGTACTGGCGGATGCTGGTGCGCATGTTCTCCAGAACGGTTGCCGCCGGCAGGCTCGAGGACTCCGCTGTCTCGGGCACCGGCAACGCCGAACTCGGACTCGGCGAACGGGCGCGAGGCGCGGCGGACGTGGCGTCGGGCGCGACGAGTTGATCCGGAGCGGTCGATGACGGCTGACTTGAAGCATCGCCAGGGTGACGGTCCCGCGCGAGCCGATTGGCCTCGATCTGGCCGGGAGCGTCGGCGCTGTCTTGACCCGGTGGATTCGCGGGGGTCTGCTTATGAACGAACTGCCAGGAGAGCAGGGCGATTGCGATGACAAGAATCACCCATGCAATCGGCCGTATCCGGCTCATAGGAAACCGATATTGGGCGTCGAGAATCGCCCGATATTGGGGAAGACCGTGGCCAGGTTGCCCGAATCCACTCCGAACCAGGAGGCAATCGTGGAAAAGTATTGATCGATCGCGGTGGTGGGAATCCAGCGGCCGGTGCTGGTATCGTCCGGGCCATTGACCGCGAGGGTCGGGAACTTCCCATAGGTCTGCTGGCCTTTAACCGCCCCGCCAAGAATAAGGTGATGACTGCCCCAGCCGTGATCGGTTCCCTGCCCATTGCTGGGGAAAGTCCGGCCGAAGTCGCTGGCGGTGAAGGAGGTCACATTTTTCGACAGCCCGAGTTGTTCCATCGCCCGCTGGAATGCCAGAATCGATTGGCTCAATTCCGCCAGCAGGTTGGCGTGCGAACCCACGGTAGTCGAGTTGGGGCCGGGGGTTTGGTTCGTGTGCAGATCATAGCCGCCAACCTGGCAGAAAAAGATCTGGCGGCGCATCCCAAAGCCACCGGCGGCTGCGCTCCGATTGCCGGCTTCGATCAACCGTGCCACCATCTGGAGTTGCGGTGCCAGGGAGGAGTTGAAAGTAGCACCGCTGGTAGGAGTAACGATTTTGGACGGAAACGGAGTCGTCCAGTAATTGGCTACGCCCGTAGGGGCGATGGCATTATTGAGCAAGCTGCCGGTATCAATCGAATGTTTGGCGACCCCGGCATAGGCCTGGGCCTGCAGATTCGGGTAGACCTGGCCCAGCACATTGGTCAGCGCCGTCAGGCGCGTCCCGCTGACACCGGCCAGCGAAATCGCGCCACCAGTCGAGACGGAATACTGCGACACCTGGTTACCAACCTCGAACGTATTGGAACCGGAGAGCGTCACCGACAGCGAAATCGGAGCATTGGGTTGAACGGCCGCCAGCAAGTCGGCGCAGCGTCCGCCCCACCCCGTCAAGGGCGGCCGGTCCGGAATCGAGGTCTGCCATTGACTCACTTGATCGGAATGCGAGAAGAGTTGCGGCGGCTTTTGCAGGGCGCCGGACTGATATTGGGCGCGGGTGATTGGATAGAGCAGTGTGCCGGTGTTGAACATCATGGCGAGTTTGCCTTCGCCAAAAAGCGTCTGCAGCTCGGGACAAGCCGGATGGAGCCCATACTCATGGCCGTCGCTATTCAGCGGTGAAATCGGCAAGACCGAGGATAGCGGTAAAGCCAGCACTGGCGTGCGGATGGACGCATAGCTGTCGTACTCGGACTGGATGGTGGGAATGATTAGGTTGTTCGAATCATTGCCACCCGAAAGAAAAATACAAACCAGGGCTTTGTAATCCTTGATGTTGCTTTGGGCGACCGCGGCATTCATGAACCGCAAGTCGCGGATGGCACAGGTCAGGGCGCTGGTGCCCAGGGCGGCGCAGGCCGCCTGGCGAATAAACTGCCGGCGCGTTTGGAGAACGGAGACCGATTTGTTTTCCATAAATTATTTCTGGATGATGAAGTCGGGTGAATCAATCAGCAGATGCACGACCGCGCGAACGCGATTGCGCATCTCAGTGTTGGTGGGGACAGTGTAGGGGAAGTTAACCGGGCTGGTGCTGGTTACGTAAGTGATGATCGCGTTCCGGGGACCGGCTGACATCGGCCCGCCCAGCAGCAGGCTGCTCAGGGCATCCACCAGGCTCGGGATCCCGGCATTCGAAGTGAATGCCGGAGTCATCCAGGAACCGAGGTCGATGGCAATCGCCCCATTGCCCCCGCTAAAGCTGCTCAAGCCATTGGTGTTGACATCGGCCGAGGACAGTAAAGCGCCTTCCATAAAGTTCATCTGCTGCGCCACGGTTGTGTCAGAAGTCAGTTGAAACTCGGGGGTCGTCATGCCCGCCGAGGCAATCACTCCGGGGAACCGGAAGTCGGGCAGGAAAAAGTTGAACACCGTGGGCGAATTGAGAGGGCTTTGCTGGAGTCCGCTGTCGGTCGCGCTCATGTGCCAGGTGCTCATTTGCACCGCCACATTTCCCGAGCGCACCACGGGCGGCGACACGAGCGGATAAACCGTCATGTTCCCGGTGCCTTGAGTTTGGCTCGTCGAATTGGTAACCCAGAAAGTAAAATGCAGCGCGTCGGGCACAGTCGCGACTTGGTACTGCCCGTTGACGCCAGTCCCGGCCGAGAACAAGACCCAAATTGGATCGCCCGGCTTGAAGAAATGCGGGCCGGCAAAGTCGACGGTGATATTCGTCTTGATTTGGACGAAGCCGCTGGGACTGAGTTTGGCGATCAGGCAACCGCCCGTGACGCTCTGAGAATCCTGAGCGGTGACGTTGAATGAGGAGCTCGAATTGGTGCTGTACACCTGGTAGAGCCCGCTCAAGGCGCCGCCATTGGTGAAGGTCAGATAGACGGGGTTTCCTGGCAGCAATCCATGACCGGAGATGTTGATCTTGATATTATTGGTGTTGGGATTGTTGGTGCTCGAATTCTCCGCATAGGTTCCGGTAGAAAATCCGGGCGAGACAACCGTAAAGCTGTTTGGACTGCTCACTTTCACCGAATACCCTTGCGTGAAAGGCGCCGGCAGGCCCGAGGTGTCGCTGAAGGTCAGCCACACAATATCGCCAGAGACAAGCCGATGCGCATTGGTGGTGGTGATGCTAACCACCTCGGTGCCATTCTGGCTATAAGTGCCGCCGGTATTTGACGCGGCGGGGAAGGCGCGGGCAACCGCCGTCACTCGCAACAGCGGCTCGCGCTGCTTGCCAAAGGTCGGCGTGTTCTTGAAGCCGGCGTCGCGCGCTTCGTAGTCGAGCAGGATTGCTTTGATTACTGCCTGCATATCGCCACGGACACCCGCGCCATTGTCGTTAAAGACTTGGGAAACGCGGTAGAGATAATCGCGGCTGGGACTGCTGGTGACCAGGCGTTGAATCAGCTCCCGGCAGATGAACGGTCCCACGTTCTGATGATTGAACAACGAATTGAGAGCCGATTCGAGGTCCTGCGAGCAATACGTATCGAAATTGGTGCTGTTCGGATCCGCCTGGCTGCCCCAGGCTTGCGGCAGAACCACGTTGTCCAGCAGCAACTTGGTCCCGAGTTCATGGTGTTTAGGAACCAGCACCATCGGATTAATGTAGTCCGAAGGCGGGTTGAAGTTCGTCGGCAGTCGGCCATTTGCCTGGTTGGCCTGGTGGTAATTCCAACCCGTAAAGACGCTGGCAAATCCCATGATAACATTTTGGTTATAAGTGGGGACCACATTGCCTTGGGAATCCATTACCAGCGAACCGTCCGGCCACATCCGGTTCAGCCCGATCGAGAATAACTGCTCGATTTCGCGCGCGTAATTCTCGTTGGCGTGAATGCCGGTAACGATGTTGCCCACGTCATTGCCGCGCATATCCAGATAGAGGCCCATGGCCGGCGAGAGCGTGACCGATTCAAGCAAATTACGGAAATTGCCGAACGCGTTGTCCAGAAGCACATCGTAATAGGCTGACAATGCCACCGCGTTATCCTGGAGCACTCCGTTCTGGGAAATCACCATGATTTCGCTCAGGGCAAAGGCCATGCGCTGACGCAGTTGGTCCGGGGCGGTGGCGGATTGTTGCCACCAGGTGTTGTAGAGCAACGAGCTGGGATATGGATCGGTGGGATCCGCGCTCGCGTTGGCGAGGACCAGTGGCAAATGGTGTGTCGTGGGCAGGGCGAACTGGTTGTTAATCCACCCGGCATACCCCAGCGACTGTACCGCGCTGATGTCGCTCGGGCTCGGGCCGAAAGTGGCTTGTGTCAGAAAACGGGCCGCTGCGCTTGGATCGGTGTGGTCATCCGTCCACGCGGGCGGCGGTGGCGGCGCAGTGAAATTCTGCGTTCCATTGGCGAGCGTGAAATGACCGCTGATCTCGCCATTGGGATAGTTAACCGAATGAATATTGATGTAGGCCTTCCCTTCTTTGATGATCTCGAGCTCATCAGCCACCGACAGACCTGGTGGGGGCGGGGTGGCCGGGTTGGCAAAGGTCCAAACATAAGTGCCATCCGGTTGCGGCGTTGCTTCGTCGATGTCGAACAGGATCTGGCTGGGGTTGTTAAGATATGGGTCGCAATGAATGTGTTCACCGGTGAGCGGCGCGCTCAAGCCGCTGTATTTGAAACTCAACACGGCTTGCGAATTGTCAGCGCTGACGCGCAAGCTGGCTGAACCAACCGCGGAACTGTTGACCCCCGGTTGCGCGAGCAAGTTGGCAGTATAAAGCGTGCCCGGAATGTCGATTCCCGGCGGAGGGAAGTACCGGCCCAGGACGTATCCCGGGACAATCGCGTCAGGCAGTGTGTTGGTGCCGAACGGGTCCTGCGACCAGCCGACTGACCAATTATCGCCCGCCCCTGAACCTGCTTTGTGCAGAATTTCAACGTAGTAACGCTGCCCCGCCACCAGCGCCAGCCAGGGCGAACGCTGGGTCGGCTGAACGTTCCATTGGTGAACCGCCGTTCCGTTGGCCGGAGGCGGAGCCGGATTTGCCGATGGCAACACATACGCGCGGCGAACCTTGTTCGCCGGCTCGCTATCGTTCGAAATCCACAGCCCAGCCGAGTCGCTGCCCGCAATCCAGAAATAATAGTTGCCGGTCACCGGAGCCGTCAGATAGCCGCGGACCCGCTCGCCGTAGTTGTCGCCATAGTCCGTCACGCCTTCGAGAGTGCCGATAGTATTGGTGCTGGTGGCGGGAGTGCCTACCGGAATGTTGGCCACCGCCGTTCCGGTAACGTTCCGCCAGACTTCGCGCACGACGGCGCTGCCCGTATCGATGACCTGAAGGTCGAGCATCGAGGTGCCCAGGCCGACAGTATTGGTGGCTTTAATAATCACCTGGTAGTCTCCGGCCAGGTTCGGCACACCGCTGATTGTCGCGTTGGTCGGGTTGAAGCTCAGACCGGGCGGTAAATTGGTGACGGCGTAACCACTGGGCGAATTCGCCGCCGTCAGGGCGTAGCTAAACGGCTGGCCCAGAAACGCCACCGCGGTAAGTGGACTGGTCACTTCCGTGGGGGCGGGTGTCGAGTTGGCCGGAAACAACCGGTTGCTCGGAATAACCTGCTTCGGCTGGCTGGGGCTGTACCAATACAGGTGGGCCTGGGCCGAGCCGCCCAGGTTCTCGTATTCCAGCCGGATATTGTAACGAATCCCCGCTTGCAGCGACATCGGCGCCACCACATCGGTCGCGGAGTGTACGCCCCAGTTATTGATAATCAGCTGATCGTTAACCCACAGCTTCGCGCCGTCATCGGTCTTTATATCGAAAAAGTATCCTTCCGAAAACTGCGGCATGGCTTGGCCGGTCCAACGGACGGTATAGTAACCGCTATTGGTGAAAGGCAACGTATTGTTGGTCCAGGTGAAATCAACCATCGGGTCGACCGTGGTCATGACCAGGTTCGTCGGATTAAAATTGGCGGGGCTGCTGTACGTTGCGCTTGAATTGGTAAAGTACTCGCCCATCAGACCGGTGCCGGCCGGATTGGCCGACGGATAAATGAGAACGCTCGCCGTGTTGGCCGTCCCGAGGGTATAGCCCGAGCCGCTGAGCAGCCGCACGGATGCGACTACTGGACTGACCAGGTTGGTATTGGCCAAAGGCGTTATCGAAACCACTTGCGAACTGCTTCCCGGGGCAAAGTAAACCGCACGCGGCAGGACGACATGATCCAGGCCCTCGACTGCGACCCCCGGGCCCGGCGCCGCCAGGCCAAGATTCACCGTCACTGCGTTCAGCGGGAAACCGCCGCGGGTTACCGTGACTAAACCAATGTTGATGGCTGACTGGCCCGGATCGGGTTCATTGGCGGTAGCGTCCGTGGCGCTAATCGCAATCATATTCTGGGAAGCCAACTTGCCCGCTACATACGGATAATCCCCCACCGGCGCCCCATTGGCGTCAATTTGACCGTTGCTCGATGGTTTCATCGGGTCCAACCCTAACTGATACTCCTCCCAGTCGCTCACTCCATCGCCGTCGGTGTCGACGTCGGAAACCGCAATTCGAAAGAACTTGGTGACTCCGCCAGACGGAGCCGTCAGCGTCAACACGCTGCCGGAGCGCGCGACCGCTGTCGCTTCAGTCGTCCAGTTGGTCCATCCACCGGAACTAAACGGCTGAATGCTTTGAAGCTGGTACTGCTTTCCCAGCGCACAGGAGATGTTTACGGTGACATTCGTGCCCGAGAGCCCCGCGGCCCCAATCATTGGTTTGGAGTTGGGATCAAAAGGGTCCGTTCCGGCGATGGCTTCCTGCAGGTTGGAAACCCCATCGTTGTCCGCATCGCCGTCGGGCGCCAGGCCAGTGGCGCCGTAAACCAGTTCCCAGACGTCGCTCATTCCGTTGCCGTTCAAATCGACGGCCAGGGAGGGTCGCGCAAACAGCAGCAGCGAACAGGCACCGGCCAGGACCAAACCAAAACACGGGAAACAACGCGGCTTGAACATACGTTAAAACGGGTGGCAAAGGGTTACGGCTAAGACAAAGAAGATACTGAGCACCGCAGGCAATTGGCTCGGTAACGGTTCGGCCCAAACAGGCGGGTTTTCTCTAGCACTACCAATCGGCGGATCATGCTGCGCGGCACAATAGCTAATGTTGTGCCAAACAAATTCTACTATCCTGAAACCCAGGGCAAGACAGCAGCCCGGCCGCAGCCCTAGGAATTTCCTGGCCTGGACGCCAGGTTGGCGAAATGCGGAGCCAAATTGATATCAGAAGCTTAGGACGACCGGACCCGTGACGAGCCGCCCTTGGAATGGTGAAATTTCCGGCCCAGCAGACGAAAGCTCCGCCGACTCTGCCGTAGCTTTAGGACAGGTAATGTCCAAAAGAAGCTGTCTCAGTCGTCTCGTCGAAACTCCACTTCGCCGCAATTCTCCCAGCGGAAGATAATGCGCTCGTGATTGACGATGATGAGCTGCCCTGGAATAAACCGCGGGTGGATGAACTCCTCCTCGGCAATCTGCCCTTCGCCCTTGAGAGTTCGGAGACTGGCTCGCCAGGTCGTGGCTCCGGCGGGCACGTAGTCGTCCCCGGTTATTTTGACCGCTTCGACTTCGTCACCGCGCTGGTCAATGCGAATCACTTCATCAAAATGACCGGGGTAGTGTCCGATCCACTCGCCTGCTAAATCTAAAGAAATCCGTTGTTTCACCCTGCCAAAATCTATTGGTGAGCGAAGGCGAATCAAATAGGAGGTTTTGCCCAGCCGGACCGGTGTGGAACACTTAAACCAAATCCAAGCGGAAACCATCGTTTCGTAGCGGCGTCTCGGGAAAGCGCCGCCAATCCTCGGCAGACCCCTATCGCAAGCGCCAAAGTAAAAGGAGGCCCTCGATGACCTCCGATGGGTGGAGTCACCCAATAACCTGTGGTGTTGGTATAAGTCACCCACTGCGCCGCGGTCGTATAAATGCGGCGTTCCCGTCCGGGTTCGAACGCCGCATTTACGCCTGAAAGCTTGATAACGCGTTCTGCCACTCACGGCTGGTCGCTAGAGTCCTCGAGCTGCAAAACTCGTTGTAATCAGGTCAAGTTTTAGAGCGTGCTTTAAAACTCGGTTTGGAGTCCCGCCTTTAGGCCGCCCGGCGCCAAAAACCGCCTGAAGGTGGGACTCCAAACTCAGGTGTCCACGCCCAAGCCGAGGTTTTAAGACACGCTCTTAGGGAGCAATGCTGGCGTGATGGAGTGAACCACGGAATATTCGGAATACACGGAAAACGTGAGGAACTACCCTTTCCGTGTTTTCCGTGTCTTCGTGGTTGTGGCTGCCTTTGAAGTGGCTGGTCTGAGGTTGTGCCTCGCTAGAACTTGACCTGTTCCAGGTAGTGCAGGCTTTCCGGAATCTGCTTCTCAGACCAGGGAGATTCGTCTTCAATGAAGTACCATTTCACGCCGACCTTCTTCGCGGCGCGCAGGATCCCCGGAATGTCCATAATACCCTGTCCAATGGCGGCGTCGTTCTTAACGTCCGTGCCGCCCGTCAGGGCGCCCGTGGGAGTTCCCTTGCGCATGTCTTTGAGGTGCATCAAGCGCCAGCGACTCGGATATTTTTCAAGCAATTTGATGGGATCCTGGCCTGGGAAAACGATCCAGAAAATGTCCATTTCGTAATTCACGTACTTGGGGCTGGTTTCCTGGAAAAGCAGGTCAAGGAGGGTTCCCTGACCGTAGGGCTGAAATTCGAATCCGTGAACGTGGTAGAAGAATCTCAAACCTTGCTTGGCCATGGCTTCGCCCGCTTTGTTGAACACAGCGATAGCTTCCCGGCAGGTTTTTTCATCAAAATCGCCGCTGTGAGGAATCCAGGCGCAGCCGGCATACTCCAACCCAAGAGCTTTCGCCTCTTTGGCCACGCCCTCAGCGTCGTCGCGATAGCGTTCGTAGCCAAAATGGGCGGCAATAGGCTTGATACCGCGAGCGGTAAGCTCCTCTTTGAATTTTTCAGGCGTTAATCCGTAAGTTCCCGCCAACTCGGCGTATTTAATGCCAAAGCTTTTCACTTCATCCAATGTGCGGGGGACGTCCTTGCCAAATTGCTCCCGCAAGCTGTAAAGCTGGAGGCCAAGGGGACCTTTGAAGCTCGGGCCTATCCCTGCGTCCGCCGCGAGCAATAAGGGAGTTGTCGTAAGAAGCCCGCAGGCCCCGATCCAGGCGATCAACCGAGGAAAGTTTCGTTTCATGAAGACTGACTAGCATGAAGGCCAAGTGATGGAAAGCATCCTTTTGCGGGTGCGATTAGAAGTGTCGGTCTTGGCTGGAAGCCGAAAAAAGCGGCAGGGGACTGCCGCAGTCCAAAACGCAAGCGCGACACGGGCGCGGGCCTCGAGAACCGAAAGTTTTGGAGTGCGGCAGCCCTCTGCCGCCTTTCTGCGGAGCAGTGGGGGCGCGCCGCCGTGCTATGTTCGCTGAGAACACACCGGCGCGGCGCCAATCCAGCCGAACGAGTTTCAGAGCGTGTCTTAAGACCTCGGCTGGGCCTCGGCACCTGGGTTTGGAGTCCCGCCTTCAGACGGTTTTGGCGCCGGGCCGCCTAAAGGCGGGACTCCAAACCGAATTTTAAAATGCGCTCTCAAGGTTGAATGTAAACAGGCGTGCCGACGCTTACCAGGCGCGCGACGTAAGCCGCATTCCAATTCGCCAGGCGAAAGCACCCGTGCGATTCGGTCCGCCCAACCTGTTCGGGCCTGGGGGTTCCATGAATTCCGTAGCCCGGCCTGTCCAAACCAATCCAGGCCACGCCGACCGGATTATTTGGGCCGGGCGGCAACACCAGCTTGGTCTTGAGCTCGCGCGCTTCAGCGGACTCCGGGAAGATTTCCGGATCGAACGTGTAGTTCGGGTTCAACGCCACGACCGTCACGTGCAGCTCACCGACTGGACGCTTATCGACCTGCCGCGCGATGCTGCATGGAAAATGCACCAATAGGTTTGTCCGTTCATCCCACGCCTCAAGAACTTTATCGCTCAGACCAATGGTAATGAATGCGGCACGTCGCCTCGATTCGGGCAGGCTGATATTGGGCAACTCCAATGGGGCGCAAGCACTCACGTTCGACCATACAATGTCGGGATTCAGTCGCTGGACCAGTGTCGGGGCGGCCTGGCTCTTTTCGGACACCAGTTCCAGGACCGTCTCATATTCCAGTGCGGTCTGCCGCGATTTCCCCAACCACGTTGAACTCAAAGGTTGAAGACGGGCCAGGTCGTTTGAAGTTACCAGATACGTGCCGGTGGGCGGCTCGGACAGCAGGAGCCGCTCGCGTGTCGCATTATCCAATTCGCCCGTCATGGACAAGTGTTCCTTTTGCTGAAACGCCCGCAGCGCCGAACGGGTCTGAGGTCCAAGCAATCCATCGATGGAGCCCGGTGAAAGCGCCAGGCGCGCCAGCGCGACTTGCATTTCAAAGACATTCTGCACCGGACGGGGGTAGCTGCTGGAGATTGTGGGTGCATTCGTGGCAGCGCTGGGCGGAAGCGGGCCGACGTCGTTGGTGGCATCGAGTGTCGGGCGTGAAGCCAGCGGCTCTTCCGGGGAACCAGCCGGCGGCTTTGGCGAGGGCGCCGGCCCTGTCGGTTCCGTAAGGTTAGCACGGGAGCTTGTCGAGCGGTGAGCTGCCGGCTCGGGATTGGGACTGGCGTGCGAAACGGGTTGAATGGCGGGGAGTCGTTGTTGTTTTGACCTGTTCGAGTCAAACCAGCACAAGCCGAGTACTGCCAGCAGAGCTGCGGCCAGCAGCCACAAGGCCACGCGACCAGAACGCTTGCGCCTCACAGTTCGAAGAAAGCGCCAATTCTCTGAATAAACGAGGCCGCGTACCGGCTTTGCCGGGCTTCTTGATTTCGGACCAGCGGGCCGCTTTCAGCGAACGCATCTTCCGTCTGCAGCTGACGCTGCGCCAGCAATTCACTGAGCTGCGCCAACAACCCCGGATTTTGTTTGAGGCTTTGGCCCAGAACGGCTTTGTCGATTTCGACCACCTCGCAATCCGAACTGGCCACCACTGTCGCGCTCCGCAGTTCTCCCGTCAGCAGGGACATTTCGCCAAAGCATTCGCCGGCCTTGATCTCGCCGACCTGTTTGGAACGGCCGTTGCGCTCGGCCACCACATTGGCTGCGCCTTCGACGAGGATAAACATTGAATCGCCGTTGTCACCTTGGCGAATCACCGTCTCGCCGCGACCAAAATGGACGACCTTGCCCCGCGGGAGCAACGCGTCGAGTTGCTCGTCGGTCAGGCATTTGAACAAGGGTTGCTGTCGCAGAATAAGGCGGGCGGCGGTTTGAACTTCCAGGTGTTTATCACGGGCCGGCCGTTCCAACTGAATGGTCCGCGTGGGATAGGGCATCCGGATGCCGTGACGGCGCAATCCATACCATACATTGGTGCGGATGGCGTCGCTGATATCCGAGAATCGGTGGTAATCATCCATCCAGAATTTGATCTCATACTCGATGCCGGAGTCTCCGAAATTTCTCAGGTAGACTTTAGGCTTCGGCTCCGGCAAAACTCCTTGGGCATTGGAGGCGGCGTGCAACAGCACGTTTTTGGCCCGGGTCGGCGGGGTGGCGTAATCAAGCAAAACAGGGATGCGCATGGCGTACGGCCGATGCGGCCGGTTCAGGTTGATCAGCGTCTGGCGAGCCACCTCGCGATTGGGAATCTCGATGCAGAAATCGTCCAGTGTTTTGAGCCGGGTCGAACGCCAATTGATTTCGATGACTTCGCCCTGACGATTCTCGACCACCAGCCAATCGCCGTGGCCGAAAGATCTACCCACCTGGAGCGCCACTCCGGCAATGATATTGCCGACCAGGTCTTGCATGGCCAGGCCGATAATGACCGCCGCAATCCCGGGCGCAATCAGCAGCCCTTTAATGGTCTGGTTATACCCGAACTCCAGCACCAGAAAAACCGCCACCGCCAAAATGAGAAAACGGACCAGTTCGGTCAGAAACTTCGGGACGGTCGCGCCGTGATGTCCCTGGAAATAAACTTCCCACAGGTATCGATCCACCAGGGCGATGACTACAGTCGAGGCCAGAACAATGACCGCCGCTCCGAGGTGGTGCAGGAAAGTCCAGGGGAATCCCAGCAGGACCGCTGGCAGGTAAGCAGCCAGGCCGAGGGAAAACAGATGGTAAAGCCAGCCAAGCTTTACGCCGTGCTGCCGCTTAAGCCGGCGCCCGAACCAAACCAATAGTAAGTACAAGCCTGGCGCCCCCAGCAGAAACACCAAACCTCGGTAACTTTGGGTCAGTTCAGGCATGATGCCAAAGATAACAAAGCCTTCGATCCGCTTCAACCAAGGTTCGCAACGTTCGGCAGGTCCGTGTTAACTGGAGAGGCTGCCGCGTAAATGCCGCGCGCCGGCGCGCGGGCATTCTGCCCGCAGCAACGCTCGACCACCCGGGGGAACGCCGCATTTATGCGGCGGCCGGCAGATTACCGATTAGAGCCGGCGTTGCGCGCGCAACGAAAACCGTAGATGTCGTAGCCGAAACAAACGTCGGCGTACCCGGGATTCTCGTTATAGCGGTAACCCGCGCGGCAATTCTCAGCGCTCGTGCGCCAGCAACCGCCACGCACGACCTTCGTTTTGCCCTCCGCAGGGCCCCGGGGATCCTCTTTCGCGGCGGTGGCGTAATAGTCGACCTGGTAGAAGTCATTACACCATTCCCAGAGGTTGCCGCAGATATCATAGAGCCCCCACGCATTGGGCTGCTTCTGGCCAACCGGCCGCGGATGACCTCCCGAGTTTTTGTCGAACCACGCAAATTCCGCGAGCCGCGCCGGAGTATTGCCGCAGAAGTAAGGCGTAGTCGTTCCCGCGCGGCAGGCATATTCGAACTCCGCTTCGGTGGGCAAGCGGTAACCGTTCGCTCCGAAATCGCATTTCCAGGTGGTCAGCTCATAACAAGGCTTAAGACCTTCCGCCTCGGATCGTTTATTACAGAAGCGCACCGCGTCGGACCAGCGGACCTGCTCGACCGGGTTGCCGGTTCCCTTCCAGCGTGAAGGGTTCTCATGCATCAGCTTCTCGAACTGTTCCTGCGTCACCAAATTCTTGTCGAGGTAGAAAGCGCTCACGCTGACTTCATGCGGCGTGGCGTCGACTTCATTGGGGTCGCCCATTGTGAATCGGCCGTCAGGAAGCAGGACCATGGAAGAGCTTTCCGCCTTCGAGTTGGGAGCTTGCGGGGCTGCGTTACTGGAGCCCGCGCGGTCGCTGGCTTGGGTCTGCTGCCCCGACGGAGTGCGTTCACAGCCGCCGGCCAGGACCAGTGCCAATAAAAGCAGCCGCTCAACGCGGCTCGGTTCAATAATCGGCCCAAATCTCATATCCATCCGGGTTGCGCAGACATTGGCGCGCGCGTGCTCTAATCTCTTGTGACAGCGCGACGGCATTGGGGCGAGCGGCGCAACTGTACCCAGCCTCTTGCGCGAGCTTGCGCGTCACAATATGGCATTGAGCCAGCACGTAATCCTGTGCTCCGCCCATCGCGCGCCAGTCTTTCAGCAGCTCCATGTAAGCTTTGAGGTTGTCCGGATCCTTTTTAGCAGTCAGGGCCAGCGTCCGCTGCACCAATTCATCGGCATACTCGAAGGATTTCATATTTTGTTGCTGCACGGCGCATTCCTGCGGAATCCGAGCGACAATCTGTTCCAGGCCTTCGATGTACTCGGCCAATTCCGGCGCTGCGGCTTTCTTCGAGCCCAAATCTCGAATCAAATCCTCCGCGAAACGCTGGTACTCGTTAATGCGGTTGACGTGCGCGTGAACGAAATAAACCATGTCCTCGAGGTCGCCTTTGATCTCGTCTTTGCGCTCCGCTTCTTCGTGCGCTTCGAAAACCGCCTGAATGGCTTCGGTGCAGCCGCATGTGCAGGCGCGGTGAACACCGTCACCCCCGCGCCGGTGATGCGTCCTGAGCTTGCGGCCCGGGATGTCCAGGATCGAATCGGCTGTGGGCCGGCCAAGTGTTTCTTTCAGAATGTCGGCCGGCGTCAGAATTGCCGCCGGAGTCCCTTGCCCTTCGAGGAAATAAATAAGCGACTCGCCTTTAGGGGGCACCTTCTTGCTCAGATGATAGTACGCCTGGTCGCCGTCAAACCAAACCGGGTAATCATAAGAGCCGGCTACTCCGCGCCAGATCTCACCTTTAGTTGGCCGGAACACATAGGTTGTCCGGCCTGCTTCTTCGGAAAGCTGCGTCTTCCAGCGCGCGGCAAACGGCTTTTTCCACGCAATTGCCACATCTTTCTCAAGATTCGTCGCTATCAGCGTCTCGCGGTGCCAAATGCCCGGCGCGGCTAGCGGTGCAAGGTAAAAGCACTGTCCGTCGTTTTCGAAGTCAACTGATCCAATTGCGGGTACGCTGCCCGTCCCCTGGGCCAGGCCCAACTGCACCTTCTGCTTGCCTTTTGGCCACGTCATCATTAACTCCGTGGCCTCTCCCTTCAAAAGACCCAACAGAAGGTTCTCCGAAGGAAGACAGATACTATTGCTCGAAATTTCCTCCGGCCCATAGATCAAGTCATCGCCCACAAAGCTGGGAATTACCGCATACTCAAATGGAGCCGCGATCGTGAAGTGCGTCAGGCCGCCAGAAGGAGACACCGTGATCACCTGCGTTCGATCAAACGCGACCGTGAGAGCGCTTTTCCCAGCATCGTGGAAGGCGAGTTGCACCGCTACCTCATCTGCCGCATTGCGGATCAGGACTAAATCTGCCGGCGAGGCGGGAACGGGATTGAGTTCGAGGATTTCAAGAGCAGTTCCAGGCGGGGACTTTGAATAGAGCACTATTTTTCCCTTGGCGGCCCAGAATATGGCCAGGATTTTCTGGTTTTCGACCACCGCATCACCTTTGAACGAATATTCCAAACCATAATAGCCTGGATCCGAGCTGGCTTTGGGCGGGTTCGCCTCGAAGGTCAGTAGGTCCGTCGGAACCGCTTTCCAGCCGACCCGGTCGCCGGGCTCAACCTGGACGCCAAAATGGGCGCCGGTATCCCAAAGCACGATGTTGGTAACCGTCTGGGCGGACGCATCACTGACCTTCAAGGTCATCAGCAAGACAACCGCCGCTTTGGCCAGCAGGGTCGTTTTGGGGAAAAGGTCTCGAATTGACTTCATCATACATGGCCCGGCTCGGTCGAAACGTTCGACCACAGTTGGGCTCTGGTTCGTTTACCCTGCGCCACCCCGAATTACAAGCGCGCGCTATTACCTGGCAATCTCAGCTTTTCCCTTTTCTTTCGAGGACCCGCGCCTAACCTTTTGCCAATCGCGAATGGCCTTTAAGATTTTTAACACCTTGTCCCGCTCCGTAGAGGAGTTCACCCCCTTGAATCCGGTCGGAAAACAGGTGGGCATGTATTGCTGCGGCCCGACCGTATACGACTTTGCCCACGTTGGGAACTGGCGCACATTCGTTTTTGGTGACCTGATGCGCCGTTACCTGGAATACAAGGGTTTCGAGGTAGTGCATGTGATGAACATCACGGACGTCGAGGATAAAATCATTAAACGGGTGCGGGATACCGTCAGCTCGTTGCGCGATTTCACTGGCAAGTACGAGGCGGCTTTCTTTGAAGACCTTAAAACCCTCAACTGCCGCATGCCGCATCAAACGCCCAGAGCGACCGAGCATATCGGCGACATCATCTCGTTGATCCAGAAACTCATGGCGCGTGGCATCGCTTATCGCGCTTCCGACGGCTCAGTCTACTTCAGCATCCAGAAATATCGCGACGCTGGGAAGCAGTACGGGAAACTGGTGAAATTGAATTTTGAAGAAATGCGCATTGGCGAACGGGTCAAAAGCGACGAATATGCCAAAGAATCGTTGGCCGACTTCGCTTTGTGGAAGGCACGAGTGCCCGAAGACGGACCAGTTTTTTGGCCCTCGCCCTGGGGTGAAGGACGCCCCGGCTGGCATATCGAGTGCAGTGCCATGAGCATGAAGTTGCTCGGAACCAGCTTCGATTTGCACCTGGGTGGCGAAGACCTCGCCTTTCCTCACCATGAGGACGAGATCGCCCAAAGCGAAGGTGCGGAAGTGCAGGCGCCGGGCCAGCCTTTTGTAAAGTATTGGATGCACGGGGCACACTTGATGGTTGAAGGCAAAAAGATGGCCAAGTCGCTCGGCAATTTTTTCACTCTGCGTGACCTCCTCGGCAAAGGCTATTCCGGGCGCGAAATCCGTTTCTTACTCCTGCAAGCCCGTTACCGGGAAAACTTTAACTTTACTCTGGAAGGACTGGACCGCGCGCGCGCGCCTCTGCTCCGGATCGATGAATGCCTCGACAAACTGCGTGAGGTGGCCGGTCCAACGACCGCACAACCTGCGGCTCCGGGCTTGACGGAGCAGTTCTCGCAGGCCCTGGATGAAGACTTGAATATCTCAGGTGCCTGGGGCGCGGTGTTCCAGTGGATCAGCGAAATGAACCGGCAATTAGTTGCCAATTCAGTCGATGCGTCCGCCGCCGCCGCCGCTTTAGGCGCGTGGCACAAAGTGGACGCGGTCCTGGGTGTAAGCGCTACAAGCGATGCAGAGGTGCCGGCGGAAATCTTGACCTTGGTGGAAGCCCGCCAGACTGCGCGCAAGGCCAAAGACTTCAAACGTGCGGACGCGATTCGCGACGAACTCAAAGCCAGAGGTTGGATCATCGACGACACTCCCAAGGGCCCCAAAGCCAAGCGCGGCTGAACCGGCGATGAAAGGCCTGTTCATCACCTTTGAAGGCAACGAGGGCAGCGGTAAATCGACGCAAATCGCCCTCCTGGCCGCTCGTTTGCAAGGCCTCGGTCACCGAGTGCGCAGCTTGCGCGAGCCGGGCGGCACGCCCATTGGTGAAGAAATCCGGCACACTCTCAAGCATAGCCCCAGTAATCACGCTATGACGCCCGAGGCTGAATTGCTGCTAATGAACGCCAGCCGCGCGCAATTGGTCCGGGAGATCATTCGGCCCGCGCTTGAAGCCGGCGAAATCGTCCTTTGCGATCGTTTCTACGATTCGACTACGGCTTACCAGGGATATGGCCGCCAATTGAATCTCAAATTGATTGAAACGTTGACCGATTTTGCCGTCGGCCATACCCGTCCGGACCTCACCCTGCTGCTGCTAGTGCCTGACCCCCTGAGCCAGCAACGCCGTTCCGCGCGCCAGGCCGCACAGCCCGTTGTCCGTGACCGCATCGAGGAAGCCGACCACGAGTTCTTCGCCCGGGTGGCCCACGGTTACGAAAATATCCTGCACGCGGAACCCAACCGAATGCGGTACATCGACGCGAACAGAACGATCAAACAGGTCGAGACGGAGATTTGGAACACCGTGCAGCGGCTTCTGCCGGACTGACCCGGCACGAAATTCATTAGAGCGTGTCTTAAGAAACCGGCTTGGGCGTGGCCGGCTCGGCTTGGAGTCCCGCCTTTAGGCGGTCAGGCACCGAAACCGCCTAAAGGCTGCCTTTGGGCCATCCCTCTTTGCGGCTTGGCGGCTTGGCGTGAGATTCTCGGTGGGGGTGGATCACGCAAAGACGCAAAGACGCCAAGGTCTGAAGCCAAATAACCACGGATGAACACCGATGAACACGGATTAGGAGCCGGGTCGGTAGGCTCACCTCCCGGCGTGGGCCCCGCGTCTGCGGCAAATCTTTTGGTTATCCATGTTTATCCCTTTCCATTGCCTTCAGGCGGTTTTGGCGCCGGGCCGCCTAAAGGCCTAAAGGCTGGGCTCCAAACCAATTCTAAAAGACCCTCTTAGCCTTGAGAAACGGGGTCGAGGAGTTCCTCGAGGTCGTATCTTAGCAGTTGCCCGATGCGATCGATGGTGATATCGGCCGCCGGGTTGGTTGAGAGGATCTTGCGGTCGTGCGCGTAGTGCCCCTGACGCGCAAAAACGGTGGTAACGCGCCGCCCCCAGCTCTTTTTAATAGCGGTGAGGATGTGTAGTTTGTCATCGATCACAAAGTAATGGTCGGCGGGAAAGCGGTTGGCGACGTCCGCCAGTTCCAATTGCTTGTGAACGTAGATGAGCACCTGGCCCTTGACCGCCTGGTACAGCCCGGCACGCTCGACTTTATGTGGTTGGAAAACCACGTCCCCATCGGTCAGGAGCGCGACCTGGCCCCAGCGGCGGACATGTTGAAGGACTTCCATACACTTCGGAAACAACCGTCTGGCAAACGGGTAATCGATCAGGTATCTGGAAACCGCCAGCAGCCGCATATCATGTGGGTACATTTCGCGGTAGCGCTGCAGGGCCCCAAGATAATCGGCATACCCGCATTCGGACCGCAGGCGTTCGAATATTCTCCAATATCGGCCACAGCCAGCCGGGCCGACCTCACCTGTCAAGAAAGTGCGGAGATCTTTGACCACCCGATCGTTGTCGAGCAAGGTGTTGTCGACATCGAACAAGAAAACCCTCGAAGATTTTCGGGCACGTTTGGCTGCGGGCCGGCCACTCACTTTCGGCTCCTTGTTTTGCGTTGGCGTGGGGTATTTCGTCGCGGGGGCCGGGGTGTGAGCGGTGATTCGGGACTCCAGCGCCACTCCCGAACCTCAGGCAGATCCTCGCCGTGCACCGCAATGTAGCGTTTGTGTTGGATGAGTTTTTCGAACAGCGCCTGTTTAACGTAAGCCGCGCTCGGCCCAAGCTGATCGACGCGGTCGATTACATCCATGACGAGGTGGAAGCGATCCAGGTCGTTGCGCACCACCATGTCGAACGGCGTCGTGGTGGTTCCTTCCTCCTTATATCCCCGGACGTGCAGGTTACGGTGGTTGGTGCGCCGGTAGGCCAGCCGGTGAATGAGCCAGGGATACCCGTGAAAGGCGAAGATGATGGGTTTATCCCGGGTAAAAAGCGTGTCAAAATCCTTATCGCTCAAGCCGTGTGGGTGTTCGCTGGCCGGCTGCAGACGCATCAGATCCACCACGTTGATCACTCGGATCTTCAATTGGGGGAAATGTCTCCTCAGGATTTCCACCGCCGCCAACGTCTCCGCGGTCGGCACATCGCCGCAGCAAGCCATCACCACGTCCGGCTCCGAACCGCGGTCGCTGCTCGCCCATTCCCAAATGCCGATACCGGCGGTGCAATGAACAATGGCCGCGTCCATATCCAGCCACTGTGGCGACGGTTGTTTGCCGGCCACAATCACATTGATGTAGTCGCGGCTGCGTAAACAGTGATCGGTGACCGACAAGAGCGTATTTGCGTCGGGCGGCAAATACACGCGCACCAATTCAGCCTTTTTATTTACCACATGATCAATAAAGCCGGGGTCCTGATGACTGAACCCGTTATGGTCCTGGCGCCAGACATGCGAGGTCAGCAAGTAATTGAGCGAGGCAATCGAGCGACGCCAGGGCAGGTGGCGGGTCACTTTGAGCCACTTGGCGTGCTGGTTGAACATGGAATCGACGATGTGAATGAACGCTTCGTAACACGAAAAGAAACCGTGGCGCCCGGTCAACAAGTAACCCTCCAGCCAGCCCTGGCATTGATGTTCGCTTAGCATCTCCATTACCCGGCCATCCGGTGCCACGTGTTCGTCCAAATCGATAATCTCGGCCACCGAGCAACGGTCGGTCACTTCAAAGAGCGCACCCCAACGGTTAGACGCCGTTTCGTCCGGACTGAACACACGAAAATTCCCTGGGTTCACTTTCATGATGTCCCGAATGAACTCGCCTTGCACGCGCGTGGCTTCGGCGTCCACGCTCCCTGGCTTGGGCACCTTAACCGCATAATCGCAAAAATCGGGCATGCGCAGATCGCGCAGCAGGACCCCGCCGTTAGCGTGCGGGTTGGCGCCCATCCGCCGTTGGCCCTGGGGTGCCAGCTCGGCTAGCTCCGGCTTCAGGCGCCCCGCCGCGTCGAATAATTCGTCCGGGCGGTAGCTTTTCATCCAGCGCTCAAGGATTTTGATATGTTCAGATTTGTCCATGTCGGCCATGGGGACCTGGTGGGCGCGGAAGGTGCCTTCGACCGGTTTGCCATCGACCACCTTTGGGCCCGTCCAGCCTTTGGGCGTGCGGAGGATGATCATCGGCCACGCCGGACGCGCGCTGAAACCCTGCGAGCGCGCCGAGGATTGGATAGTCTCAATCTCGTTGAAAATTTGATCGAGCGTCGCGGCCATCAGTTGGTGCATCCTGGCCGGATCGTCGCCCTCGACGAAAAATGGCGAGTACCCGTAGCCGCGAAAGAGGGCTTCGAGCTCTTGCTTCGGGATCCGGGCCAGAACGGTAGGTCCCGCGATTTTGTAGCCGTTCAAGTGTAAGATCGGCAGCACGGCGCCATCGCGGGCCGGGTTAAGGAATTTGTTGGAGTGCCAGCTGGTGGCCAAGGGGCCCGTTTCAGCTTCACCATCGCCGATAACACACGCGGCGATGAGGTCCGGATTGTCAAAAACGGCCCCATACGCGTGCGATAGCGCATAACCCAATTCGCCACCCTCATGAATCGAGCCGGGTGTTTCTGGGGCGGCGTGGCTCGGAATCCCGCCCGGAAAAGAGAACTGTTTAAACAAGCGTTTTATTCCGTCAGCATCCTGTGAGATGTTGGGATAAACCTCGCTGTACGTGCCTTCGAGATAGGTATTAGCCACCAAACCAGGCCCGCCGTGGCCGGGACCGGTGATATAAATGACGTTGAGATCCCGTTGCTTGATCAGCCGATTGAGGTGCGCGTAGACAAAGTTCAACCCGGGGGTCGTGCCCCAATGCCCAAGCAAACGGGGCTTGATGTGCTCGCGTTTAAGCGCTTTCCGCAACAGCGGGTTGTCTAAAAGATAGATTTGCCCAACGGACAGATAATTGGCCGCGCGCCAATAGGCGTCGATTCGGGCGAGTTGATCCGCGCTGAGAGGTTTATTCGCAGACTGGTCCATAAGAGCTTTGGGGTTGAGGGTTCGATCAGATTTTCCGGGCGCGGAGCATCGCCCCGAGCGTTTGCGCCATATACCGCTCTTCGTCCGTCGGAATGACCCGGACGATTACTTTGCTGGACTTCTTCGAGATAATTCCCGCACCGCCGGAATTCAGTTTCGGGTCAAGCTCGATTCCCAGGCATTTTAACTCGCGACAGATCCGGGCGCGGATCGGGGGGGAATTTTCCCCGATGCCGGCGGAAAAAACCAGCGTATCCAGCCCGCCCAAGGCGGCGGTGAGAGCGCCGATCGCTTTGCGGGCCTGGTAACAGAAGATTTCCAGCGCTTCGGCCGCGCGGACGTCTCTCTTTTCGCGCTCGAGCAGGTCCCGAATGTCGGAGCTGGTTTCTGAAATCCCCAGCAGCCCGGACTGAGCGTGAACCATCTCGTGGAACTGTGGCGCGGTCATGCCCTCACTGCGCGCGAAGTACGCCGGCAAACCGGGATCCAGGTCGCCGGAGCGAGTGCTCATTACCAGCCCGGCCGTCGGCGTAAAGGCCATGGTCGTATCCATCGAGCGGCCGTTGCGAACGGCAGCCATGCTCGCGCCATTGCCCAGGTGTGCCAAAATAAGCCGGCCGCGCGCGGCGTCGTCGTCGAGTCGTTTGAGTTCCGCCAGCAAGTAACTGTAGGAGAGTCCATGAAAACCATACCGCTGAACTCCTTTGGCTTCGTACCGGCGGGGAATCGGCAGCAGCCGCGCCACGCGAGGCAGCGCGCGGTGAAACGCGGTGTCGAAGCAGGCGATTTGCGGGACGCGGGGATAACATTCGGTGAAGTGCCTGACCAGGCTTAGCTCGGCCGGCAGATGCTCCGGATCAAAGGAGCGGATTTTGCGCAGTTCTTCCAGAAGCCGGGGGGTCACCCGGTGGGGTTGAGAATAGCGCGGTCCACCGTGCACGATCCGATGGCCCACAGCCCGGACATCCTTCATTGGGGCTTTGCGAGTGAGGACGCGTTCCAGTTCCATGACGCAGGCGATGTGATTGGCCGCTTCAAACCCCTTTTGCTGACGCTTTTGAGTGGCGTGATCGGTGATCGTGAGCTTCCCGCCGGGCAACCCAATCCGATCAAATTTACCGGCCAGCGCACGCACAGGTTTTGGCCCGGCGCGGAACAGAGCGAATTTCAGGCTCGAAGAGCCCGCGTTGATGGTCAGAATAAAGCTATCCCGCATGATCTACCGTTTCCCGAATTTTCCTCGCCAATGCGGCACGCACCCCGCGGTTGATTGCTCGTGCCGATCATCCTTCCGTCCCGCACAGTTTCGCGAACCGATGTGGTTTGTCAATGTCGCGGCTGCGGCCGCCAGGGCAAACGCATCTAAATCGTGCGGCAGGGACATCGCGCTGCGATGTCCCCGCCCGCATTTAGCGGGCGGAACGAATGCGCGAGGAGGTACGTTCACGTTCGAGCCTTGCGCCGCTGAACGCGGCGCGGACGGCGCAGCGCGCCATCCCTACCGCGAGAATTAGATGCGTCTGCCCTGTGCGGCCGCTGATTCGCTGGGGTCAGGATCGGTTGAGAGAGCTACCGAGTGCCGAACGCAAAAAGCCCGCCCTCACCCCGGCCCTCTCCCCCAGGAGAGGGTGGAGCTTTCGCAGCGCAGTTTGGGTTCATGGTCCCAATGCGCGTTAAAAACACGTCGAAGCTTTCCATGAACCTGTCCTCTTCCTCGTCCCTCGGAGTTTCAGAGGAAGAGGATGAGAAAGAGGAAGAGGACGAAACGGCGCCTGTTCGCGGTTCAAGGTCCCAATGCGGGTTGGACTCGACGGGGAGGCTTTCCATGCACGTTCCACAGATTCAGGGCGACCACAGATGAGAACAGAGAAGGTCTCCTCTCCCCGGTGCTCTCTTCCTCGGAGGAGGACAGGGAGACTTGTGACTCGTCAAAAAGTTCAAGGGTTCATGGTTCCAATGAGGAATTTGGCAATCGCGGAGGACTGGCGGGTGACGACTCTACACCCCGGCCGCGGCGCAGAAAAAGGCCGCCACCAGCGGGTGCAGGGAGCCGGCCAGAGCGCGGCGTTCCGGTTGAAACGCTGTGCCGATAAAAAACGGGTGCTCGCTTAAGCAAAACGCGCGTGCCTCGCCATTCTCGGCGCGGGCGGCGATCCGCAGGGCTGTGCCGGCGAAGACTCGCTCGTACTCCGGGTTTAAGCCGTAGCTGCAGTGGTAACCTTCCAAGCCTGAATCGGCGCCGTACAGGGCGGCAAAATTTTTGTCGCTCAAGACGATTTTTTGGGATTGCTCGACCAGCGCGCATTGCAATCGGCTGATCAACGCCATGGCTGCCGACGGGTTGTCCTCCGCATGCTCAGCGGCTTTGATTTTGAGAACGTTGCGGGCGTACTCGATCAAGGCATGTTGGTAGCCGCCGCAGGTGCCCAGGAAAGGCAGGGCGCGCGTGCGAGCATATTGTATTGCCCAAAGAGCGCCCTCAGCATTGCGATAAGGGCTTCCCGGAACACACCAGATGCCGCAAACATCCCCCCACGCGCCGGTGTGGTCCGGAACGATGGTCTCGGTGCCGACCCATTGCGGTTCGAACCGCTTCTGGCCTGTTTGGTTTGCCAGTGCGAACGACGCATTGATCGCTCGGTGCGCCAGGATTTCGGCATTGAAATCGCCGACCAAGGCAATACGACTGCGCGGCATAGGAACTCGGCTGCTGGCGGTCAAGAGGGTGTCTTAAAATACCGGCTTAGGCGTTGACGACCTGGGTTTGGAGTCCCGCCTTCAGGCGGTTTCGGCGCCCGGCCGCCTAAAGGCGGGACTCCAAACCGAGTTCTAAAGCACGCCTGAATCATTAAGCAGACCCGCGCCACTCGTTGTTCCGGGTCGGGAGATAGGACTCGCGAAGGGATGAGTTCAACGAGTCCACATTTGGAAGATGTGAATTATTGAGACTTTTCGTCGGCATGACCGTGGGCCTGGTAGGCCGGGGCGCCCTTGGGATTCTTCTCGATGTCGGCGAGTAACAAGTCAATCCAGGCGTCGGTTTTAATGAACCCCTTGCCCAAATCTTCGTATTTGGCCAGGACATGGTCGTTCTTCATCTGCTCGGCGGTTTTGCCTTCTGTCGCCGCTTTGGCGACCAGTGCGCGCGTGTCTTTGAGCATCTCGACAAACTTTCGCACGTCGGCCGGCGTGGAGAGCGGGCCATGGCCCGGAATAATCTTCACATCCTCCGGCACCATCGTCAGGACTTTCTCCACCCCCGCAATCATACCGCTGACACTGCCGCCATTCTGGACGTCGACAAATGGAAAGCCGTAGGTGACGAAATCGTCGCCCATGTGAACCACGTTGGCCTTGGGAAAGAAAATAACGCTGTCGCCGTCAGTATGGCCGTTGGGGAAATGAATTGCTCGAATATCTTCTCCGTTCAAATGCACCGTCGCGCGGTCGTTGAACGTCACGACCGGCAGCGCCTCTTTCGGGACAGGCGCCACGGAGTTTCCGGCAACGTTCCCGCCTTGCTGCAGCCGCTTGCGTACATTCTCCTGGGCGATAATGGTCGCCTCTGCGCCAAATTGCGCATTGCCTCCGGTGTGATCCCCGTGAAAGTGCGTGTTCAGAACAAAGCGCACCGGTTTGTCGGTAATTTCTTTGAGCGCCGCTTTGATTTTCGGTGCCAAGGGAGCGAATTGGTCGTCCACGATCACAATCCCATCGTCGCCGACGGATACGCCGATGTTGCCGCCGGAGCCTTGCAGCATGTAGATACCGCCCGACACTTTGGTGGCTTTAATTTGTACGTTGCTGAAGTCTTGGGCGGGAGCCGTCATCAGGCCCAGGCCGAGAAGGAGTGAGCCGACAACACAGTTGCGGTTTGTACAACCCGAATGGTCAAAAATGTTGCGCATAGTTCGTGGATTTCGCGCCAAAATAACCATGCGCACCGCGATTGCAAGGACTTGCGGGCCGGCCGGCCCTAACCGGACCGGCATCCGGCCTTCATGACGTCGCCACTCCGTCGTCTCCATTCCGCACTCCGCACTCCGCACTCCGCATTTTAAAAAGCCTGCTGACATAGGGCTGTCAGTGAGGTGCTGTAAGCTTGCCCCATATGATTGCGAAACCAGATTTGATTCGGCCCTTGCCGAGGACACGTCCAGGCCTTCGCGGTGGACACTTCGGCGAGCTTATACCAATCCATTTTCACGCGCCTTTGGCGTGGACCCGGCACGTCACGGCCTTGCCTGAGCCTCACGTTTGGGTCGGCACGCGCCCGGGGCGGCAGAACCAGGGCAGGGCACTGTGGGAGACGCTCAGCTACGCCTTGTTGTGGCTCTGCGGCTGGACGGGTATTGTCCTCTGTTTTCGTTAACCTTCGCTGGGATCCTTCCGATAGCCCAACCGCCGAGCCAAACGCCGAATTGCACACCAAACGCTTCGCTTTGGATCGAAAGCCAGCGGCTTCACCATGCTATTGGTCGATCAAACATTTGTGCTATGATAACAGCATGAACCGCGTGGACCGTCTCTTCGCGATAGCTTTGCATCTGCACAGCCGCCGGGTCGTGCGCGCGGAGGATCTCGCCGGCCATTTCGAGATCAGCGTTCGCACGGTTTATCGCGACATCGCGGCTCTGAGTGAGGCGGGTATCCCCATTACCGGCGAGGCCGGTGTTGGATACAGCCTCGCCAAAGGGCACCATCTCCCGCCGGCCATGTTCACGACCGAAGAAGCCAGCGCACTCTTGATCGCCGGCAAACTGGTCGAGCGCCTTACGGACGCCTCCTTGCGCAAACACATGGACTCCGCCTTGCTCAAAGTCCGGTCGGTCTTGCCGTGTGATCGCCGGGATTATCTCGAACGTTTGGAGCGTTCAACCGCCGTCGTGCCCAGGTGCTCCAGCTCCGTTCCCTGTATGCCCAGCCAGAGCCTGATTCCCATTCAACGCGCGCTGGCCGAGCGGCGCGTGCTCGCCCTGGATTATCGGGGCGGGCAGAGCGGCAAGGTCACCAAACGCGCCGTCGAACCCCTCGGCCTGGTGTATTACTCGGATAACTGGCATCTGATTGCTTACTGCCGTTTGCGTCGCGATGTCCGCGACTTTCGCACCGACCGAGTCCTCAAACTGGAGCTGGAAAGGGAACTCTTCTCCGGCCACGCCGATTTTTCCCTGGCGGGTTACCTGGAACAACGCCAGGCTCGGAAAGGCGAGTTCGTCATGGTCCGTATCCGCTTTCAACCCGCCGTCCTCGAACGCGTGCGCCGCGAATGGAACTGGGGATTGGTGGAAGAAAAGCCCGAGCCGAACGGCGTAGTCGTCACTCTCCTGGATTCATCGCTCGAATGGCTCGCCGGTTGGGTGCTGTCGTTCGGGACCGCGGCCGAGGTGCTCAGCCCGGACCCGCTCAAACAACTCATGGTCGCCGAAGCCGGCAGAATTGCCGCCCTGTACATTGCGCCCGGAAATGTCCCTTCCCGCTTGTCGACCAGGACCGCTGGTTCCTCCGCGCGCGCCATTTGGTAGATGACATCGCGCTGCGATGTCACCGCCGTCCCATTGGTAGATGACATCGCGCTGCGATGTCATCGCCCGCGCAGCGGGCGGAACAGAACCAAAACGGTGCACAATGGTTTCCTTCGATGCGCCGCTAGTGCGCGGCGCGGACGTCGCAGCGCGACGTCCCATTGGTAGATGACATCGCGCTGCGATGTCACCGCCCGTACAGCGGGCGGAACAGAACCAAAACGGGTGCAATGGTTTCCTTCGGTGCGCCGCTGGTGCGCGGCGCGGACGTCGCAGCGCGACGTCCCATTGGTAGATGACATCGCGCTGCGATGTCACCGCCCGTACAGCGGGCGGAACAGAACCAAAACGGGTGCACAATGGTTTCCTTCGGTGCGCCGCTGGTACGCGGCGCGGACGTCGCAGCGCGACGTCCCTACCGAAACATGCGCTTTTTGTAAGGATCGGGTTTTGCCAACGATAATACAGTTGAGCCTGGGACCGCAGCGGAAGGCCCATTGCTGCAACGATTCGGACGCCGCGATTGACTGCTTAACCATTACTACGCATGAAACCTCGCATTTGCATTTGTTGTGGGTCACCAATGACGCACTTCAAGAAGACTCCGTGTCAAAATCCCAACATCTGCGGGCCTTGTTCCCGGCCTTGGGAAGATGCCGACGCGGGCGAACCTGCTGAGGAATTTAAACAACCTAAGTCCTTTCTTCAATTCCGCGGGGAACCTTCCGTTAAAAAGCCCAGGTCGATCCATGTTTATCCCTGGTTAAAATCCAGCTTCGAAATCCGTGTGAATTAGGGTCCGTTTGTAGTTGGCCTTCGACCGTTTTAACGCTTCAACGTTTTAACCCTGTGACGGTCCGGCCGTGCTCCCCTTCGGCCTTCGAGTTTCGGCCTTCGGATTTCCTCGCCGCAGGCGAGGCTGGTGCCCCGGGAAGGACTTGAACCTTCAACCAATTGATTAAGAGTCAACTGCTCTGCCAATTGAGCTACCGAGGCAAACCGGCAGGGAAACAGGGTGTACCACAGCGCGTTTTTGTCAACCATTTGGTGCGTGTTCAGATTTCCATGCAACTAAAAGGAAAAAGCCGAAAACGTCATATTTGAGGTTGTAATATGGGTACTGACGAGGATAAGCTATTCTCAGCTTCAGCTGAGAATGAACAGCTTGCAAAAAGAGGGCAGGAAATTTCGTCCTGGCCGAGAGCAGGGCGTCATTGGGCCGGCGGTGCTGAGCCGAAAGGGGCCTTGATTAAGTTGGTCGTGCATCGATTGAATTTCAGAAAGGAAACAACAAATGAAGAAAAGCATACGTATGATTTCATGCTGCCACAAAACAGGCCATGGACTTGCGATCGCAGTTTGGGTGTTGGCCAGTCTGGCGCTGGTTATGTCTGGTGACGCGCAGGTCCAGACCAAGCCCCAGCGGGCAAAGGTCAGCGAGCCTGACGCGGCGAAGGGCGTCTGGGTGGTCAGATTCGAGCCGGTCGGCGACTTCTCACCCAAAACTCCGGGGGAGTTTTTGGCGAAGATCCCCATATATTCAGGGCAGCACGGCGAGATCGGGTATTTTAGAACGAAAAAGCAAGGCAACAAACTTCTGGGTTCATTTCTGGCCGATGATGCCGATCAACTCAAGGAGGCGCTTTCCGCGTTGCCGGGGATCAAGGTCACAGGTGTCGAAAAGTTGACCCAGGAGCAACTCGTCCAGTACAAGAAGTTGCCGCAGGAATCTTTAATAGATTTTAATCATCTCGACGCCGCACAGGGGGTGTGCGTGGTGAGGTTCGAGCCGGTCGGCGATTTTTCGCCTAGAACTCCGAAAGAATTTTTGGCGAAGATCCCAATATATTCAGGCCAGCACGGTGAGATCGGGTACTTCAGAACGAAAAAGCAAGGGGACAAACTCCTGGGTTCGTTTCTGGCCTATGACGCCGAGCAGCTCAAGAAGGGGTTTTCCGCCCTGCCGGTGATCAAGGTCACAGGCGTTGAGAAGCTGACGCAGGAAGAACTCGTTAAATATCAAAAGTTACCGCAGGAATCCCTCTAGTCTCGCTGCGCTCGGGTAGTTGGGGAACGAACAAGTCAGCCGGGCTGGGCCGCTGATCCTGGAAAGCGGAAATGCTGAACCCGGCATCCGCTGCACTTACTTTGAGGGTTCGACGGCGACTACTCCCACACGATCCGATTGAGTAGCGCGTGTGCCTTCGCTATTCCCTCTCCTTCGGGGAGAGGGTAGGGTGAGGGGAGGCCCGGCGTTCCCTCTCCTTCGGTTCCCTCCATACAGGCGTTTATCTTGGGCTCCGGACTAAGCAACGCCGCGGCTAAATGTCCTGGCCGGCCCAAACCCTGGCCCGGTTGCCGCAGTCGCACCACAAATAGAGGATTGGGACTTCTCCGGCGTGTTCCATTACCACGTGAACCCCAGCAGCGCAGACAGGGCAGACTCCGGCGTCTCGCGCAAAATAGTCCCGATAGAGCTTTTGCTTCTCTGGTTCCGTCCAGGATCTTGGAGCTTCTTTGGTATTTCTCTTCACGGTTGGCAAAATCGAAGGGGCTCAAAACTCCGTGACAACCTCAACAACTTCCAGGGGGCGCTGGTGAGCGTCCCGCCAGATCCCGTCAGCACTTTTAATTCCCAGGCACCTGAAGTTCTTACACCGCACGATGCCCATGTTCTTGGCGCTGTGCTGACGCATTTTTTCCTGGCGAACAGCCACTTGCTGAAGTATTTCAACGGCCTTTTCTTCGGTGCTCATGCACCAAAACCCTAGCCCGAAGCGTGAACTTTCTCTCAACCTTTTTTGACAGGGGTTTATCAGGAATTGTTGTCTACTAGTTAAGACAAGGGAACTGCCGCGAAGAAGCACAGAAACATTTCCCGAAACCCAAGAGCGTGGTTTAGAATTCGGTCTGGAGTCCCGCCTTCAGGCGGTTTTGGCACCGGACCGCCTGAAGGCGGGACTCCGAACCCCGCCCGGTAGGGATGGCGCGCTGCGCCGTCCGCGCCGCGTTCAGCGGCGCAACGTTGGTAACTCCTCGCGCATTCGTTTCGCCCGCTGGACGCGGGCGGGGGACATCGCAGCGCGATGTCATCTACCTCTTTGCACGTTTGACCCAAGATCTAGACTTTGGTGCGTTTGCGAGCCGAGCTTGCGGACATGGAATGAATCCCGGAAGGGACGTGAGGCATTTCCTTCTTTGGTTTCTCAGGAAGCAGATCGGCAATCCGTTCGACCGCCATGGCCAGGCCGAAGACAGCAAGTGCTAATTCGCGGATGGCGTTGTCCTTGGTTTCATTGGCTGCGGTTCGAGCCATATGTGCGGATTCGCGAGCCATTTCCTTTATTTTGGGATTCATTCAGGGAATGCGAGCATTTTGCGCTTGCCGGAATAGGAAGCTTATGAAAGACGGGCGCACCGTGTTGGAAAACTGTAAGAAACGTCAGACCCCCACGCTCTTGGGTGTTCACCCCAGGAACTCCGCTGAGCCGGCCCCGGGAGGCCGGCGCTGTGTTCGGACTGGGCCGGCCTTCTTGAGAAATCGATGAAGCTCCGCAGATTCGGGGCAACCGCAGATGAGGAGAGCGTACACAAACCGAAAGTTGGTTTGGGGGCATGTTGGATTGCTTTACCGGCGCGGTTTCCAAAAGGCACCCGGCCGGCTGGGTGCATTCACCCAAAAACAACGGTTGGGTCCCCGAGTGGTCTGATTTGACTCTCGAACATTGATGAACGCTAATTTGCGTGGGGCAACTTGCCCTCGAAGATCTTCGCTCGCTGAGTCAAACGCGAACTCACTGCGTTCGTCACCCATCGAAGCCTTTGCACGATTCCTGCTAAAGGCGCGATGACATTGTGAGAATCCGAACTTTGATTATTTCCTCCCGACGAACGGCGCGCGCGCGGCTGGCCAGAATGTTGGCTCAGGCGCCCCACCTCGAAATCGAGGGCGAATGCCGCGACGCTTGCGAAGCACTTGCCTGCATCCGGCAAAAACGCCCGGACCTGGTGCTCGTGGACGCGCGGCTCAATGAATCGAGCGGCATTGACTTAATACGGCAGGTGCCCGAGGAGCACAGGCCGCTGGTGATTTTTACCGCCGCTGTCAATAGATATGCAGTCGAGGCGTTCGAGGTGCACGCGCTGGATTACCTGCTGAGGCCGTTCAGCCAGGCCAGGCTCAATGCGGCGCTGGAACGTGCCCGGCAACGGCTGGAGATTCAAGCGGCCGATTCCGCGCCGCAGCAGCCGTGCGTCGACCCCGGCCCGGTGGACACGCCGAAATCAGAAGGGTGCATTTCAGCAGGAACCCCCCTTTCGCGCGCGCGCATGCATCCGGACCAAGCACCCCAAGCGAAAGGCGGGAGCGCGTCCCTCCGGTTCACTGAAACCAGTGGTGAAACGGTTTACATCAAATTCTCTGAGTTGCGCTGCATTGAATCGGCCCGCAACTATGCCGTGCTGCAAACTCGGGCGCAAAATCACGTCATCCGCCAAACGCTGGCCCGACTCGAAGCGAGCTTGCCGCAGCGCCAGTTTCTGCGGATCAGCCGGTCCACGATCGTCAATTGCGAGCGCGTCAAAGGGATACAACACGGGCCGCAAGGAGAACAGTTTGTGCTACTGGACAATAGCCGGCCGTTGCGCATGACCCGGAACGTGCGGCAGTTGAGGCAGGTCTGCACGGTGGCAGCGGACCAGAGATAATGTCCAATGTCATTCGGGGCGGGGACGTCTCGTCCCGCGCGGCTGAGCCAGGACTGCCGGGGACGAGACGTCGACGAGACGTCCCCGCCCCTTTCTACCAGGTTCAGGGAAAGCCTCCACGATCGCAAAATCCTCCATTGGGACCATGAACCCGCCAAAGGAGGGCGCGTCAGCGTCTTGGAGTGCGGCGCTCTGCGCCGCTTTCGGACGTGGTGCGATCCCGAAAAGCGCCGCACAGCGTGCGCACTCCAAAACCTTCGGGTTGCCGCACGGTTCATGGAAAGGAGGAACACCGCGGTGAAGACCACCGATGCTTGGTGATGGCGCCTAAGGTCCCCAGGCCAGGAAACAACCCGGCGGTGTGACTGAGAGCGTGTGTGCTGTGTCTGCGGGTCGGCTGTGTTCAGGCAGCCCTGACCAAACTACCTTGCCGCCAGGCGGGTGACGCGGAGCAGTTCTTCGATGGTGGTCATGCCCTGGGATGCCTTGATTAAGCCATCTTCGAACATGGTTTTCATTCCGTTTTCCCGAGCCAGCCGCAGGAATTCCGGCGCGCCGGCCCGGCGGATGATTGGGTCGTGAAAGCGATCGTCGAGGGTCATCAGCTCGTAAATGCCGACGCGGCCTTTGTAACCGCTCTGGTTACAAGCCGAGCAGCCAGCCCCGCGCCACAGCCGCGGAGGCTGGCCGGGCAGCAGCGGGACTTTGGATCTGGCAAAAATGCGTTCGGGATCTTTTTCCTCTTCTTTGCAATGCGGACAAATGTTGCGGACCAGGCGCTGGGCGAGAACGGCCAGGAGACTGGCGGGCAGGAGGAACGAGTCGACGCCCATATCCATCAGGCGGGGAATGGCGCCGGCGGCGTCGTTGGTGTGCAAGGTGGAGAAGACCAGGTGGCCGGTCAGTGCGGCGCGGACCATCAGTTGCGCCGTCTCGGTGTCGCGGGTTTCACCGACCAGGATGATGTCCGGATCCTGGCGCAGGAGAGCGCGCAGGCCGTTGCTGAAAGTCAGGCCGGCTTCTTCATGGACCTGGGTCTGGCGCACCAGGGGCATGCGGTACTCGATGGGGTCTTCGAGCGTAAAAGTGCTGACGTCCAAAGTGCTGACCTCTTTGAGCACGGCGTAGAGGGTGGTGGTCTTGCCACTGCCGGTTGGGCCGGTGACCAGGACGACGCCGTACGGCTTGTTGAGCACCTCGCGGAATTGGACCGCCATGTCGTCGCGGAGACCCAAGGTGGACAGGTCGAGGATCTGGCCGCTGGGATCGAGAATGCGGGCGACGATGTTTTCGCCGTGGCTGGTGGGCAGGCTCGAGACGCGCAAATCGACCTGGCGGCCGCCGACGAGAATCGTGGCGCGCCCGTCCTGCGGCACGCGGGTTTCGGCCAGGTCAAGATCCGCGAGAATCTTCATGCGGGTGGTGACGGCCGATTGCATGGCTTTGGGGATGAGCACGTCCTGCGAGAGCACGCCGTCGATGCGGGTGCGCACGCGCATCATGCGTTCCTCCGGCTCGAAATGAATATCGCTGGCGCGGGTGTTCACCGCACGGGTGATAATCTGGCGCACTGCTCGAATGACCGGGGCATCCTCGTCCTTGTTGGCCATCCGGCTGAGGACTTCGTCCAGGGACTGGATCTTCTGCCGGTCCTTTTCTTCGAGGACGCGGTCGATCGATTCACCGAGGATGTCGCCGGTGGTGTAATAGAGCTCGAGGCAATTGAGGATGTCGCGCTCGGGGGCGGTGACAACTTCGATACCCAGGCCCGTGACCTGGCGCAAGGTATCAACGGCGTTAACGTCGAACGGATCAGCCAGGGCCACCGTAAGCGTCCCGTTGCGACGCGAGACGGGCATGCCGACGCAGCGGCGGGCCACGTCCAGGGGGACCAGCGACAGGACGTTGCGATCGATAGCGGTTTCGTTGAGGTTGACGCGAGAGCTCCCGGCCTGATCGGCCAGGAACTCGGCCAAAACCTCGGGAGTGATAAACCCGAGCTGAACCAGGATGCGCGCCAAGGAACCGCCCGTGCGCTGCTGCTCGCGCAAGGCGAGCTGCAACTGCACTTCCATCAGCAGCCCCATGGCCACCAACTGGTTGCCAAAGGGCATCTTTTGTTCGAGCACAGTCATGCGATTCCTAGAACACGGCAAACCTATCCGCCACTTGCGCCTACGATGCTAACGGTGAGTCAGATAGACATAGACATCGACGGTGCCGGAGCCAGCTGTTGGCGCACCGTATTCGACCCGCCCTGACGTGTCCGCAACTCCAAGCGCACCGTTGGGCGTGCCAAGAGCTGTCCCATCAATGCGATCGTTAAGATCCTTGGCGTCGGCCTGGCTCACATGCCTGATAACAGCTTCCAGAACAAAGGAAGCATTCGTCGTGGAACTGTTCCCACTACCGTCCAGCGAGTAGCCCAGCGCTGGGTTGGGACCACCCCAGTTGCCGCTCGCCGCCCGAACAAGCTGAACAGTGGAGTTGGGGTTTATGTCAGCGCCCGCGATGCGAGCTGAAAACGGCTTGTCGAGGAGGCCTTCCTCCATTAGTACCGCAACATCATAGTTGGTGATTACGGCCGCCCCAGGCATATAAATGCCGGCGCCGTTTGTCAGATCAAACTGGCCGTATTTACCAAAATGATCAGCTGCGGCTGTCTTGACCGTCTCACAAGCCACCGCGGTTGAGTTCACCCGGGCGCTGTTGATGGCTTCAAAAACCCGGGGAATCAGCATGGAGGCGAGGATCGCGATTACGGCCAGAACGCCGATCATTTCGATCAGGGTAAAGGCCGAGCGGGGGTTGGGGCCTGCTCGCTGCACTCGGTTTAGAGATATTTTCATGTTTCTATTGCTAGTTGCTGGTTTGCTGGTCTTTTTTGTCTGGTTCGGGTCCGGCGTCACGCATTCAAACACAGTGTGTCTGCCACCGGGTTTATATCATATTATGGGGCATCCCACCCAGGCAAGGCAATCCCAATGAGTACTGAGAAATGGTTCCGTACGTTTACGGCGACGGGTTTTCCAAACAACTTTCAGTTGGACAACAGGTTGCGGACGGTCCGTCAAGCGGTATTCGGGGCGAATTCAGCGGCAAAAATCTCAACGGGGCGGTCGAGCACACCGGCGGAGTAAATCTACTTCGGCCCAACGGGCCGACCGAGCATAGCCCGGGGCTGAGGCCAATAGGCCGATGCCCCGGGATTCGTGTATCCAAGATTTCAGAAAGGACGCCTTCCATCGTGCGCATCGTGGAAACAGCTCTGGCGCCCTTGCAGGGTCCCTTGCAGGGCGCAACTGTTGTTATCGGGATCTTTTCCCAGGGCGCTGCCCTGGGCTGGTACGCGCCACGCCTTCGGCGTGAAGGAGGGTTGCCCTGGAGCGCACGCGTCGGTTGGCCGGCGGTTGCGCACACGGGTTGGACACGCGGGTTGCGCACGCCGGTTGGACACGCCGGTTGGACACGCCGGAGGCGTGAAGCGTACCAGCCCAGGGCAACGCCCTGGGGAAGCTCAATCCCATAGGTAATTCTCATCAAACGGGACCTCATATTTCTTCAGAAGGGCCCGCAACTCCTCTTGAAATGTCTTCGCGCGATGATGTTCCTCCTGGTTGGATATGTAGGTTTTCACCCCCGCTACCCCGGATTGGCCAATCGAAAATGCACCATATCCACCCTGCCAATGAAAGTTTCCAAACTCGGCGCCTTGGGTTTTCATCCATTTTGATGAGCCCCGTTTCACTTCCATCACGACCTGGGCGAGTGGCTGATTCTTACTTAGGTTGAATAGAATGTGGGCGTGGTCGGCGACGCAATTGGCTGCCAACGCCGGCGAATCCAAATCCGAAAGGATTCCGCACATATAACGGTTTAGTCCTTCGCGAGTGTGAGCTGAAATAATCGGGCGCCGTTCGTTGGTGCTGAAGGTTAGGTGAATTAGATTTTTAGCCAACGATTGCGACATAGAGAAGCGAGACTGAACTGCGCCCTTGCAGGGCGCAACTGTTGTTTTCGGGATCTTTTCCCAGGGCGTTGCCCTGGGCTGGTACGCGCCACGCCTGCGGCGTGAAGGGGGGCGTTGCCTTGGAGCAGGAACGCGCCCGCTGGCCGCCGGTCGGCCCCACCGGTTGGCCCCACCGGTTGGGACACGTCGGTTGGGACACGTCGGTTGGGCCACGCCGGTTGGGCACGCCGGTTGGCCGCCGGTTAGGCACGCCGGAGGCGTGAAGGGTACCAGCCCAGGGCAACGCCCTGGGGAAACCAACCACGACGCCAGGCCGCCCTGCAAGGGCGGCAGGCCCGCTCAATCTCGTCCCCCAAATCCAAAACGATTCCGCACAGATAACGGTTTAGTCCTTCGGCAGTGGGAGTTGAGATAATCGGGCGCCGTTCGTTGGTGCTGGCTAAACTGCGCCCTTGCAGGGCGCAACTGTTGTTTTCGGGATCTTTTCCCAGGGCGCTGCCCTGGGCTGGTACGCGCCACGCCTTCGGCGTGAAGGAGGGTTGCCCTGGAGCGCACGCGTCGGTTGGCCGGCGGTTGCGCACGCGGGTTGGACACGCGGGTTGCGCACGCGGGTTGCGCACGCCGGTTGGGCACGTGGGTTGAGTACGCGGGTTGGACACGCCGGTTGGACACGCCGGTTGGCCACGCCGGTTGGGACACGTCGGTTGGGCACGCCGGTTGGGCACGCCGGTTGGCCGCCGGTTAGGCACGCCGGAGGCGTGAAGGGTACCAGCCCAGGGCAACGCCCTG